>Ga0181539_1000782_pt1 | contig 37824 bp, 29 predicted proteins | sample PEATcosm2014_Bin_46_FD_119767 | JGI IMG/M metagenome (GOLD analysis project Ga0181539, IMG submission 119767) | Peatland microbial communities from MTU Mesocosm Facility, Houghton, MI, USA - PEATcosm2014_Bin23_60_metaG | ecosystem: Environmental > Terrestrial > Soil > Wetlands > Peat | place... | reverse complement strand
GGTCCACAAAAGGTCGTAGGCCAGATCCCGATCGACGAACAGCAGGTCCGCCACGCGATCCTTGCTGAGCACGAACAGGCGGCAGGCCTCGTGGGCCAGGGCGTCCGCGCTGCGCGGAAAATCATCGATGAGCGCCATCTCGCCGAAGTAGTCGCCGGTCTTGAGAATGGCCAGCGCCTCTTCCCCCATGCCCGGCACCTGACGGCTGATGCGCACCGAGCCCGACAGGATGAGGTACAGCTTGTCGCCCGCCGAGCCCTCCTTGAAGATCAGGCTGCCGCGGGAATAAGTCTCCTCCGAGCCGAGCGCGGCGATGCGGCGCAGGTACATGAGGGGCAGGTCGGTGAACAGCGCCACCCGCGCCAGAAAGGCCGCCATCTGGTCCTGCTCGACCACCGACAGTCCTACCGGCGCCGGCGTGGCCGCGGCCACGTCGTCCATGTTCACCGGCTCGCCGGCCGGCCCGATCCCAGGCGTGTCACTCATCGAGACGATTATGCCACAGACGCCTGCCGGCGTTCACAATCACTGCGTCGCGATGCAACCCACGCTACAATGACGCCGCCATGCTGGAACTGGATGCTGATCCCACCGTCGCAGACAGGCAGATGCAGGCGGTCATTTTCTACCTGACGACCTTCGGCCATATCGATGGCGACTTCGACCTGTCGGAGAAGATGTTCGTCCGCACCTACATCCGGCGGCTGGTCGAGAACCGGGTGAGCAAGGGTGCGGCTTCTCTGGCCCCGGCTGCACAGGGCGAGCTGGTGGCCAAGTACACCGCGCACTTCCACGAGGTCTTCGAAGCCATCGATCTGCAGGTGGCCGATCTGTTCACCGAAGCCGTGTCGCACGACGAGGACAGCGACAAGTTCGTGCACAGCCGGCTCAAGCTGCGCTGTTTCGAGATCTTCCAGCAGTTCGACCGTGCCGGGCAAGAGCAGTTGCTCGACACCATCGACGCGCTGCTGATGGCCGACGGCGAAGCGCACCCGGCCGAGATCAAGTTCCGCGCCGAGCTGGCCGAATTGCTGGAAGCGGACCTGCACGTCGAGTTGATTGACGAGGGCGGACCCGCGGCGGCGACCATCCAGCCGGCGGCGGTGAAGGAATCGGGCGCCGTGGTTCACCCATTCTTCGATCAGTTCGAGCACGACTGGGCGCGGGATCCGGGCTTGCTGGTCAGGCAGATCGAGGCCGACCGGCAGGCCATGAACCGGACCCGCCACATCCTGCGGGAGTGGCGCGACAAGGGCCGCGGCAAGCTGACCGGCAAGCGCACGCTCGACGATCTGGCCGGCCAGGAACTCTTGCTCGACGGCCACACCTGGGCCTGCCCGCCCAAGCCCGGCCGCCGCTACGAGATCACGGTGCTCGGGGATCTGCACGGCTGCTATAGCTGCCTGAAGGCGGCCATCATGCAGTCGCGCTTCTTCGACAAGGTGCGCCTGTTCCGCGAAGACCCGACCGGCAACCCCGAGCCCAAGCTGGTCCTGCTGGGCGACTATCTCGATCGTGGCATCTTCAGCCTCAACGGCGTGCTGCGCACGGCCCTGCTGCTCTTCTGCACGGCGCCCGAGCACGTGGTGGTCCTGCGCGGCAACCACGAGTACTTCGTCGAATTCGATGGCAAAATATTCGGCGGCGTGAAGCCCTCCGAGGCCTTTGATTCGCTGAAAGGCCGGGCCCCGGAGGACGTGTTCCGCGACTACATGAACCTGTTCGAGGACCTGCCGACCGCTTTTCTCTTCGATCAAACCCTGTTCGTCCACGGCGGCATCCCGCGCGACCGCACCTTCAAGAACCGCTATCAGGATCTCGGCAGCCTGAACGACCCGGACCTGCGCTTCGAGATGATGTGGAGCGATCCGTCCTCGGTGGACGTGATCCCGGCCGCCCTGCAAGAGCAGAGCGCGCGCTTCCCCTTCGGGCGTCTGCAGGCCCAGCGCTTCCTACAGCGCATCGGCTGCCACACCCTAGTGCGCGGGCATGAGAAGATCGTCGAGGGCTTCCGCCGCAGCTACGACGACGAGAACCTGCTGCTCATCACGCTGTTCTCGGCGGGCGGCAAGGACAACCACGATTTGCCGCCCCGGTCGAGCTACCGGCAGGTCACGCCCATGGCGCTCACCCTGTCGTACCAAGACGGCAAGAGCCAGATCACCCCCTGGCCCATCGAGTACGCGACCTACAACGATCCCGAGCGAAACGCGTTCTTCCGAGGGGAAGGTTAGCCTTCCTCAGCGCTCCACCGGCACCTTGATTACGATCTTGCGGATGAGGCCGGTGTACGCGCCGGTGGCGATGCCGGGATGATGGCCGTCCTCGGGAAAGTAGATGGCGAAGCACCCCGGGCGCAGGGTCAGGTACTCGGGAGTTCCCTGCAGTTCCTGGAAATCGTTGGCTAGGTCGTTGGACTTCTCCGTGCAGAGGACGCGCGGCACGTAGCCGATGAGTTCCTCACCCGCCACCATGACCTGGATGTCGATGAAGGCACGGTGGCCCTCCAGACGCACGCTCTGCTTGGTCTTGGGCGCGGACGCGCCGACGATCACAGTGCAGCCGCTCGACCCCAACGGCTGGCGACCCACGGGCAACGCCGCCAGATCGGTGTTCCTAAGAAACGCAAAGCACTCGGCAAACAACGGGTGGACCGAAGCGTAGCGATCGGCATTGGCGAGGACATCGAAGATCATGCGGTACCTCTTTACTATTTCAGGATTGCGGGCGTTTGGTCCACTCTCAGCCAGCGCAAGACTCTACCCATGCGCGAGGAAGCGCTCGGCGTCGATGGCGGCCATGCAGCCGGTGCCGGCGGCGGTGATCGCCTGCCGGTAGACATGATCGGCCACGTCCCCGCAGGCAAACACGCCCGGCACGCTGGTGGCGGTCGATCCCGGCTTGGTCAGAATGTAGCCGACCTCGTCCATGTCCAGCTTGCCCTTGAACAGTTCGCTTGACGGCTGATGCCCGATGGCCATGAACACGCCGCCGCACTCAATCTCGCGCGTGGCTCCGCTGCGCGTGTCGCGCAGGCGCACGCCGGTCACGCCCGGCTTGGGCACTTGCCCCAGGATCTCGTCGATGACCGCGTTGGTGACAAGCTGGATCTTGGGGTTGTTGCGCGCGCGATCGAGCATGATGCGCGAGGCGCGGAATCCATCCCGACGGTGGATGACGGTGACCTTGCTGGCGTGATGGGTGAGGTAGTTCGCCTCTTCCATCGCCGTATCTCCGCCGCCCACCACCAGCACCTCGCGGCCCTTGAACAACGTCCCGTCGCAGGTTGCGCAGGCGGAAACGCCGTAGTTGCGAAACTTGTCTTCCGATGCAAGGCCCAGCCACTTGGCCGAGGCTCCGGTGGCAATGATAAGGGTGTCGGCCAGCAGGCTGTCGTCGCCGGCGGTGATGCGAAAGGGCCGCGCACCGAGATCCACCGCGGTCACGTCGGTGGTGCGGATGCTGGTGCCGAAGCGCTCGACCTGGGCGCGCAGGAGTTCCATCAGCTTCGGCCCCATGATTCCCCGGGGAAATCCCGGGTAGTTCTCCACGTCCGTGGTGATGGTGAGCTGTCCTCCCGGCATGGTGCAGGGCTCGATGAGTAGGCCGCCACCCTCGATCATCACGGGCGCCAGATTGGCGCGACCGGCATAGATCGCGGCGGTACAGCCGGCCGGCCCTCCACCCACGATGGCGACCTTGACGTGTTCCGAATCAGCCATGATTGCTCTCCCTGCTGGCGAAGCCTGGTCGGCGTCGCGAAAGTCGATGTGTTTGACCGTCTCGCCCGCAAAAGGGCGATGTGCAACGCTAGCGCACTCCCCGGTGGATGTCAGCGTAGGAGCGCCAAGAGCGCGGAACTGGCTATACTCCGACGCGCATGAGCCGAAGGGTTCGAATTCTGGCCGCAATGGCTACCTTGAGCTTGCCGGGCACTTATCTGGCAGCGCAGATCGATTTTCTGCGCCGGCACAGCCCCGGCATCGCGCCCGAGCGATATTGGCTCCCCCATCTTATCCGCATCTGGCTGCCTGGCCTGGCCGCGACTCTCATCTTCGCCTTGGCCGCCTTCGTGCTTCACAGACGTGCGCGAGGCGACTAGATTTCGCTTCCCTTCGCTCGCATGACACCCGAACAGATAACAAACCCATCGGCCCCCGCGGGCGCCGACTCTGCCCGCGCCCGATGGTCGGCCATGCTCGATCGCCTTTCCGAACGACAGGTGATCGTCTTGGTTATCCTGTTCGGGCTGCTGCTCTATCTCCCGTTCGCCGGGACCTACGGGCTGTGGGATCCCTGGGAAACACACTACGGCGAGGTCGCGCGTCAGATGCTCACCCGCGGCGACTTCATCAGCTTGTGGTGGCCGGGCTCACCCATCGATCCCGATGTCTTCTGGTCCAAACCGGTGCTCACCTTCTGGCTGATGAGTCTGTCGATGGCGGTTTTCGGCCTCACACACACGTCGCCCGGAACGTTCGCGCTGTCCAGCCGGCCTGAGTGGGCGCTGCGCCTGCCCTTCTGCCTCATGTCACTGCTGGCGCTGGTGGGCGTGTACCTGGCGGTTTCCCGCTTCGTCAGCCGCCGCGCGGGCCTGCTGTCGGTGCTGGCGCTGGCCACCTTTCCCATGTTCAGTCTGGTGGCCCGGCAGGCCATGACCGACATGGCCTTCATCGGGCCCATGACTCTTGCCCTGGCCCTCTGTGCGCTGGCCTTGTTCGACGATGAGGATCGCAAGCTGCCGCGGCGGCGCTGGGGATGGCTCTCGTGGCCGCACCACGCGTCTTTCTATCTGACCGTTGGGCTTCTGGCCTTGACCGTGCTGCCGCAGATCGTGGTCGACTCCATCCAGCTACGCCCCTGGAACATCTGGCCCAAGCACCATATCCAGCTCCCAGGCCCGGTGGTCATGTTGCCATATGCGATCGGGTTTCTGGTCTTCGTGTGGTATGCGGCAAAGACTCGCTACAAGGCACCATTCTACCTTCACCTGGCGGCCATCCTGTGCGGCCTGGCCATCCTGGCCAAGGGTCTGGCCGGCCTCGGCCTGCCCGTCATCGTCTTCCTGGCCTATCTGCTCTTCACCTGGAACTGGCGGCGCTTGGATCGCGCGCAGCTTCTGCCCGCCCTCTTGCTCGCCCTGCTGGCCTGCGCCCTGGTCGCGGTGCCCTGGCACCACGCCATGCTGATTCGCCATGGTTTTCCCTTCTGGAACGAGCTGTATGGTGACAACCACTGGCGACGACTGGTGCTCGGCCGGCACGGCGATCGCGGGTCGTTCGAGTACTTCATCCGCGAGCTGGGCTACGGAGTGTTCCCGTGGATCGCGCTGGCGCCCTCGGCCCTGGCCTGGGTGGTGATGCGCCCGTTCCGCCAGATCAGCGCGGCCGGCGCCCCCAGCGAAACCACCATCTCCAAGCGCCGCGAGATTCTCCGCTTCGGCGCCATCTGGTTCGTGGCGGGCTACGCGGTGGTGTCCCTGTCCATGACCAAGTTCCACCACTACATCTTGCCCGCCGTGCCCGGCCTGGCCATCGTGGTGGGTTGCTTCCTCGACGATGTTCTGGGCCGTGCGCGGGGAAGGCTCGCGCTGCTGGCCGCACTGGTGGGAATTCCGCTGCTGCTGCTGGTGACCTTCGACCTGGCCGCGGTCCAGAAGAACGCCCAGCACTTCATCTGGCTGTTCTCGTACGACTACATCAACACGCCCCAGGGCCGGCCCTGGCCGCCCGAGCTTGACTACCGGATCGCGCTGGCGGTGTTTGCCGGGCTGTTCTCCCTGGCTGCTCTGCTGATGGCGTGGCGGCGGCTGCAAACCGTGGCCGCTGGCGCACTGGTCTTGACCGCCGTCTGCTTCACTTACTTCCTGCTCGACGTATACATGAAACACGTGTCCGACCACTGGTCGCAAAAGCCCCTCATCGCGACCTATTATAAGGAACGGCGGTCGCCCGATGAGCGACTGGCCGCATGGCAGATGTACTGGCGGGGTGAGAATTTCTATACGCAGAACGAGATCTACGAAGGCCCCAAGGAGAAGCGCACGATCTTCCTGGGCGACCGCAACGCGGAGGATTTGAAGGATTTCCTGGGACGCAATCCGGGCAAGCGAGTCTTCTTCGTGGTCGAGCGCACGCGCTTCGACTCGCTGCGAGGGATGTTGCCTGAACCCGCGCGGCCGTCACTGAAGATCGTCGACGTCAGCAACAACAAGTTCTATCTGGCGTCAGCGCAGCTATAGCTTTGTGTGCTTGGCTGGGTGCATCCGCAACTCCGCGCTGTTGATGCATCGCCGGGTGAGTCCGTTACAACGCCCACGATTCGCTCTACGAAACACGCAAACCGTTCGGCGCTCTGGGGTGGAAGCGTCGCCCTTTGCGTCCTTGGCTCCTCTTGCTTGAGCCTCCGTGTGACAGAACGGCCACGCTCGCGCGAACGTGTGAGCCTCCTGCCCGGCGGGCGGCATCGTAATTCCGTGAGGTACTTCATTGTTGTGGTGGGAGTCGTCGCTCTTCTCGGCGGTCTGGGAGGCATGAAGTTCGCCCAGATCAAGTCGCTGATCGCCTACGGTCACGCCGCCGTGGCGGCGGGGCCGCCACCTGAGGTGGTGGGGACGAGTCTGGCGAAACAGGCGACCTGGGAGAACAGGATCTTCTCGGTGGGAACCATCGCCCCCGTGCGCGGTGTGACGGTGAGCAACGACTCAGCGGGTGTGGTCAGCGCCATCAAGTTCGAATCGGGGCAGAAGGTGCGCCGCGGGCAAGTCCTGGTCGAACTCGACAGCCGGGTCGAGCGTGCCGAACTGGCCTCGACCCAGGCGCAGCTGAGCCTGGCACGTGTCTCCGCCGGGCGGGCCCGCACTCTGTTCAAGGAGGACGCGGTTCCCAAAGCCCAGCTCGACAACGCCGAAAGCGCGTTGCAATCCGCGGCCGCCAACGCGGCCGCACTGCAGGCGCAGATCGACCGCAAGGTGGTGCGCGCTCCGTTCGATGGGCGGCTGGGCATCCGACTCATCAACCTCGGCCAGTACTTGAACCCTGGTACGGCGATCACGGACCTGCAGTCGACCGACGCCAATTACGTCGATTTCACGCTCCCGCAGCAGCAGCTCGATCAGCTTGCGGTGGGCATGGCGGTGCGAATCAACGAGGGCCTGCCCGGCCCGCGTGCCGAAGCTGCCATCGCCGCCATCGATCCGACGCTCGACCCGGTGACCCGCAGCGGCCGGGTCCGGGCCGCGGTACGAAAGATGGAGGGGCTGGTCAGCCCCGGCATGTTCGTCAACGTCTCGGTGGTCCTGCCCCAGAAACGAAACGTGACCCTGGTTGGGGCCACATCGCTGATTCACGCCTCGTTCGGCGACTCGGTCTTCGCCGTCGAGGAAAGCCAGGACGACGCAGGCGCGGTAGTCATGGGTCGGGACGGCAAGCCGGCCAAAATGGCTCGCCAGCAGTTCGTGAAGACCGGCGAGGCACGCGGAGATTTCGTGGAGATCCTCGAAGGCGTCAAGCAGGGCCAGGAGATCGTCGCGCAAGGCGCTTTCAAGCTGCGCAATGGCGCGCCGGTCCTGGTCAACAACTCGGTAAAGGTCGAGCCTGAGATCGCGCCCCGCCCCGAAAATCGGTGAAACCCCATGAGGCTGGTCGATCTCTTCATCCGCAGGCCGATTCTCGCGGTCGTGGTCAGCCTGATCATCATCATTGCAGGTCTGCAAGCCATCCGCTCGCTCAACGTCCGCCAGTACCCCAAGCTGGAGGCGGCGAGCATCGTGGTGACCACTGTCTACGTGGGCGCCAGCGCCGATCTGGTGCGCGGTTTCGTGACCACTCCGCTGGAGCAGGCCATCGCCGCCGCCGACGGCATCGACTACATCGAATCACAGAGCGTGCAGGGCCTGTCGACCATCAGCGTGCGTCTCAGGCTCAACTTCGACGGCGCCAAGGCCCTGGCCGATGTCAGCACGCGCGTGAACCAGGTGCGGGCGGATCTGCCCCCCGAGTCCGAAATACCGGCCATCAGCCTGCAGCCGTCCGACGCCCAGACCGCCGCGATGTACCTGAGCTTCGGCTCGACCATCCTGCAGGACAATCAGGTCACCGACTACCTGATTCGCATCGTCCAGCCGCGCCTGACCGCCGTCGAGGGCGTGCAACGCGCCGAGATCCTGGGCGGCCGCACCTTTGCCATCCGCGCCTGGCTGAAGCCGGACCGCATGGCAGCGCTCAACGTCAGCCCCGCGCAGGTGCGCAACGCCCTGGCCGCGAACAACGCATTGTCAGCGGTGGGCCAGACCAAGGGCGCGTTGGTCCAGCTCAACCTGACGGCGTCGACCGACCTGCGCGCCGTCGACGAATTCCGCCAACTCGTGGTGCGCGAGCAGAACGGCACGCTCATCCGCCTGCAGGACATCGCCGATGTCGTCATGGGCGCCGACAACTACGACCAGGACGTGCGCATGAGCGGCAAGCGTGCGGTGTTCATGGGTGTTTGGGTTCTGCCCAACGCCAACACCGTCGACGTCATAGGCCGCGTGAACCGCGAGGTGCAGCAGATCCGCAGAGAGCTGCCCACCGGGATGACGGCCAGCGTGGCCTACGATTCCACGAAATACATCACGAGCGCCATTAAGGAGGTGGTCACCACTCTGGCCGAGACGGTGCTCATCGTCATGGTGGTCATCTTCCTCTTCTTGGGCTCGCTGCGCACGGTGCTGGTCCCGGTGGTCGCCATTCCCGTGTCGCTGGTCGGCGCCGTGTTCCTGATGCAGGTGCTAGGTTTCACAGTGAACCTGCTCACCCTGTTGGCGATTGTGCTCTCTGTCGGCCTGGTGGTGGATGACGCCATTGTCGTGGTCGAGAACTGCGAGCGTCACGTGCGCGAGGGACGCTCGCGACTGGAGGCGGCCTTCATTGGCGCGCGCGAGCTGATACGCCCGATCATTGCCATGACCATTACCCTGGCCGCCGTGTACGCCCCCATCGGGTTTCAGGGCGGGCTCACCGGGGCGTTGTTCCGTGAATTCGCCTTCACCCTGGCCGGGGCGGTGTTCATCTCCGGCGTGGTGGCGCTGACCCTGTCGCCCATGATGTGTTCCAAGCTGCTCAATCCGGTGTACCAGCCGGGTTGGCTGCCGCGGCACATCGACCGCGGCTTCGATTGGTTCAAGCACATCTACGGCCGAATGCTTGCCGCCACACTGCGAGCCCGCGGCGCCGCGTACGTCGGGTGGTTCATGCTGACCCTGGCTGTAATTCCCATGTACATGTTCTCGCCCAAAGAGCTTGCGCCCAATGAGGACCAAGGGGTGGTGTTCGGCGCGATGCTGGTGCCGCCCAACGCCACACTGGAGCAGCTCGACCCCTTCCGCGCCGAGGTGACACGCATCTTCAAGGAGACGCCGGAGTATGAGAACGCCTTCCAGATCACCTTTCCCTTCCAGGGTTATGGCGGCATGTTGGTCAAGCCCTGGGATCAGCGCAGCCGGCAAATCTTTGCCATCGCCAACGAGACCAACTTCAAGCTGGCCAACATCGCTGGCGTGCGGGCCCCGGTGTTCCTGCCTCCGGCCCTGCCCAGCGCGGGCCTCATGCCCGTCGAGTTCGTGATCGCCTCGACCGCTGACCACCAAGAGATCGCGCGCTTTGCCGACCGGCTCAAGCTTGTGGCCATGCAGAGCGGCCAATTCGCTTTTCCGCCTGACGGCGATGTGAAGATCGATCAGGCCAAGGCCGAAATCGTGCTCGACCGCGACAAGATTGCTTCGATGGGGATCAGCCTGCAGCAGGTGGGCGGCGATCTGGCGGCGATGCTCGGCGGGCACTACGTAAACCGTTTCACCATCGACGGCCGGGCCTACAAGGTGATCGCGCAGGTGGAGCGTGCCGGACGACTGACGCCCGACGATTTGCAGCGCATCTACGTCACAGGGCCGCGCGGACAGCTCGTGCCACTCGGGGCGGTGGCCCAGATCCGCAAGGAAATCGAGCCGCGCACGCTCAACCGCTTCCAGCAGCTCAATGCCGTCAAGATCTCGGGCGTCCCGTCGCGCTCGCTGGAAAACGGGCTGCGCGTGCTGGAAGACGAGGCGGCCAAGATTCTCCCGCCTGGCTATCGCATCGATTACACCGGTGAATCGCGCCAGCTTCGCCAGGAAAGTGGAAAGTTCCTGCCTGCGTTGGCCCTTGCCCTGGTGCTCATCTTCTTGGTCCTGGCCGCACAGTTCAATTCCTTCCGCGATCCCTTCGTCATCCTGGCCGGGTCAGCGCCCCTAGCGATGTTCGGCGCGCTCATCTTCACCTTCCTGAAATTCCAGGGCCCGCCGGGCATGACCTTCGCTCTGACCCAGGGATGGACGGTGACACTGAACATCTACTCCCAGGTCGGATTGGTTACCCTGGTTGGTTTGGTGTCGAAGAACGGCATCCTGATTGTGGAATTCGCCAACGTCCAGCAAGAGCGCGGCCTGTCCAAGATCGAGGCTGTGCAGGCGGCGGCCGCAATGCGGCTGCGTCCGATCTTGATGACCACAATAGCGACCGTCGCCGGGCTGTTTCCTCTCACCTTGGTGACAGGCCCGGGCGCAGTGGCGCGCAATTCGATTGGCGTGGTGCTGGTGGGCGGAATGTCGATCGGCACGCTGTTCACACTATTCGCCGTACCGTCCATCTACGTGCTCCTCGCCCGCGACCACCGCAAAGCGCACGAGAGGGATCTGGAAGCCGAGCGCGCAGCCACGGCCGCCGGCATGCCGAGGGAAGGCAGCCCCGAGTTGGCGGCATGAGGGAGTGGGGTGGGGCTGGCGGCGGCCGCGCCTCGGCGAGAGGGTGCATTGCCTAGTTGCGACATGAGGTCCTCATGAGCTCCAATTTGACTGGGCCCTGCGGCACGGACCCGTCGCCGCCTCCCTCCCAGCCCCTTGCACCAGAATCCCAGCCATCCGTTGACACCTGGATCCCCGGGTGGCAATATTCGCGCCCTCCGAGGGGGCCAGTCGCCCGTCCCCGGGACAGGATGCGCAGTGACCAAACCATTTAGAATATTTAGCGGCAACGCGAACCGCGAGATCGCGGAGGACGTGTGTCGCTACCTGGACACCCCCATCGGTCGCGCCAATGTCAAGCGCTTCGCCGACGGTGAGTCAGACGTCGAGATCAACGAGAACGTCCGGGGAGTCCACTGCTTCGTCATCCAGCCGACCTGCACGCCGGTCAACGACAACCTGATGGAGTTGCTGGTCATGATCGACGCCCTCAAGCGGGCGTCGGCTGGCAGCATCATCGCGGTCATGCCCTACTTTGGCTATGCGCGCCAGGACCGCAAGACCCGACCACGGACGCCCATCTCGGCACGTCTGGTGGCGGATCTATTGACCGCAGCCGGCGTCGATCGCGTGCTGGCCATGGATCTGCACGCGGGCCAGATTCAGGGTTTCTTCAACATCCCGGTGGATCATATCTTCGCCATGCCGGTGATGATGGACTACCTGCGTAGCAAGTTCCCCGGCAATTCGGTGATCGTCTCGCCCGATGCCGGCGGCGTCGAGCGAGCGCGGGCCTACTCCAAGCGACTCGACACCAGCCTGGCCATCATCGACAAGCGTCGTCCCGCACCCAATGTGGCCGAGCTGGTCAACATCATCGGCGACGTGAACGGCCGCGACGCCATCATCGTCGACGACCTGGTCGACACCGCCGGCACCCTGTGTGCCGCTGCCCAGGGACTGATGAAGAACGGCGCGCGCGCTGTCTATGCCTGCGTTACGCACGGCCTGCTGTCAGACCCCGCCCTGGAGCGCATCCACGCTAGCTCCATCAAAGAAATCATCATCACCGATTCCATCCCGGCCCGGGCCGATGTCAAGGCCTCGCCCAAGGTCCGGGTCCTCTCCGTCGCGCGTCTTCTGGGAGAGGCAGTCAAGCGTATCCACATGGGGGACTCGCTGAGTACCCTCTTCATCTGAGCGAGCGAGAGCAACAAAGGATCTCATCATGGATTTTGCCAAGGTTTCCGCCGAGGTTCGCACTCTGTCTGGCAAGGGGCCGGCGCACAGGACGCGCGCGGCGGGCAAGCTTCCCGCCATTCTCTACGGGCACCAGGCCCAGCCGCTCTCGCTGTCGCTCGATCCGGTGGCGCTGGTGAAGGCGCTCGACAAGGACCGGCAGCGCAACACGGTGTTCGTGTTGTCGGTACAGGGTGATGGCAGGGCCGAAGATGTGACCGTCATGATCCGCGACGTGCAGATCGATCCCATGTCGCGACAGCCGGTGCACGTTGACTTCATCCGCGTCAGCCTGGACGAAACCGTGAAGGTGACCATTCCCGTCTATCTGCTGGGCATGCCGGTGGGTGTGACCGACGGTGGTAACCTGCACCAGAGCTATCGCAATCTTCCCATCGCAGCCAAGCCGGCAGACATCCCCACCAAGATCGAAATGGATGTGACCGCGCTCAAGATTGGCGACGCCTTGCACGCCAGCGATCTCAAGCTGCCACCAGGCGTGAAGGTCATGCTGGATCCCAAGGAAGCCCTGGCGTCAGTGGTGGCGCCGCGGGCCGAGAAGGTCGAGGAAGCTGCTGCGGGCGCAGTTCCGGCCGAAGGCGCGGCTCCGGCCGAGGGTGCGGCTCCGGCCGCTCCGGGCGCAGCGCCGGGTGCGGCTCCGGCTGCGGGCGCTCCTGCGGCAGCAGGGGCCAAGGCGGCCCCGGCGGCAGGGGCCAAGGCAGCCCCGGCAGCCAAGAAAGAGCCGGAGAAGAAGGGCAAGTGACCCTGCGTTCCCCGGATGGGATTTGCCGAGCGCAGATGCGATGTGGCTGCTGGTGGGGCTCGGCAATCCTGAACCGCGCTACGCACGCAACCGACACAATGTGGGCTTCATGGTGCTCGATGAACTGTGGCGGCGCACGGGATCTCCTGCGTTCCGCCGCAAGCTGGGGGCCGAATTGAGCGAGGCGAGCTTGGCGGGCGAGTCCGTGCTCTTGTGCAAGCCGATGGAGTTCATGAACTGCAGCGGCCTGGCCGTGCAACGCGCGGCCGCTTTCTGGAAGATTCCGCCTGAACAGGCCGTGGTCGTGCACGACGAGTTGGACGTCCCATTCGGCCGGCTCAAGCTCAGCTGCGGCGGCGGAAGCGGGGGGCACAATGGCCTGCAGTCGATCATCCAGGAGTGGGGCTCGCCGGACTTTTCCCGGGTCCGCCTCGGCATCGGGCGGCCTCCGGCACAGTGGGATGCAGCCGACTACGTGCTGGCTGATTTTGCCGAAGACGAGCGGCGCTTGCTGCCGGATCTGATTGGCGAGGCCGCGGATGCCACCGAAACCATCGTGAAGAGTGGGTTGCAGGTGGCCATGAACACATTCAACAAACGCAAGAGGAATGAAAGCGAGGCGGGCGCATAGGGCGTCTGGCTCCACCAACTCCTTGCCCGGCGGCTTGGCCGGCCGGGACACAGGTCCAAAGGGAGAACACACATGGCAGAAAAGAGACGAGTATCGTGTCGGGACATACCCGGAAGAACGCGCGAGTATGAGACCATCTTCATACTCAAGCCGGACGTGAGCAACGAGGTCATTGGCGCGACCAACAGCAAGATTCGCGGCGTGCTCGAGGCCGGCGGCGGCACCCTGCTCAAGATCGAGAACTGGGGACGCCGCAAGCTGGCCTACGAAGTGAAGAAGCAACTCAAGGGCATCTACATCTTCTTTCGCTATCTGGGAAACCCGGGCCTGGTCGAGGAGATCGAGCGCAACCTTCACCTCACCGACAGCGTGATTCGCCAGTACTCGGTCAAGATCGCCGAGAACGTGGACCCCGCCACCCGCACCTCCGAGGTGACTGACGAGTTGTTTGCCAATGCCTCGGTGCCCGGGCCGGACGAGGAAGCCATCGCCACCGGACAGGCCGGCGCGCGGCCCTTCGGTGACGAAGACGAGGAAGGCGCGTTCGACTTCGAAGAAGCAGTTTTCGGGAAGGTCGACGAGCCTACCCGGAGGGGAGACTAAGCCATGGCACGACCAGAACAGAAGGATTCCGATCTCGAGCAAGACACCGGGCGGAAAAAGATGGGCCGCCGCAAGGCGTGCAAATTCTGCACGGACGAGAACCTCAAGATCGACTACAAGGATGTCGGGCTGCTCAAGTACTTCATCGCCGACCGCGGAAAATTGGTGCCGCGCCGGTTGACCGGCAATTGTGCCAAGCACCAGCGTGAGATCGGCCGGGCCGTGTCCCGCGCCCGTATGATAGCGCTCATGCCTTTTGCCGTGACCGGCAACTAGGAAACGCGGGAGGACGTCATGCGAATCATCCTACGTGAAGACATGGACAACCTGGGCAAGGCTGGCGAGGTGGTCAGCGTTCGTGACGGCTACGGGCGCAACTACCTGCTTCCCCGTGGCATGGCTGTGCCGGCCACCGAGAAGGACGAAGCCCGCCTCGCCCACGAACAACGCGCGATTGCCTCGCGGGTCGCCAAGCTGGCCAAGGAACTCCGTTCCGAGGCAGACCGCCTGTCGCAGGTTTCGGTGTCGGTGTCCCGCGCGGTGGGCGAAGGCGACAAACTCTACGGGTCGGTCACCAGCCGCGACATCGCCGAGGCACTGGCCGAGCAGGGAGTCAAGGTGGACAGCAAGAAGATCCAACTTGACGAGCCGCTGCGCAACCTGGGCATGAGCGAGGTTCCCATCAAGCTGGGACGCGACACGGTGGCGAAGATCAAGGTGTGGGTGGTCAAGAAGGAGCAGTAGCCGGAGGCTGCTGGGAGACTACGGGCCGCACGAAGAGCGGATCGCGTGCGCGAGTTCGTGGGTGGCGCGTGGAAGGCGAAAGGCGATCCGTGGGCCGCTCACGCAAGTCGCACACGCAGCCGACTGCACGCTGGTCGCTCACGCTGCCGTTGCCGATGACGGGCACGCTGCTCGGACAGCCGACGAGTTGGTGCGCGCGTTCGTATCCCTTTGGCGTAGACTTGTCCCCCCATGGCTGAATCTCTCGCCCTTGCAGACGGCAGCCCCTCCGGACGGTTGCCGCCGCACAACTTGGAGGCGGAACGGTCCGCCTTGGGCGGCGTGCTGGTCAAACCCCTGGCCTTCGACGAGATGGCCACGGTGCTGACAGCGGACGACTTCTTCCTGCCCGCCCATCGCGAGATCTTTGCCGCCATGATGGAACTGGAGCAACGCCGCCAGCCCATCGACGTGGTGTCTTTGGGCGATGAGCTGAAATCGCGCGGCGCCCTGCCCCGCCTGGAGGGCGGCCCCAGTTACCTTATCACCCTGGCCAACTCCGTCCCCACCGCCGAGAACATCGGCCACTATGTCCGGCTGGTGAAGGAGAAGGCGACCCTGCGCCGGCTGATCGCGGCCTGCGCCGAGATCCAGTCGCGCGCCTACGGCGAATTCGGCAGCTATGAGGAATTCCTCGACGACGCCGAGACGCAGATCTTCAAAGTCGCGCAGCAGAACCGACGCGAGTCGTTTCAGCCGGTGGGTGAGCTGCTCGGCGACGTGGTCAACGAACTGCAGACGCGCTCCATGGAACGCCGGCAGATTACCGGCGTGCCCACCGGCTTCACCAAGCTGGATGAGATCAGCGCGGGCCTGCAGCCCGAAAACCTGATCGTGGTGGCCGCGCGGCCCGGGGTGGGCAAGACCTCGTGGGCCATCAACGTGGCCACCCATGCGGCGCTCAACCACGGCATCCCGGTGCTGATCTTTTCGCTCGAGATGTCGAAATTCGAACTGATGGAACGAATGCTGGCGGGCGAGGCCCGCATCGATTCCAGCCGCATGCGCCGGGGCATGATCGAGTACGGCGACTGGAAGAGTCACATCTACCCCGCGGCCGACCGGCTGACCAAGGCGCCCATCCTCATCGACGACTCGGCCGCCCCCAACATCCTCGAACTGCGTGCCAAGGCGCGGCGTTTTCGCGGCAACCCCAAGTACTTCCCGCAGACCGCCGAGGGCCGGGCCCCGCTCGGCCTGATGGTGGTGGACTACCTGCAGCTCGCCCGCGGCCTGGGCGGCCGGCGGGAGGAGTCGCGCGAGCGCGAGATTGCCGAGATCTCGCGCGGGCTGAAGGCCCTGGCCAAGGACCTGCGCATTCCCATCATCGCGGTTTCCCAGCTCAATCGCGGCCTGGAAAGGCGTGAGGACAAGCGACCGCAGCTTTCCGATCTGCGCGAATCGGGCGCCATCGAACAGGACGCCGACATGATCCTCTTCATACACCGCGAGGAGATGTACGGCACCGAGGGTGCGGAGCGAAACAAGGCCGAGCTCATCATCGGCAAGAATCGACATGGCCCCACCGATACGGTGATGCTGACGTTCCTGCGCGAGTTCACCAAGTTCCAGAACTACGCCGAGGAAGAGGACCGGCCTCGCTGACCATGGAATCGGCGCGCCAAGCGGGACAGGTTGGGTCAAAGACCGCGCTGATCTCGGGTGGAGCCAAGGGGATCGGCCGCGAGGTGGGGCTGCGGCTGGGCGAGCGCGGTTGGGCAGTCGCGCTGTGCTACCGCAAGAGCCGGGCCGAGGCCGAGGCAACCGGCTCAGCTATCGAGAGCAACGGCGGCCGCGCCCTGGCCATCCATGCCGACGTGTCCACGCCCGAGGTGTGCGCGGCGCTGGTCCGCCAGGTGCTCGACTGGCAGGGTCGCATCGATGCTTTCATTCACTGTGCCGGTCCCTATCACCGCGTGGACGTGCTCGAGGAAACGCCGGCGGGCTGGCGCGAGATGTTCGCCGGCAACCTGGACAGCTTCTTCTACCTAGCCCGTCTGGTCGCGCCGGTCATGGTCAACCAGCAAAGCGGCCGCATCGTGGCGTTTTCCATGGCCAATGCCGATCGGCTGGTAGCGCAAACCCAGCTCACCGCGCACTACCTGTCCAAGGTGGGCGTGCTGGGTTTGGTGCGCAGCCTGGCCAAGGCATTGGCCAAGCACAACGTCACGGTCAATGCCGTGTCTCCCGGCTTCATTGATTCCGGGTCGCTGGACCCGGCCGAACTGGCCGGCCTGGTCAAGACCATCCCCGCCGGCCGCATCGGCTCCCTCGCCGACTCAATCAGCGCCGTGCTGTACCTGCTCTCCGACGAAGCCGCCTACGTCACGGGCACTAGCCTGCATGTCAGTGGCGGCTGGGGAATATAGCCTGGCCGCTGGCCCGCGGGATCTATCCTTCAAACTTCTTCTTCAATTGCTCGTAGTAGCGTCGTTCCGATTCCAGATCCTCGGCTGCGTCGATGGTCCTTGTAGTGCCAGGTTCATCCACGCGACCGGTCTCAATCACGCGAATCCGAACTTCCGATCCAAGCTGGAGCAAGCGATGAACCCAATCGACCTAAGCCCGACCGTCACCCGGCTGCGTGTGCGCGAGGCCTCCAACGCGTAGATCCGTTTGTCCATGAGTAGGATCGCCTCGGTTGACCCATGTAACGATGGCGGTCAAGACTCTCGCACCTCCGACTCCGGCGGTGCAGAGTCTCTCACCATCAACGTAGATCTCAAACGCGACCATGTTCTCCTCCTGGGGACTACATTGCGCGCCCGCAGCTCCGGACAGGTCCGGAACGCCGCTCAGGGCGTAGTATAGCGCCGTCCGCGGCGTGTGAATCGCTGCTTCTGAACAGAAGCAAGCTCGGCGCGTGGGCGGGCGGCCGGGGGCGACTCCGAGGCAGCGTCTGCGCGTGTAAGCGAGCGCACCGAGCGTCTGCGCTCGGTTGCAAGCGAGCGCCAAGGGGCCAGGCGACCAGCGCAGCTGGGCGCCGAGGGACCCGTCACCCGAGGGCGCATGGACGCGCGCAGCGCGGCCGTAAGCGCGCGGCCGCCGAGGAGCGCCACCGGCATCAGCCCGCCAGCGCCGAGCCCCGCTTTCTGCGATGCCCCGGCCCCGTCTCCGGTTCCGGCTCCGGCAGCGCTACACCTCAGTCTTGCGCACCGACACGGCCAGCTTGGCCACGCTCTGGATCACGTGGGGCACGCGTTTGAGAAGGTTGATCGAGGGCGGTCGCTTCTCGTGCACGGCAAACGGGATCTCCACCACTTTCTTCTTCTCGCGGTGAGCGCGGATAACGAACTCACTGGCGAAGACGTCACGATCCAAAACGCAGCGTTCCGCCGTCTCCAGCAGAACCTCGCGCTTGAAGGCCTTGAGCCCGTGCGTGTCGGTGCCGCCGTAGTTGCAAACTGCACGCAGCAGGCCGTTGTACACGCGGGTACCCACGCGCCGCACCCAGGGGCGCTGGTCGTTCGACCCCACCATGGCCTTGGAACCGACCACCAGATCGGTGTCGGTCCGCTCCAGCAGGGCCAGCGCCCGCGCGTAGAACTCGGTGTCGCACAGATCGATCTCGTCGCAGATGACGAAATCGCCACGGGCCGCGAGGATACCGGTCTTCATGGCCAGGCCGTAGTTGGGCTGCCCGATGGAGATCATGCGAACCTCGGGGAAGTCAGCCTCGATCTCCTTTCCCATCTCCACCGTGCGATCGCGCGAGCCGTTTTCGCAGAGAATCAGTTCATAGCTGAACCCGAAGGGCCGCAACTTCTCGCGCAACTCCAACACGGAACCGCGCAGGATCCCCTCCTCGTTGTAGACCGGGATCACGATGGAGACATGAGGCTTGGCAGCGGACGGGGACGGAGTGGTCATGGTGTCTTGCTCCCAGGGGCGGCTGCGATGGTGGCCGCAACTTCGCGGCCGGCCAGCAGGCAATCTTCCATCGCATTGTACGTCCACGCGCCATATCGGCCACGCGAATAGATGGCGCGCGATTCGAGGAAACGAAAGATGGCCGTGGTGGCCGCCGTGTGGTGCTCGTCGAACACCACGTAGGCGTACTTGATCTCGCGCGCGTCGGCGAAGCGGATGTCGCCCGGCGCGACGATGGCACCGATGGCCGCCAAACCCTGGGCCACGTCGGACAGGGTGGCGTCGCTGACCGGGCCGCGGTCGGCCAGTTCCACGTACAGAGACGCCGCCCCGGACGGCGCCATGCTAACCACGGCGTTGCTGTAGATGCCGACGCGATAGAAGGGCAGGTGTTTCTCGGGCACGTAGATCCAGTGCCAGTCGGCGGCCGGCCGCGAGCGCGTGGCCACGTTCAGGTAGCGCAGGGTGGTGCAACGCAGGCGGCTGGCGTGGGCTGCGATCTCGTCGGGGAGATCGGATATGCGCGCCAGCAACTCAGGTAGCGGGAGGGTGGACACCACCGCTTGGTAGGGCACGCGTTGCCCGGCCGCCACCACTTCGCGTCTGCGCAGGTCGATCGATTCCACGCTGCTGCGCAGATGAACCTCGCCGCCCTCGATGCGGGCACCCAGGGCGCGCGTCAGCCTCTCGATGCCACCCTGCTTGGGGTACAGGAAGTTGACGTTGTAGCCCATGCCTCCCGCGTCCGCGCCCACCGCGCCGGCCACCACTTGTTCCAGATTGGGCAGGGGCACGAAGCGCGAGCACCAGTCCGCGGTGATGGTTCGCGGATGCACGCCCCACAGCTTCTCGTTGTAGGGGATCATGAAGTGCCGGGAGATGCCAGCGCCAAAGTGCCGCAGACAGTACTCCTCGAAGTTCCGCGGCGGCGCGCCTGCCGGCTGCATCTTGGCCTGGATGACCCCCAGCAGGCATTCCTTGATCACCTCAGGCGGCAGCCCGTGCAGGTTGGCCTGGAACGGATACAGGGTGGTCGCTCCGTGCGAGAAGATGCGGGCGCGCCTCTGCACCGATGCCATCTCGACGGGCAAGACCTCGGCCACCAACCGCTGGATGGCCGGATCGCGCAGGTGCAGCCAGTGGCCGGTCAAGTCGAAATGGAATCCGTCGCGCTCCTCGGTGACGGCCAGGCCGCCCAGCTTGGCTTCTCGCTCGAACAGGATCCAAGGCCAGTCTAGGTGAATCGCCGCCGAGATCCCGGTGAGACCTCCGCCGAGAATGACTACTTTGCGCGTGTCTTCGGCCATGGCTGAGGTGGAGACCTGCCTATCACGGGTGTCAGGGGAGTGTCGACGGTTCGCCCGGGGTTGTCCCACAAGCATATCTCATGTCGGTGTTTGCCATACAGTCCCGAATTCATTTTTCTTTTCCCATCGGCGGCTGGTTGCCCCATTATGATCGCATTGCTTGGCGGTCCGCATCGAAGCGGCTCGCCGGTGGAAGCGACAACTATTCCTGCGGGAGAACCATCATGACCGGACTGTTCCAGAGATTTACTGTCCTATCTTCCTTCTGTGCGCTGACCTTGATCGTCGGGTGCGGCGGATCGAGTACCCCGAAGGTGACCTGCGATGGCGGCGCTTGCGGTGACGCCAAGAAGGACACATCTGGCGACGGCGGAAACAAAGCCGAAGCGGCTGTCACTCCTGATGCTGGGTCTGATCTCCCGGCTGCCACTCTCGATGGCCCGGCTGTCATTCCCGACGGCCCCGTTGCCACGCCTGATGGCCCGGCTGTCACCCCCGATGGCCCGGCTGTCACGCCCGACGGCGCCGTTGTCACGCCTGATGGCGCGGTTGTCACCCCCGATGGCCCGGTTGTCACTCACGATGGCCCGGTTGTCATTCCCGATGGCCCGGTTGTCGCTCACGATGGCCCGGTTGTCACGCCCGACGTTGGGCACGATACTCCGGTCGCTACTCCTGATGCAGGGCCAGACGCACCGGTCACGATTGACGTAGCCGCAGACGTTGCCAGCGACGGGTTGGAGGTGGATGCCGAGATCGATGCCATCATCGACGGTGGCATGGACGACGCAGTCGACGGCGCCTGATCGCAATGACCCGCTAGCCCCAGTTCTTCAGGCTGGGCTGCGATGGCAGCCCAGCCTTTTTCTTGCTTGCAATGGCTACGGCAGCCGCGACAGCCGGAAGGCGCTGTGAATCCGCTTCTGCGCCTGGGTCGCCTGGGCCGAGGCCACCACCAGCGAAATATTCAGCTCGGATGAGCCCTGGGCGATGGCCACCACGTTGATCTCCTGCGAAGCCAGGGCCGAGAACACGCGCGCCGCGATGCCCGGCATGCCCGCCATTCCCAGGCCCACGACCGCGATGGTGGTCATGCCGGTCTGCACCTGGATGCTGTCCACGTCCCGACGGGCGATCTCGTCGTGGAAAGCGCGGTCCAGGTGCTCCTTGGCTGACTTGGCTTCCTTCTCAGGAACCGTGAAGCAGATGGACTGCTCGGACGAGGCCTGGGTGATGAGCGACACCGACATTCCGTGCGCCGACAGGGTCGCGAAGGTACGCGCAGCCACGCCCGGCACGCCCAGCAGGCCACGGCCGGCCACCGTGATCAGGGCCTGACCCGACACCGCCGACAGCGCCTTGACCGGATGACGATCCGTGCTCTGGTGCGACGAGATCTCGGTGCCCGGCGCGCTAGGCTCGGCAAATGGCCGCACGTACACCGGGATGGGCTTGCCCTGCACGGGGATGAGCGCGCGGGAGTGCAGAACCTTGGCGCCGTAGTAGGCCAGCTCTGCCGCCTCGCGCACGTGCAGTTGCGGGATCACGCGCGCGTCGGGCACCACGCGCGGGTCGGCGGTGAGCAGCCCCGGAACGTCCTTCCACAGAGTTACCCGGCTGGCCTCGAGCGCGCGGCCAAGCAGCGTGGCGGTGAGATCCGAGCCGCCCCGGCCCAGGGTGACGAGCGCCGGCGGCTGCCCGTGCTCCTTGTGCCACGCACCCAGAAAGCCAGGCACCACCGGCACCACGCCGCGAGACATGAGCGGCCGCAGCCGCTCGCGCACCGCCGCATCGGTACGCGCGAGGTGGGGCGCGGCGCCGCCAAACGGACCGTCGGTGTGAACCACTTCCAGCGCATCCACGACCTGGGCCTTCACACCCTCGGCGCGCAGCACCGCACAGAAGATCTCCGCGCTCAGGCGCTCGCCGCGCGACACCACCAGATCGCTGGTACGCGAGGTCAGCTCGCGCAAGGCCACCAGGCCGCCGGCCAGCATCTCGAGCTCGGCCATCGACTGGTCGACCACCTCCGCCAGTTCGGCCTTGGGCCGCTGGCCGAGGACCAACTGGCGCAGGACCACGCGGTACTTCTCGCGCACGGCTTCCAGCGCGATCGCGGTCTTCTCGCGATCGCCGGCCCGGGCATGGTCGGCCACCGCCAGCAGCAGGTCGGTCACGCCTGCCGGTGCCGAGCACACCACAGCCAGCGACGTGCCGCACGTTTTTGAGATGCCAGCGGCATGCTTGTAGGCTGCGCCGTCCGCAAGCGACGCGCCGCCAAACTTGTAGACCTCGGGGAACCGCAATTTTCGTGTCATGGGAAGATGGCTTTTTACACCAGAGTCGCGAAGCGCCATGGTGAAAATCGGCGCTCGATGGTGCTAAGTTGCGGACATGCGTCCCTATCGCGCCCATTTCCGCTGCATCGCCCGCTGCTCCGGCGAGTACCAGCTCGACGAGGTTCTCTACCGCTGCCCCAAGTGCGGCAACCTGCTGGAAGTCGTCCACGACATGGAGGCCCTCCGGCAGCGCAGCGCCGCCGAGTGGAAGAAGCTGTTCGAGGACCGCTACATGCGCAGCGATTGGCCGCATGGCTCGGGAGTGTGGGGCAAGCGCGAGTGGGTTCACCCGCACATCCGCAACGAGAACGTGGTGTCGATGTACGAGGGCGGCAGCAACCTGTTCTGGGCCCAGCGCTACGGCGCCAAGCTGGGCGTCGAGGATCTCTGGGTCAAGCTGTGCGGCAACTCGCACACCGGGTCGTTCAAGGATCTGGGCATGACTGTGCTCATGTCGGCGGTCAAGCAGATGATCGCGGACGGCAAGCCCATCTCGGCGGTGGCCTGCGCGTCCACCGGTGACACCTCGGCGGCGCTGGCCGCCTACGCCGCGGCCGCCGGCATTCGCGCCATGGTCCTGCTTCCGCGGGGAAAGGTCTCGACCGCCCAACTGGTGCAGCCGCTGGCCAACGGCGCCACCGTACTGGCACTGGAAGGCAACTTCGACGATTGCATGAAGGTGGTGCAACGTCTGGCTGCCGAGGAGGGCGTGTACTTGGCCAACAGCATGAATTCGCTACGCATCGAAGGACAGAAGACGGTGGGCATCGAGATCGTGCAGCAGTTCGACTGGCGCGTGCCCGACTGGATCGTCATTCCGGGCGGCAACCTGGGCAACGTCAGCGCGCTGGGCGCCGGGTTCAAGATGATGCGCGAGTTGGGTCTCATCGACAAACTGCCACGCATCTGCGTGGCCCAGGTGGAGGCCGCCAATCCGCTCTATCTCGCGTATCGCAAGGGCTTCGACAAGTTCGAGCCCATGGTGCCCAAGACCACCCTGGCCTCGGCCATCCAGATCGGCAACCCGGTGAGCGTGCAAAAAGCCATCCGGACGCTGCAGGAATTCGACGGCGTGGTCGAACAGGCGAACGAGACCGAACTGGCCGACGCGGTGGCGCGCGCGGATGCCACCGGCATGTTCTGCTGCCCGCACACCGGCGTGGCACTGGGCGCGCTAGAGAAGCTGGTAGCCGCTGGTACCATCCGGAGATCCCAGACGGTGGTGGTGGTCAGCACCGCCAACGGTCTCAAGTTCACCGACTTCAAGGTCGGCTACCACGAGGACAAGCTGCCCGGTGTTCCGGTGTGCCAGTACGCCAACCAGCCGGTGGATGTTCCCAACGACTACGGCAAGGTCCGCGACACGGTTCGGCGATTGCTGGGGGCATGAGGCAGGAACCTGACGTCGTTGCGCCACCGACGGATCTCTCGTAAGTTCTGGTGTTTCATCAACTGGACATCGTCATGCAGATCGCACTCTTCGACACGACTCTTCGGGACGGAACCCAGAGCGAGGGGCTTTCCCTTTCGGTCGAGGACAAGATCAAGATTGCCCGCCTGCTCGACGGCTTCGGGGTACGCTACATTGAGGGCGGCTATCCCGGGGCCAACCCCAAGGACGAGGAGTTCTTTCGCCGCGCCTCCGAGTTGAAGCTCAAGCAAGCCCGGCTGACCGCCTTCGGCAGCACGCGCCGCACGGGCAGCACGGCCGCGACGGACTCCAACCTGCAAGCCCTGGTCAAGGCCGGCACCCCTGCGGTGGCCATCTTCGGCAAGACCTGGCTGCTGCACGTGACCGACGTGCTCAAGACCACGCCCGAGGACAACCTGGCCATGATTGCCGACAGCGTGTCGTTCCTGAAACAGAACGGCCGCGAGGTCATCTTCGATGCCGAGCACTTCTTCGACGGCTTTCGCGCCGATCGCGACTACGCCCTGGCCGCGGTACAGGCCGCTGCCCGGGCTGGCGCCGACTGGATAGTCTTCTGCGACACCAACGGTGGCAACCTGCCCTCGACCGTGGCGGGAATCGTCCGCGAGGCCAATAAGGCACTGAGCGCGCCCCTGGGCATTCACGCGCACAACGACAGCGATCTGGCGGTGGCCAATTCGCTGGCAGCCGTGGAGGCCGGCTGCACCATGGTGCACGGTACGATCAACGGCTGGGGCGAGCGTTGCGGAAACGCCAACCTCATGTCCGTGATCCCGGCCCTGCAGCTCAAGATGGGCCTGAGTTGCATTCCCGAGGAGAACATGGAGCGGCTTACCGAAGTCTCGCGCACGGCCAGTGAGATCGCCAATCTTCGCCCGCGCGCCCACGCACCCTATGTGGGCGCCTCGGCCTTCGCGCACAAGGCGGGTGCCCATGTCGCCGCAGTGGCCAAGTCGCCAGTCACCTTCGAGCACATTCCGCCGGAAATGGTGGGCAACGACCGCCGCATCGTCGTGTCCGAGCTTTCCGGACGCGGGAACATTCGCGTGCGCGCGGCGGAACTGGGCGTCGAGTTGCGCGGCAACGAGGCCGACCTGGTCGCCCGCATCAAGGAGTTGGAGAACCAAGGTTACCAATTTGAAGCAGCCGACGGCTCACTGGAGCTGATGTTGCGGCGGACTCAGCCGGGCTACAGCGAGCCGTTCGAAGTTCTCGACGTGGTGGTGATCTCACAGCGCCGTAGCAGCAGCGACATGTTTGTCGAGGCCACGGTCAAGCTCAAGGTGGGCGACGAGATCTCGCACGTGGTGGCCGAGGGCTCGGGCCCGGTCGATGCCATGGATCACGCCTTTCACAAGGCGCTCGACCAGCACTTCCCCATCCTGCGCCAGATCCATCTGTGCGACTTCAAGGTGCGCATTCTCGATCCCGAATCCGCCACCGCGGCCATAACCCGGGTCCTGGTCGAATCCAGCCTGGGCAGTGACCGCTGGAGCACCATCGGCGTCTCACAGAACATCATCGAGGCGAGCTGCGAAGCGCTCAAGGACGCCCTCGAGCTGCCGCTGGTTCGCGCGGCCAAAACCTGACTCGTCGTCATTGATATAGGCATGCCGGCGGCGGTAGTCTCGTGCTCCACATGGGATTCCCCTTGTCTGGCTTGGGCCCGAGGCTGGGCCGCGTGGGCTTCGCACTGCTGGTCGCGGGCGCGCTCTGGATTTCTCGCGCTGCCCAGGCTCAAGGCCCACAAGGCCCTGCCTCCCCCTACCCGCTTCTTGACGAGCTGCACCCCGCCGCGCAGGCCGGGACGGAGCCTCCCCTCACGGCGGGGCCGGATGCGGTTCCCATCCCCTCTGCTGTTGCGCGAATCGTGGCAGATCCTTCTGCGCCGCCGCGTTTCTCGGCGGGAGCCACCCTCGCCCTCTCGCGTTCGTCGGAAACCAACTCGTCCTTGACGGTTGGCACCCCGGTGTTGCGTGGCCTGGTCAGCATCAGGCCGCATGTCCTGGCTGAGATCGACTGGGGCTTCGCCCTGATGCTGGATAGCGAATGGTCCGCCTTCGCACGATCAGGCAACCCCTGGGCAAAGGGCTGGTACCGGGGCGAGCGGGGTCGCGTGCACTGGTACGCTGGCGTCGGCATCACGGCGCCGCTGGCCTCGGTGAACATCAGCCCCGATGGTCGCAATCAGCGCGCGCTCTACGACCAGAGCGCCGCGGCCTGGGGCCTGTGGGATGACTGGCGCTGGACGCCCGGTCGCATGGCGCTGCCGGTTCCGGCTGCGCTTTCCTTCGCTTTCTCGCCTCGGGTGATAGCGACTGCCGAGGCGGCCCTGGCTCCGGTGTTCGGTGTGCGCAACGGCGCGAGCGGCACTGATCTTCTGGGACAACTCGCCCTGGGCGCGCGTTTCCTGCTTGTGCGCGACCTGTGGCTCTGTCCCCGCCTGCAGGCCGTCCTGCTCCCCTCGGCCAGCGTCGACCAACTGCAAACCGCGGCTGGGCTGCGGGTGGAGTGGACCCCGCGCTTCGGTCGATTCTTCCTTGGCGCTCTGGTGAACCTGGATGAGCCCTTGGGTGTGTTCGGCCGTGGCACGCAGAGCTGGGGCATCCACCTGGGCAAGGAGCTGGATCTGTGACGCGCATCTTGTACCTCGCATGTGCCGCGCTGGCCTTGCTGGCCGGCTGCCACGATCGGGATCTCAAGATCTGCGACATCACACAGTCCGACTGTCAGCAAGACATCTACTATGCCGATCTGCGCCTGCGCGGTGACGGCTACGATCCCTTTGCCGGCATCCCGCCCATTCGCACCATCAGCGAGGATCTGTTCCGCGCGCAGCTCGAGTACCAGGCGGCGGTGACGAGCGAGCAAGCGCCCCAGCCCTGGTGGGATGCGGCGCTGTTGCTCCTGGGTCTTGTCCCAGCGACCGGAGATTCGCAACAGGCGTCTATCGACAACCAGGTACAAAACACTGCGGCTTTCTATTCACCCGCCACACACGACGTAGCCGTCATTTCTCACCCCGAGCAGGCTGCGGATCCCCTCTCTCAGTTCATGAACATGAGCTACCTCGCACACGAGCTGATCCATGCGCTGCAAGATCGCGAGATCAACCTGAACCTCCATCCGCACAGTACCGACGCGTACTTCGCCGAGAAGGCCATCATCGAAGGGGATGCGTCGCTTTATCAGCGCTTGTTCGAATATGAGGTTCCCCTGCCGGCGGGCTATTCCTTCTCCAGCCGGGATCCGCTCGCGTATTTCTCGGCCTGGCGTCAAGACAACCTGTCCGATGACCCCACCGTGCAGGACAATTTCGCCAGCCTGGGACCGCCGTTCTACGCTGCCGCCTGGCTGGTCTACCCGCTCGGCGGCGTCTGGCTGTCCGACAGTTGGGACAAGGGCGGCAACACGGATGTCCGTCACGCCTATGGCAAGGCCCCGCAGCGCTCTCTGGATTACCTGCTTGGCCCCAACGTGGCGGCGCCGTCGAGCAAGAACATTGACTGTGAGCCCACGGTGCTGGCCGCATTCAAGCAGAGCGATGGCACGCCCTACGGCCTCGACAGTTTTGGCGCCGTCTATTTCTTCGCCTACCTCATGGGCTGGCAGATCCCCGCCGACGTCTCGCTTTCAAGTTCCCTGCTCTGGCGCTACGACCTGATCTTCGTCTACTACAACCCGTCGACAGAGAAAACCGCGGTCACCTGGCGCATCGAACTCGACAGCCCCCTGCCCACCTCCGTTCTGGCGGCCCTGACGACCTCCACCGGACCGCGCGTGGTCCAGAACGGCACCACCTTGCTGATCAGCAACTCCGACGACGCGCCTTTCCTGTCCACCTGGGATCCGTGGTCGGCTTGCCCGTCTCCGTAACCCCCGCCCACGGTTGCACGTCCGGGGTCGGTGCGGTAGATGCACTACGTTGCCGGGTCGGGGTTCGACCCCGACAGGCAGTTCCGGCTATCGCCCCCACCCCCATTGTCTGTGCCCATGCCAGTGTTCTATCGTTCCCTGAAGGGAAGCGCCGCCGCCCTTGTGGCCGTCGTGCTGCTTGGCCCGGCTATCAGCCTGGCGGACGCCACGGCCGAGTCGCCTTCGCTTCCACCTCATCTGGCAATGGCCGATGCCTTGCGCCTGTTCCGCGAACGGGGCTTCGACCTCATCGTGGCGGATGCCACGGTGGATAGCGTTCGCGGCGACGCGCAGATGGCAGGAGCCATCCCCAATCCCGCCATTTCGGGCGGCGTGGGTCGCTCGTTCGGCTTCAACAGCGCAACCTGTCCCGGCTGCTCTGCACTGGCCTGGGACGTGGGCGTGTCCGACCAATCGGCTCTCTTCGACACCCTGTCGGGCAAGCGGGGTCTGCGCTCGCGCACGGCGGAACTGGCGCTGGCGGTGGCGCGCCAGGGCCGCGCCGACACCCAGCGCACCCTGGAATCCATGCTGCGCCAGCAGTATCTGCAGGCCGTATATGCGCGTGATGCCCTCGATCTGACGCTCGAGTCGCAAAGCCGCCTCGGCCACGTGTTGGAGCTGAATCAAGCCCGCTTTCAACATGGCGCCATCTCGCAAGTCGACGCGCTCAAGGTCGAGACCGAGAAACTGGAAGCTGACCAGGAAGTGGAACGCGCTGAATTCGACCTGGCTGAGGCCAAGTTTCAGCTCGCCTTCCTGCTGGGCGTGCGCGGGCGCATGCCAGACTTCGAGGTCGATGCCGATCTCCCGCGCTATCGTGTTCCTGCCGAACTGGGCCGCGCCACGGTCGAGTCATTGCTGGATCTGGCCCGCAAGCAGCGTCCCGATCTGGCAGCAGCCCACCTGCAACACGACCGGGCGGGGACCGCGGTGCAATCAGCGAAACGCCTACGCTTCCCGGACGTGGCTCTCTCGCTCGATCTGAGCGGGCAAGGGGCCGGCAGCGACGTCAGTTCACCGCCCACCGTCTCGCTGGGACTCACGCTCACCCCGCCCCTCTTCTACCGTTTCCAGGGCGAGGTGCAGAAGGCCCAGGCCGATCTGCGTATTCAGGACACCCTTCTTGCCAAGACCGAGGCCCAGATCGTGAACGATGTGACCGTCGCGCTGACCCAGTTCAAGTCCACCCAGCGCCGGGTGGAACGGGCCGAGAACGGCCTGCTCGACCGGGCGCGACGCACGCGCGACCTGGTCCAGGTCCAGTACGAAAAAGGCGCCGCGTCGCTACTCGAATACCTGGACGCGCAGCGGATGCTCATAGAAACCACCCAAGGCTACCTGCGCGATCTCGCCGACTACTGGCTGGCGGTCGTGCTCATAGGGGAAGCCGTGGGCCTGGAGTTGGGGCCATGAACCACACACGAGTCACTTCCGTCATTGCTGTCTGCCTGGTCGTGGTCATCGGGCCCGGCTGTCACAGGCGCGAGGCCAAGCCATCAGCCGCGCCGCCGACCACCGAGGTATGGCTGGCGCCCGAACAGGCGACAGCAGCCAAGCTTGTGGTCGAGCCGCTCGAACCGCAGCCCGTGGGCGGTGTGGTGGTGGCCAGTGGCCGCGTGACCTTCGACGATCTGCACGTGGCGCACGTGCTGTCGCCGGTGACCGGCCGGGTGGTCAAGATCGAGGCTCAGCCCGGCCAAAGAGTGAAGAAGGGTGATGCCCTGGCGGTAATCGAGTCTCCCGACGTGGCGACGGCGTTCTCCGACCTGGCCAAGGCGCAAGCAGATTTTGGTGCCGCCGAGAAGGAAGCCAACCGCCAGAAGGAGCTGTTCGACCTCCACGCTGGATCGCAACGCGATTTTGAGGGCGCACAATCCAACTTCAGCAAGGCCAGGGCCGAGCTGGATCGAGCCAGGAAGAAGACCCGCATCCTGCGCGGAAGTTCCTCCGACAGGTCCAACCAGATGTACACCTTGCACACCCCCATCGACGGCGAGGTCATCGCCCGCAACGTGAACCCCGGCGCCGAGGTGCAAGGTCAGTACACGGGTGGCACCGTGCTCGAGCTTTTCACGGTGGGCGAACTGGACAGCGTGTGGGTCCTGGGCGACATTTTCGAGATGGATCTTGGCCGGGTGAAGGCGGGCACGGCCTGTCTGGCCACCGTCGTGTCCTATCCCGGCCGCGTCTTCCGTGGGTTGGCCGACTGGGTCTCCGACACGCTCGATCCCGCGACCCACACCTCGAAAGTCCGCTGCAAGATCGTGAATTCCGACCGTGCACTGAAGCCCGAAATGTATGCCACCGTGACCCTGCCCGTGGATCGCCAGGTCGCACTTGCCATCCCGCGCGGCGCACTCCTGCGCCTCGGCGATCAGACGGTGGTCTTCGTCGAGGTGGGCAAGACGCCGGATGGCCGCCTGCGCTTCGAGCGCCGGCCCGTGGTGGTCAACGAAGAGATGGGCAACGAGTTCTTGCCGGTACTGCGCAACCTGGCCAAGGGTGAGCGCATCGTGGTCTCGGGCGCCATTCTGCTTTCCGGGATGTTGTAGCGATGATTGAGCGACTGGTTTCGGCCGCTGTCCGCGCGCCTTTCCTGGTCTTCATGGCCGCCCTGGCGCTGGTGGCCATCGGCATTCGCTCGTACACGCAACTCGACATCGAGGCCTATCCCAACCCGGTGGCGCCCATGATCGAGATCATCGCGCAGCCGCAAGGCTGGAGCGCCGAGGAGGTCGAGCGCTACGTGACCTTGCCGCTGGAGACCGGGCTGGTGGGCATGCCAGGGCTGGAACACGTGCGCTCGCAGTCACTCTTCGGGCTGGCCGACGTGAAGTTCTACTTTGGCTGGGACACCAGCTACGCCACGGCTCAGCAGCGTGTGCTCAATCAACTCAATTTCGTCAATTTGCCAGCCGGGGTGCAGCCGCAGCTCTCGCCCTGGAGTGCCATTGGCGAGTTGTATCGCTACAAGGTGGTGGGCAAGGACTACACCGCGGCTGACCTCAAGACCGCCGAGGACTGGATCCTGGAAAAGCAGTTCCGCCAGGTGCCGGGCGTGATCGACGTGGTGGGATTCGGCGGCCTGACCAAACAGTACCACGTGGACGTGGATCCTTACCGTCTTCGCGGACTCAACGTCAGCCTGGCGCAGTTGCAAGCCGCCATCACCAACGCCAACCAGAACGTGGGCGGACAGCGCCTCACCCTGGGCGAGCAATCCTTCGACGTGCGCGGCATCGGGCTCATCCGTTCGGTTCGTGACATCGAGCAGATTGCCGTCGCCGCGCAAAAGGGCGTGCCGGTTCGCGTGCGGGACGTGGCTGCAGTCAGTGTGGGCGCGGCCCCTCGCCTGGGGGTTGTGGGCCGCGACGGCGAGCCCGACATCGTGGAAGGCATCGTGCTCATGCGCTACGGGGGCGACTCGCTCTCCACCGTCAAGGGCATTCACGATCGGGTCGATTACATCCGCCAGAACCGGGTTCTGCCGCCTGGCATGGACATCGAAACCCTCTACGACCGGGCCGACCTGGTCAAGCTGACCACCCACACCGTGATGGAAAATCTCATCACCGGCATGCTGCTGGTCTCGCTGGTGCTCTGGCTCTTCCTGGGAAATTTGCGGGCGGCTCTGCTGGTTGCGCTCAATCTGCCACTCGCCCTGCTCTTCGCGTTCTTTGGAATGGTGTCCACCGGCACGCAGGCCAACCTCATCTCTCTCGGCGCGGTGGACTTCGGCATCGTGGTCGACTCATCCGTGATCATGATGGAGAGCATCTTCCGCAACTTTGCGCGAAAAGGTGGCTCAGTCTTCGAGCGCATCACCAGCGCAGCACGCGAGGTCGGGCCGCCGGTATTCTCCTCGACCCTGATCATCGCGGTGGCCTTCGTGCCGCTCTTCACCCTGACCGGGGTGGCCGGCGTGATCATGGCGCCCATGGCGCACACCTATGCCTTTGCCATCGGTGGCGCCATCCTGCTCGCGCTGACCCTCACCCCGGCCCTCGCGTCGCGGCTCATGCCCACATCGGTGACCCAGGACGAAGAGGAAAAGGACACGCGTTTCATGCGAGTCGTACACGGGTTCTATGCGCGGCTCTTCTCCTTCGCCCTGCAACGACCCCGCTGGGCCGTGCTGCTGGGCGTGGGGCCAGTGGTGGTGGCACTGGCTGCGGCCGGCATCCTGGGCCGCGAGTTCATGCCCAAGCTGGAAGAAGGAAACTTCTGGATCCGCGCCACCTTGCCCACCTCGATCTCCCTGGAACAATCGGCCCGCTACGTGGGCCACATCCGCGCCATCGTGCTCGGCTGTCCGGGCGACGATCCGAGTGACTGTCCCTCCAACAAGCGAAGCCGGCCCGAAGTTCAAAGCGTCATCTCACAACTGGGACGGCCCGACGACGGTACCGACGTGTCCGGCTTTCAGAACATCGAACTTCTGGCACCCCTGCGTCCCAGTTCCGAATGGCGCAAGGGCGTGACCAAGGCGTCACTCACCGAGGAGATGCAGCGCGACCTGGCCCGCTCCTTTCCCGGTGTGGTGTTCAACTTCTCGCAGGTCATCTCCGACAACGTGGAAGAGGCCATGTCGGGCGTCAAGGGCGAGAACACGGTCAAGGTGGTAGGGCCAGATCTGCGGGTCGACGAGAACAAGGCGGGCGAGATCGTTGCCGCCATGAAGGACATCCGGGGTGTGGCGGATCTCGGTATCTTCCGCTCGCTCGGCCAACCCGCGATTCGCATCACCCCTTCGCGCACGGCGGCCGGTCGCTACGGCCTCAACACGGGCGATGTGGCGGCGGTCATCCAGGCGGCCATCGGTGGGCTGGCCATCACCCAGGTCTACGAGGGCGAAAAGCACTTCGATCTCACCGTGCGCTGGGCCGAGCCGTACCGGCGCGATCTGCGCGCCATCCGGGCCATTCTGGTCGCGGCGCCTGATGGGGCCCAGGTGCCGCTCGGGCAACTGGCTGACGTGGTCGAAGAGAACAGCCCATCGGTCATCTTCCGCGAAGGTCTGCGGCGCTATGTGCCGGTGAAGTTCTCGGTGCGCGGGCGCGACCTGGGCTCGACCATAGCCGAGGCGCAGGCCAAGATCGCCGAGCACGTCAAGCTGCCTTACGACACGCACCTGGAATGGGGTGGCGAGATCAACCAGTTGCGCGAGACCACGGCGCGCTTGCTGATCATCATCCCGGTGACGCTGCTCATGATCACCTTCCTGGTCTACGGCTCGGTCAAGAATGCGCGCGACACCCTCATCGTGTTGCTGGGGGCGCCCGTGGCTGCCAGTGGAGGCGTGGTGGCCCTCTTCCTCACCGGCTCTGACTTCTCTATCTCGGCAGCCGTGGGTTTCATCTCAATTCTAGGGATTTCCATTCAGGACGGGCTGCTGGTGGTCACCTACGCCCGGCAATTGCGCAGCCGCGGAGAGTCGGCGGCAAGCGCGGCCCGCCAGGCAGCCCAGCGCCGACTGCGCCCCATCCTGATGTCCACCTGGGTGGCCATGCTGGGCCTGCTGCCCGCCGCGGTCTCGCGTAGCATCGGTTCGGAAACCCAGAAACCGCTGGCCATCGTGGTCATCGGCGGAGCTGTAGCGCTGGTGATCCTGCCACGCCTGCTACAGCCCGCGTTGCTTTCGCTGGCTTTCCGCGAACGACCACAGCCCGATCCGCAGGTTTGACCGCCCGCCGCCCGGAGCCATTCCCCGCGCTACTCCAGTTCGTTGACTACGTACGGCTGGAAGTTGCCGACGGGGTCTCCTTCCGAGCCAACCCTTCCACTGCGAATGAACTCGGCAAGCGTGCTGTCGCAATCCAGATCGCCCTTGGCATAGGCGGTAAATTGGGAGTTGGTGCCGCCGTCGGACCCGGTGAATCCCGGCATGTACTGGTGGGCGTCGGGCAGAGAGAACTTCAAGGCCAGCCATACCCCGTCGCTTGCCCATATCGGGTTGTTGCCGGGACAGCGCTGGCCGGTCTGGCACGCACACTCGCTGGAACTGGCCCAAGTCGCGTTGGGCCCTGGGAACTGCCTGGGCAGCGGTATGCCTCCCGGCGTTATGTAGTCCGTCACAAAGTAGGTCAATGCGCCTGCCCACTGCTTGTTCAAGTGGCCCACGGCTTCGGCAGTGCGAGCCTTCTTGACATATCGGCTGAAGGCGGGAACGGCAACCGCAGACAGAATGCCGATGATGGCCACAACGATCATGAGTTCCACCAGGGTGAAGCCGCTGCGGTTCCGGTTCGTGCGCAATTTCGGGTGTGGCATCGCGGCGTCCTTTCTCTAGTCCATGCAAGTCGCGCGCCGTTGCCCCGAGCGCAGGCACATCTGGCGAATTCGGTGGGAGGTCGCGACCTATCACGGATCGAGTTCTTCTGTAGCGACTGCTCAGGGTGCCTCAAATGGTCACTTGCGGCTCGAAACGGGACAAAACGCGGCGGCGTTCCGCGCCCTCCGTGTCGGCTGCCCCGCACGGAGGCAAACATTCCTCGCGACGGGGACCACCTTGCCGGCAGGCCCGAAACTGAATAGCAGACGTGATGCCTGCATGATATTGGGAGCAGCCGATGGCGAATCGACTTCATCCTTGGTGGCTGGACCACCTTCTGGCGCACCCGGTGCGACGGTTGCTACAGAATCCGCGCGCTCTCTTGCACTCGCCAACCACGCTGGGTTGCCTGTCGGATATCAGCCAATCATCCGGTTCAGCCATGCGGCCCTTAATGCGCACACGCTAGCATCGCTCCGTTCGGTGGCCCGGTTTCCGTGCGCATTTCCGGTCATGTGCGGCACCTTGGCCGCCGTCTCGCGCAGTTGATCAATGTAGCGAGATCTCCGACAGCAAACGCCGCGCAGAAGAGGAGGAAGAAGAAGGCAGAGCGAACCGACCCGAACTGACGTGATTCTGCAAATCGAGGAAGTCAGCGAGACCGTCCCGGAATCGGACGGCGTCCGGCCTTCGGGACGGCAGGAAAGAAATGGAACCCCCGAGTACCAGCAACATCCATCTTTGCAGCCTAGGCCAGTAGGGCGAGGGTGTGCCATCAGCCAATCATGGCTTCGGCCTGATTGCGCTTGGCGCGCGCGCCTACCTGTTGCGACTTGGCAAGCGAGGCGCGCCATGACGAATGCGTCCCAACCCCCTTCTTTGCCCCAGCGCATTCCGTACGATTGGGGATCGCCTTCCTTCTGGATCAGCAAGACGATTCACAGGCTTTCGCGGCTCAACGGTCTCTCGGCCGCTCACCGCGACTATCTGGCGGCGGGAGGTCTGGGCTTCTTCATCGGCGACGGAAGGCTCAGCTACGGTATTGAGCAGATTGCCGAGGCGTTCTACGCAGCGAGGGTCTTCAGCGGGATGTGGTTTTCGCTCGACGGGCAGTATGTTGTGAACCCCGCCTACAACAAAGATCGTGGACCTGCGAAGTTCGTCGCGTGCAGGTTCCACGTCGAATTCTGACGGCCGGGCGCTGGCTGAACAGCCGCGAACAGCAGATGGTCAGCTCACGCGCGCATCGTCGCTGGCCAGTGGCAAGCGGATGATGAAAGACGCGCCAGTTGTAGAGCCCGCTGACGTTCATGGGGGTCAAATATGGGCTCGTTCCGATTCCGGGGCCAGGTTGTCGGGTGTTCGCCGCGCTTGAACCGCGTCTCGACCCGCGCGAGGATAGAAGCATGCGATTCTCTCGCCCCATCGGTGTCGTCCTTTGCATTGGCCTGCTCATTTCATGCCGTAGGCAACTGGGCGACGGGATCACATCGCAGCGTAACGTCGACGCCAACCTGGACGGCTTCATCGACATCGTGAAATCCGGGCTGGGTCTTTCGGTCAACGCCCGCTTTCTGACCTTCGGGCCCGTGCCTGGCCCGCAGCCCTGGGACCACCCGGCGGCGGTTGCTTCGGTCAGCGTCCAGGGAAGAAACATTCCGCTGCGTCCCGGGCGCGACGGGCTAGTCCACGAGCGTTACGAAGCCCGGCCCTGTCCGCTCAAGACCATCTTCGAATGTGTGGAGATTCTCGCCACTGGCCGCTTCGGCGACGACGGCGAGATCATGTGTTTCGGCCTGCAACTACAGAAGCACCCGAACGAGGTCGTGCGCCAGGAGATCACGTTCCGCTCAGCCGACTTCTGCCCCTTCCAGAGAACTGCGGGCCCGGCCCAGCAGATCATCCGCGGCATCGAGAAGGCGCAGATGGAGCACTTCCAGCGCCAGGAAACCGACAAGTATTTGGACCAGACTGGGCATTGACCCACGCGACTAGGCTGGTTTGACTGGCGGCCACCTGCGGGGCGAGAATCGCTGCTATCTTGTAGCAGGAGGCTTTGATGGCTGTTCAATGGTCCAGAATCCGCGTCGGACTTGTTTTGCTGGTTCTTCTTGGCAGCTTGCCAGCCCTGGCGGGCCCGAAGGAGGAAGCCGCGCGCGCCGAGGTGGCGGCCGGCACAGCAGCCTACAACCTCGGCTACTACGACGACGCCGCCCGCCACTACGAGGAAGCCTATCGCCAGGTGCCAGATCCCGCCCTGCTCTTCAATATCGGTCAGGCTTACCGGCTGGCGGGCAAACCGGACCGCGCGATCACCGCCTATCGATCTTATCTGCGCACGGCGCCTGCCGACGCCGCCAACCGGAGCCAAGTCGAGAAGCGAATTCCGGAACTCGAGAAGCTGGTGGCCGAGATGAAGAACGCGCAAACCGCACCGCCACCGGGAACCCTGCCCGCAGCGGCCCCTGCCGCAATTCCGCCGGCTGTCCCCGCTCCCAGCAACGCGCCCGCCGTGCCTCCGCCCGCCCACGAGGGTCAAGGCAATGGCGCGTCGGCCGCAGCTTCCTCTGTCGTGGCCGAGCCAGTCGAGCAAAGCGCGAGCACCTTCCCGATGTTCGGAGCACCACCCTCGCCGGTGACCTCCGGCACCCAGTCGACGGCCGACACGGCCCCTGGCGCTGACCTTCGTGCTGCTTCTTCACCGGCGGCAGGCGAATCCCCACCTGTGTACAAGAGGTGGTGGTTCTGGACAGGGCTGGGTGCGGTGGTCGCGGCGGGCATCGTCACCGCCGTCGTGCTCTCCTCCGGCTCATCGAAGGGGATCCCAGGCACCAGCCTCGGCAACCAGCCCATCTTCCAATAGGGGACATCCATGCGACGAATCTTCCTGGGCCTGGCATTTCTGGCGCTCGCGTGCAAGGCCGGCAGCAGTAGCTCCCAAGACGTCCTGCTCGTCACTGTGAAAGCTCCGGCTGACTTGACCGGGATCACGCACCTCAACGTGACATTCACCAACGCCGGTACCTCCGAAACCCAAAGCTACCCGCCGAATCCGACGTCGACGCCCATCGTGTTTTCCACTACTCTGTCGGCCACCATGCCCAAGTCGCGTACCGGCAACATCGACGTGAGCATCGACGGGCTCCACGCACAGAACACCGTTCTGGCGCACGGCGAGACCAGTCAAGATCTGGTTTCTGGCGGGCAGACCAATGTCACGGTGACCCTGGCGGCCGTGCCGGTCGGTTCGGACGCCGGCGTCGGCGGACAGGGCGGCGCGACTGCCACGGGTGGGAGCGGTGGACAAGGCGGTGCGGCCGGCGCGGGCGGCGCAGGGGGAGTGCAAGGAGGCACGACCAGCGCGAATGGCGGCCACAGCACAGCAACTGGTGGCGCTACCGGAGGCGGTACCGCCGGCATCGATGCTGGCGTGGATGGAGCCAGCGGCGGCAGCGCTGGCACCTCGGCACGGGCCGGCAACAGTGGCGGCGGAAGTAGCGGAACCGGCGCTGCTGGCGCATCGGGCGGTGCAATCGTTACCGGCGGAGTCGGGGCCGGCGGAACCGGTGGCACCAGCGGCGGCACGGGTGGGACCGGCTCGTGCCCCCCGATCATGTGCCCGGCCCTCGCGTGTTTGGGGCATACCCAGCCAAATCCCGACCCCTGCGGCTGTCCCATCTGTGCGCCCAATCTCGACGGAGGCATGGCGCAAGATGCTGGCGGTTCGGCGGATAGACCCTCGACAGACGCAAACTCCGCCGAGACGTTGGCCACTTGCTCGGCGCCCAAGAGCACCGGTGGTATCGCGTGCCCAGGAGGCAAGTGCACGGTGGGGGACTACAGCGGCTTTGAGTTCGCGTTTTCCGACCAAACCGATGAATCGTCCATCTGCCTGTCGCCCAACAGTCT
>Ga0181539_1000781_pt1 | contig 37829 bp, 32 predicted proteins | sample PEATcosm2014_Bin_46_FD_119767 | JGI IMG/M metagenome (GOLD analysis project Ga0181539, IMG submission 119767) | Peatland microbial communities from MTU Mesocosm Facility, Houghton, MI, USA - PEATcosm2014_Bin23_60_metaG | ecosystem: Environmental > Terrestrial > Soil > Wetlands > Peat | place... | reverse complement strand
GATGTTCTTGCGGCTGACTTCAAAGATGCCGCGCCCGGAATCCACCCAAAGATTGCCGAAATCGTCCGGCTCGATGGAATAAATATTGTTGTCGAACAGCCCGTCCTTCCGGGTCATGAACAGGACTTGGTTGTCTTTCAGCCGGAACATCCCATTGAGCGTGGCTCCCCAGATCACCCCCTCGCGGTCTTCGCAAACCCATTGCGCGCGAGGATCCGAAAGACCCTCCGCCGCCCCCCATTGCCGGTATCCGCCATCCTTCACGCGAAAAACCCCGGTGTCGCAGGCGACCAAAATCTCCCCTTCCCGGCCCGCAGCCAGGTTGAGAACCCACTCCAGCTTGGGGTCGCCGTTGGTAAAAGGATACGGCCTGAAGTAATCCCTTCCCGCCCGGTAAAGACTTCCTCCCACCGACACCACCACGCCCTGCGCGTCCTCGGCCATCCCGGCCACCATGTTGGTGGCCTCATAGTTGGTCACCACCTTCCCGTCCGCGAAGATCACCAGGTTCTTGACCCCGCTGACCAGATAAACGTCTCCGTTGGACGCCTCAAACACGCGCTTGGTGTAAAGGTTGCTCAGTCCCGCTTCCACGCCGTAAGTCTTGGGCTTGCCGTCAAAGTAAGTCAGGCCGCCGCTGCTCCCCACCCAAATGCCCCCTTTGCGCGAGGCCCCCACCGCCAAAGCGTCTTGCTGGCCGGTGTTTTCGGAGGCCGGTTGAGTGGTGAACTTGACGTCCGTGAGTTGGCTCAAACCCTCCCGGGTTCCAACCCACAAACTGCCCTCGCGGTCTTGCGCCAGGCTCCTGACATAATCGCTGGCCAGCCCGTTGGTTTTCCGCAGGAAGCTGTAATCGCCATGGCGATATAACGCCAGACCCTGACCGGTCGTTCCGATCCACACGGTGCCATTCCGTTCCGCCAACAGAGCGCGGACTTCTGCAAACGGCACCGGAATCTCCTTCCGCACCAGGTTGGTGTCATAACAAAACAATCCCGCCGACGTGCCGACCCAAATCTCTCCCTCCTGGTCCTCCGCCACAGCCAGCACCCCGATCCCATCCAAGGCGGGATCGGGCAGTTTGGTGACCTTTCCATCCTGCCAGCAGTAAACCCCGGTGTCCGATGTTCCAAACCAGAGTCTGCCCTCGCGATCCTCGTTACAATCGTAAACATTAATTACAGGCGTCCTCACGAGGGCATTGCTGGACGATCCCAGCACCTCCTCATAACCTCCGGCTCGCGTCAGCCTGAGCACCCCCTTGTCCGTCCCCAGCCAGAGCGTTCCCTCTTTGCTTTCCAGGACAAAATGCACATAGTGAGCGGTCGGGTCCACCTGGCTCCAACCATCCCTTCCCCGGATTGAGAACGATTGCTCGTCGCAAAACCCGTAGCTGCTGCTGGCCAAACCCACCCACAATCCGCCATCCCTGCAACTGGACACACTTTCCACGATCCCGCTGCTCCAGGATCCTGGCAACTGGCCCAGGTCCAGCACCTTGAATTCCGTCCCGTCAAAACGAACCAGGCCAATGGCCGTGCCCAACCATAGATAACCGTCCTTGGTTTGCGTGATGCTGCTGATCCCGTTGACCGGCAACCCAGTCGCGCGGCCCCAAGTCTGGCAATTGTACTGAAGAATATCCGTGGCCGGATCCAGCGCCAATCCGTTGCCCGCCAGCAAAAAATAAAACCACACGCCCCACGCCGGCATCGCCCGCCGCAGCCACCGCCCTTTGCCGCCAAGATGGATCTCAGCGGGTTTCATTTGGCGTCCAACATCTCCCGCACTTTGTGGGCCAGGGAGGACGGCGTGTAGGGCTTGGGAAGGAACTCCACCCCCGCATCTAGAACGCCCTGTTGCGCGATGGCGTCGTCAGTGTAGCCGGAAGTGAAGAGGACTTTCAGATCCGGGAACGTCGCCTTGAGCCACTCCGCCATCACCTTGCCCCCCATCAGCGGCATGATGACATCGCTGATGACCAAACGGATCGGCTTCCCTTTGTGGTTTTGCGCCACATGCAATCCATCCTGACCGTTGGAGGCCGATAATACTTCGTAGCCCAGCGAACGCAAAATATTGACCGCCAGATGGCGCACCGCCGGCTCATCTTCCACCAGCATCACCGTTTCCGTCCCGTGCGGCATCGGCCTTCTCCTGAAGGCCGTGTCCGTGCTCGTGATCGCTTGCTCCACTCGCGGGAAATACACCCGGAAGGTCGTGCCTTTGCCAAGCTCGCTGGAGACATCAATTTGACCGCCGCTTTGTTGGACGATGGTCTGGCAGGTCGCCAGGCCCAAACCCGTCCCCTTGCCCTTGGGCTTGGTCGTGAAAAACGCCTCGAACATTCGTCCCTTGACCTCCTCCGTCATTCCCGTTCCTGTGTCCCCAACGCTCAGCATCACGAAGTCCCCAGGCCGCCCGCCCGGATGCGCCCGCGCGTATTCTTCCCCCAGCGCGACGTTGGCCGTTTCGACGGTGATTTTGCCGCCGTTGGGCATCGCATCCCGGGCGTTGACAACCAGGTTCATCAGCACTTGTCCCACATAGCCGGAGTCGGCCTTGATCCGGCCGATCTGTGTTCCAAAAACAAAAATCAACTCCACATTCTCGTCAATCAGCCGCCCCAGCATTTTTTTCATGTCCGCAACCACTTCATTGATGTCCAGCACCACCGGCTGCACCGTCTGTTTGCGGCTGAACACCAGCAGTTGCCTCGTCAACCCGATCGCCCGTTGTGCCGCGTGCCGGATCGTCTGCACGTCCTTCAGCAGCAGATTGTCAGGACTCAGCTTGTCCATCATCAAATCGCTGTACCCCATGATCACCGCCAGGATGTTATTGAAGTCATGCGCCACGCCGCCGGCCAACTGCCCGATCACCTCCATCTTCTGCGCTTCAATAAGGTTCTCCTCCAACCGGCGCCGCTCCTTGCGAAGCCGGACTTGTGCCAGGGCCTGGTGGACCGACGGCCCCAGCCGCGCCAGCCGGTCTTTGAACAAATAGTCCGCCGCACCCAGCTTCATCGCCTCCACCGCGATCTCCTCGCTAATGGTGCCGGAAGCAATGATAAAAGGAACCTCCAGACCGCGCTTCTTCAGCAACTCCAGCGCGCGCAGCCCGTTGAACTCGGGCATCGTCTGGTCGGACAGTATGAGGTCCCATCCGCCGTCCAGGCTGGCCAGGTACGCCGCTTCGGTGTCCACCCGCTGCGAGGTGATTTCAAACCCGGCGCGCGTCAATTCACGCAAAACCATTTCGGCATCGTCGGGATTGTCTTCCACCAGCAGCACTTTGATCGCTTGCGGCATATTATTCCTTTATATTGGGCGGTTGGTTGAGCAGCAGCCAGTACATCCCCAACTCCTCCACCGCGGCGGCAAACCTCTCGAAGTTGACCGGCTTGACGATGTAACTGTTGACTCCCAGCTTGTAGCTTTCCACCAAGTCGCTCTGTTCCTTGGAGGAGGTCAGCACCACCACGGGGATCATTTTCGTGCGCGGATCGCTCTTCATGCGCGCCAGCACTTCCTTGCCGTCCACCTTGGGTAGTTTCAGGTCCAACAGGACCACTTTGGGTCCGTTCTCAATCTTCCGCCCGGCATAAGGCCCCTCGCAGAAGATAAACTGCAGCGCCTCCTCCCCGTCGCGTGCGATTTGAATGTGATTGGCCAGATTGGCCTTCTTCAACGCCCGCTGCGTCAGTTCCAGGTCCTGCGGGTTGTCCTCCACCAGCAATATCTCAATAATGTTGTTTGTGTTGTTCATAGTTTGGTTTCCCCTTCCAAGGTAAAATAAAAGGTCGCCCCGCGGTTCACTGCCGCCTCGGCCCAGACCCGTCCGCCGTGACGGTGAATGACGCGCTGCACAATGGCCAGGCCCACGCCCGTGCCCTCGTAATCCTCCGTGCGGTGCAGGCGCTGAAACACTCCGAACAGCTTGTGCGCATACTTCATGTCAAAACCCGTCCCATTATCGCGCACGAAATAGACGTTCCGGCCTTTCTCCACCGCGCAACCGATCTCCACCAGCGCCGCTTCGCGTTTGCCGGTGTATTTGAGCGCGTTGGAGAGCAAGTTCACCCAGACCTGTTTCAGCAATGCCGCATCCGCCTGGCAGGGCGGCAGGTTGGCAATCCGAAACTCCGTCCGCCTTCCTTCTCCTTGGGAATTCAACTCTTCCAGGACGCCCCGCACCAGCTTGCCGGTGTCCACGGTTTGTTTGCTCAAAGGCTGCCGGCTCAACCGCGAGAAGGTCAGCAAATCGTCTATCAATTCCCCCATTTTCTGCGCGCCATTGCGAATGGTCTGCAAGTCCTGGCGGCACGCTTCGGGCAACTGCGGCCCGTAATCCTCCAGCACTATTTTGGAGAATCCATCCACCGCGCGCAATGGCGCCCGCAGATCGTGCGACACCGAGTAGGAGAACGCTTCCAATTCCTTGTTGGCGGCCTCGAGTTGCGCCGTGCGCTCGATGACGCGCTGCTCCAGTTGGGCGTTGAGCTTGAGGATTTCTTCCTCCGCCCGCTTGCGCTCGGTGATGTCCTGAAAAACGGTCCGTATGCTGAGGACCGCCCCGTCTTCTCCTTTCACCAACTGGTCCCACACCTGCACCGTAATGGTGGACCCGTCTTTTCGTCGGAGCGTCCGCTCGTACTTTTGCGGCGGCGGCGCGCCGCTTAACTTGCCCAGGACCGCCTGGCGGGCGGCTTCCGGGTCCGCCGAAATGCTCCACACAAATTGTCCCAGCAATTCCTCGGCCCGGTAACCCAGCATCTTCAGTTCGGTCTGGTTGACCCGGGTCAGCCGGCCCTCCGCGTCAAATTCGTGATATCCTATCGGCGCGCTGTCGAATAGTTCTTTGAACTCCTCCCGGCTCTCTTGCAACGCCGCCTCTGCCCGCTTTCTCTCGGTGATGTCGAACAAGACTCCCTGGGTGCCGATGACCTTGCCGTCAGCGTTTAGGACCGGCAGCTTCATCACATGCACGAAATGCTTCCTGCCGTCGGCCAGCGAATACTCTTCTTCCATCTCAATGGGCTTGCCGGTTTGCAGTATCTGCACGTGATGCTCCATCCCTTGGGCGGCATACTTGATTGCCAGCCCGGGGCCGTCCTGTTTCGCCGCTTCCCCGCCGCTCACTTCCAAGGGTGTCTTGCCCAGAAAATCCTCCGCCTTCATCCCCTTGAGCCGGCAAAACCCGGGGTTGACCAGAACATATCGGCCTTGGGCATCCTTCTGGAAAATGCCGATGGGCAGTTGCGTCACCAGCGACTGGTAAAGCGCCTGCGATTCCTTTAACGCCGCCTCCGCCCGTATGCGCTGCGTGATGTCGCGGATGTTGCATTGAATCACTCTTTTTTCACCGGCTTGATACACGTTGCTCACGAACTCCACCGCTATCTTGCGCCCGTCTCTCCTTTCCAGCGGCAGGTGTTCATAGCGCACATACCCGTCCTTTTCTAATCGCTCGAACATCGCCTCGTTCCGCTCAATGTCCTTGAACGGACTCAGCTCCCCGACGGTTTTGCCAATCATTTCGTCGCGGGAAAAACCCAATAGTTCAACCAGGAAAGCGTTCACATCCCTGATCTGTCCGGTCTCAACGTCCAGAATCAGGACCCCATCCCTCGCCGCCTCGAATAATCGCCGATAACTCAGTTCCGAGGCCCGGAGCGCATCCTCGCTGCGCGTCTCGGCCTGTTCTGTCCGCGTATTGGCTTCGTCTGTGCGCGAATTGGCTTGCTTGGTTCGCGTCTCCGCCTGCTCCGTTCGCGTATTGGCTTCGTCTGTCCGCGAATTGGCTTGCTTGGTTCGCGTCTCCGCCTGCTCCGTCCGCGTATTGGCTTCTTCCGTCCGCGTATCGGCTTGCTTCGTTTGCGCCTCGGCCTTTCCCATTCGCGCCTCCGCCTGCTCAATCCGCATGTTGTGGGCGGGCGCGCTGGCGCGATGCTTGTTTTTCATTCGCCCTCCTCTATTCTCCTGGGCGACATGTTGGAAAGATCCCGTGGGGTGCAAAACACCTGTAGCGCAGCGAAAATTGTGGAAAAATTCGCGCCCCTCACCGTGCCGCCTGCAAAGTGTGACCAATAATTTTTCAAACTGCCCTTCCCGGCGCAGGCCCAACATTACTTCTGCGCAATCATTTCGAACCAAAATAGTAGAGAACTTAATATAACACGAATTCCCCTGCCGTCAAGCCCGCTTCTTAATGTCTTAATGTCGCTCCCGGCCAAATAGTCCACAAACAACTTGAATCCAACGCCATTCCGGGCGCATTGTGTCATCCATGAAAATCACATTCTGTCCCGGCAATGCCAGATCCGTTTTCCTGGCCGGCCTTTTTCTGCTCGCCGCGCGCGCCTGGGCGCAAGTGGACGCCACCCAGCCGCCGGCGGATTGGATTGATCCCGACACCGGCCACCGCATCATCCGGCTCTCCACTGAACCGGGCAGCTCGACTCTCTACTTCCACGATAACTCCTACACCCCGCAAGGCGACAAGTTGATCTTCAATACTCCCGGCGGCGTGGCCGTGATGGATCTCTCCACTCTGGGACGGCAGCCGCCGAAAATCCAGATGCTCATTTCCGGCCGTGGGGCCAACATGGCGCGCCGCAGCCGCGAGGTCTATGTCAGCCGCGGCGGCGGCGGGCGCGGCTTCGGGCGCGGTTTCGGCGGCGGCACGAACAGCGCGCCCCCCGAGGCGCAAACCGCCCAAACCTCCACCAACCCCCCCGCCGGCGAGCGCGCCGGGCGCGGTTTCGGCGGACGCGGTTTCGGCGGCGGCCCCATCTATGCCGTCAATGTAGATACTAAACAGGAGCGGTTGATCACCAATGCCGTCAGCACGACCATCAGTTGCGACGAGTCCTTCGGTTTCATCCTCCTGCGCGGCGATGCCGCAATTGATCCCACCGGCCAGACCCCGCGCCCGGCGGCCCGCCCCTATGTTCCCCAGCTCCAGCGGATGTTCCCGGGCAAAAAACTCGAAGACCTCACCCCCGACCAGCAATACTCCGTGCAGAAGGAGGAAGGATTGGCCCGCATGGCCTACGACCCCCCGCCGGCCGCCTACACCTTCATCAATCTCAAAACGGGCGAGCGGAAAACCGGCGGCTACCAGTTCGGCAACCCGGACCATCAGCAGTTTAATCCCACCGACCCCAACCTCCTCCTCTACGCCCACGAAGGCACCTGGCACGAAGTGGATCGCACCTGGATCATCCGCACCGACGCCACCGGCATGAAGCTCCTCCATAAGCGCTCCATGGACATGGAAATCAACGGCCACGAATGGTGGAGTTTTGACGGCAAGACCGCTTGGTTCGACCTCCAAACGCCCCGCAGCCAGGACTTCTGGATCGGCGGCGTCAATATCGCCACCGGCAAGGAAACCCGCTACCACATCACTCGCGACACCTGGGGCGTCCACTTTAACAGCTCCCGCGATGATTCCCTCTTTTGCAGCGATGGCGGGGACCCTTCCCAAGTCGCCTATTCGACCAACGGAATGTGGATCAACCTCTTCCGCGTCCAGCCCGATGGCACTGTCGCCCACGAAAGATTGGCCAACATGGCCAAACATAATTACGTCACCGGCGGCGGACGGGGCGGCGTCGAGCCAAACTGCTCCATCACGCCAGACAAAAAGTGGGTCATCTTCACCGGCCAATTCACCCCCGCCGAGGAGCGGCACGTCTATGCGGTTGAGATCGCCAAGGCAAAATAGATTCAACGAATCACCGTCAGGAAATCAATGAAAGGCATAATGAAAGGCCTAAATTTGTGAGACTATGCACTGGATCGGTTTTGGCTTTGGCCTGCGTCACCTTGGGAATGCCGGCCGCCCGCGGGCAGGGCCTCAACGCGCCCGCCTCCGTCGCGCCCTCCGACTGGGTTGATCCGACCACTTCTCACCGCATCATCCGGCTTTCCCCGGACACGGGCGGATCGAGCCTCTACTTCCACCAGCACACTTACACGCCGGAGGGCGACAAAATCATCATAGACACCGGCAAGGGCATCGCCTCGGTTGACCTGACCACCCTTGGCCTGTCGCCGCCGAAGATTGAAATCGTGGCGCCGGGCGTCCGCGGGGCCATCGGCACCGCCTGGCGGAGCCGGGATGTTTATTTTCGCCAGAGCAATACTCTCATGGCGGTCAACCTCGACACCAAGGCCGCGCGCAAGGTCATCGAGCTTCCTCCCCAGGCGATTCGCGGCCAAATCGCCGTCAACGCCGACGAAACGCTGGTCGTCGTCATCGGCCCCGATCCCGACGGCAAGACCATTCCGCGCACCCCGCCGCCCAACGGCATGGGCGGAAGGCTGGAAGCCAACTGGGCTTCCGGCACGCCCAAGATGATTTACACCATCAACATCAAGACCGGCGAGATCAAGGTCATCCACTGCGAAAACGACTGGTCCAATCACCTGCAATGCTCCCCGACCGACCCGCTCCAGATTCTTTGGTGTCACGAAGGACCCTGGCATTTCAACGACCGCACCTGGACGATCCGGGCCGACGGCTCGCCGCCGCGCCTGCTGCACCAGCGCACGATGAACATGGAAATTGAGGGGCACGAGTTCTTCGCGGCCGACGGCAAGAGCGTCTGGTTTGATCTGCAAACGCCCAAATCCGGGGTCTTCTGGCTCGCCGGAGTGGATTTGGCGACCGGCCACAACACGTGGTATCACTTGGAACGCAACCAATGGTCCGTCCATTACAACCGCTCTCCCGATGGCACGCTCTTCGCCGGGGACGGAGGCGGACCCAGCAGCGTGGCCGCCCGTTCCATGGACGGCCAGGCGCTCGACCCGCCCGGAAACGGCCAGTGGATCAACCTCTTTCGCCCCGTCATGGCCGAAGGCAATTCGGCTCCTGTCCTGGCGGATGGCAAGCCGCTCTCCAGCGGGACGGACCTGATCGCGGTCGGCTATTTCAAGTGCGAGCGCCTGGTGGATCTCTCCAAGCACGACTACAACCTGGAGCCTAACTTGACCTTTACCCCCAAAGGCGACTGGATCGTCTTCAGATCCAACATGCACGGCCTGACCCACACTTACGCCGTCCAAATCGCCCGGGCCCATTGAAATTGAGTCAACACTAAAGAATCGCCCGACTCGTCGCGCAAGCTGGAAGCTCAATGAATTTCATGGGGTTTGCTCTATCCTGAGACTTTCCATTCATTGTCAATTCGTAGAATCACAAGTCTTCCGGGCCGCTTTGGTCCCTGATCGGTTCCAGTTTCGGGCAAAACCGTCAGGATGACGCGATCCGGGGAGACGATCTTTTTGTCAATGATTCTGTATCCGGTTAATCCTTCAACTGTCCGCCTGTTTTCTGCGACGATCTGGTTTTCAGATTTAGATTGAGCTTCTTTGAAAAGTCCCCCGTCAGGAGCCAACGTGGCCAAATATGTTTTTGCGTCACCTTGGCTCATCGCCCAAAACGACGACTCAAAAGCTGATTCAGGGTCGGCATGTCCCGCGAATCGCCAGGAGGTTCTGGGGAACTCAAGCGGACTCGAAGCCATTGGCTGTGGCCTGGGCCGTTGGTTATGTTGGTGGTGAATGATTACGGGAGTTGTTCCGGCCGCCAGGAGGATCACCAAACCAGCCACAGCCGCGGTTTTCATTTTTGACCAGGCCATAAGTTTCACTGCTCCTTTCACGTGGATTGAGGTTGCGCCGCCCGCCGCCGCTCCTTTCGCAATCGCCGCCGCGGCCGCGGTTTTTGCCAGCGCCACAGGCGCGGCTTGAACGGAATTGGTGGAAATCGCCCCGGCAATCGTTGCTGTCGTGGAAATAATGCCGCGCTTTGCGAAAAACTCCCGCAGCTTTTCCAAGGCGCGGCTGACCCTTTTCTCCGCCGCGTCTTCGCTCGCGCCCAGAGCCAGGCCGACTTCGCGCAGGTTTTTTCCCTCGTAAAATCGAAGCACTATGGCCTGGCGGTCTTTCTCGCGCAACCTTCCCACGGCGGTGTCCAGCAACGGAGCGATTTTCCCCCAGACCGCGCTCTCCGGTTCATTTAAAATGGATTGCACATGCGCCTCCTCTTCCCGGTGGTGACGCCGGCTTTCGCTCCTGACAAAATTATTCGCCGTCAACCGCGCGGCTTGAAACAGCCAACTGGAAAGGGCTTTGCCCGCGCGCAACTTCGCCGCCTTTTGGGCGAGAATGATGAAGACGTCCTGCGTGATCTCCTCCGCCTGGTGCGGATTGCCCACCTGCCGCATGGCGACGGAATAAACCAGATTGACGTGTCGCGTCACCAGCGTGGCAAAGGCCTCGTCGGAATCCTTCTCCGCATATTGCCGCAATAGCGCGTTGTCATCCATTGACTGCATTCAGCTATAAGTGTCCGCCGCCCGGCCGAAACCGACAGTTTTTTATCGAAGGGCCATTCGCACGCCATTTAATACGCTCCGCACAGACGGGCGATGTCGTCCCGCTGGGCCAGCAGGCGGACGCGCTGGCGCGACCACGCCCTGGCCAATATCGGCGAGTAACCATGATGGTGGTCGGCCAGACTTGTCGCCCGCTCGATGTCCGCGCCCGTAAGGCTGCCGCGCTTCTCGGCCGCCGCCTGCCAGCGCGCCAGCCAGAGGATCACCGGATATAAAAGCGCCAAATTCTCAAAGCCTTCGATCAGTGCCATGCCGTAATACGCCCGCCCGCAAAAATGCAGACTCTGAATCTTCACCCGGAAAAACCGGGTCAGGCCCGCCTCCGCGCCGGGCGGAAGCGCCCCGAACGACTTCTCAATGGCGGCAAATTCCACCGGTTCCAATCCGGGTATCACGCCGGGAACGCGGCCGGAGCCTCGGGCAAATTGGAGCATCGCCCCCAACATCCGCGCCCGCCGCCCCACGCCCGCCTTCAAATCCTGGATCAAGTCCCGCCGCGCGTAGGTCAACACCAGCGTCCGAAAAAGCAGCCGGCCCATGCGCGTCGGCGGCGGCGGCGCGGCGGCGTCGGACGGCAGCTCCGCTGCGGCGTTCTGGGACAGCGCCCCCAGGATTTCATCGGCCTCCTGCCCGGCTATCTGGTCAAACCCGGCCTTCTCCACCGCTCCAAGCCAATGCAGCGCGCGCCGGAGCTTCAGCCCCACCGGCTGGTTTTCCGCGGACATGGTTTTGTCAAGCCACGAAACAAACCGCATGAAATCCCGCCAATCCAGCCCCGCCTTTTTCTGAACCGCCGGAGCCGGAATCTCGGCAAATCCTTCCGGCACAACCAGCTCCGCCAGCTCTCTCAAGGCCGAAAGTTGCTCCGACAGCGGCTTGCCGGAATTGGCCGCCGCCGATGGACAACTGAATCGCACCCCGGCCACCAGCTTCTTCCCCATCGGATGCAGCGTCAGCGGAAAAAGCCGGCAGGCGCGCGGTTTGGCCGCCTCCCCAAAACGCGAATGAATCCGGCACCGTCCGGTGGCATCCAAAAAGACACACGCCCCGTCGCTTTGATGTCCCAGCCGGAAACGGCCCTTTTCCTCCGCGATCATCGTCGCCGGATCCACTCCATCGGCTTTGGCCCAACGCTGCCCTTGGATGCGTTGTTTCTCCTGGTCGGAAAGCTCGATCAGCAGGAACCCCCGGCAGCAGGCGGTGCAACCGTGGCAACTCCAATTCTGAATGGACGGCGTCTCAATGCGAAATGACTTCATGCAAAACGGCGATGCCCAATGCGCGCGGGCATATCGTTGCCATACTACAAGAGGCTGAACGCCCGACGCCAGCCCGATCAGATACTTTGGCGGTGTGCTGATTTGGGGAGCGCACAGCCCGCATCGCTGCGGTTGGCATCAATCAGCCCCTTCCATTTAGATATGTCTGCATTGGCCAACTTTTGCTAAACACTTGGCAAAATATGGTTAGTCAGCCTGCATCGCCCCCGCTACGGTGTGGAGCATGACAATTTCGAGTCACCCAAATGAAGGCGCTTCAGCCGACTGGGCATCCCTCTCTCACGGCGAGGGTCTGATCCTTCCAGCCGCGCGGCCGGGAAGTTGGACTCGCCTCGCGGTTGCCTGGCGCGCCGCCATCAATCATCACGTCCCGATCGGTTATCAAGACGAAACCGGATTCCATTACGGCCAGATGCCCGTGCCGGACACCGCCGCAAAACCCGGCAAGCCGTCTTAGGCTCAAGCCCCACGTAACTTTTGCCGGGAGTAATATACAACATATTACGCTTCAACTCCTTTTCAAAATTCGAATTTTGGGCGGCCGGGGCAATTGGTCAGACCTCAGCTTTGCCGGATGTCAATCGCAACTCATTGTAATGCAAGAGCTTAATGTCATGCCGGTCGCATAATGTCTTCCCCTTCGTGGTTAATCATCAATCCTATCAATTAAAAAGCTTGACAAATCGCCAACACTATGCTTCAATGGACAACATGAGAGACGAAGTGTCCGTCCCATGGCCGGGCAAGCCGGGAAGCCCGGCTTGCCGCGCCGTAGCTTCCCTGTCCTCCGTAGCGTCCCTGTCCTCCGTAGCTTTAGCGAAGGAGGAAGCGAAGGAGGAAGCGAAGCCAGGGCCAACCCCCGTCAAACGACTCCGCCAATCCCGCGTCTGCGACCGCCCACCGTGTGTGTGAATTAAGCCAAATTAAGCCAAATTAAGCCAAAAAAGAATATCCCTCTTCTTCAAAATAGCAAAAAATGTCCAGCAACCCCCTTTTCACCCTTCATCCTTTAGCCCCGCGCCTCTGGCGCAATTCATCCTGTTGTTCCAAACTCCCGTCCTCCGCTGACTCAAGCCAAGAAGGAAATCAAGCCAAATCAAGGTAAATCAAGGTATTCTTTGTCCTCTGCGCTGCAACAACGGATGGTTCTGCATCGCTCTGCCATGCGTCAGAATCACGCAGGTCCCTGCCGAATCCTAGCCGACGCCCCATCCGGAATTCCCGGCTTTTTGGGGCTTGCCATCCGCCCGGAAGGGAGTATGCTAATGCTTGCCTGAACGCTGCTTGTGCGGCGTTCGTTGAGGCTGAGAAAAGAAAGTCAACAACGATACCTAACCTTCAACCTCCGTTGCCAGACAACGTGGTCAGGTAGGCAATGGAGTCTTCGAGCGCGCCCTATCCGGCCCGCCCCCAGCCTCCCGCGGTTTATGAACTCATTATAATTATGCTCACAATGGAAGAAGCCTTGAAGCAAAGCCCGGCGAGCTTTGCGACCGGTCAAATCGTCAAAGGCAGAGTCATTGAAGTCCGCCCCAAGGAAGTTCTCGTGGATATCGGCTACAAAAGCGAAGGCGTCGTCTCCGGGAACGAATTCGAAGACATCAAGCTGGTCAAAAATGGCGATGAGGTGGATGTCCTCATCGAAAAACTCGAGGACAAGGAGGGCATGGTCGTCCTCTCCAAGGAAAAGGCCGAATTCAAGAAGAACTGGGACAAAATCCTCACCATTTGCAACGAAGGCGGCACCATCACCGGCAAGGTCAAGGCCGCCGTCAAAGGCGGCCTGCTGGTCAACATCGGCGTGGAGGCCTTTTTGCCCGCCTCGCAGATTGACATCGTGCCGCCGAAAAACTTGGCGCAGTTCCTGGGCAACAGTTACGAGTTCAAAGTCGTCAAGATCAATCAAGACCGCCAGAACATCGTTCTCTCCCGCCGCGAGTTGATCGAGCAGCAGCGCAACGACAAACGCTCCCAACTCCTCACTGAAATGACCCCGGGCGACATCCGCAAAGGCACTGTCAAGAATATCACCGACTTCGGCGCCTTCATTGACCTCAACGGCATTGACGGCCTCCTCCACATCACCGACATGAGCTGGGGCCGCATCGGCCACCCCTCCGAAATCCTCAAGGTCGGGCAGGACATTGACGTCGTGGTGCTGGACATCAACAAGGAGAAGGAGCGCGTGAGCCTGGGCCTCAAGCAGAAACTGGCCAACCCCTGGGAAAACATTGACGCCAAATACCAGGTCGGCGCCAAGGTCAAGGGCAAGGTCGTCAACCTGGTCCCTTACGGCGCCTTTGTCGAACTGGAGCCGGGGGTCGAGGGGCTGGTCCATGTCACCGAACTTTCCTGGACCAAGCGCATCGCCAAGCCCTCGGATGTGCTCAAAGCCGACCAGCAAATCGAGGCGGTGGTGCTGGGGATCAACCGCGACGAGCAAAAAATCTCCCTCGGCATCCGCCAGCTCGAAGCCAATCCCTGGGACAAGGCGCTGGACAAATATCCGCCGGGCGCCAGGGTCAAGGGCAAAATCCGCAATCTCACCAGCTACGGGGCTTTCATCGAATTGGAGGAGGGTTTGGACGGCATGATCCACGTTTCCGACATTTCCTGGACCCGCAAAATCAATCATCCTTCTGAAGTCTTCAAAAAAGGCGACGAAGTGGAGGCGGTCGTGCTGGAGGTGGACAAGGCCAACCAGCGCATCTCGGTGGGGGCCAAGCATCTCACCGTTGATCCCTGGAGCAACATTGACCAGTTTTACAAGGTCGGCGACATGGTCACCGGCAACGTCACCAAACTGGCCAGCTTCGGCGCCTTTGTCGGCCTGCAACATGACATTGACGGCCTGGTGCATATCTCCCAGGTCAGCGAGGAACGGACCGAGAAAATCAAGAACGTCCTCAAAGTGGGCCAGGAAGTCACCGCCCGGGTCATTAAGATTGACAAGACCGATCGCCGCATCGGTCTGTCCATCAAGGCGGCGGCTTACTCCACCGAACAACTCAAGGCCGAGCAGGCCATTTTGGAATCCCTCAAGCCGGGCGAGGATTTGGTGGCGTTGCAGCACGCCTTTGACGCCGCAGACGAAACAGCCAAGCCGTAAGCGTCCCAAAGACGCAAGGATGGAGGATGGCCGGCCCGCACCGCGCCATCCTTCCTCGCTTTTTCGCCGGGCAGTCCGCATTGTTCATCCCTGTGAAGACCTTGGACCGTTACATCAGCCGCCAGGTGTTGGCGACCTTGGGGATGACGGTGTTTGTCTTCACGCTGGTCTTGTTGCTGGGCAATGTTCTCAAGCAAATCCAGCAGTTGGTGATCAGCCGGCAGGCCACCTTGGGACTGGCCCTTCATGCCATCTTATTGCTGATCCCTTATGTCCTGGCTTTTGCACTGCCCATGGGGATGCTCACCGCCACCCTGCTGGTCTTTGGCCGCTTCAGCGCCGACCAGGAATTGACGGCCGCGCGCGCCAGCGGGATCAGTCTGGCCAGCCTGGTTGCGCCGGTGCTTGGCCTGAGCGTCCTCGTCAGCGCGTTTTGCGCCTGGCTCAATTTGGACATCGCCCCCGCCAGCCGCGTCGCCTACCTCCAACTCCTGCGCAGCGCCAGCCTCCAAGGCCCCGGCAACCTCCTCCAAAGCGACCAATACATGCAATTCGGCAATTACACCGTTTATGCCCGCAAGGTCCACCGCGACGGCACCAACCTGGACGACGTGTTGATCAAGGAGTGGGACGCCAACAACCAGGAGGTCTTCTGGTGCAAGGCTCCCAGGGCGGAAGTTGTGTTTGACAGCACCAACAAGCAAATCACTCTTTATCTCAAGAAGGTCGGCCTCGATCTCCCCACCAGCGCCACGCACGATAATACGGGCTGGACGCCCGGGGCTTCCGGCGAATTCCCCCTCCCCCCGGTCCCCTATCCCAAGTCTGGAGGGCCCCTCACCATTTCCATCAGCGACATGACCTTCCGGCAGCTCCGTGAGAAACTGGCCTGGCTCGAACGCGGTTCCAATCCCGTCCTGCCGCCCGGCGCAACCAGGGCCGACCTCCTGAAGGCGCAGCAGAGCATCCGCGCGGCGGCGGCGGAAATCACCATGCCCGTCCTGGTTTATCTCAATCAGCAGGTCGCCTTCTCCTTTGCCTGCATCGGGTTCACCCTGGTTGGCATTCCCTTGGGCGTGCGCGGCCACCGCCGCGAGACCAGCGTGGGGGTCGCCACGGCCCTGGTGCTGGTGCTGGTCTATTACAGCTTCATGGTGCTGGGTCAGGCCTGGGAGAATCACCCGGAGCGCTTTCCCTGCCTGATTATCTGGCTGCCCAACTTCATTTTTCAGGCGGTTGGAGCCGTCCTCCTGTGGCGGCTCAATCGGAGCGTGTTTTAAAAACGCGCCCTGACCAAGCCGGGCGGTGCCTCCGCGCGCCGCGGCGGGGCCGGGAAGAGGATTCACTTCGTCCGCCGGAACACTTTGGTGATCGCCGCCTGGTCCGTCGGCTTGATCAACATCTCATCAATATTCACGTGCGCCGGGCGGGTGGCCATCCAGATCAGCGCCTCCGCGATGTCCTCCGCCGTCAGCGGGTTGATGCCTTGATAGACTTTCCCCGCCTTGGCGGCGTCGCCCTGGAAACGCACCAGGGAGAACTCCGTTTCCGCCAGGCCGGGATCCAGCGAGCCGACACGGATTCCGGTGCCGTTCAATTCCAATCGGAGCGACTGGGTGATTTTCCGCTCGCCCGCTTTGGCGGCGCAATAGACGGCCCCTCCCTCATAAGCCGTGTGGCCGGCGATGGAGCCGATGTTCAAAATGGAACTGCCCGGATTGTTCATCATCATTGGCAGCACCGCGCGCGTGACCCGCAGCAAGCCCAGCACATTGGTCTGGAGCATCCTCTCCCAATCTTCGTCCTTACCGCCGGCCACGGGGTCCAGGCCGAGCGCGCCGCCCGCGTTGTTGATCAGCACATCCACCACGCTGCTCTTGGCGCGCGCCCAACGCGCGAACGCCTCCACGCTCGCGGTGCTGGTCACATCCAGCGCCTGGCCGGCGCCGGGTTGGCCGACTTCGGCGGCGATGGTCTCCAAGCGATCCAGCCGTCGCGCGCCGAGCAGCAACTTGGCGCCCTGCGCCGCAAAGGCGCGGGCGGCGGCGGCGCCAAATCCGCTGGAAGCTCCCGTGATCAAAACCCACTTGCCTGACAACGAGGTTTGCATAATGAAGCAAACATAACCGATGGCGGACCCTGATCAAACTTCAAACTTTGGCGGCCCGCGGCCGAAGATTATCCGAAACTTTCCTCCTCTTGCCGGGTCTTGAGTGTAAGATGAGTCTGAAGCAGTTCAGGCCCGAAAATGACGAACACGGAAGAATTTGAAGAGTTCATGCGGAACCATCAAACCATGGTCTATGCCACGGCCCTTCGCTTGCTGGGAAACGAAGCGGATGCGGCCGACATTTCGCAGGAGGTCTTTCTCCGGGCCTTCAAACACTTCGGCGAAATCTCCGCCAGCGCGCGACGGGCCGGCTGGCTCAAAACCGTCACCACTCATCTCTGCCTCAACCACCTTTCCCGCTATCGCTGGCGCTGGCGGTTCTTCTCCGAAATGCTTTCCACCGGGGAAGCGCAGGAGGACTTCGCCGCGACCCTGCCCGCGCCGGAGCCGCAAGAACCACTGGCCGGGGCCAGCCGGCAAGAGACGCTCCAGGCCGCCTTGCTCCATCTCCCCGCCGCCCAGCGTGTGCCGCTGGTGCTCCACCATTTTGAGGAGATGAGTTACGACCAAATCGCCCGGCAACTCGGCGTTTCCCTGGGCAAAGTCAAAACGGACATTCATCGCGGCCGCGAGGCGCTGCGGAAGAAACTGCAATTCTCGCCGGAAGGAGAACTGGCCGCCGCGCCGCCGCGGCCCGCCATCCCACCCCGGCCCAGCTTTATGCAATGCCTATGAAAGACGACTCCGAAAACCTTGACCGCCTGCTGCACGAACAACTGTGCGCCCTGCCCGATCCGCCCCCGCCTCGGGACTTGATTCCCAAGGTGCTGCAACGCATCGCCGCGCAACAACAACCCCACTGGTGGAATCTTCCCTGGCTGCAATGGCCGCGCCCGCTGCAAGTTCTTTCCTCCCTGCTTTGGGCCACCCTGGCCGGCGCGGTTATTTTTCTGCGCGCCGGCTGGGCTTCCCTGTTCCACGCCTCGGACGGACGGTGGCAGGGCGCGCCGCATTTTCTCCAGCAGGCGCTGACCGTCTCGCAAACGCTCTGGAACGCTTTGGAGCGATTGATCGCCTCGCTTCAATTCCCCTGGCTGACCGCCGTCGCAGTCATCCTGGTCGCCCTTTACCTCGGCCTCCTGGGCCTGGGCGCGATGTTTTACAGCCTGGCGGCGGCCCGGCAAATTATCGTCAAATGAAAAATCCATTTCATCTCCGGGCGGTGTCCGCCGCCGGGATTCTCTACTGGCTCGCCGCCGGCGGCAGCGCCGCGCTGGCGCAAGACCCGGCCACAAATGCCGGGGCGCCGGGCGCCCAGGCCACTCCGACTGTCGCGTCCAACCCGCCGGTTGAACCGGCGGCAAGGCCCTGGTCTCCGTTCGATGTATCCTTAGGGTCGGGCCAGGATCGCCCTTTGATTTTTTCCGACTATGTGCTCCACCGGGGAGAAACCAATAGGGGCGACACCGTCGTCATCCGGGGCGATACCACCATTGACGGTGTCCTGGAGGGGGACTCGGTCACGATCCTCGGCAACACCAGCATCCGGGGCAAAACTGCGGGAGATGTGGTGGTGGTGTTGGGTTCCCTCAAACTTGGGCCGCAAGCGGAAATCGGCGGGGACGTGGTGGTGGTGGGTGGAAAACTGGACCGCGCGCCCGGGGCCAAAATTGAACACGGCGACGTGGTGCTTCTTTTTTCGAACATCCCCGGCTTTAACGGATTGATTGAGTGGGTCAAAGAAGGACTCTTCAAGGGGCGGCTACTGCCTCCCAACGTGGGCTGGGTGTGGATGGTGGCGGGAGTGTGCCTGGGCGTCAACTTGCTGCTGTTGTTGCTCTTCCCGCGTCCCATTCAAGCGTGCGTCAACACGATGGAAGGCAAAGCCCTGACCTCCTTTGCCACGGGCGTGCTGGTGAAATTGCTGGCCGGTCTGTTGACGGTGCTTTTGCTCATTACCATGGTCGGGATATTGCTGCTGCCCTTCCTGGCCATCGCCAATTTGGTCGCCATTTTGTTCGGCAAGATCACCACCTATCGCTACGTCGGGCACCAATTGGGCCGGCTTTGCCACCTTGGGTTTCTGCAAAATCCCGCCGCCGCATTGATTCTCGGCACGGCGGTTTTCTACCTCCTTTACACGGTGCCGTTTCTTGGGTTTTTGGCGTGGGAATTCTCCGGCGTCTTTGGACTCGGCGCTGTCGCTTTGACAGTCTTTGAGCAAATTCGCGCCGGACGGGCAAAACCGCCCGTTCCCACATTCCCTGGAACCGTGGCGCCGGCGACAGGGGAAAATGCGCCGGCGGCGTTCAGCGGCCTCCCGCCACAGGCTCCGGTCGCGGAGCCGGCGACCACCCCGCCCCATAACGCCCCCGCCCCGTTGGAGAAAGCGCCGCTGCCGCGCGCCGGATTCTGGATTCGATTCTTCGCTCTGGCTTTGGACGCGGCTTTGTTCTGCATCGTCTTCGGAGTCCTGGCCCATTCCCGGAGACTGGAACATGATTGGTTTGGCCTGGACCGGGAGGATTTTTGCATGATCTTGTGGCTGCTCTATCATGTTTTCCTTTGGACGTGGAAAGGCACGACCATTGGCGGCATCATCGTGGGGATCAAAGTCATCCGCCTGGATGGCCGTCCGCTGGATTTTCCGGTGGCCCTCATCCGCGCCCTGGCCAGCGTGTTGTCGTTTTTCGTGCTCGGCCTGGGATTCTTCTGGGTGGGCATTACCAAGGAGAAGCAATCGTGGCATGATAAAATTGCCGGCACGGTCATGGTCAAAGTGCCGCCGGGAATGGGGTTGGCCTAGCGCTACAGCCCGCGCTTGACCCAGGCTGCCGTTTGGCCCAAGATGCCGCCAAGAGGATTTCCGAGAGCAGGGGGGAAAATGCTGTCGGAAGCCGCAAAGGAAACCGATGGCAAAGACCAAAAGCAGAAAAAAAATTGTGGTCGTTTCAATCATTGCCGCGGCCGGCATCGGGCTGGCGCTGACCGCAACGTTGAAAAAAAAGGAAGCGCCTATTTCCGTGGAGACGGAGAAAGTCGTCCGCCGCACCCTGATCGAAAAGGTGATGGCCAACGGGAAGATCGAGCCGGTGGTGCAAGTCAAGATCAGCCCGGAGGTCAGCGGCGAAATCATTGAACTGGCCGTCAAGGAAGGCCAGCGCGTCCACAAGGGCGACCTCCTGGTCAAGATCAAGCCGGACAATTATCTGGCTGCCAGCAATTCCGCCGCCGCAAGCTACAAGCTCGCCGTGGCCAACAAAAACTCCTCGGAATCCAGCCTCGAAAAGGCCCGCCTCGAACACGAGCGCAGCAAAGGGCTTTTCGCGGCCAAACTCATTTCCGACTCCGATTATCTCACGGCCAAAACCACCTACGATGTGGCCAAAACCGCCCTCGACGGAGCGGCGCAATCGGTGGCCATGGCGGAGGCTTCCTTGCAATCCGCCGCCTCGGATCTTTCCAAGACCACCATTTACGCCCCGCTCGATGGCACGGTAAGCAAACTCAACTCCCAGAAGGGCGAGCGCGTGGTCGGCACCGCCATGATGGCCGGCACCGAGATCATGACCATCGCCGATTTGAACACCATGGAGGCCCGCGTGGATGTGGGCGAGGTGGATGTGGTCTTGATCAGCCCCGGCCAGAAGGTCCATCTGGAAGTGGACTCCTTCAAAGACAAAAAATTCAACGGCATCGTCACCGATGTCGCCAATTCGGCCAATAACAACGACACCGGCACGGCCGGCGGCTCCGCCTCCAGCTCCACCGACGCGACCAAGTTCCAGGTCAAAATTCGCGTGACAGAAAAGGAGGATTTTCGGCCGGGAATGTCGGTCACGGCCGAGATTGAAACCCGTTACCGCACCAATGCCCTGAGCGTGCCGATTCAATGCATCACCACCCGCCTGCCCCACCCGGCGGCGGGACTGACGAATTCTCCGACCGCCGCCACAAGCAATGCCCCGCCGGCCAGCAATGCCCCGCCAGCAAGCAACGCTCCGCCAGCCAGCAACGCTCCGCCAGCCAGCAATGCCCCGCCAGCCAGCAACGCTCCGCCAACCAGCAACGCCCCGCCAGTCAGCAATGCCCCGCCAGCAAGCAACGCCCCACTCGCCAGCAACGCCCCGCCCGCCAGTTCCCCTGCCGACACCAATTCTCCCGGCAAGCCGGGCGAGCCACCCAAACCGGTGGACGTTGTTTTTGTGGTGGAGGGCGACCACGTCAAAACAGCGGCAGTCAAATACGGCATCAGCGATGACAATTACTATGAAATTACGGAGGGCCTGCGCGAAGGCGACACGGTGGTCACGGGCAGCCCCAAAGCCATCAACCATGATTTGGAAGACGGGAAAATAATTGTAAAGGGCGGCGCGGCGGCAGGAAGCAAGGAGCCTAAACCCGCCGCCAACTAACCCCCAAGTTTTTATACAGGACACCGCCCGTGAGCTTGATCCGCCTGGAACATATCACCCGCCTTTACCAAATGGGCGGGGAGACCATCCATGCCCTGCGCGATGTCTCCCTGGAAGTCCAACGCGGCGAATATGTGGCGATCATGGGGCCGTCGGGGTCGGGGAAATCCACGCTGATGAATTTGCTGGGCTGCCTGGATACTGCCACCGCAGGCGCCTATGAATTGAACGGAACCAACGTCAGCGATCTGAATGACAATCAACTGGCCGAAATCCGCAACCGGGAAATCGGCTTCATTTTTCAGACCTTCAACCTGCTGCCGCGCGCGGACGCCTTGCGCAACGTGGAATTGCCCCTCATTTACTCGGGGATGAATTCCAGGGACCGCCGCCACGCCGCCTTGGAAGTGCTGGGCAGCGTCGGCCTGGCGGACCGCATCCATCACAAGCCCAACGAAATGTCCGGCGGACAACGCCAGCGGGTGGCCATCGCGCGCGCCCTGGTCAACAGCCCCTCCATCATCCTGGCCGACGAGCCCACCGGCAACCTGGATTCCAAAACCGGCGAGGAAATCATGGCCCTGCTGAGGATCCTGTCCGAAAAGGGCAACACGATCTTTGTCGTCACCCACGAGGAGGAGGTCGCCCGGCACGCCCGGCGCATCATTCGCATCCGGGACGGGCTGATCGCCAGCGACGATGCTGTCAAGAAAGCGGAGGCAGGGGCGTGAATTTTTTCACTGAGATCAAGGAGGGCCTCTTCATTGCCTGGGACGCCATCCGGGCCAACAAATTGCGGGCGGGGCTGACGACCCTGGGCATCATCATCGGCATCGTCAGCGTCACCCTGATGGGGGCGGCCATTGACGGCCTCAACCGCTCGTTCCGCGAGAGTATTTCCACTTTGGGGGCGGATGTGCTTTATGCCAACCGCATAGATTGGTTCGTGGACAACGACGAGGACTGGACCAAGGAAAACCACCGGCGGGACATCACGCTCGACCAAGTCAAAGCCGTGGAGAAACAATTGACCCTGGCCAGCGCGGTGGCTCCGGTGGTGGAGACCGGCCGGTCTATCCGTTACAAGAACCGTAGCGCGGGGGGGGTGACAATTTTCGGCACGACCGAGCAGTACCTCATGACCGCTGGTTTGGAGATGGACGAGGGCCGGTTTCTCACGGCGGCGGATTCGGCCGGAGGGCGGCCCGTCTGCGTCATCGGCCATGATGTGGCCACCAATCTTTTCATCCGGGAATCTCCCATCGGCAAGAAAATCCGGATCGGCCCCCGCTGGCTCGAAGTGGTGGGCGTGCTGGAGAAACGGGGCAGTTTCATGGGCTTGGTCAGCATGGACAATGAGGCCATCATTCCCGTTCAGCAGATGCTCATGGGCTACTGGCGCAATCCCGATTTTGAAATCCAGGTCAAGGCCGTGGATCTGGCCCATCTGGAGGATGCCAAGGAGGAATTGCGCGGCGCGCTGCGCAAAGTCCGCCACGTCGCCCCGGGCGCCCCGGACGATTTCGCCATCAACCAGCAGGAGCAAGCCATCAAGGTCTTCAATCATCTGGCCGGAACCATCGCGGCGGCGGGTTTGGCGGTGACGGGCTTGTCGCTCTTCGTGGGGGGCATCGGCATCATGAACATCATGTATGTCTCGGTGGCGGAGCGGACGCGCGAGATCGGAGTGCGCAAAGCCATCGGCGCCAAGCGCCGCACCATTTTGCTCCAGTTCCTCATGGAAGCCGCCAGCATCTGCCTGCTGGGCGGGCTGGTCGGCCTGGCCATCGTCTTTGGCCTCACCCTGCTCCTGTCCCATTTCTTTCGCGCCTCCCTCTCCCTGCCGGTGGTCCTGGTGGCGGTATTGGTGTCATTATTGACAGGGGTGGTTTCGGGATTCCTGCCCGCCTGGCGGGCCGCGCGCATGGACCCGGTGGAGGCGCTGCGCAATGAATAGGGAATTGTGAAATCGTTCCAATGAAATTCTTCAGCATCCTGGCCGGCGAACTGCGGGAAAGCTTCCGCATGGCGATGGGCGCCCTGGTCGCGCACAAATTGCGCTCCGCCCTGACCCTGGTCGGCGTGATGATCGGGGTCTTCTCCATCATCGTCGTCATGACCATCATGCGGGCGATGCAAAAGGACATTGAAAAAAACATGGCCCAATTGGGCGGCGACACCTTCGTCGTGCAGAAATGGCCCAAGGTTCAATTTGACAGCCCCGCCGGGGGCCAGCAGTATTGGCGGCGCAAGAACATCACGCTGGAGCAGGGCCTGGCCTTGGCCAGCCGCGCCACCTTGCCGCGCAGCGTGGGCTTGGAAGAGGAGTTGGAAAGCGGCAAGATGACCTCGCGTTACTCCAAAGGCCCTCCCAATGTCTCCCTTTTGGGGGAGACGCCGGGCAGTTTCCCGGCGCAGGACTGGGACGTGGAGGATGGGCGCGCCCTGGCGGATTCGGATGTGGACAACGAGCGGGATGTCTGCGTCCTGGGCGGCAGTCTGGCCACCAATTTGTTCCCGCACTGTTCGGCCGTGGGCGAAGAAGTCATTTTCAACGGGAGCCGATACCAGGTCGTCGGCGTCCTGGAATCCAAAGGCGCCTCCGCCGGCGGCCGCCAGGACAATTTTGCCATTATTCCCCTGACCACCGGTTTGAACCGCTACGACGACAAGCGCTGGATCAACATCAGTATTCTGGTGCAGTCGCCCAGCCAGGCGGATTATGACGACACCGTGGAGCAGGTCCGCGGCATCATGCGGCTTCTGCGCAAGGTGCCGCCGGGCCGGCCGGATGATTTTGAGATTTTCTCCAACGATTCGGTGATGGAACAGATTCAATCCTTCACTTTCAAAGTGCGGCTGGGGGTGAGCCTGATCAGTTCCATAGCCCTCCTGGCGGCGGGCATCGGCATTATGAACATCATGCTCGTCTCCGTCACGGAGCGGACGCGCGAGATCGGCATCCGCCGGGCCATTGGCGCCAAAAAGCGCAACATCATGACGCAATTCATCTTTGAAGCCATCGTCTTGTGCGAAGTCGGCGGGGTGATCGGCGTGGGGTTGGGCGTGGTGGGCGGCGACTTTGTCGCCAAACTCATGCAACTCTCGCCCGTCATCCCCGTGGATTGGGCGCTGATCGGATTGGGCATTTGTTCGCTGGTAGGCATCCTCTTCGGCACCTATCCGGCGCACAAGGCGGCCAACCTGGACCCGATTGATTCCTTGCGCTACGAGTAGCCCATGCCTTAATTGAACCAAAGCCATGAGACTTACAAATCATACCTTTCGTCACGCTCTCCCCGCGCTGGCCCTGGCGCTGGCCGGGCTTTGCTCTTCCCCGCTTTCCTTCACCTCCCGCGCCCAATCCGAGCCGCCTTTCGAGGCGACCGCCAAATCGCGCCTGCTGACGGTGGATGAGGTGATCCAAATGGCCCTGACCAACAACCTGGACATTCTGATCACGCAATACACGCCTGTCGTTGACCAGTTCGCCTTGAACGGCCTCTTCTCGGCCTACGATCCAGCCTTCTCCTTCAGCCTCTCCAGGGCGTTCAACACCCAGCCGGGGCAATTCTACCTGGGCGAAGTATTCCCTTCCTACACCACGGCGGTCAACAACTACACGCCCAACCTGTCCGGCATGCTGCCCTTCGGTCTGAGCTACAATTTGACCACACCTCTGAGCCAGCAAACCACTCCCTTCAGCCAATACAACGCCACTCCCAATATCACGCTGTCACAGCCGATCTTGAAGAATCTCTGGACAGACAGCACCCGCTATCAGATTCAACTCTCCCGCCAAACCCTCCGCAGCGACCAGTTGGCCCTGCGCCTTCAGATTCAGACCACGATCAACAACGTCAAGGCCGCGTATTACAACCTCATCGCCGCGCGCGAAAACGTGGAAGTCGAGCTTGCGGCCGTCAAGCTGGCCCAGCAACTGGCGGACGAAAACACCCGAAAAGTGCAACTGGGCGCCCTGGCCCCGTTGGATCAAAGGCAGGCCGAATCCCAGGTCGCCAGCAGCCAGGCCGATCTTCTGGCGGCCCAACTGGCCCAAGCCGTCCAGGAGAACACCATTAAATCCCTCCTGGCTCTCCACCTGGATGAGTGGCGCGATGTCACACCCGTGCCTGTGGAAACCTTGCTGGCCCTGCCGGAAAATCCCGACCTTTCCCAGTGCTTGCGCAACGCCCTGGATTCGCGCCCCGAAATGCTCCAGGCCAAAATCAACGTGGAAAAGCAACACCTGGCCATCAAATACACCCAAAACCAGCTTTACCCGGAACTGGATCTCAAGGGAAGCTATGGTCTTAATTCCGTCGGCGCCATGTGGGGGCAGACTTTGGATACCCTTCGCCAAGGCGCCGATCCAGCGTATTCCTACGGCCTGGCCCTGACCATCCCGCTGGAAAACACCGGCGCCCGCAACGCCTACAGGTCGGCCAAGGCCAGCCTGCAGCAGGTCCTCCTCCAACTCAAAAAGATCGAAACCACCATCGTCATGGCCGTGGACAATGATGTCAAGACCGTGCGCTCCGATTTGCTGCGCGTGGCCGCCACCCGCAAAGCGCGCGAATACGACGAAGACGCTCTCCGCGCCGGGCAGGCCAGGTTGACGGCCGGTTCGACCACCAGCTTTGAAGTTCTCCAACTCCAGAACAACCTGACCACCGCCCGCTCCGCCGAAATCCGCGCCTTGGCCGATTACAACATCGCCCTGGAACAACTGGCCCTGGACGAGGGCGCCACCCTCCAACGCAATCACATCGCCATGAAAATGCCGTGAGGAATTCCAAGCCCCTCCTCCGCGCGCCGATGCGCCGGATCCTTCAGGCTGGGGCTTGTGCGGATACTCTCAGAAGAGCCTCCGGCTGCCCGTCTGCGATGGCGGGGAAATCCCCCGCTGTCTTGGACAGGATGTTCAAGTAATTGGTGAAGATATTCAGGGCAATATTGGCGACAATCTCAATGGCTTCCTCATCCGTAAAGCCTGCTTTGCGTAATGCGCCCAGGTCCTCGTCGCTGATTTCCCCGCGTTGCAGAACGATGAGCTGGGTAAAACGCAACATCTGGGCGGCTTTTGGCTCTGGGGCCACCGCGCGGCGGGAATACTCAATTTCCTCCTCGGTCAACCCGCAATTCCTGCCCTGCGCCGCATGCGCGCGCAGGCAATAATTGGATCCGTTTATTTCCGCCACCGCCAGTGCGATCTGTTCGCGCTCTCGCGCCGAAAGCCGGCCTCGAGCCAGCGCGCCGGACACTCGTCCATAGGCCAGCGCCGCCGCCGGAGATCGAGCCAGGATTTTCAGAAAGGTCGGAACTTCCTCAAAGCCATTTTGGCCGCCGTCCAAAATGCCCCGCAATTCTTTGCTAACTTGTTTGGGTTCAACAGGAGATAGACGCAACATAACGAATTTAGTTTCCTCAATAGTAACTGTCGGCTGGCATCACATGTGCCAGTGGATGCGCAATCCCTGTGCCAACCAAACGCAGTTCCTGAAGTCCCTGATGTTGAACACTATCCACGATTGGGATGGGTGTGCCTGGAATTTGCGAAGATTCGCAGATTGCAACTACTCGCAACTAACTGCGGGTTCTCGCACTAAGGCAAGCATTTGAAGCCCCCCTGAAATCTGTCACCCAATCTCAAATGAACGGATGACTTGAGCCAGGCAGCGTCATCCGCCGGGGACGACCAGGGTCGTTTTTGCAAGCGGCTTTTTGAGTCCCAATTTCTTGATGCGGGAAATCAAGGTCGTGGGCTTGACGCCCAGGAGTTCGGCCGTGCCGCCTGCCCCGTGTATTTTCCAGGCAGTTTTGTGGAGAGCGGCGAGCATATTATCGCGCTCACGCTGGCGCAGCTCGAGATCGCTCAGAATCACCGGCCCGGCTCCCTCAGCAACGACCGGCGCAACTGGCGCGGGCAGGGTCGCCTTCTGGTTTTCCGGGAGGTCAAACCAGAGCACTCCATTTTGGGCAAGGATCAATGCGCGTTCGATCATGTTCTGCAATTCGCGCACGTTGCCGGGCCAATCATGGTTTCGGAACTGGGCGATATGCGACTGGGTGAGGCGGGCAGAGGGGAGCTTGAGTTTGCGAATGGCTTGATCCAGAAAATGAGCGGCCAGCAGGGGGATGTCCTCTTTGCGTTCCCGCAACGGGGCCACTTTCATCGGAAAAACATTGAGGCGATAATAAAGATCCTGCCGGAAGCGCCCGGCGGCCACATCCTTGGGCAGATCCCGGTTGGTGGCGGCAATGATGCGGACGTCCACCGTGCGGGTTCTCTCTTCGCCGACCCGTTCATATTGTCCTTCCTGTAAGACCCGGAGCAATTTGCTCTGGAGCTCCAGGGGAATCTCGCCCACTTCATCCAAGAACAAGGTGCCGCCCTGGGCGGCCTCGAAACGGCCCGCGCGATCTTTGAAGGCGCCGGTAAACGCGCCTTTGACGTGTCCGAAGAACTCGCTTTCGTAAAGCTCTCTGGGAATCGAAGCGCAATTGACCCGGATCAACGGCCGCTGGCCGCGCCGGCTCTTCTTGTGAATTTCCCTGGCGACCAGCTCCTTGCCGGTGCCCGATTCGCCCAGGATCAGCACCGAGGCGTCGGTGCGGGCCACCATTTCCACCTGGCGCTGCAACTTCTTCAAGGCGGGGCTCTGCCCGATCATTTCGCCAAGGGCTTTGGCTTCGTGGACCTCCTCCTGAAGAAACGTGTTTTCCAGTTCCAGATGCGCCCGCAGTTGCTCAATCTCCTCGAAAGCGCGCGCATTGACAATGGCGGCGGCGATATGATCGGCAAAAATCCTCAGCCAGGCGGGGGAATGATCCGGGGTTGGAATGCGGTTGAACTGCGCAATGACTCCCAGAATTTCGTTCTGAAAAATAATCGGCTGGGCGCCAAAACCACGGATGTCCTGATAGCCCGCCCATCCCCCCTCACCGAGACCGTCAATTTCCTCGCTGGGATTGTTGCTGACCAGAGGCAGTCCGGTGGAAGCAATCCGGCCAATCGCCCCGACGCCGACGGGGATGCGGCGAGGTTCCCCCTCCGTTGGCCGCGCTTCCTGCCTTGGCTCTCCCACCGAAGAATCGGCGCTGGCGACCAGGTGCAGGCAGCGGGCCTGATCGGGGCACCGGGAACGCATGGGGCAGGAAGCGCAAAGATCGCCCTTTTCGAGCAACCAAAGTCGCGCCAGCACGGCGTGCGGACGGGCGGCCAGCCTTTGCACGACCTTGCGCAGCAGATGCTCCACCGATCGCTCCAGCGCAATCTCCAGCAGGAGATCTCTCAACGAATCGAACTCCGGCTCATAGTCAGGAGCCAATTGCATAAGTCATTGGTTGGCAGTCGGGCAACGCGGGGCGCCGGGAACATTTGGACATCAAAAATGGCCCTTCTGCCACAGCCAAGCTTACTGCGGCTGAAAAGAAGGACACTAACCGTTTGTTGCCAACTTCTTCACTAGACTTGCTCATCGCGCGCGACAAATTTGAGGATTTTTGAAAAGCGAGAATTCGCAATTCAGCTTCGAGAAGTTCCAAGTTGCGAACTATCGCAGGCGAAACGCCATTGTCTCCATTCGCTGCATCTAGCTGCAAAACAACGCTTTATATTCCACTCCGATCCACAGATCGGGCTGGCATATCTCTTGCGTTAGGCACACCTGACTGCGCTTGAATGCAGCAAACAAACAAAAAAGAAATACTATGAGCGAAACCGCCAACATTCCGTCCACCGCAACCGCCACCCCGGCTGGCAGCGACTGCAAACCCGCTTCATGTTGCGATGCCCAAAAGCAATCCCAACCAACGAGCATACCGACGACGGCGCCGGTGACCATGAAAGGTCCCGAAGCCCAACAGCAGCCCCAAACAGCAGGCACACCGACGACAGCGTCGGCGGCACAGAAGGGTTTCAAACGCCAGGGGCGCAAACAGCACTGACCCGGCCTGGGCCAAGATATATGAATCCAAGAATCGGCGCTGAAAAGATGGAGGAACCCGGCGCCGGTTCTCTTTCTTTGTTACATGTTTTCGCCCTCCATTGAACCACCCCATGAAAGATTTTTTGCAAAATCTGCTCAAGCTCCAAGAGTTGGAGTTTGGCAACGTCTGCGACAGCCATGCGGAAGCGGCGATTGCCAAACTGCGACAGAAAATCCCCTTGCCCATCCTCGAGCACTATGATCGTCTGGCCGACCGGGGCAAAAAGGGGATCGCGGCCGTGCGCCATCAAGTGTGCATGGGTTGCCATATGCGGATTCCCATTGGCGCCATTATCACGCTGATGCACGCCACCGATATCCAAATGTGCGATAATTGCGGGCGTTACCTCTATTTGCCCCCGGATGCGCGGGACGAACTGGTGGAAGTTTCTGAGGAGACAAAAGCCACCGCGGGAAGAGGCAGGCCAAAACACCGGCAAACTATTCAAGCGCCGTTGGGGGTTCATCGTCGTATCGCGCGCCTCGCCATTTGAAGGTCCTGAGACGGTTTCAAAATAAAGGAGAATCGAATGAAAACATTGATTGCGGCGCGTAAATTCAAAACACCGGCCCTGGCTTCTTCGCGGGCGCGCGGACACAGGAAGAACGCGAAGGAAGGATCCGTTTCCGGCTCAAAAGCAAACGACGCGGCCAAAGCGGTCTGCGGTGGCGCCGGGGAACCCGGTGTCCCGGAAACGAAACGGGTCTCATTCGATTGGTTTTTTCCAGATGCCAAGCAGGTCTTCATTGCCGGTTCGTTCAACAACTGGCGTCCCTTCGCCACGCCATTGCGGCATTGCGGAGGCGGGCGATGGCTGTTGGAACTGGCGTTGCGGCCTGGCCGGTATCCATTCCGCTTCTTCGTGGACGGCCAGTGGGCCGATGATCCCGGGGTCACGAGTCGCTTCCTGTTTGTGAATTGATACAAACAGCGCGGCCAACTTCGACTTGTCACCGCCGCGCCGCATGGTATGCTTGCAGAGTGAGTAATGGGAGCGCTCAAGCAAGCAAGCCGTTGAAGATGGTCACTTGCGGACGTTGCAAAGCCAGAACGTTCATTGCGGGTGATCTGGCTCCGTTTGCCGTCACGCCTTGCAGCAAATGCGGGCATGCGGTGATGCTGCCGGTCATGCTGCGCAATTTTGAATTGCGCACGATCATCGCTTCCGGCGGCATGGGCACCGTCTATACCGCGCACGATGTGAAATTGGAGCGCGAAGTAGCCCTGAAGATGATGAAGCGCGAAATGGCCGCCGACCCGGCCAGCCTGCAGGCCTTTTACCGCGAAGCCCGCGCCGGCGCCTCGCTCAACCACACCAACATCATTCATATTTACAGTTTCGATGAATTCGACGGACAGCCTTATCTGGTCATGGAGCTGGCCGATCACGGCAGCCTGGACAGCCGCATCGAAAACGAGGGGCGCGTCCCGGAACTGGATGTGCTGAATGTCGGCATCAAAATTTCGTCCGCCCTGGCCACCGCCCTGAAACACAATCTGCTCCACCGCGACATCAAGCCGGGAAACATCCTCTACAACGCGGAAGGGGAACCCAAGCTCATTGATTTTGGCCTGGTCAAGGCCGCCGAGGACAACACTTGGGAAGAGCATATTTGGGGAACGGTTTATTACGTGGCCCCGGAAAAACTCGAGCGCAAGGGCGAGGATTTCCATTCGGACATGTACAGTCTGGGCGGCACCTTGTATCATGCCCTGACCGGGCATGTGCCATTCGAAGGAACGGTGGATGAGGTGGTGTCCGCGCATGTGCACACGCCGCTGACGCCGCCCAACCTGGTGGCGCCGGAAATCACCCAACTGACCAGCAATGCCCTGGCGCGGGCGATGGCCAAGCATCCGTCCGAACGCTTTGACACCTACGATGAATTGGTCATGGCGCTGGAATCGGCCCGCAGCCATTTGCTGGTGGACCAGATGCGCCAAGGCGAGGCGGGTGGAGCGACCGTTGACCCCAGCAAAGGCTGGTGGCGGCTCTGAGGGGAAACGTTGTAAACGGAGCCGGAGTCCATCCCAGCCGGCTTTTTCGCGAGTCCTTACTTCACCGTCGGATCCACAGTGGGTGGTTTTGGCACGGCCACGGCCACCGTGGTGGCCACCCAGGTGCCCGAGGCATCCTGGTGCTTGGCGCCGGTAACCGTCTGCCCCACGGCAAGGTCCTCGAAAGTGGCGGGTTTTTTGTCCTTGGTGATGCGGGTCTGGGAGAGGACCAGGACCGGATCGGCGGGGGCGCTATCCACGGTGAAGGTTTTGGCCTGAGCACTGACGGTGGCGATCTTGCCGGTAAATCGCCTGACCAGCCGAGGCGCGGCGGCAGGCGGTTTGTTGGTGGTGGCCGGTGTGTTGGTTTGGGCCAACATCACGTTGCCGCAGGCACAGACGGCCAGGAGAAGGACGCGGGCGTGTTTTAGAAATGATTTCATAATTCAATTTTGGCTTCAGTCAGGTCGTGTCTGTTTTTTTCTGTAATAGCAGAACTTGCGTCCGCACCGCCAGCATTTTCTTTCCAAGGCCCCCGGCTTGGGCGTATTTTCCCGTTGGAAGCGGATATTTCGCTGATTTGCATGTCGTTGCCCTACAAAATCTCCACGCTGCTCTACTGCTTCAATCGTGCGGATGAAGTGCTCCTGATGCGGCGGGCGCAGGAACCCAACCGCGGCCTCTGGAGCCCGTGCGGCGGCAAGCTCGAAATGGCCGCGGGCGAGTCGCCCTTTGCCTGCGGTTGCCGCGAGGCCGGGGAGGAAATTGGTGTTTCCTTGAGTCCGGCGGAGTTGCATCTGACCGGCCTGGTCAGCGAACGCGGTTACCAGGGAAAGGCCCATTGGCTGATGTTTCTGTTCGAGGTCAGGCCGCGCCTTGAGAAATTGCCTCGCGCGCATCGCGAAGGCACTTTCGGCTTTTTTGCCGCCGCCCAAATTCCTTCGCTCCCAGTCCCGCAAACGGATGCCGAACAAATTTGGCCGTTGTTCTGGCGGCATCGCGGCGGTTTTTTTTCCGCCCATTGCCATTGTTTTTTGGGGGGCAGGCGCCGGTGGACGATGGAGGCATCCATCCTGAAATACCATGATAGAACCTGAAGAACCGTTGGTGGACCTGCAGAGCGACCACTATTTCATGGGGGAGGCGTTGCGGCAGGCCGCGCGCGCCCTGGCGGCGGAGGAAACGCCGGTCGGGGCTGTCATCGTCCGACAAGGACGGATTATTGCGCGCGCCTTTAACCAGGTGGAATTGCTCAAGGACGCCACGGCCCACGCCGAGATGCTCGCGCTGACCCAGGCGGCGGAGGCTGTCGGGGACTGGCGCCTGAGCGATGCGACGCTCTACGTCACCAAGGAACCTTGCCCGATGTGCGCCGGAGCGATGGTGCAGGCGCGCCTCCAGCGGGTGGTCTTCGGGGCGGGGGATTTGAAGGCGGGGGCGGCGGGGGGCGCGCTGAACCTGCTGCAATTTCCCACGCTCAACCACAGTTGCGCGATCACCGCCGGGGTGCGCGAGGCGGAATGCCGGGGCCTTCTCCAGGGTTTTTTTGCGGCGCGGCGGGCGGCCGCCAAGAGCGCGGAGGGTTAAGCTTGTTCCCGTCTCCGCGCCGGGAAGGAAAGGCGCCGGCTGGCCGCGCGGCGACAAAGGCCAACAGGCTGGTGTGAAAATCGGGATGAAGGACAGAGTGGGTTACGAAACGGAGATTACGGAGACCTTTTGGTCTTGCTCATTGCGGGCGACGCCTTGGGCGCGCGGGTCCAGCATCGCCTTGCCATCAACCAGGAACTGGTAATGATGATGGCCGTGGCTCAAGTGGATCTGGGCGTGCCAGGAGCCGTCGGGCTGGCGTTTCATGGGGGTGGCGTCGGGATGCCAGTCGTTGAAATCGCCGACCAGCATCACTCCTCTGGCGTTGGCGACGGGGCAGATGAAATTGACGGGCTTGATGGTCTTCTTGGTGGAGAAACGCGGCACGGGGCGAATGTGGGTATGTTGCTCGGACATGTTGCAATAATCTTTGTTGGAGCGGCCTGGATGTTCAACTCTTTGCATTTAATGTAATTCCAAGCGCAAAAAAAGCAAATGTCAAAATCAGAAGCAGGCTGAAATTGCAGTCACCCTGAAAATGCGCTAGCGGCCGGTGGTTTTGGAGATGTAGTTGGGTGGGTGGATGTCAAGGATGTTGGGGAAGATGCCTTTGATCCGGACGGGGTCGTAGTAGGTGAAGCCGGCGTAGAAATAAAGCGGGACAATGGGCAGTTCGTCCCGCACCAGGATGGTCTCAGCCTGTTGCAAGAGGGAGATGCGCCGGGCGGGGTCGGTTTGCTCGTTGGCTTGACGCATGAGGGCGTCGTAGCGGGGGTTTTTCCAGCCGGTCTGGTTGTTGCCGTTGTTGCCGCGAAATAGATCGAGGAAGGTGTTGGGATCGTTGTAGTCGCCAATCCAACTGGCGCGGGCCAAGTCGTAGTCCAGACGGTTGATGGCGGTGAGATAGACTTTTTTTTCCATTTGGGCCAGTTCGACGTGGATGCCCAGTTGCTCCTCCCACTGGTGCTGCATTTCGACGGCGAGTTGCTCGTGGATGCGCCCGCCGCCTTGGGAGGCGTCAAAGAGATAATGGAAACGAGGGAAGCCCCGGCCGCCGGGAAACCCGGCTTCGGTGAGCAGACGCCGGGCCTGGCCGGGATCGCAGCCCAGGCCGGAGACCGGTTGGTAGTTGGCGGCGCCGTCGGGCACGAGGTGATCCGCCGCAGTCTCGCCGGCGTGGAGGAATTTGGAGACCAGGCGGGGTTTGTCCAGGGCCAGCGCCAGGGCGCGGCGGACGCGGGGATCGCGGAAAGGCCCCTGGGCGGTGTTGAAGCGGAAGAAATAGACGCCCAGATAGGGGAAGGTGTGGTAATCGGGTCGTTTTTTCAGTTCGTCGAGCAATTCGTTGGGGATGACGTTCTGGTCCCAGATGACATCGGCCTGGCCGGTTTGGTAGAGGTTCAAGGCGGTGTTGGGCGCGCTGACGGAGAGGAAATCAATGACGTCACTCTTGGTGTGGACAGCATCCCAGTAATACGGATTTTTGCGGAGGCGGATTTTGTAATTCAAGCGCCAGCCGTCCAGGAGATAGGGTCCGCTGGTGGGCAACGGGCTGGAGCGCAGCCATTGCTCGCCCTGTTTTTCGATGACCTGGCGAGGGAGGATGGAGAGGGTTTGGAAGGAGCACAAATCGAGGAAAAAGGCGGTGGGAGAGTTTAAGAGGACGGTCACGGTGCGGGAATCCACGGCGTGGACGCCGACTTGGGAGCTGTCGCGCAAGGTTCCATTGTTGAAGGATTCGGCGTTTTTGAGGTAGAAAAGCTGGCCGGCGTATTCGGAGGCGGTTCGCGGATCCAGCACGCGCAGCCAGGAATAGACGACGTCCTCGGCGGTGATGGGCAGGCCGGGGGACCAGAGGAGATTGTCGCGCAGGTGGAAGGTGTAAACACGGCCGTCGGGGGAGATTTCCCACTTTTCGGCGAGGCCGGGAATGGGGCGGGCGGTGACGGGATCGTAGCGAGTGAGGCCTTCAAAGAGGCCGTTGATGACGCGCAAATCCTCCAGGCCGGTGGCCAGGGCGGGGTCCAGGGTTTGGGGGTCGGGACCGTTGATGAGGGTCAGATCGGCCTTTGGCTCGTGAACGGTGCAGGAGGACAAGAAGAGGAGCAAGCCCAGTCCGCACAACCCCAGGCCATCGCGATAGCGGGCTGCGGTTCCCGGAAGGTGTCCGAGCTGGCGCCGCCAATGGTGCATGAGAGGGGTTACTTGTTGGTGGCGGGGGGCGAGGGCTGTAATTGGAGGCTGGGCAGGAGGCCAGAATTTGGAGCCGGGGAGGGGATGGCGTTGGAGGATGCCGCAGCGGGCGGGGGCGTGGATCCCAAGAAGTTGCTGACGCCGGGCACCGGGGCTGTGGCGGGGGATTCAGAGATCGGGCGGTTGACGGGGGCGGCGCCGCCCTTGGTGAGGGCTTTCTCCAAGGCGCTGCCTCCGCTCTGGCCATGGTTGGAGGTCATGATGGCCATGATGAGGGAAAGACCAAAGAAGATGCCGGCGAGATACTTGGTGATGACGGTCACGGCGCTGCCCGATCCGGCGCCAAAAAGGGCGTCAGTGGCGGCGCCGCCAAAGGCCATGCCGGCGCCAGCCTCTTTTTTGGGCAGTTGCACCAGGACGAAGGCAATGAGGAGAATGCAGTCCAGGAAGAGAATCACGGTGAATAATCCATAAATGGCGTTCATATTCTTTTTTCTTCGGGTTCGGGCAACGGCCCGTTAAATCGAGTTTTTTATTATCTCAGAAAAACTGCGGTCGTCCAGTGAAGCGCCGCCGACCAAGGCTCCATCCACGTCGGTTTGGGACATCAGTTCGCGGGCGTTGGAGGGCTTGACGCTGCCGCCATATTGGAGGCGGACGTGGCGGGCGACGGTTGGATCATAGAGTTTGGCCAGGAGTTGGCGGATGAAAGCGTGGGCTTCCTGGGCCTGGGCGGTGGTGGCGGTTTTGCCGGTGCCGATGGCCCAAACGGGTTCGTAGGCGATGATGGTGTCTTCCATCTGGGCGGCCGTCAGGCCGCTGAGGCTGCCGCGCACGTGGTTGTCCAGGACGCGCTCGGTCTGGCCCGCTTCGCGTTCCTGCAAGGTTTCGCCGACGCAGATGATGGGTTTGAGGGAGGCGGCGTGGGCGGCGCGGGCTTTTTTGGCGATGAGTTCGTTGGTTTCCTTTTGAAATTGGCGGCGCTCGGAATGGCCGAGGATGACGTAGCGGACGAGGAATTCCTTGAGCATGCCGGCGGCGATTTCGCCGGTGAAGGCGCCGAAATTGTGCTCGCTCATGTTCTGGGCGCCCAAGCGGAGGCTGGAATCCAGGATGGCTTTTGAGACGTCGCCCAGGGCGGTGAAGGGGGGACAGATAACGATGTCCACTTCCCGGACGCCGGCGAGTTCGATTTTGAGGCCGCGGACCAGGTCCAAGGCTTCGGCCACGGTTTTGTTCATCTTCCAGTTGCCGGCGATGATGAGTTTGCGTTCTTTGTTCATATTTTATGCGTCGGTGAGGGCGGCGACGCCGGGGAGTTGGCGGCCTTCCAGGAACTCCAGGCTGGCGCCGCCGCCGGTGCTCATGAAGGTCACTTTGTCGCCCAAGCCGGCCTGGTTGAGGGCTTTGACGCTGTCGCCGCCGCCGATGATGCTTTTGGCGCCGTGATGGGCGGTGGCGTCGGCCACGGCGCGGGCGACGGCGAGGGTGCCTTCGGCAAAGCGCTTGTCTTCAAACAGACCCATGGGACCGTTCCACATGATGGTTTTGGCCTGGCGGATGATTTCGCCGAAACGACGGGCGGTGGCGGGGCCGATGTCGAGGCCCGCTTCGTTGGCGGGAATGTCGGGGCCGGATTCCAATCGGGGATTCTGAAATTCGACGATGGGTTTGCCTTTTTTGTCCAGTTTGGCGGTCTTGACGCTGGTGGCGACGATGTCGTCGGCGGGCAGGAGGAACTGGATGCCGCGGGTTTTGGCTTTTTCCAGGGCGGCGAGGGCGATGGCGGTCTTGTCGGGTTCGCAGAGGGATTTGCCGATTTTCTGGCCGAGGGCGAGTTTGAAGGTGTAGGCCATGGCGCCGCCGATGAGGAGGGTGTCGGCTTTTTCCAGGAGACGGTCAATGACTTTGATTTTGTCGGAGACTTTGGCGCCGCCGAGGATGACGACGAAGGGGCGGGCGGGATTTTCCAGTTCGTCGCCCAGGTATTTGAGCTCGCGTTCCATGAGCAGTCCGGCAGCGCATTGGCCGCCGCGGCGGGCGATGACGCGGGCGACGCCTTCGGTGGAGGCATGGGCGCGATGGGCGGAGCCGAAGGCGTCGTTGACGTAAACGTCGGCGACGGCGGCGAGTTTTTCGGCGAAGGCGGGATCGTTGGCTTCTTCCTGGCTGTAGAAGCGGAGGTTTTCCAGGAGGAGGAGGCCGCCGGGCTTGAGGGCGGCCACGGCCTGGGCGACTTTTTCGCCGATGCAATCGTCCACGAAGGCGACGGGACAAGCGAGCATCTCGGCGAGTTTGTCGGCGACGGGGCGGAGGGACATGGAGGGTTCGCGTTTGCCCTGGGGCCGGCCCAGGTGGGCGGCGAGGATGATCTTGGCGCCTTTGGCGATGAGGAGACGAAGGGTGGGAAGGGTTTCTTTGATGCGGGTGGTGTCGTTGATGAGCATCTTGCCGTCACGTTCCTCCATGGGGACGTTGAAATCCACGCGGACGAAAACGCGCTTTTGGGCGACATCCAGATTGTTCACAGTTAATTTAGCCATAAATCAGGGATAAGAGGATACCGCAAGGGCGCGGTGAGTCAAACGGAATGAAAGGGGCGGAAGATGGTTCGAATTGCGCCAAAAGTTTTGTTACCGGAGAGGGGGTTTAAAAAGGGGGGAAAGGATACGTTGCGCCAGAAGTGGGTGTTACCGTGAGCGGAATGGATAAAACAATGAGTCAACCGACACGG
>Ga0181539_1000780_pt1 | contig 37865 bp, 36 predicted proteins | sample PEATcosm2014_Bin_46_FD_119767 | JGI IMG/M metagenome (GOLD analysis project Ga0181539, IMG submission 119767) | Peatland microbial communities from MTU Mesocosm Facility, Houghton, MI, USA - PEATcosm2014_Bin23_60_metaG | ecosystem: Environmental > Terrestrial > Soil > Wetlands > Peat | place... | reverse complement strand
CGGGAGCGCGCGACATGGGTCGCGATATGGCTCAGCACCGGCTGCATGACCGCAAGCGGCACCCCCGCCAGCAGCCACCCGGGGATGTTGTGCAACAGGCCCTTGAGCGGCGAAGCCGCCAGATCGGCGCGAGCGCGGACTGTCATAAAGTCAAGGTTTATCGGCTTGAGCCGGGGCGCAATTGATCGAGATCAAATCGCCGCGGGGGGCCCGGATTCAGGCCAACGCCCGCGCCGCCCGTTTCACCGCCTGGATGGCGCTTTCAGAAGGCAACGGCGCGGAGGGCGGGTCAAAAGCGCTCAGCGGGAGCAGAGCCACGCGCAGCCCGTCCTTACGGGCGAGCATGGCAAGCACCCACCTTTTGACGCGACCGAGCACCGTGGCACTCGTTCCCGCCGGCATACTCACCCGCCGTGCGCCTTTGCGCGAAGCGGTAATTGACGGCGCGACCGTCGATCGGGCGGTTAGGCCTACCTCAACGATAGCGCCCTACGGGCCGGGCTGTCGTCTACGGAGCCGTGCAGCGACAAAAAATGTGTCGCCTGTAACAAATCGCCGCCGTCATCTCCTAAGGAACGAGAGCCAAGGTTGGCCTCGCCGGTGTCGAATAGCCGACACCACAAAACACGGAGAGATCAAATGTTGGATATCCCAGAAACCAATCGCGACCAGACTGAGACGGCTGCGCCGAATTGGGCAGCGAATGCCCCCCGAGGGGGTAAAACCGTTATGAACCGGATTCTGAAGGAGAATGCGACCGTTCCGCTGTTCTTCGCTCAGACCCTCATCGCGTCCCTACGGGACGTGGGCTATAATAATACAACGTCAGCCCTGTGCGAGCATGTCGACAACGCCATCGAAGCCGGCGCGAAGGAAATCCGCATTTACTTCCGCCAGCGCGGATCGAAGGGCAGCTACGAAATCGACGCGGCCGTTTACGACAACGGCGGAGGCATGTCGCCAAATGTCCTCAAGATGGCGACCTCGTTTGGCGGCTCGATGCGATATGGCAATCGAGAAGGGATCGGTCGCTTTGGCATGGGGATGAAGACGGCGGCTCTCAGCATGAGCCCCGTGGTGGAACTCTATTCGTGGCAGGAGAAAAGCGCGTTTTACAAAATGACGCTTGATGTCGAGGACATCGGGAAAGACCGAGCGAACTCGGTCGAATTGCCGGACCCCATCTTTTCAACGGAGCTGCCGACCGAAGTCGCCAGCTTCTTTACGGAAACGATGGTGTTCCCCGACAAGAACGAGCAGGAATTCCTTGCAACGCGTGATGATGACCTGAACGAAATCCTCGGCGTATCCGGGACGATAGTGGTCCTTCCGAATTGCGATCGGCTCAGTTACGCAAAAGCACAGACCCTTGTGGATCATGCGGTCAAGGAGATGGGCCGAGTCTACCGTCGCCTCCTTGCCCGAGGGGTGGCGCTGTATGTCAACAACCGGAAGGTCGAGATATTCGACCCTACTTATTGGATGCCGGATGCTCGCCACACGCGAATTCGCGATCTTCCCGTGACGCAAAGTCGCCTTATCGACACCAAAGAGGTCGATATTGCGGTGTCGGAGTCATCGAGCGAAAAGGCGAAGGTGACGGTAAAATTGTACGCTCTGCCATTCGAGTCCTGGCTGGGCCTGCCTCGGAAAGTCCAGCGAAACGATTTGCGTGTTTTCGACGGCTTGACCGTTTCAATTCTCAGGAATGACCGGGAAGTCTATGCAGGCTCAATGCGCGAGATCGTGCCGAAACACAGCGTCGCGAACTGGTATCGGGTTCAAATTGACTTTCCAGGCGTCCTCGACGAGGCGTTCGGCATCGCCGCCAACAAGCAGGGCGTTCGGTTGAAGGGTTATGTCGTTGAAGCAATAAACGCAAAAATCCGCGACGACGTGTCCGCAATCGCGGAAGAAATCAAGCGCTTCCAGAGCAAGCAGGCGGCGGCAAAATTGGAGGCTGGCCGCAGTGAGGCCGAGAGCAGAGCCAGCGATACTGACGGTTTTCAAATGAAACCGCTCAATGCGGAAACCTTGTCACCGGATGAGGAAAAGCAGAGGGACGAAAATCTGCGTGGCCTTGCCCTCACCCTGAAACGGGAGCAGGAAACAGACGAACAGGCGTTCGAACGGGTGAAAGCGTCGAAATATCTGATCACTTTCAAGTATGACGAATATTGGCCCTTCTATCACGTCGAAAACCGCTTTGGCCGCGTGATCATGACGATCAACACCGCTCATCCGTTTTTTAGCAAGCTCTATGAACCGCTGAAAAAGACGACGATCACGGCGGCGGTCGAAGAAACGGGAGAGGCAGGAGAGGTCCCGGCGGCCGCCGAGGGCGCAGACGGGCTCGTCGTCGCGCTGGACCTGTTGCTGCTATCGTTGGCCCGGACGCAAAGCGTGTTGTCCCACAACAATGAGGACGCCCGCAAATTGCTTGATGGGTTCCGAAAGGAATGGTCCGACGCGTATCGGGTTCAGATGAACGACTGAATGTGTTGTGCAGCGCCGCGCTTTGCGGCGCTGCACCTCCCCTTGCTACCGACTGGAAATCATATTATTTTGGCAAATGGTGTTTCCTAATCAGGCCCGGATCACTTCTGACCAGCACAGCGTCTCGGTCAAAAGTTTACCGGAAACAGTCTGAGGCGGACGCGCCGGTTGTCATCCCCGTAGGCCAACAGCGGCCTGCACAGAACAAGGAAAGACAATTATGGCGGACCTTCCGCATCCATGGGGCATGTACGCCCGTCTCCAAACTAATCTTCGTCGTGACTATCTGGTTGGTGACCGCAGTTGGGGCACCGAGGCCGGCATGGCCCATATTCTCAAATCGGATTCCGACGCTCCGCCGACCGAGGACGAGGTCAATCAAGTTATTGCCACCAGTAGGAGGCGGGAACGTCATCGCGGCAGCCGCCGTGAGCCGTTGCTTGAAGATATCGCGACCGCGCATCCCGAAAGCGCTTTGACTGCCCGTCGCGAGCTCGCGGCGATCCGACGCAAGGTCGGGGATCGCAATTGGGAGCTGCTAACGGCCGTCGGCATCGGATCCAAATACAAGGAAATATCCGTCGCCTTGTCGATGCCACCGGGCGCTGTACGGGTTAAGGTTTTGCGGTTGCGTGCATCACTTGGCGTCGCGGCCTGATCGTTTTGCGAGGATGACCGATCGTGTGATCGGCGTCCACTACAGGGCAGCAATCTGAAATTCGACCTCCAGGCTAGCTGTGTCGTCCGCCAGTTCCGGCTGGAATCGGCGGTTCTTTCGCGCCGTCATGAATATGTTATAATGTCTTTTATCACATATTAGATGCTCCCCCGCCGCCCCTCTGGTGCTTACATACTAAGTATGATAAAGTATGATAAAGTATGATTTCTGCCTTATGAGGAGGAATCCAGCCATGTCCGAGATCGAACGCATGACCATCACCCTTCCCGCCGAAATGGCGGCGGCGGTGAAAAGCGCCGTCGAGGTGGGAGATTACGCATCCACCAGCGAGGTCGTCCGCGCCGCGTTGCGCGACTGGAAAATGCAGCGCGCGCTTCAGATCGAGGAATTGGCGGCGCTCAAGGCCGACATCGACGCAGGGCTGGCGGATGTGGCGGCCGGTCGGGTCAAGGACTTTGACGCCACCCGCATCGTCGCGCGAGGGAGGAAGCTATTAGCCGACCGCTCACCCTCCGTCTGACCGACACGGCCGAAGCCGACCTTGCCGAAATCTGGGCCTATGTCGCCCTGGAGGCGTCGGAGCCGACGGCGACACGGCTGCTCGACAAGATCAAAGACGCGTGTGAGCCGTTCTGTCACTTCCCGCTTTCCGGCGTCGCGCGGGAGCAATTTGCTCCAGGTCTGCGCGCGGGCTTTGTCGGAAATTACGTGATCTACTACCGTCCCGACGAACGCGAACTGATCATCGTTCGCGTATTGCATGGCGCGCGCGACGCCGCGGCGTTAGCCGAGCATGGCGGTTTTGCAGAAGGGTGAAAGCGCCGTGAGCCAGCTTATCCCATTTCGTTCGGTCGCCGCCTGCCCTGCCCTTATCGTTGCCGCCGGCGAGCGGGCCGAGCTTCGCTTCCTCGAATTCTTCACCGCCAACATCCGCAACCGCAACACCCGCCGCGCCTATGCCCAGGCGGTGCGCGAGTTCCTGGCCTGGTGCGAGCATCACCGCGTGCCCTCGATCGCGGCCGTGCAGCCCGTGCACGTCGCCGGCTACATCGAGGAGCTGACCCGCGAGCGATCGGCGCCGACGGCCAAGCAGCGGCTCGCCGCGATCCGCCACCTGTTCGATTGGCTTGTGATCGGCCAGGTCATGCCGGTAAATCCGGCGTCGTCCGTGCGCGGGCCGCGCCACGTCGTCAAGCGCGGCAAGACGCCGGTGCTGTCGCCGGAGGAAGCGCGCCGCGTGCTCGACGCGATCGACGTGACGACGCACGCCGGCTTGCGCGATCGCGCGCTGATCGCGCTCATGGTCTATTCGTTCGCGCGCATCGGTGCTGCGCTCGCCATGAAGGTCGAGGACGTGTACGTGCAGAACCGCCGGCATTGGGTTCGCTTGCGCGAGAAGGGCGGCAAGCGCCACGAAATGCCGTGCCACCACAATCTTGAAATCTACCTGCAGGAATATCTGGACGGCGGCGGCATCTCCGGCGACCCCAAGGGGCCGCTGTTTCGGACGATCGGCCGCACGACCGGGCAGCTCACCAAAACCCCCCTGCCCCAGGCCAACGCGCACGCCATGATCCGCCGGCGCGCCGCCGGCGGCGGCATCAAGACCCTGGTCGGCAATCACACGTTCCGCGCGACCGGCATCACGGCGTATCTCAATAACGGCGGCACGCTGGAAAAGGCCGCAGCCATGGCGAACCACGCCTCGACCCGCACCACGCAGCTTTACGATCGTCGGTCCGACGACACCAACCTTGACGACGTGGAGCGGATTTCAATTTGAATGAATGCGGTCGCTGGGGGGGTACTGGCATGGTTTAGGCTGGTAGTGACCGCTGTCCCTTGCCCTCGTTCAACGCGCTCCGAGCTGTCCGCGGTTACGACCGCCGCGCCGCGCGTTTCACCGCCTGGATGATCTCCGGATAGGCCGCGCAACGGCAGAGATTGCCGGCGAGATAGTCGCGGATCTCGTCGTCGCTCGGGTCCGGGCGCTGTTTCAGCAATTGATGCGTCATCAGCACGAAGCCCGGCGTACAGAAGCCGCATTGGAAGGCGCCGCAGTCGATGAAAGCCTGCTGCACATGCGACAGCGTGCCGTCGGCATCGAGATGCTCGACGGTCGAGACGCTCTTGCCGTCGACCCAGACCGCGAAATAAAGGCAGCCGGAAACGGCCGTGCCGTCGACCAGCACGGTGCAGCAGCCGCACAACCCCTGGCCGCAGCTTTCCCGGGCACCGAACAGGTCGAACCGCTGCAGCAGCTCGACCAGATTGTGGTGCGGCTCGATCGCGGTCGAAACCGCTTGGCCGTTCAGCGTGAAATTGATGGTCCGTGCAGTCATCATTGGTCCAATCATTCATCGTCCAGCGGTCGGCCGGCTTGCACGCGCAAGGCGCGCAGCACCGCCTCGGCGGTGATCGGCAATTCCATGATGCGGACGCCCACGGCGTCGTGGATGGCATTGGCGATCGCCGGCGACACGCCGAACGTGCCCGACTCGCCGAGCCCCTTGGCGCCGAACGGCCCGGAATGCTGCTCGGCCGCGACCAGTTCGTTGTCGATCGGCGGGATATCGCCGATGCCGGGGATTTTGTAGTCGGCGAGTGACGCATTGGTGACCTGGCCGCCGTCGAGATGCATCGCCTCGGACAACGTGAAGCCGAGCTGCATGATGGAGGCGCCGGAAAGCTGCGCCCGGGCGACGCCGGGATTGATCGGCGTGCCGCAATCCGCCGCGTTGACCAGCCGCAACACCCGCACCTGTCCGGTTTCGGTATCGACCTCGACCTCGGCGCCGGCGCCGCCGACCATCCAGAACGGCGTGACGTTGTCCGATTGGCCGGTCTCTCCGTCCGGCGACTTGTAGCTCGGCACGAAGCTCGCCGTGCCGATGACATTGCCGGCCTGCATGCCGTAGCGCTTCTTGAAAACTTCCGACGGCGGATAGTTGGTGCCTTCGGGCAATCCGGCCTCGACGGCGAGCGCGCGCAACTTGGCGCGGGCGTCTTCGGCGGCAAGCCGCATCGCGTTGCCCATGTGATAGAGCGAGCGCGAACCGAGCGTGCCCATGTCGTAAGGCGTCACGTCGGTGTCGGAATGAACGACGCGGATCTCCTCGGCATCGACGCCGAGCACTTCGCCGACGATCAGGGCATAGGCGGTGTCCGAGCCCTGCCCCATATCCACCGTGCCGGTATAAGCCGTCGTACTGCCATCGGCCGAAATATTGACGATCGCAACCGACGTGGTCGGCGCAATCACGGCCTTCAGCCCGATCGCGATGCCGCGGCCGCGCCGCAGCGTTCCGGAACCGTGGTCGAACGGCTTGTCCCAGCCCATCCGCGTCACGAGCGAATCGAACACCTCGGGGATGGCGGCGTCCTGCAGCACGGTGCCGCTCGCGTGCGGCCGTCCGTTGCGCAACAGATTCTTGCGCCGGAATTCCACCGGATCGATGCCGAGCTGGCGCGCGATCAAATCGGTGTGCGACTCGTAGGCCCAGACCAGTTGCGGAATGCCGAAGCCGCGCAGCGCGCCGGCCGGGGTGCGGTTGGTGTAGATCTCGTAGGAATCGACACTGACATTGTCGATGTCATACGGGCCTGCCGCAGTGAAGCCGGATTTTTGCGCCACGCGCGGACCGATATCGGCATAGGCGCCGCCGTTCCAATGCACCTCGCAGGACCGCGCCACGATGCGGCCGTCCTTGGCGACGCCGCTTTTGATGCGGAACGTCGTCGCGTGCTTGGTGATCATGTAGAATTGCTCTTCCATCGTCAGCGCGATCTTGACCGGTCGGCGCACGAGCATGGCCAGCGCCGCGACCAGCGCTTCGAGCTTGATGTAGAGTTTGCCGCCGAAGCCGCCGCCAAGATAGGGCACCTTGACCCGGACGCGGTTCTCCGGCCAGCCGAGCAGCCGCGCGATCTCGATCCGCACGAAGGACGGCGACTGGTTCGCGGTGTAGAGCGTAAGCCTGTTGTCGCCCGGTTCGGCGATCGACACGAAGGGTTCCAACGCCAGGTGCAGGCATTGCTGCGTCTTGAAGGTATGCTCGATCACATGATCGGCGTTCGCCAAGGCTTTGTCGGCGTCGCCGCGGCGCAGGTGATAGTCGAGCGCGACATTGGTGCCGCCGCGGCCCTTGAGATGCTTGAGATCGGCGAACGTGCCGGCCGGCCGCAGCACGTTATGGACGAGGATATCCGGCTGCATCGCGGCAATCTCGTCATAGACCGCCGGCAGTTCTTCATAGTCGGCCACGATCAGTTGCACCGCCTGGTCGGCGACATGCGGATCGCTTGCCAGCACCACCGCGACCGGCTCGCCGACATGGCGCACTTTGTCGAGCGCCAGGATCGGCTGGTCGTGGAAGGCCGGTCCGTAATACGGCTCCGGGATGAGCTGCTTGATGTCCTCGCCGGTGACGACGCGATGCACGCCGGGAAGCTCTCGCGCCGCCTGGGTATCGATGCCGCGGATGCGGCCGTGCGGCACCGTCGAGCGGAACACCTTGCCGTACAGCATGCCGGGCAGGCGCAGGTGATGGGTATAATCGGCGCGCCCGGTCACCTTGGCGCGCACCTCGAGCCGCGGAATGTCTCGACCGACCTGGTTCATGACCGCACCTGTGTCGCGCCTTCATTCAGGGCTGGTTCGTTCAAGGCCTGGCGGACCGCGCGGCGCAGATAGACCCGCAACAGTTCGCGCTTATAGGCGGCCGAGCCGTGAGCGTCGGCGAGGATCGAGGCTTCGGCCACCGCGGCGTCGCCGGCGCGCGTGAGCACTGCTTCGTCGGGCGCAGCCCCGTTCAGCACGGCTTCCGCGCCGAGGAGGCGGGCAGCCTTCTCGGTCGCGGCACTGGCCACCACCACGGCATCGTGCACCACGCCGCCATCGAGCGCGAACGACACCGCGACGCCGAGCGCCGGCCAGTCGTCGGCGGAACGCGAGGTGACCTTGAGATAGACGGCCTTGCGCGCGGCGAGCGCCGGCACCGTCACCGCCGTGATCAGCTCGTTCTTGTCCAGCACGGTTTCGTAATAGCCGGCATAAAGCTGTTCGAGCGGCAGTTCGCGGCTCGCGTGGGCGCCATTTTCGGGACCGGCGATCGTGACGCGGGCGCCGAGCGCGATGAGGACCGGCGGCAGATCCATGTGCGGATCGCCATGCGCCAGCGCGCCGCCGACACGGGCGACATTGCGGACCCGCGGATTTGCCAGCTTGCGCAACGCGCGTACCAGGACGGGTAGTCTCGAAGCAACATTCGGGTCTTTCTCCACTTCGCTTAAACTCGCCATGGCGCCGATGCGCAATGCGCCTGAGCCGTCGACCGCAATGCGCGCGTACTCGGGCTCGATGCGCTGCAAGCTGACGAGCCGGGTCGGCTGGAACACGCCGGCCTTCATCATCAGCATCAGCGCGGTGCCGCCGGCGACGGGGCGGATCGTCGGCTCCTGCTGATCGAGCAAGGCCAAAGCTTCTTCAAGCGACCTCGGCTCCACCATTTCGAAGGGAATCATTTCCTCGCCCTACCCACTCCATCATCGCGCCCGATCTCGCGCCGGTCCTGACGGTTAACCATAGTGGCGTTGCCGCGTCGAGCCGCTACTGCATGTCCCGCAAGAAGCCTGCTCTCGGACGCGATCCGAGGGTGGAAGCCGGTTTTGCGAAAAGGACATGCTAAATCATGGCCAGTCAATCATGCATGGCGCGGGCGCGGACTCATGAACCAGGCGCCGGTCACCGCCAACAGCGCGAGCAGCGCCGGCGCGATGGCGAGCCAGACGCTCAAGGCGGCGACCGCCGCGGTCGCGGCCCAGCCGATCGAGGAGAAGGCCTCGGCGAAAGTGGCGACGCGGGAGGAAACCTGCCGGCGGCGGAACTGGCTGCGTTTGGCCTGGCTGCGGAACCAGAGCTGAATCGAAGTCGCCGTAGCGGCGGCGACCACGATGCCGACCGCGGCGACCAGGGCATGCCACGGCGAAACCACGGCGAGCGCGGCAACGAGCGGCATGAAGATCGCCGCGATGACCGCGAGCACGGCCTCGATCTTGGCGCGGACGATGATACGCGGTGGCACCGGCGCCGCAGCGACAAGGTCGGGCGCGTCCTCACCCGAGATCGCGAGCCAGGCGAGACCGCCGGCGAGCTGGCCTGCCGCCATGACGAGCACCGGCACCAAGAGCTGGTAGGCGCCATTGCCGCCGTTGAAACTGCGCCACAACATCACCGCCGGCGGCAGCAGATAGAACATTTGCATCAGCGTCTGCGAGACGAGCCACGGATCGCGGCTGAGCAGCGTCCATTCCTTCCGGCGCAGCGCCTGCCGCGGCGACGTCGCCCGGAACGCGCTTGCCCGCCGGGCCCTAGCGACCGACTCCGCGGCGCCAGCGGCCGTCACCGCGTATTCGCCAAAACGCGGCGCGACGGCAAGGATGACCGCGGCAAGGAACGCAAAGCTTCCGGCAAGCACGGCGGCGAGCGGCCCGCCATCGCCGAGCGCCGCGCGCGCCGGCCACCAGAGGAGGCTGCCCATGTTGGGCGCCAGCGTCAGCGCCGTCTGCGACTGCAAAACCGAGAGCCGCGACAATGTGCCATAGGACAGGATGGCCGCGATCTGCAGGCCGATGACGAAGGCGGCGCCGATCACCGCGGCGACCACTTGCGCCAGGAGCCGCGTGCGGCGCGGACCGACGCCCCGGAACAGCGCGACGGTCAGGGCGACCGCCAAGACCGTCGCCGCGGCCGCCATGGCGACGATCAGCCCGTAGGCGCCGATCCAGCGCCAACCGCCGCGCACGACCAAGACGTCGATAAACGGCGCCGCCAGCGGCAACGCCATCATCGCCGTCGACAGCGCCAGCGTGGCGATGCGGACGGCGAAGAGCTTTTCCGCCGCCACCGGCGACGCGAGGATCAGATCGAGATCGGAGCGCGCGTAAAAGGCGCGCGTCGTCGACTCCATTGCCTGCGAGATCATCAACAGCCATGCCAGCAGCACGATCGTGCTGATCGCGACCAGCGTGGGTTTGTCGGGCGCGGCCTGCGCATAGGGGCCGACCGTCCAATAGGCGACGAAATGCATGAACAGCACGAAGACCGCGATGGCGATGGCGACGTGGCGCAGGCGCTCGCGCCGGCCGGCGGTCAGCATGGCAAGCCAGTCGCGCCAGGCGAGCCTCGATTCGTGCTGGGCGAACCAGACCGCCGTCCCGGAACCGAACGTCATGCGGCCTCGGCTTGTTCGGCGACCAGCGCCAGAAAAGTCTCTTCGAGACTCAGCGCCGCATTGCCGCCGGCATTGCTCTGGACATTCTTGCCAGCCTTGCCGCGCAACTCTTCCAGCGTGCCCTCGGCGATGAGCCTGCCATGGGCGATGACGCCGATACGGTCGGCCATGCGCTCGGCCACTTCCAGGATATGCGTGGTCATGATGATGGTGCCGCCGTCGCGCACGCGCTGGCGCAGCACATTCTTGACCTGACGGGCGGAGCCGGCATCGAGCCCGGTCAGCGGCTCGTCGAGGATGATCAGCCGCGGCTCGTGAACGAGCGCGCCGGCGAGCGCCACCTTCTGCCGCATGCCCTTGGAGAAACCCTCGCAGCGTTCGTGCGCATGCGGCAGGAGATCGAGCCAGCGCAACAGCTCCTGCGCGCGCTCCGCCGCGAGCGCGGGAGCGACGTCCCACAGCCCGGCGACGAATTCGAGATATTCCTGCGGCGTGAGCTTGTCGTAGATCATCGGTTCGTCGGAAATCCACGCCATCAGGCGCTTGGCCGCGACCGGATCGGCGAGTGCGTCGATGCCGGCGACCCGGATGGTGCCGGCATCGGGGCGCAACAGGCCCGCGATCATGCGCAAGGTCGTCGTCTTGCCGGCGCCGTTCGGACCGAGCAGCGCATAGAACTCGCCCGACCGCACAGTGAGATCGAGGCCGTCGACCGCCGGTCGGTCGAAGCGCTTGACGAGACCGCAAACCTCGAGAGCGAATGGCACCGCCGGCGTGAAATGCTGCATGATTTGGCCCTGTATACGCGGCCAATCACGCTAGCCAAGAGAGGTTTCGCGCCGGTGAATCCATTGCCGCGAATTTGGCGGCCGGGACCCGGCTCGTTATTCAGGAACTGACGTTGAACGCCGCAAGCGCCGCCATGTTGACGAGCTGGGCGTCGTTCGCCGACAGCGGCACGATCTGCACCGAGCGGTCGAGGCCGACCAGCATCGGTCCGATCACATTGGCGCCGCCCAGCTCCATCAACATTTTGGTGGCGATCGAGGCCGAGTGGAATGCCGGCATGATCAGCACATTGGCGGGGCCGGACAGGCGGCAGAACGGATAGGCCTCGCGCAGCGCCGTGTTCAGCGCCACGTCGGCCGCCATATCGCCGTCATATTCGAAATCGACCCGCATTTGATCGAGCAATTGCACCGCTTCCCGCACCCGTGCCGAGCGTTCCCCCGCCGGATGGCCGAAGGTCGAGAACGCCAGCAGCGCCACCCGCGGCGTATAGCCGAGTGCGCGGGCCACGCGCGCCGCCTCGATCGCGATCTCGGCGAGGTCATGGGCGCCGGGCATTTCCGTGACCGCGGTGTCCGCGACCAGAACCGCGCGGCCGCGCGCCAGCACCAGCGAGACGCCCATGACGCGGTGTCCGGGCTTGGGATCGATGCAGCGCCGCACGTCTTCCAGCGCGACCGAGAAATTGCGGGTGACGCCGGTGACCATGGCATCGGCATCGCCGAGCGCGACCATGCAGGAGGCGAAGTGATTGCGGTCCTGGTTCACCAGGCGCTGGCAGTCGCGCTGCAGAAAGCCTTGGCGCTGCAACCGCTCGTAGAGATAGGCGGCGTAGGCGGCGTTGCGCGACGACATCGCCGCATTGATGATTTCGATATTGCCGCCAAGCTCGACGCCGAGCGCTTCCGCGGTCTCGCGCACGCGGCGCTCGCGGCCGACCAGAAGGGCCGAGCCGAGCCCCTGGTGCACGAACGTAGCCGCCGCCCGGATCACCTGCTCCTCTTCGCCTTCGGCGAAGACGACGCGCCGCGGCCGCCGATGCAGCCGTTCAAAGACGCGTTGCAACACGCCGGCGACCGGATCGAGCCGGCTGCGGAGCTGCTGCCGATAGGCGTCCATATCGACGATCGGCTTGCGGGCGACGCCGGTAGCCATGGCGGCCGCGGCCACCGCCGGCGGCACCGTGGAAATCAGCCGCGGATCGAACGGCACCGGAATGATGTAGTCGGGTCCGTATTTCGGCCGCGCGCCGTAGAGGGAAGCGACTTCATCGGGGACATCCTCGCGCGCCAACTGGGCCAGCGCGTGCGCCGCGGCGATCTTCATCTCCATGTTGATGGTGGTGGCGCGCACGTCCAGCGCGCCGCGGAAAATGAACGGGAAGCCGAGAATATTATTGACCTGATTGGGATAGTCGGAGCGGCCGGTGGCCATGATGGCGTCGTCGCGCACCTCCGCCACCTCCTCGGCGCTGATTTCCGGGTCGGGATTGGCCAAGGCGAAGATGATCGGCTTGGCCGCCATCGACTTGATCATGGCCGGAGTGAAAGCGCCTTTGACCGAGAGCCCGAAGGCCACGTCGGCGCCCACGAATGCCTCGGCCAGCGTTCGCGCCGATGTCTTGATCGCATAGGCCGATTTCCACTGGTTCATGCCCTCGGTGCGGCCCTGGTAGATCACGCCCTTGGTGTCGCACAGGATCAGGTTTTCCGACCGGAAGCCGATCGCCTTGAGCAATTCCAGGCAGGCGATGCCGGCGGCGCCGGCGCCGTTGCAGACAAGTTTGGTATTCTCGATCGTGCGGCCGGTGAGTTCGAGCGCGTTGATCAGGCCGGCGGCGGCGATGATCGCGGTGCCGTGCTGGTCGTCATGGAAAACCGGGATGTCGAGCAGTTCGCGCAGCTTCTGCTCGATGATGAAACATTCCGGTGCCTTGATATCTTCGAGATTGATGCCGCCCCAGCCCTTGCCGAGAAATTTCACGCAATTGATGAACTCGTCCGGATCCTCCGTCGAGACTTCGAGATCGATGGAATCGATGTCGGCGAAGCGTTTGAACAGCACCGCTTTGCCTTCCATCACCGGTTTCGCCGCCAGCGCGCCACGATTGCCGAGGCCAAGAATGGCGGTGCCGTTGGTGATCACGGCAACGAAATTGCCCTTGGTGGTGTATTCGAAGGCTTTGGCCTCGTCCTTGGCGATGGCGAGCACCGGAACGGCGACGCCGGGCGAATAAGCGAGCGATAGGTCGCGCTGCGTCGCCATCGGCTTGGTGGCGACGACTTCGAGCTTTCCGGGCCGGCCTTGGCTGTGAAACAGCAGGGCTTCCTGGTCGGTAAAGGTCGGTCGTTGCGACGGGCCGCCGTTCTTGCCGCCGTCATGAGAAGCCATTTCTGATCCTTGCTACTGGTGCTGACGTGCGTCGTAGAGCGCCAGCGATCGGAGGGAACGGAACTGTAGCGAAGCCTGCGCCCTAAACTCAAGAGATAGCCGGTGGCAAGCCGGCCGCGCGGGCCGCAAAACCGCGGACGAGACAGCGCCCCGGTGTCCTGATAGGGAACACATTGAACAAGCCGGCGGAGATAAGGTATTTGGCTCTACCGAGAGTGGCCCTTCGAACGGCTTTCGTCCATCCGTGGTCCGGCGTCCCTATGATCAGATTCCTGCTTCGCTCCATCGGCCTGTGCCTTCTGGCCACCGCGTTTGTATTCCTCGTCTATGACGGCACCAAATCGATCGCCAATCACCAGATCGTCTATACCAAGGCCGGCGATGTCTGGGCGATCGTCGATCAGACCAGCCTCAATCTGGTGCAGGATTGGCTGAAGCAGAAGCTCACCTGGGCGTGGGACCCATATCTACAGAGAGGCTTCGACCTGCCGGCCTGGGTCGTGATCGGTATCGCCGCGACGATCCTGATCCTGGTCGGCCGCAAGAAGAAGCCACTGATCGGTTACGCGCGGGATTGAGGTCGGCCGTCGTCGGACGGCGCCAGCGCCGAGCGACAGCATGTCCCGCAAAAGTGGAGGCCGGTTTTGCGAAAAGGACATGCTAAAGCAAAAAGAGACCGCCGTGCGACGCCGCCTTGCCCTGTCCTTCGCCTTGTCCTTCTGCCTGGCCGCCGCTGTCCTAATGCTCCTGCCCTATGTAATTGTGCCGTTCTACCGCTTCATCGATCCGGTCTCGACGCCGATGCTGTGGCGATGGGCGACCGGTCGGCGCGTCGAACGTATCGTTGTCCCGCTCGGCCGCATTTCGCCTGAACTGCGGCTCGCCGTGATCGTCGCCGAGGACGGCAGTTTCTGCCGCAATCCCGGCATCGATCTCGGCGCGATTCGCGCCGCCTTGCAGCAGTCGGACGACCATCTCCGCGAATCCCGGGGCGCCTCGACCATCACGCAGCAGACCGCCAAGAACCTGTTCCTCTGGCAAGGCCGCAGCTACATCCGCAAAGCGCTGGAAATTCCGCTGGCGCTCTGGCTCAATCTGGTCCTGCCGAAGCGGCGCATCCTCGAAATCTATCTCAACATCGCGCAATGGGGGCCGAACGGCGAATTCGGCGCCGAGGCCGGCGCGCGCTTTGCTTTCGGGAAATCGGCCCATGATTTGAGCGGCCATGAGGCGGCGGAACTCGCCGCGATCCTGCCCAACCCGGTAGAACGCAGCGCCCGCTCGCCCGGCTTCGTGGTGCGCCGCCTGGCCGGCCTCTATAGCCGCCGCGCCGTCGAGTTCGGCGGCCTCGATGCCTGCGTGCGCGCGCCCTAGACCCCGATCCAATTCTATTGGATCGGGGTCTAGATTCTTCATTTGAGCATGATCTTAGCCGAAAACCCGTTTCCACTTTTCGAGATCATGCTCTAGCTTTTGCGGCCTTGTTCTTCTATAAGCCCGGTTTCCCGGGCAAGCCTAACTGTCTAAAGGAGAACGACCCCATGGCCGTGCCGAAACGAAAAACTTCGCCGTCGCGGCGTGGCATGCGCCGGTCGGCTGACGCGCTCAAGGCGCCGACTTATGTCGAGGACAAGGATTCCGGCGAATTGCGCCGTCCGCACCACGTCGACCTGAAGACCGGCATGTATCGCGGCCGGCAAGTGCTGAGCAAGAAGGCGGAAGCTTAAGGCCTTCGCGCCGGCGGCCGAGGCCGCCGGGCTTAAGACGAGGTCGCGGGAAAAACAGCCGTGTGACGAAAGAATTGCGTCATGTTCCTGCTTGGCTTTCCGCTGCTGCTCGTGCCCTTCGCCATCTACAATATGATCGCGTTTCTCACTCCGGGCGTCGGCTGGACCGCAGCGGCGGCCACGGTGCACATGATGTCCGGTCAGGATTGGGTGCTGACCTGGGAGGATATTCTCCTCGCGTTCGCGATTTTCCTGCTTTGGGTCGAAATCATTAAATCGACGCGGATCGGCAGCCGCAGCGTCATGGACCACATCCTGGCGATGGCGCTGTTCATCGCCATGCTGGTGGAATTCCTCCTGGTGCAACGGGCCGCTACCTCGACCTTCTTCCTGCTGATGTCGATTGCATTAGTCGACGTGCTCGCCGGCTTTATCGTGGGCATGCGCAGCGCAGAGCGCCGGATCGAATTCGAAGGTCCCGGCGAGGCCTGAAGCCTTACAGCGCCCGCGACAGAATGCGGCCGGGCCGCGGCATCGGCCGTCGGCCGAGCGCGCTATAGGCCGCGATCGCGTGCCCCGGTTCGGCACGGCGGCGAGCCCTGGTCTGCGGCAGTTGCGCGCTCGTGGCGATCAGGTGAGCGACGAAAACGGCATTTGCACGCGTATCCCTGGGCAAATCCGCGCTGGCGGCGTTATTGGGCATGATCGGAACGAGCGCGTTGCGCACCGGCATCTCCTGTCCCGGAACGGGACGTTCGTCGTCTCGAGAGAGGAGATCGCAAGCGGCGTGCCGCGGATGCTCGAAATCCGGGGGTTGCGATTTACCGAATTATTTAAAGTCTGACCGATATGGTGACGCCGGACCCGACACTCACCGTCGCCGTCCACGGGGCGGCAATACGCTGCCGAAATCTGTCATGAGGCGACCGTGACCAAGAACGGTCCGAAAGATTCCAGCCGGTTCGGCGGCGCTGGCGCGGCCGGCGCGCCGCAGGAGCAGCCGCCAATCGACGCCGCGCAAATTCTCGCTTCGGTCGGCGAGGTCGCCTACGATTGGCGTATCGACACTGACGCGCTGCGGTGGAGCGCGAATGCCGCCGAGATTTTGCTGATTCCCGACCTGGCGGCGATTTCGAGCGGCCGCGCCTATGCCCAGATCCTCGACGCCGACAATGCGCAAGCGCGCTTCGACGTCGTCATGCAATCGGACAAACGCGACGATGGCCATGGCATAGCCTTTCAGATTCAATACGGCGTCCGTCCCGAACCGGGCTCCGCAACCAGGCTTTGGGTCGAAGATACCGGCCGCTGGTTCGCCGGTCCGGACGGCCGGGCGGTGCGGGCGCACGGCGTCATCCGCGTCATCAACGAGCGCTATGAACACGAGCGCAGGCTCACTTTCCTCGCCCGCTGCGACGGCTTGACCGGGGAATTCAACCGCCACCGTCTGACCGAAATCCTCGAAGATACCCTCGAGGAATCCCTACGCTTCCGGTCGTCCTGCGGCTTCCTCCTTGTCGCCATCGACAACCTGGCGCGCATCAACGAATCCTACGGTTTCGAAATTGCCGACCAGGTGATCGGAGCGGTGGCCAAGCGGCTGCGCAGCCGGATGCGCGGCAAGGACACCCTCGGCCGCTTTTCCGGCAACAAATTCGGTCTGGTGCTGCGCGACTGCACGCCCGACGACATGGCGGTGGCAGCCGATCGGCTGCTCACCGGCATCCGCGATGATATGGTGCCGACCAGCGGCGGGCCGATCGCCGTGACCGTCACCATCGGTGGCGTCACCGCGCCGCGCCACGCCCGCAGCGTCGCCGAAGTGCTCGCCCGCGCCCAGGAGAGCCTCGACGGCGCCAAAACGCGACGCCGCGGCTCGTTCCAAGCCTATCGACCCAGTATCGAGCGCGAGGCCATGCGCCGCGAGAATGTGCGCGCGACCGACGAGATCGTCGCAGCCCTCAACGAGCGGCGCATCTTCCTCGCCTACGAGGTCGTCGCCGCGGCGACTGACGGGCGGCCCGCCTTCTACGAATGCCTGATGCGCATTCGCCGCACCGACGGCAGCCTGATCGCCGCCGGCGAGATTGTTCCGGTCGCGGAGCGCCTCGGCCTCGTCCGGTTGCTCGATTTCCGCGTGCTCGAACTCGTCGTCAATGAAATGATCGCAACGCCGGCGCTCCAGGCGAGCTTCAACGTCTCGCCGGCCTCGACCACCGATCCGGATTGGTGGGCCGGTCTAGGCTCGCTGTTGCGCAGTCATCCCGGCGTCGCCGAGCGGCTCATCGTCGAAATCACCGAGAGCGCCGCGATCCACGACATCGACGAGACCCGCGGTTTTGTCGCGCGCGTCAAAGACCTCGGCTGCCGCATCGCCATCGACGATTTCGGCGCCGGCTACACCTCGTTCCGCAACCTGCGCAAGCTCGGCGTCGACATTGTGAAGATCGACGGCGCCTTCGTGCAGCACATCATGCGCTCGGAAGACGATCGCGCCTTCGTGCGCACGCTCATCGATCTTGCCAGGCGGCTGAAGCTGAAGACCGTCGCCGAATGGGTGCAGGACGAACAGGCGGCGCAGGCGCTGCAGGCCTGGGGCTGCGATTATCTGCAGGGCGCGCTCATCGGCCTCGCCGCGACCGAGCGGCCGTGGCTGGCGGATCTCGCCAAAGCGGTCTGATCGATCGGGGTTCCGCTGGTCCACGGCGATGCGCGCAGAGCGGATCCGAACTATTCCGCGCCCGGGCCCTTGTCGGTCAGCCGATCGACTTTCTGCTTCATCTCGTCGAGCTGCCGCTTGAGATCGTCGATCTCGCCCACTCTGGGCGGCGCCTTTTGCGGCGCCGCCGCGGCTTCGGCGTTTTGGCTTTCGCGCCGCGCGAACGGCGCGAACATGGCGAAGGCGCGCTCGAACATGTCCATGTTCCGCCGCACCTGCTCTTCCAGCGAAGAGAAGGCGCCGACGCTGAAGGTCTGCGCTATCTGGTTGCGGAACTTTTCCTGCTCGCGCGTCAGCGATTCGATGGAGACCTCCAGGTAGCGGGGCACCAGCATCTGCATGCTGTCGCCGTAGAAGCGAATGAGCTGGCGCAGGAAGGCGATCGGCAGCAGATTCTGGCCTTCCTTGTTTTCCTGCTCGAAGATGATCTGGGTGAGGACGGAGCGCGTGATGTCCTCGCCGGTCTTGGCGTCATAGACGACGAAATCTTCGCCGGTCTTCACCATGGCGGCGAGGTCTTCGAGCGTCACATAGGTGCTGGTACCGGTATTGTAGAGTCGCCGGTTGGCGTATTTCTTGATGGTGATCGGCTCAGCGGTCTTAGTCTTAGTCGTGGTCGCGGTTTCGGGCATGGTTCAGCCGTGTTCCCGGCATGGGTTCGGCATCAGGAGCGGCAGCCCCCAGCCATGCCGCTAAAATAGGCGGTTTCGCGCGGCGCGGCTACCGTTTTGTGAAGCCCCGAAGCGGCCCCGCAATTTTCCCGCCTGGCATACCAGCGATGCGGTCAGTTTGCGCCTTGTAGAGCGCCGGTCACGTCCTTATGAGATATGCTTAAACATCAGCGGCCAGGACGCTTGTCCGAGAGCGATCCCCCAAGCGCAAGAACCCAAGCGCGATACCGAAGAACCAGTCAGCTAAGAGCCAATAACTCGAGAGCCAATAACCCAAGAGCCCGGAAGGAATTCATCATGAAAGACGATGTCGTCATTGTCAGCGCGGTGCGCACGCCGGTCGGCGCATTCAACGGCGCCTTTGCAACATTGCCCGCCCACGAACTCGGCAAGGTTGCGATCAAAGCCGCGCTCGAGCGCGCCGGCGTCGAGGCGCCGCGGGTTTCCGAAGTCATCATGGGACAGATCCTCACCGCCGGGCAGGGTCAGAATCCCGCTCGCCAGGCCTCGATTGCGGCCGGCGTGCCGGTCGAAACTCCGGCTTGGGGCGTCAATCAGCTCTGCGGCTCCGGGCTCCGCTCCGTGGCGCTCGGCTACCAGGCCATTCTCAACGGCGATTCCGAGATCGTTATCGCCGGTGGACAGGAGTCCATGAGCGTCGCGCCGCACTGCGCCTATCTGCGCGGCGGCGTGAAGATGGGCAATTTCGACATGATCGATACGATGATCCGGGACGGGTTGTGGGAGGCCTTCAACGGCTATCACATGGGCAATACCGCGGAGAACGTTGCCCGGCAGTGGCAGATCACGCGTCAGCAGCAGGACGAATTCGCGGTCGCTTCGCAAAACAAGGCCGAGGCCGCGCAGAAGGCCGGCAAGTTCAAGGACGAGATCACGCCGGTGACCATCAAGAGCCGCAAGGGCGATATCGTCGTCGACGCCGACGAATATCCCAAACATGGGACGACGCTTGAATCGATCGGCAAATTGCGTCCCGCTTTCGACAAGGAAGGCACCGTCACCGCCGGCAATGCATCGGGCATCAACGACGGCGCCGCCGCCGTGGTTCTGATGAAGGCGAGCGAAGCGGCCAAGCTCGGCAAGACGCCGCTCGCTCGCATCGTGTCGTGGGCGCAGGCCGGCGTCGATCCGAAAATCATGGGCTCCGGCCCAATTCCGGCATCGCGCGCGGCGCTGAAGAAGGCCGGTTGGGCTATCGGCGACCTCGATCTCGTCGAAGCCAACGAGGCATTCGCGGCGCAGGCCTGCGCGGTAAACAAAGATCTTGGCTGGGATACCGGCAAGGTCAATGTCAACGGCGGCGCCATCGCCATCGGCCATCCGATCGGCGCCTCCGGCACCCGCGTGCTGGTGACGCTGTTGTACGAGATGCAAAAGCGCAACGCGAAAAAGGGCCTCGCCACGCTGTGCATCGGCGGCGGCATGGGCATCGCGATGTGCGTGGAGCGGTAAGCGGCCGACACCCATCCGGATTTGATTTACTTCATGGCCGGGCTTGTCCCGGCCATGCACGTCTTTAAGGTAGCTTCAAACAAGACGTGACCGGCATGAGGCCGGGCATAGGACACCACTGTACAGGGAGGCCATCATGCCACGCGTTGCGTTGGTCACCGGGGGTACGCGCGGAATCGGTGCCGCAATCTGCAAGTCGCTCAAGGCGGCGGGCTACACGGTTGCGGCCAATTACGGCGGCAACGACGAAGCGGCGCAAAAATTCAAGGCGGAGATCGGCATCAACGTCTACAAGTGGGACGTCTCGTCATTCGACGCCTGCGCCGCCGGCGTGAAGCAGGTCGAGGCCGATCTCGGTCCGATCGAAGTGCTGGTCAACAATGCCGGCATCACCCGCGACTCCATGTTGCATCGCATGAAGCCGGAGCAATGGACCGCGGTCATCTCGACCAATCTCGGTTCTTTGTTCAACATGAGCCGGCAGGTGATCGAGGGCATGCGGGCGCGCAAATTCGGACGCATCGTCAATATCTCCTCGATCAACGGCCAGAAGGGCCAGATGGGTCAGTGCAACTATTCCGCCGCCAAGGCCGGCGAACTCGGCTTCACCAAGGCGCTGGCGCAGGAGAGCGCGCGCGCGGGCATCACGGTGAACGCCATCTGCCCGGGCTATATCAACACCGAAATGGTGCAGGCGGTGCCGAAGGACGTGCTGGAGAAGTCGATCCTGCCGCTCATTCCGATCGGCCGGCTCGGCGAACCGGAAGAGATCGCGCGCTGCGTCGTCTTCCTCGCCTCCGACGATGCCGGGCTCATCACCGGCGCGACGTTAACCGCGAACGGCGGGCAGTATTTGGCGTAATTTACTCCGGTAGCCAGTCCGGCGGCGCCAGTTCGAACCGAGCGAAATCGAATCCCGGCGCCACGGTGCAGCCGCAGAGCGTCCAGTCGCCGCGGCTTTCCGCCGCCTGCCAGGCTAACGCCGGCACGATCGCCTGCGGGCGCTCGCCGGCGGCAAGATCGCCGCCCAGCGTCACGCGCTCGATCCGCCCCGGCCGGTGCGCGACCTCGAGCGCGAGCGGCGCGCCGGCATACCAGTGCCAGACTTCGACGGCGTCGATGCGGTGCCAGTGCGAGCGTTCGCCGCGCGCCAGTAGGAAATAGATTGCGGTCGATGCTGCGCGGCCGCCCCCCACGCTACCCTCCCCCGCAAGCGGGGGAGGGTAGCGTGGGGGAAGATCGCGAAACGTCTCGCGGAAATGGCCGCCTTCCGGATGCGGCGCAAGGCCGAGAAGTCGGATCACCTCATCCGCCGGCAGCGACCGAGCAAGGGTCACGGCACACTGCTCACGCCGGCCGCCGTCAAAACCGATTCTTGCGCTCGCGGATTTCCGCGAACACTTTCCAGGCCGGGCTGCCGGCGAGCCCCAGCGATTTCGCCACCTCGGCGTCGTCGGCACGCAGGAACGGGTTGGCGGCTTTTTCCGCAGCGATCGTCGCCGGAATAGTCGGCTTGCCCGCGGCAAGGAGCCGCGTCACCTCGTCGGCGCGCGCGGCGAGCGCTTTGTTGTGCGGCTCGATGGTCTTGGCGAAGCGGATATTGGCGTCGGTATATTCGTGGCCGCAATAGAACCGCGTGTCGCCGGGCAGCGCGCGCAGCTTGAGGAGCGAATTCCACATCATCTGCGGATCGCCCTCGATGACGCGGCCGCAGCCGATCGAGAACAGCGTATCGCCGACGAAAGCAAGTCGGTCGCCCGGGAAGAAATAGGAAATGTGGCCGGCGGTGTGGCCCGGCGTGTCGATGACACGCGCTTCGAGCGCGCCCACTTTCACCGTGTCGCCCTCGCCCACCGTTTCGTCGACATGGGCGATGCGTGGCGCCTCGCCGCGCGGCGCCACGACCCGGCAGTGATGATGGGCCTTGAGTTCGCCGATGCCGGCGGTGTGGTCGCCGTGATGATGGGTCACAAGTATGTCAGTCAGCCGCCAGCCGGTTTTCGCCAGCGCGGCTTCGACCGGCGCCGCTTCCGGCGCGTCGATCGACGCCGTGGCGCCGCTGTCGGGATCGTGAATGAGGACGCCGAAATTATCTTTCAGGCAGGGGAACAAATAGGTTTGAGCCGGCATGCCGTTCTTCCCAATCGGGTTCTTTCGCGCGGATCATCCCCCTTCGCGCAACATGACGCAACAGAGCATGGTTAACGCCGCAGAGCGGTACGGAACGTCAACGCAAAGCGTGCTATTTTGCGCCTATGGACGTGGTCGACTTACGCAATTTTTACGCCCAAAGCCTCGGCGTCGTGGCCCGGCGCTTCATCGGCCGCGGCATCCGCGCGCGCTGGACCGATACGCGGGCGCTGCGCGTGCTCGGGGTCGGCTATGCCACGCCCTATCTCGGTCTGTTTCGCGAGGAATCCGAGCGCTGCCTCGCCATGATGCCGGCTTCGCTCGGCGTGGTGCGCTGGCCCTCGACGCGGCCCGCGCTCGCGGCCTTGGTCGAAGAGGACGAGTTGCCGTTGACCGATTCCGCGGTCGATCGGGTGCTCTTGGTGCATGCCTTGGAAATGTCGGCCGATCCGGTCGAGCTTTTGCGCGAAGCCTGGCGCGTGCTGGCGGCGGGCGGCCGGCTTTTGGCGGTCGTGCCCAACCGCCGCGGCTTGTGGGCGCGCATGGACACGACGCCGTTCGGTTACGGCCGGCCCTATTCGCGCAGCCAGATCACCTATTTGCTGCGCGATACCTGGTTCACGCCGACCGGCTGGGGCGAGGCGCTCTATGTGCCGCCGATCGCCCGCGGCTGGTTTCTGCGCTCGGCCGTGGCCTGGGAGCGCACCGGCGCCAGCCTGGCGGCGCCGTTCGCCGGCGTCCATATCGTCGAGGCGACCAAGCAAGTCTATCGCGCGATCCCGGCGCGGCGTGAAAGACGAAGATTCGTCCCGGCATTGCAGCCGGTGCTGGCGCCCTCGCCGGGCGCGGCGGCGATGCGGTGACGGCGGTCTTTTGGAGCATGATCCGGAAAATGCCTGCCCTCGGACTTGATCCGAGGGTGGCACCCGGTTTTCCGAAAAGATCATGCTCAAATAAAATGCTAGAGCCCTATCCGTTCTGATTGAATCAGAACGGATAGGGCTCTAGCTCGGCCACGGTTCGGCGGTGACGGCGGCGGCGTCCACGCCGATATAATCGGCGAAACCCGGCTTGCGGTCGCGTTCGAGCATGGCGAGAAGCGCGGCCTTGATTTCGGAGATAAGGCCCAGGCCGGCAAACACCAGCCCGGAATAAAGTTGAATGAGGCTCGCGCCGGCGCGGATTTTGGCGAGCGCAGCCGCGCCGGAATCGATGCCGCCGACGCCGATCAGCGGAAACACGTCCTCGACCCGCACATAGGTCTCGGCGAGCATCCGGTTCGACAGCGGCAATAACGGACGGCCGGACAGTCCGCCGGCCTCTTTCGCTTGCTCGGTGTCGCGCAGGCCTGCGGGCCGCGACACCGTCGTATTGCCGACGATCATGCCGTCGACGCGCCGCGAGCGGGCAATGCCGACGACATCGTCGAGATCTTGCAGCGTGAGATCGGGCGCGATCTTCAGCAGCACCGGCGTCGGCCCGGCATGCGGCGCCACCCGCTCGCGCGCATCGATCACCCGGGCCAGCAATTCGTCGAGCAGCGCCGCTTGCTGCATGTTGCGCAAACCGGGCGTATTGGGCGACGATATATTGACGGTGACATAGCTCGCGACCGCGGCAAAGCGTTCGATCAGTTGAACGTAGTCGGCAATCCGGTCGGCGGAATCCTTGTTGGCGCCGACATTGACGCCGACGATGCCGCCGCCCCACGCTCCCCCGCTTGCGGGGGACGGCTGGCAGGGGGCCGCCCGCGCCGCGAGCCGCCGCAGCACCGCATCGGCGCCTTGCGAATTGAAGCCGAGCCGGTTGATCACGCCACGGTCGGCATCGAGCCGGAACAGCCGCGGCCGCGGATTGCCCGCTTGCGGCTTCGGCGTGATGGTGCCGACTTCGACGAAGCCGAAGCCGGAACGAAGCAGCGCGTCCGGCACCTCGGCGTTCTTGTCGAAGCCCGCCGCCAGTCCGATCGGGTTCGGGAAATTGATCCCGAAGGCGCGGATCGCGAGCCGTCGGTCGTCCGGCGGCGCCGCCGGCAGCGGAGCGAATTTCAGCATTTCGACCGCAAGACGGTGGGCATTTTCCGGCTCGAGCGCGTATAGGAATTGCCGCGCCAAGCGATCGAACAGGCCGATCACGGCTCGAGCTCCGGAAATTCGCGCCGGCCGTCGATCTCGTCGGGCAAAGGCTTTGCCCACTGCGCGGCCGCGAGCGGCAAGGCCGCATAGAGATGCGGAAACAGATCGCCGCCGCGCGAGGGCTCCCATTTGAGCGCCGGACCAAGCGCGTCGCCGTCCACCGCGACCAGCATCAAGCCGGTCTGGCGGGCGAAATGCTTCGCCGCCGTCTCACCGAGCTGCGCCGCGGTCGAAAAGTGGATGAAGCCGTCGCGGGCATCGAGCTGCGATCCGCGATACGATCCAGCCCGCTCGGCCGCGTGCCACGAGGCTTGCGCACAGATTTTGTAGATCGTCGCCACCACCCAAACCGCTTTTCCCGCCTCGATTGCGGCGCGACCCTATCGGCACTTGAGCATCCAGGCAATAATTCCTATCATGCTTTGTCGGTGGGGTGGGGATGCTTACGCACGCGCAGGTCTGGTCGGCTATCGATCGCCTTGCCGCCCGCGCGGGTCTGTCCGCGTCGGGGCTTGCCCGGCGCGCCGGGCTCGATCCGACCACATTCAATAAATCGAAGCGCATCACGCCGCAGGGCCGCGCCCGCTGGCCTTCGACCGAATCGATCGCCAAAGCGCTTGCCGCAACCGGCACGCCGTTCGACATTTTCGTCGCGCTGATCGAAGCCGGCGGCACTGCGGCGGCCCGCGCGGTGCCGCTGCTCGGCTTCGCCGAAGCCGGCACCGGCGGCTATTTCGACGACGGCGGTTTTCCGGCCGGCGAAGGCTGGGACGAAATCGCCTTCCCCGCCGTCAATGACGAGCATGCTTACGCGCTCGAAGTGTCCGGCCAATCGATGGAGCCGGCCTATCGCGACGGCGACATCGTCGTGGTGTCGCCGGCCGCCCCGATCCGCCGCGGCGACCGCGTCGTGGTGCGAACCCGCGACGGCGAAGTGATGGCGAAGGAGATCAAGCGCAAGACCGCCAAATCGATCGAACTGAAATCGCTCAACCCGCAGCACGAGGACCGCACGCTCGCGCTCGCCGACGTGCTGTGGATCGCCCGGATTTTGTGGGCGAGCCAGTAATCACGCCGATCGCGCGAGCGCGCCGTCGATCATGCCGATCGTATTGGCGATGCCGTAGGCGGCGACGAAAGAGCCGAAGCGCGGGCCTTTCTCCTGGCCGAGCAGCACCTGATAGAGCATGTTGAACCAATCGAGAGAGACCCCCGGCTTGCCGTCCTTGGCTTTCTTCTTGTGGTCGAGAAACGGTTCGCGCCGGCCTATTTCGTAGACCACGTCCTGGATGGCTTGCGCGTCGGCGTCCGCCGGCAATTGCGACAGCGCGTCGCGCAAATCGATCAGCGCCGCGCGTTCCGCCGCGCCAGGCTCGCGAAACGCCTTCGCCGGCGCGACGAAGTCGCGATAATAGTTGATCGCATATCCGACGAGTGCGTCGAGCTTGGGATGAGTTTGCGGGGTCACGCCCGGCCGGTAGCGGCCGATGAAGCCCCACAGCGTCTCGGCGTTCTCCGCATTCGAAGACGACACTAACGTCAAGAGAAGCTGGAACGTGATCGGCATGTCGGCCTTCGGCGGAGCGCCCGAATGAATGTGCCAAACCGGATTCCCCAGCCGCTCCTTGATGCCCTGTCGCTCGTAGGCTCCGAGAAATTGTTGGTAGTCGTCGACGTGGCGCGGAATGACGTCGAAATAAAGCCGCTTCGCCGCCTTCGGTTCACGATACATGAACAGCGATAGGCTTTCCGGGCTGGCGTAGCGCAGCCACTCGTCGATGGTCAGGCCGTTGCCCTTCGATTTCGAAATCTTCTGGCCCTGCTCGTCGAGGAAAAGCTCGTAGTTGAAGCCTTCCGGCGGCGCGCCGCCGAGCGTGCGGCAGATTTCGCTGGAGAGTTTCACCGAATCGATCAGGTCCTTGCCGGCCATTTCGTAATCGACGCCGAGCGCGACCCAGCGCATCGCCCAATCCGGCTTCCATTGCAGCTTGCAGCGGCCGCCAGTGACGAGCGTGGTGACGCGCTCGCCGCTGTCGGGATCCTCGTAATCGATAGTGCCCGCCTTGGCATCGTGCGCCACGACCGGCACTTGCAGCACGATGCCGCTGACGGGCGAGATCGGCAGGAACGGCGAATAGGATTGCGCCCGCTCTTCGCGCAGCGATGGCAGCATCACCGCCATCACCGCCTCGAAATGCGCCAGCATGGTGAGAAGCGCCGCGTCGAACCGGCCCGATGTGTAACAGGCGGTCGACGACATGAACTCGTAATCGAAGCCGAACTGATCGAGGAAGGCGCGCAGCCGGGCATTGTTGTGCGCGGCGAAGCTGTCATGGGTGCCGAACGGGTCCGGCACCTGGGTGAGCGGCTTGCCGAGATGCTGCGCCACCAGCTCCTTATTGGGGATGTTGTCGGGCACCTTGCGCAACCCGTCCATGTCGTCGGAGAAGGCGATCAGGCGGGTCTTGATCTTGTCGTCGGTGAGGACTCGAAAGGCGTGACGCACCATCGTGGTGCGCGCCACTTCGCCGAACGTGCCGATATGCGGCAGGCCCGAGGGACCGTAGCCGGTCTCGAAAATCACCTCGTCCTTCGGCTTTCGCTTCAGCCGCGCCACGATCTTGCGCGCCTCCTCGAACGGCCAGGCGTGCGACAGTTCGGCGAGTTCGCGGAGCGAGGCGGTCGGAATTTCAGTTGTCGTCATTGCCCTTTTCTTTCATCACTCGGAAGGCAGACACCACACTGCACGAGGCCAATAATTCCGAATTGGTTCCGAACCTCAAGAAAGGTCGGCGGCCGTCGGCGTTTTTTGACGTCCATGCCATATGCGCAAAATTTGCACCTCGTCGACGTCTTCAATCCGCCGGTAATAGATGACATAGGAACCGTGCGACAGGGCGCGAATATTCGAACCAATGTCCGCTCGCGATGGACCCATTACCGGGAACCGGGTGAGGTGAGCGCAGTGCTCCCGGATACGCTCGACGAAATATCGCGCTGCCCGCGGGCTATCCTCTGCAATGCGCGACGATATTCGGGTGAGATCTCGCTCGGCGGTGGCCGTGTAGATAAGCTCGGTCACTTTACTTTGCTGGCTTCGACCGCGTCGATACGCGCTAGCACGCGCGTGAAGACTTCGCCGGCTTTGGACACACGACCGGCATCCACATCAGCGATCCCTTCGGCAACGAAGGCCCGAAGCGTGTCGATGTCCGGCTCTTCCGGTCCGTACCAGCTCCTAAGCAGCACCTCGACCGCTTCGCTTTCCGAACCAAAATCGCCGCGCTGCACCGCCTCGCGGAGTGTGGCGACGAGGTCCGAAGGCAAATCCACGGTAAGCCGCTCGGTCGTTCCCATGGGTTATCTCCTGGTAGACCCCAATATATATGATCGCAGCTGCGCTAGCGATCACCTTCCTCAAAACGGACTGATCGGAAAATAGCGCAGCCACAGATCGGTGTAGCTGCCCTTTTCCCACTGCCGGAACAGCGCCCAGTTCAAGGCTTGCCGCAACAGATCGTTGCCGCGCTTGACCGCGATGCCGATCCCTTCGCCGAAATAACGGCTCTCCAGATAGGGCCCGCCGCGGAAGGCGCAGCAGCCGGCCGAATCGGTGCCGTTGAGCCAGAACGCCAGGACGATGCCGTCGCCGAACAGGAGATCGACCTGCTTGTTGCGCAACGCCTCGCGCGCCGCCTCGGCATTGGCATAGGGGCGGATCTCGGCCTCGGTGAACATCTCCTTGAGAAAGGCTTCATGCGCGGTGCCTCCGACCACCGCGATCTTCTTGCCCTCGACCAGTTCCGGCTCGACATCGCGGATCGGGCTGTCGATGTGCGCCACGAAGCGCGCCGGCGTGCGGTAGTAGGGATCGGTGAAATCGGCGCGCCGGCGCGTGACCGAGGTCGCCGCGATCGAGGCGATCACGGCGTCGCCGCGATTGTCGCCGAGCGCATCGAGCAATGTATCGAAGCGGCGCGCCTGGATGGTGCAGCTCGTTTTGATCTCGTCGCACAGCAACCGCGCCAGGTCGACATTGAAGCCGGCCGGATTACCGTCCATGCCGGCATAATCGAACGGCGGATAGTCGAGTTCGGTGAGAAACCGGATCGACTGGATGCGCGACAGATCGGGCCGTTCCGGCCGGCGCCGCGGGTCCCAAAGCCCGGGCACCGCCGCGCCGCGCGGCAGGCTCACGCCGTCCTGCGCCGTAGCCTGCGGCGTGCTAGCGCCGAGCAAAACAAGCGCGCAGACAAGCGCCGCAGGCAGTGCGACCAGGAGGCGAAGCCGTGCGGGATTCGATGTTGCACTTACAAATTGCATAGCTACGATCCGCCGACGAGCTTGGTTCCGAGCCCGGGCATTCGTGGTTCGCCGGCCTCGGCCCGCTTAGCGGGGACGCGAGGAAAAGTCGAGGCGGCCGGGCAGGTTGATTGCGTCGAGGGGTCGAGGGGTCGGTTGTGGCGTTGGGTAGCGTTGTGGGGGCGGCCGTTCGCCGCACCTCGGATCACTGGCTGCTTAGGCATCGCGTGGGCGATCCCTTGGGCCATCCCTTGGGCCATCCCTTGGGCAAAACTATGCCGCCTAGCCGGCGCCCGTCGTCGGCACAAAACCGGCCGAACGCTTGTCCCGAAATCGACTGCGTCCGCCATTTGCTGCCCCAGCGGATCATTGCCGCCGCGGAACGCCGCGCCCGGTCGATCGGCGTCGGCGCCGATCGGGTGCTGATCTGCGCCAATGCCATAACGGAGCAAGTCTATCTTACCGCACTGGCGTCTTGGCTCGGCACCTCCTACGACCCGCTCGATGGCATCGCGCGCGCCGACTGCCCGCTCGACGACGAGCACCTGATCGAGGCCGCGGCCGCCGGATTGCTGCCGCTGCGTCAGGGGCGCGGCCTGATCTGGATCGTCGCCCCGTGCGATCTCATGGCGCGCCGGCTCGCCGATCCGAAGGAGCCGCGGCCGCCGGGACCCAGCGCGTTTCGGCTGACCTCGTCCGACCGTCTCCGGCAATTCGTCATGCGGCACTGTCAACGGGCGCTGGGCCGGCACGCCGCGGATAGTCTTCGTCTGAGCCGCCCGCTCCTTTCCAACGCGCCACGGCCGCGCGGCCGGTGGGCGATCACGGCGGTCATCCTGTTGACGCTTTCATTCGCGTTCTCCGTCGCCGCGCCGCTGGTGATGATCGAAAGTTTGAGCGGGCTGTTGTGCGCGCTGTTTGTCGCCGCCGCGATGCTGCGGATGTTGAGCGCCGCCCTGACCGGCCGCATTTCGCGTAGTCCGGCGGTGGACGACGACAGGTGCTTGCCCGTCTACACCGTCATTTGTGCGCTCTATCGCGAAGCGCCGGTGGTGCCCAAACTGGTCGCCGCCATCCAGGCGCTGGATTATCCGCCCGAAAAGCTCGACGTGAAATTCGTCGTCGAAGTCGACGACGAGGAAACCCCGCGCGCGCTTTCTCGACTTCGCCTTGGCCCGGCCTTCGAAATCATCGTTGCGCCGCCGGTCGGGCCGCGCACCAAGCCGAAAGCGCTCAACGTCGCGCTGCCGTTTGCGCGTGGCGCCTACACCGCGGTCTATGACGCCGAGGACACGCCGGAGCCGGATCAACTGCGCCGCGCCGTCGCCGCATTCGCCTGCGGCGACAAGCGGCTCGCCGGCGTGCAGGCCAGCCTCACCATCGACAATACCTCCGACAACTGGCTGACGCGGATGTTCACGGCCAATTATGCGGGCCAGTTCGACGCTTTCCTCCCCGGCCTCGCGACGATGAATCTGCCGTTTCCGCTGGGCGGTTCATCGAATCACTTCCGCACCGCCGCGTTGCGCAAGGCGGGCGGCTGGGACCCCTATAACGTCACCGAAGACGCCGATCTCGGGATCAGGCTTTATCGCCTGGGTTACCGCTGCGCCGCGCTGGCGTCGACGACCTATGAGGAAGCGCCGGCGGGCTTTGCGCCGTGGCTGAAGCAACGCACCCGTTGGTACAAGGGCTGGATGCAGACCTGGCTGGTCCACATGCGCCGCCCGAACCGCCTGTTGCGCGAGCTCGGTCCCGGCGGCGCGATCGCGTTTCAGATTTTCCTCGCCGCCAATGTGCTCGCGGCCTTGATCCACCCGCTGTTCATGGCCGGGCTCGGCTACACGATGTTCGCCTTGCCGACGCCGTGGGCGAGCGCGGTATTGGACAACGCCTTGCCGATATTTGCCGCTAGCCTGTTGTTCGGCTACACCTCCACGATCGTCCTCGACGTCATCGGCCTGCGCAGACGCCGGCTTCTGGCGCATTCCTGGGTGCTCGTTCTCACTCCGCTGCATTGGTTGCTGCTGGCTGGCGCCGCATGGCGCGCATTGTTCCAGCTTTTGTATGATCCGCAGCGCTGGGAAAAAACCGAGCACGGCCTGGCGAGGACCTCGCGGGTCGCCGGATTGCTCCGTGCCGAAGCGACCGGCCGCCAAGAGCGCAATTATGTGTGCAGCGATGAATGCAACGACTCGCGGCGGCGAATGGCCCATCCCGAACCGGGCCACGAACACTACCGGCCGCTGCACCCGGAACGCCACCACAATCAGCGCCTCGGGACATCCGGTTCGCGCGCCGCAGCCAAGATTCGGATCGAGCCCGCGGCGCCGATCGCGCCGATCAAGCTGATGCGGACGGGCCGCGACGCGATGCCGCTGGCGCGCGGCTACAGATGACGCCGCAACTCGGCGGCTTCCGCTTCGGGCGTTCGCTTGGTGCTGAACGGCGCGACGAAGCGGCCGTCCTTGTCCATCAGATAGACCACGGCGGTATGGTCCATGGTGTAGTCGCCGTTTTCGAGCGGTATTTTCTTGGCATAGACCCGATAGGCCTTGATCGCGGCGTTGATCGAAGCTTGGTCGCCGGTCAAGCCGCGCAGATGCGGATCGAAATTCGACAGATAGTCCTTGAGTATCGACGGCGTGTCGCGCTCCGGGTCGACGGTGATGAACAGCGCGCCGACGCGGTCGGCGTCGGGTCCGAGCGCCCGCATGACCTGCGACATTTCGAACAAAGTGGTCGGGCAGATCTCGGGGCAGTGAGTGAAGCCGAAGAACACCAGGAACGGACGCCCCTTCATGTCGGCGTCGCTGATGGGCTTGCCGTTCTCGTCCTCGAGATGGAACGGACCGCCGACGCCGGCAATGGCTTGCCCGATCGGCGACGGCGCGCGGCCGGCGACGAACAGGATGGCGACGAAGAACAAGACCAGGCCGGCGAGGAAGGCGGCGAAGACGAGCAATACGCGGGGAGCTTTGGCGTTCACTGACAGTCGCTTTCGGTTGGGCTTCTTGTTGTTTATGTCTCGCCCTGCGCACCGTCTCGGAAACGGCCAAGGCATCCGCCCAAGCTAGATAGGCCGGAACCGGGCTCGCGACAACGGCGATGCAGCAACGGCGATGGAGCAATAGCGACTTGCCGGCCGGCATCCGGTTCCGCCGGCCGGCGCGCCATCACCCTTTGTCGCGGCCTATCGCGGCCCGCAGTTACTGGCAGGTGCGATAGAGCGACGTGAGTTCGCTGCCGCTCATCGTAATCAGCTGCGGCTTCAGTCCGCCGTGACGGTCGATCCAGGAGCGGATCTGGGCGGGATAGAGCCGCATCACCACACGGCTGCCGGCGCGGGTCGGCACCAGCGAGCGTGACGCGTCGTCGAAATAGGAGGCGGCATGGAACCCGAGCACCGCGCGGCTCGTCACGCAGACATGGTCGCGCGGAATGATGCCGGTCAGCAAGGTGCAGGCCGAGAGGCACGGCCCGTCGATGACGACCCGCTCGCCGGCGGCACGCAGATCGTGGAACTTATGGATGTAGGAGGAAACTTCGCCCCCCGGATCGTTGACGATCCGAACCTCCGCGGACGCGGCGCACGTGAAAAACACCGACGCGAGCGCGCCGGCCAAAGCTGCCTGCCATTTCATGGTTCACCCTCTCCCGCTCAACCACTCGTGGTGTCGCCCCGCATTGTGGCAAGTATTCGAGCTTTCCCCGACCTAAAGCTGGAATCATCGTGGTGACGCCATGATCATGACGCGGCGGCGGGACGGCCGCAACAGGCGATGCTATAAGTTCCCGCGAGTTCCACGCAGCAAGACGAAAAAGTTCCACGCCCGCACCTCCCTCGAAAGAGTTCCCAGACATGGACACGCCCGTCGCACGCAAGAGCAATGTTCCCGATTTCGCCACGGCCTATTACCTGCTCGAAGGATTGACCGAAATCGGCATCGATTATCTGTTCTGCAACTTGGGCACCGATCACGCCCCGATCATCGACGAGATGGCGCATCGCCGCAAACGCGGCGAGGCAATGCCCGGCGTGGTGCGCTGCCCGCACGAGAACACGGCCGCGCACATGGCGGCGGGCTATGCGCTGATCACCGGCCGCGGCCAAGGCGTGCTGGTGCATGTCGATGTCGGCACCGCCAATAGCAGCAACGGCATGCACAATCTGTTCCGCAGCCGGCTGCCGGTTCTGCTGATGGCGGGCAAGGCGCCCTACACCGCCAATGACGAATTGGTCGGTTCGCGCGACACCTACGTGCATTTCATCCAGGAACCGTTCGACCAGGCGAGCCTGGTGCGGCCCTATCTGAAATGGGAGTGGACCTTGCCGTCGGGCGTCGTCGTCAAGGAAGCGCTGCGGCGCGCTTATTCGATCATGCAGAGCGAGCCGCGCGGCCCGGTCTATCTGATGATGCCGCGCGAAACCTTGACGCAGCATTGGAACGCCGAGGAGATCCGGCGTTATCCCGCCGATCAATATGCCGCGACGTCCGGCGGCGGCGCCGACCCGCAGCTCGTCGCGGCTTTGGTCGACCGGCTGCTGACCGCGGAAAATCCGATCCTGATCACGGGCTATGCCGGGCGTCACGCGCATGCCTCGCGCAGCATCGATGCGCTGGCGCAGTTCGCCGGCATCGGCGTCTACGAAGCCAACATGACCAACAATATCTCCCACGACAGTCCCTGCTTCATAGGCTTCTCGCCCGACGCGGTCGTGCCGGACGCCGATGTCGGGCTTTTGGTCGACGTCGACGTGCCGTGGTTTCCGAGCGCCGTCGAGGCGAACCGAAAGACGTTCTGGGCGCATATCGACATCGACACCCTCAAGCCCGGTTCGCCGATGTGGACCTTCCCCGGCAATGTGCGCATGCAGGGCGACTCGGGCCGCATCCTCGATCAGGTATTGGAAGAGATCAAAGCGAAGGCGACGCCGCGGTTTAAGGCCGCGGCGGCGGCGCGGCTGCAACGGATCAAGGCCGCGCGCGACGAGCGCATCGCCCGCGCCGCCAAACTGGCGGCGGATAAGGGCAAGCCCGGCGCCATCAATCCGCATTATCTGATGGCGGAACTCGCCAAATTGCTCGACGACGAGGACATCATCTTCAACGAGGCCATCACCAACGCCGCCGCGGTGCTCATGCAAATCCCGCGCCGCGTGCCCAACACCACGGTGCGCGCCGGCGGCGGCGGCTTGGGCTGGTCGGCCGGCATGGCGCTCGGCGCCAAGCTCGCCGCCCCGGACCGGCTGATGGTGCAGATATCCGGCGACGGCGGATTCTATTTCGGCAACCCGACCTCGGTCTTTGCGATCTCGCAGCAGTACAAATTGCCGTTTCTGTCCATCGTGCTCGACAATTCCGGCTGGAACGCGGTCAAGCAATCGGTGCTGCGGGTGTTTCCGGACGGCGAGGCCAAGACCGCCAACGCGTTCGAGGCCGAGCTTGCGCCCGAGGTCGACTTCGCCAAGGTCGGCGAGGCGTTCGGCGCCTATGCTGAACGGCTCGGCGATCCGGCCGAAGTGCCGGCGGCGCTCGAGCGCTGCGTCAAGGAAGTCCGCAACGGCCGCACGGCGCTGCTGCACGTGCGGGTGACACACATGTGATCACGGGCTGGCGTGATTGATGAACTTCTCCGGCGGCTTCTCGCCCCATTGCGACACCAGCGCCTCGTCGACCGCAACGAGGTTCGAGCCGTTGGCGAGGTTGAGGCGGTCGCTGTCGGCCCAATGCTCGTGGACGCGGCCCCAGGGGTCGGCCCAGTAGTCGTAGACCTGACTGCCGAGCACGTGACGGCCGATGCCCCACATATGCTCGTAGCTGCCGAACTTCTTCAGATAGTCATGACCCATGCAGACGTCGTCGAAATCCGGAACTTCGAAGGAGAGGTGATTGAGCCCGGTCTTCTCGTGACGGAGGCAGAAGAAGACATGATGATCGACATAATGGTCGCCGCGGTCGCAGCGGTTGAACGATCCGATCAGATTGTCCTTGCTGTCGGCATAGACGTCGTCCGAGCAGATCATGCCGAGCGTATCGCGGAACCAGTCGACCGTCTCGCGAAAGCGCGGTGTCATCAAGACGCCGTGGCCGACGCGCTTGACGTGCGCCGGGCCTTTCGGCAGCCGCATCAATTCGCCGGCGCGTGACAATGGCGCCTCGCCGGAATTGAGCTTTTGCCGTTTGACCGGGATTTCCGGCACCGCCGCGATGCCACACACCACCTCGATCTGGTAGCCGTTGGGCTCGTTGAGCCGCACCCGCTTGCCGCCGCCGGGCTCGTCGATCGACTCGACCGCCGAGGCGCCGGGCGCCTTGGCGAGCCGCTTCAGATCGTCTTCGTCGTCGACGTAATACGCGAGGCCGACGAATTTCGGGTCGCCTTTTTCGGTGACGTGGATGTGGTGGTTGGGATCGGTGCCGCGCATATAGAGCGCGGTCGCGGTCCGTTCGGTCCGATGCATGCCGAACCGGGTCAAGAACTCTTCCGCGACATCGAGATCGGGAGACCTGAAGCGTCCGTAGGCGATATCTCTGACTTTGACCCAAGCCATGGTTTTCTCCGGGGGTTATGCCAAGCCGTCAGCGCGCCGCGGTGTGGTGGCGATGGCGCCGCGCGACCTTAGTTACACAACCCGATCGCCCTATCCAACTGCCGCGGCCGACCGCCGAACTCCACACCTTGCGTCAGGCGTGATAATCGGAGGGCACCGTCGCGTCCGCCTGCTTGCCTCCCAGCGCATCGCATACCGGCGTCAACACGATGACGATGACGAGATTGAGCACGACCGTGTAAAGCGCGGTATAGCCCGGGAACGTATAGCCGAGAAACGACAACGGGTAGTTCGGGGTCATGTTCGCGGCCATGAACATCGAGCTGCCGGTAACGATGCCCACCAGCCAGCCGACCAGGAGCGCCCAGGAGTTGAACCAGCGGGTATAGACGCCGAGCAACAGCGCCGGCAGCGTCTGGACGATCAGGATGCCGCCCAGGAGTTGCAGGTAGATGGCGAATTGCGTCGGCACGAACAGAATGAAGACGAGCGCGCCGAGCTTGACGATCAGCGACACCCACTTCGCCATCTGCGCTTCTTCTTTGTCGGTCGGATTCTTGTTGATGAACTCGCGATGGATATTGCGGGTGTAAAGATTGGCCGCGGCGATCGACATGATCGCGGCCGGCACCAAGGCGCCGATGCCGATCGCCGCAAAGGCGATGCCGACGAACCACGACGGGAAGCTGTGCAGGAACAGCGCCGGGATCGCGAAGTTGTTGCCGAATTGCTTGAAGCCCGCGGCGTATTCGGGCGCGGTGCCGACGCCGGCGGCGATGGCGAAGAAACCGACCAGCGCCAATAGCCCGAGCATGAAGGAGTAGCCCGGCAGCATCGCGGCATTGCGGCGGATGGCATGTCCGCTGCTCGCGCTCAGAATGCCGGTCACCGAATGCGGATAGAGGAACAGCGCCAGCGCCGATCCGAGCGCCAAAGTCGCATAGACGCCGTAGGACCCGGTGGTATTGGCGCCTGGCACCGCCAGCAGTAGTTTAGCCGGCGGCACGGCGGCGAATATTTTGCCGAACCCGCCCAATTCGATCGGCACCACGATGACGGCGGCGAACGCCGTGATGTAGATCAAAATATCCTTGACGATCGCGATCGAGGCTGGCGCCCGCAGCCCGCTCGAATAGGTGAAGGCGGCAAGAATGATGAAGGCGATGATCAGCGGCAGATCGGCGGCAAGCCCGTTGCCGGACACGCCCATCGCGCCGATGACGACCTGCAGGCCGACCAGCTGCAGCGCAATATAGGGCATGGTCGCGACGATGCCGGTGACGGTCACAGCCAGCGCCAGCCAGCGGTTGCCGAACCGGCCATGCACGAAATCGGCCGAAGTAATATAGTTGTGCTTGTGGCAGACATACCACAGCCGCGGAAACACCAGGAACAGGATCGGATAGATGATGATCGTGTAGGGCACGGCGAAGAAGGCGATGGCGCCGGCGCCGAAGGCGAGCGCCGGAACGGCGATGAAGGTATAGGCCGTGTAGAGATCGCCGCCGACCAGAAACCAGGTGATGATGGTGCCGAACCGCCTACCGCCGAGGCCCCATTCATGGAGCTGGTCGAGATCGCCCTTGCGCCAATGCGCGGCGGCAAATCCCAGATAAGTGATCAGGACAAACAGCACCACGAAAATGGTGAGCGCGGTCCAATTGATGTCCGCCACGGCAATCCTCCCCCGAGCTTTAGTCGTTATGCCTTCTTCGTCTTCTTGATTTCTCGATCGCGAATGCGACCGATTGGACTTGCTACTGGTGTTCCTTGTCGGTCGCGAAGTAGACGATCGCGGTCAGAACAGCGCCGATGATCACCCACAAGAGCTGATACCAGTAAAAGAACGGAATCCCCTCCCACGCCGGCTCCGCCCTGTTGTAGAGCGGCGGCCAGATCACCGCGAGAGCTTGGATCACAAGGAGCAGATACCACCAGCTCCATTTGCCGTGCTTTACGCCTTGTCCATTGCTTTGCTGGCTCATGTCCGTCGCCTCGACGTTCCGTCCCAAAATCTGTTGACGCGAGCGTACTTCCGCTCGCGATTTCGGCAGCTTAGCCGGGCCTCCGAGCAAATCAAAACAAAATTATGCGGGGTGGAATGGTTCTGGCGACGCAACTCCTTCCCGCCCCGCGTAGCGGGGAGGGGGAACCGCGCGCAGCGCGGTGGGAGGGGCGCGGGCTTCACGACTTTCATGCAACGACAGCGAAGCTCCGAGTCGGACGCCCCCTCCACCATCCTTCGCGCTACGCGCTACGGATGGTCCCCCTCCCCCGCTTCGCGGGGGCGGATAAGCGCTCCCGTTCTCGCGGCGCGCCTTGGCGCCCGAGCTTTGCAAGACGCTGCAACGTGACGCGCGAAGGCCGGGAGGGAAAAGGCAATCGAGGGGTGGCGCCTCGTTGTCGCTCTTCGCTGCGCCCGTTTCGCCAATGCCAATGACGAACCAAAATAAAAAAAGGAAGCGGAACGCCGACAAACGCTGTTCATCAACCTCCGCATCATCGGATGCGGCTCTGCCCCCACCCTTACCCTCCCCCGCAAGCGGGGGAGGGAACGGGAGGGGG
>Ga0181539_1000778_pt1 | contig 37958 bp, 29 predicted proteins | sample PEATcosm2014_Bin_46_FD_119767 | JGI IMG/M metagenome (GOLD analysis project Ga0181539, IMG submission 119767) | Peatland microbial communities from MTU Mesocosm Facility, Houghton, MI, USA - PEATcosm2014_Bin23_60_metaG | ecosystem: Environmental > Terrestrial > Soil > Wetlands > Peat | place... | reverse complement strand
GCGAATTTGCGGAATGTTTTCCAGCAGGGGCAGCGCCTCTTTCGCCGTCATGTCGAGCAGGTCGGCGATGGAAACGCCCTTATACTTCACCGCCAGTGTCTCGGCGTTATAGCGCCGCCCGCGGCACACTTCGCAGGTCACGAAGACGTCGGGGAGGAAGTTCATCTCGATGCGCCGCAGCCCCTCACCCTGGCACGCTTCGCAGCGCCCGCCCTTCACGTTGAAGCTGAAGCGCCCCATGCGATAGCCGCGTTCGCGCGATTCCGGCAGCATGGCAAATAGGTCGCGAATGGGTGTGAAGACGCCGGTGTACGTGGCGGGATTCGAGCGCGGCGTCCGGCCGATGGGCGACTGATCGATGACGATGATCTTGTCGAGGTGCTCCAGGCCCGTGATGGCGCGGTGCGCGCCCGGCTCTTCGATGGCGCGGTAGAGTTTCTTGGCGATGGCGCGATGAAGGATATCGTTGACCAAAGTCGATTTTCCCGAGCCCGACACGCCCGTCACGACGGTCAGCAGCCCCAGCGGAAACGGCACGTCAATGTTCTTCAGATTGTTGGCCCGCGCCCCCAGCACGGTGAGAAGATTGCCGTTGGCAGCCCGCCGTTTGGCCGGCACCGGAATGCGCAACTCGCCCGAGAGGTACTTCCCGGTCAGTGAATCTGCCGTGGCCGCGATCTTCTCCGGCGGGCCGGCCGCCACCAGATACCCGCCCTGTTTGCCCGCGCCGGGACCGAGATCTATCACATAATCAGCGCGGCGAATGGTTTCCTCGTCATGCTCGACCACCAGGACGGTGTTCGCCATGTCGCGCAACTGTTCGAGCGTTTGCAGCAGACGCTGATTGTCACGCGGGTGTAACCCGATGCTGGGCTCGTCGAGCACATAGAGTACGCCGCGCAGCTTTGAGCCGATCTGCGTGGCGAGCCGGATGCGCTGGCTTTCGCCACTGGAAAGGGAGGACGCCGACCGGTCGAGGCTCAAATAGCCAAGCCCTACAGCGTTGAGAAATTCCAAGCGTTCGCTGATTTCGTTTACCAGGCGCCGCGCCACCAGTTCTTCGCGCGGTGTGAGCTTCAGGCCGGTCACCACCTCTTGTGACTTGATCACCGGCAGCGCGGTGAGGTCGGCAATGGAAAAGTCCATCACCGTTACGGCCAGGCTTTCCGGCTTCAGGCGCTTGCCCTGGCATTTGGGGCACGGCACGGCCGACATGTACTGGCCGTACCACTCGCGGTAACTTTCCGATCTCGCTTCGCTGTACCAGCGATCGAGCAGCGGCAGGATGCCGGAAAACTCCGTTGACGCGGGCGCGCCCTCCGCGATTTTTCCGTAAAGCAGAAGGTTCTGGATTTTGCGCGGCAGGCGCTCGAAGGGGGTCTTCAGGTCGAAGCCGATCTGCTCCGCGGCGCGTATCAAGCTGCGCTGGAGGAAGCCCGAGCCCGCGCCGGGCCCCAGGCCGCCTTCCAGCAGCGGCCGCGACCAGTCCACAATAACCTTGGCGGGGTCGAACGTGTACTGGCTGCCGAGCCCGCGACACGCCGGGCAGGCGCCGTAGACGCTGTTGAAGGAAAACGAACGCGGCTCGAGGGCGGGGATACTCATGCCGCAATCAACACACGCCCATTCCTGCGAGTAAAGGCGCTCCTCGCCATTCACCACCGCCACTTCCACGATTCCTTTGGCGAGCTTCATGGCGGTCTCGATGGACGATGCCAGGCGGCTTTCGATTCCGGATTTCAACAGCAGGCGGTCGACCACCACTTCGATGGTGTGATTCTTACGGCGGTCAAGTTTGATCTCCTCATCCAGTTGACGCAGTTGCTTGTCGACGCGCACACGCACGAAGCCTTCCGCCGCGAGTTCCTCGAAGAGCTTGCGGAATTCCCCCTTGCGCCCGCGCACAATGGGCGCCAGGATCATCACGCGTTCGCCTTCGCCATTACCGCCGTTGCCCCCCTGGTGCAAAGCCATGATCGACGCCACGATCTGTTCCGTGGTTTGACGGGAGATTTGGCGCCCGCAGCGGTGGCAGTGCGCCACCCCGATGGACGAGTAAAGCAGCCGGAGGTAATCGTAGATTTCGGTGATGGTGCCCACGGTGGAACGCGGGCTGCGGCTGGTGGTCTTCTGCTCGATGGAAATCGCCGGGCTGAGGCCCTCGATGGTGTCCACGTCGGGCCGCTCGAGCTGGTCAAGAAACTGGCGCGCGTAGGCAGAGAGCGTCTGCACGTAGCGGCGCTGGCCCTCGGCATAAATTACATCGAACGCCAGGCTCGATTTGCCCGACCCGCTCAACCCGGTGACCACCGTCAAGGTGTTGCGTGGAACCTCGACATTGATGTTCTTCAGGTTGTGCTGGCGGGCGCCCCGAACCGTAATCCGGTCGATCATTCGCCCTGAATCCTACAGTGAGGAATTTCGAGAAAACGCCAACCTTCCATGCTAATTCCGCCATGAGCGCCCGTCAAGCGGATTGCCGGGTGGGTTCACGCATTGCGCCGCGCGGCAACACCGCATAGAATGAGCGCCTTCACAATGGAAGCGAGCGAGAAGCATGCTGAAGTCCTTGAGTGTAAAACTCGGCCACGTACTGATCCTTTACGGAGGGTGGGGACTGTTCGCGATGTCGTTTCTGGACTCCTCGCTGATTCCGTTTCCCGTCGTGAATGATCTGGCGCTGATTGTAATGGCCAGCAAACGGCCTGCTTGGTGGCCTCTGTATGCGCTGGCGAGCACCCTGGGATCGGTTTGCGGCGCTTATCTCCTTTACGGAATCGCCCGCGGCGGAGGAAAGTTCTTTTTCCGCAAGACGACGCCGCAATCCATAACTCATGCCCGGCGCTGGCTGGAGCGCAACGACTTCGTGGCCGTTCTGGTGGCGTCGATACTGCCTCCGCCGGCACCCTATAAGGTTTTTATCCTCACTGCCGGTCTACTGCGCGTCAATGCGGTACATTTCGGCTTGGCGCTGCTGGTGGGACGTGGGCTGAGGTTTGCCGCCGACGCCTGGCTGGGGGCGCGCTATGGCGTCCAGGCGGAGGATTACCTGCGCCACAACCTGGGCTGGGCCTCGCTGGCAGCCGCGATGATGATCCTTGGCTTGGCGCTCCTCCAACGGTGGTGGAGCCGGAACGCGCGGGACACGGGTCTCGGGACACGGGATTGATACGGGATACGGGACACGGGGCACGGGACACGGGGTTAGGAAGGGTAGCGCGGACCTGTTCTGTAGGTCCGCGGCTTTTCCTTGCCCATAAGGGACGAGCCGCGGACCTACAGAACAGGTCCGCGCTACAACTGCTCCGGAAATCAGAGATTCGGTAGAAACCCGTGTCCCGTGTCCCGTATCCCGTGTCCCGGATTAGTCCCGTGTCCCGGATCTCGGGGCCACGAAGTAGAAGGTTTCGGAAAGGGTCTGCAAGTTCTTGTCCAGTTGCACTTCCAGCGTGAAACTCCGCGACTGTGCCGAGGGGTTATAAAACCGCAGATCACGCAAGCTCACAAGATAGCCCTGTTCATTTTCATCCACCTGCGCCCAGGGGAAGCGCGCAAAATCCAGAAAGACCTTTGCCGCCGGTGTCTTCATTGCCGCCGCGAGCGCGGGTGACGGTTGTGGTTTTTCGAAAGTCCCCATTTCCTCCGCTAAGCCCTTGGCATCAAGTGCATTCACGCGGACAACGTGGAACGAAGTTTCCGTCTCCACCACACCCGTCCAGGTGAAAGGATTCACCGCCACGGGCAGCGCGCTGAATCGTTGTGGGACCTCGCCGGAGTAGGTGCGGCTGTCAAGGATGCTCAGCGCGCGGCGGTGAGCGAAGTCGCGAATTCCCCAGAGGGCCACCATCGCGCACAGACAAAAGACTGCGCCGGGGACCAAACGCGGCTTACGCGCTCCCACTTCCTCTGAAACCAGGCGCAGCAGCCAGGGCACAGCCAAACCCACGATCAAGGTGGCAAGCAGAAGTGGATCGAGGATGGACATGATATCCCACGCGTACCATCGTCCACTGAAGGGCAGGAAGGGGCGAACGCCATAGGCGTTGGTGAAATCGAGCAACAGATGGCTGCCTGTTCCCAAGAATGCCGCAAGCAGCAGCCAACGGCTGTTGAAGGGAAGGCCGGGCTTGGGCTTTACCCTCTTTCCCACCCAATACATTAGACCCCAGAGTATAATAGCTATAACGGTGATACCTATCAAAGAATGAGCAATCCCTCGATGGTATTTCAGGTAGGTGACACTACCCCTAAAACCCGTAAGCACGTCGATGTCCGGAGCGTTGGCGGCCAGAATCAACGTTAGCGTGGCAAAACGCGTCTTACGGTTTAGCCCCGTTTGGCTGAGGGCGACAGCGGTCAGCGTGTGGGTCAGGTTATCCATGGTGAACCTGGGAGTCAGGAGTCAGGAGCCGGTAGCTGCGGTATACGGCGTACGATAGAGGGAATCCGTCAGTGGCGGACCTTAGCCGTCTACCGTCTACCGTATTCTGGCTCCTGACTTCTGACTCCTGACTCCTGCATTTAAGGCACCAGCACGGTTAGCGCGTCGGGCACGATTTCGAACTTAGCGGGTATCGCCCCCGCTAGTTCGCCATCGAGCTCAATGCGGATCGGCGCGAAGGCGTCAACGGGGGTACAGACCACCTCGGTGCATTGATCGAGTGAGACGCCGCTCAGGCGCAAATGCTGGCGCGCCAATACCGCCAAGGCATAAAGCAAATAGCGCAGACGGCTGCGGCTGGGAAACGAGCACACCGCAAAGCGCGGGTGGAAAAGACCTGCCGTGGGCGCCAGATGGAGCCACCCGGCGTAGAGCCGGGTGCGATGAATCACGGCGAAAGTACCCTGCCGTTCATGGCCGTCCAAGCGGCAGGAAAATCTTGGAAAGGAGTAGCAAACCAGTTGGCGGAAGGCTTCCAGGACGTAACCTGCCACACCCAAATTGGTTTTCAGCCAGGAGGAAAGCCTGTACACAATCTCCGCGTCGTACCCGATTCCCGCTACGCTGATGTAATACCGGGAGCAGGACTGAAAGGCAAGCTGGCCGTTAGGCGGCGCCGGCTGCGCTTCCTCCCAGCGAGCACGCCCCAGGGCGATGCGATGGGGCGTCCAGCGTAGGAGCTGTCCAGCGGCGCGCACAGGATTGAGGGGAAGCCGCAGTTCGCGGGCCACGATGTTCGCGGTGCCGCCGGGCAGAATGCCGAGGGGTACCTGGCTCAGGGCAAGGCCATTAATGACTTCATTGATCGTCCCATCCCCGCCACAGGCCAGGACCACGTCAGCGCCGTTCGCGACCGCGGCCTGGGCCAACTCGTGCGCCATGTCGGGCCGCGCTGTAGGCGCCAACTCGATTTCCAGCCCTGCCTGGCGCAGCACGCCGGCGGCTCGACGAACTTCGCGCTCCCGCCCGGCGGGACGCCGCCCCGCAACCGGATTATAAATGAGGGTGCCTTTTTTCAATTTTGGATTTTGGATTTGCGATTTTGGATTGGAGAATAAGATCTGTCGCCAGACGCGGCGGGCAAGTGTGGCCTTCAATCCAAAGTCCAAAATCTAAAATCCGTCACTGCTCCGACGGGATCGACGGGATATCCACACCGCTGACAACCTTCTTGGCGGTCATGACGCCAGTTTTCTTGTCAGTGTCGACGTCGATGAAAATCCTATCGCCCACTTTGAGCTTGTCCAATGAACTGGCCTTACCGTCCTGGATAAATTTGGTTTTCTTGTTGAGTTTAAAGGCCTGGTCTACGCCGAACTTGGTCTTGGTCAGGATCAATTCATTCGCATTCGTTTCTTTGATGACTCCATAAAGATAATCCTGATACTTGATCGCGATAGAGGTGGGGTCACCAAAACGCCCAGTGTTCGACGTCACCGGCTGCTTATCCGATTGCGACGCGGCGGCCAGCGTGGCCAGGCACCCGGCTGCGAGTGTCGTCATAAGAATTTTTGGCAGCTTCATGACCGGTACTCCTCTTCATTAGTGCCTTTCCCTAATGACACTAGCAGCCACGTTGCAGCCGTGTCAAGACGGGGGGAAGCGCTGGAAATGTGTGCCGCGGTGTGGTGGCACGGGCAGCCTGCCCCGATTCATCGGGGTCCCGCCCGAGAGCGTTCACGGCCAAGATGGCCGTGCCACGCATGGCAGCACCCACGGTATAATTGCCCAATCATCTTTGCCGTGACTGCACGGGGGACAAGGAAAGGCCGTGGCCAAAAACATCGAGAAGGAAATTGCCGAACTGCGTGACCAAATCCGCTACCACGAGCACCGCTACTACGTGCTCGACGATCCGGAGATCTCCGACTTCGAGTTCGACAAGCTGATGCATCGGCTGAAGGAACTCGAACTCCAGCATCCCGAACTCGTCACTCCCGACTCACCTACGCAGCGGGTGGGAGGCGCACCCGCCGCGGAATTCCCCAAAGTGCGCCACCCGTCGCCCATGATGAGCCTCGACAACACGTATTCGGTTGACGACCTGCGCGACTTTGACCGCCGCGTGCGCGAGTTGGCGGGCCGTGACCGGGTGGAATACGTGGCGGAATTGAAGCTGGATGGTCTCTCCATGGCCCTCACCTATCAGGACGGCGAGTTGGTACGCGGCGTCACGCGGGGTGACGGCGAGGTGGGCGAGGACGTGACCTCCAACATCCGGACCATTCGCTCTGTTCCGTTGCGCCTCGAGTCAAAGAAGCTGAAGCTGATCGGCCATCCGGCAGGATTTGAAGTGCGCGGTGAAGTCATCATGACCCGCAAGGCGTTCGAGCTGACCAACGCGCAACGCGAGGCGGCGGGCGAACAAAAATTTGCCAATCCGCGCAACGCCGCGGCGGGCTCCATCCGGCAGCTCGACCCGCGCATCGTGGCAGAGCGCAAGCTCGACATGTTCATTTACTACTTGCTGGTGAACGGCGCCGAACTGCCGGGCGAACACGCGCAGGCGCTCGAAACGCTCTCCCAGATGGGCTTCAAGGTCAATCCCCATTGGCGGCGATGCCCGGCGTTTGACGATCTGTTGGCTTATATCCAGGAGTGGGAAACCAAGCGCGACAGCCTGGATTACGAGATCGACGGGATTGTTATCAAGGTCAATAACACCGGCCTGTGGCAGGAGCTGGGCACAACCGCTAAGTCGCCGCGCTGGGCCGTAGCGTTTAAGTATCCGGCGCGCCAAGCGACGACGCGCGTCAACGACATTCGCGCGCAGGTGGGCCGCACCGGCACGCTTACACCGGTAGCGGATTTGGAGCCTGTCGATGTGGGTGGGGTCACGGTAAGCCATGCGACGCTGCACAACATGGACGAGATCGAACGCCTGGGTGTGAAAATCGGCGATACGGTGCTGATTCAGCGCGCTGGCGAAGTGATCCCGCAAGTCGTCAAAGTGGTGAAGCACGCGGAGGAGGGGCACGAGTTCGCGATGCCGAAAAAGTGCCCGGTGTGCGGCGAGGAGGTGCATCGCGCGGAAGGCGAAGTGGCTTACCGCTGCGTCAATACCGCCTGCCCGGCCCGGCTCAAGGAGTCGCTGCTTCATTTCGCCGGCCGCCGCGCCATGAATATCGAAGGGCTGGGTGAGGCGTTGGTGGACCAACTCGTGGACAAGGGCCTGGTGCACGACGTGGCTGAGCTTTACACGCTCACCAAATCCGGGTTGGTAAACTTGCGGAGGGAAGGGGACAGCGCGGCCGCGTACCTGGCCCGCGTTCTCGTTGCCAATGAAATTCCATCCGTGGGCGAAAAGACAGCAAGAATACTGGCCGAGCACTTCGGCGCGTTCGAGACATTGCGGAACGCCTCGTTTCTGGAATTGCGAATGGTGGCAGGAATGACGGAACGTTCAGCGCGCGCGGTTGCCGACTTCTTTGCCAGCTCTACCCATGAGAGTTTCGAGTGGTTTGCCCAAAAGGGTGATAAATGGGCCGAGAACGTCCTGGGGGAGATCCGAAAGAGCAAGAGCACGCCGCTTCCGCGCCTCATCTTTGCTCTGGGCATACGCTTTGTGGGCGAGCGCACCGGGCAGTTGCTGGCCAACCACTTTGGCTCGCTCGATAAGCTTGCCAAGGCGACCCTGGAGGAATTGGAGGAAACGGAAGAAGTGGGGCCGCGCGTGGCGGAGGCCATCCGGGAATTCTTCCAGGAAAAGCGCAACCGCGAGGTCCTCGAGAAACTACGCAAAGCCGGCTTGCAGTTTGAACAGGAGCAAACGCGCAAGACGGATGGCATGCTGGCGGGAAAACAATTCGTGCTGACGGGTACGCTGCCCACCTACTCGCGCGATCAGGCCAAACAGATGATCGAGGAAAGCGGCGGGCGCGTGGTGGGTTCCGTCAGCAAGAAGACCGACTACGTGGTGGTGGGCGCCGACCCCGGCTCCAAACTGGAAAAGGCGCGCGCCTTGGGCATAAAGACCCTGGATGAGGCAGGGCTGCGGGAATTGCTTGGAAAGTAGAACGCTGCTTTCTGCTTTGTCTGTTCTCCGTGACCTCTGTGACCCCTGCTTTGAAAATGGATGTGCGAAGCACCTTGGAGTGCGGCGGCTCGACGCCGCCTTGAAATAACGCCGAGGACGATGACCAAAGCGGCGTCGAGCCGCCGCACTCCAAGGTGCTTCGCACATCTCTTGAGCACAGCACCACTACCTGATTTGGACCAGCCCGATGGGAAACACCCTCTTTAACTAATGCGCAGGGCTTTAGCCTCAAAGGGAGCGAAGGATAGCTCCATTGTTCCGCGCGACAACGGGATGGTTATTTCTGTTCCAACTATTTGGCAACTTCCAAACCCAGCAGGCAAAGTGAAAAGGCCTTCCACGGGATTGAGATCGGCGTTGACGGCGAGCAACATGAGGCCTTTCCCGGAAGGCCGCGCCGTCCATTCAACGCCGCGATCGAGGCTGTGGCCGGTGTCGTGATACTCAATCCGCAGGCTCAGTTTTTGCGGCGGGGCAGCAAGTTCTGTCGCTATTTGCGCCAATTCGCTGAGCACCAAGCGAAGGTCATTCCAGACAGGCGCCGTGGCAGGATTGCTGGCCAAACCCCAGTACAGCAATCCGTCGGCTCCGTGGATGATGGCCTGGTAAGCCATGAACTTCAATTGTGCGCGATCCGGGTAGAGGACCATGGCGGGGTCGCGATCCTTGTCGCGCAGGTCCTCCCAGGCGAAAGCCTGGAGCACCATAAACACCGCCCGCGAGGGCCCCGCCACCCGGCGCATCTTATCGGTGTACTCGCCCACCTGGCTGATGGTGGCATTCAGGAAGTCGCCCTGCCGCCCCGTCGGCCAGAGGGCGTACATTTCCCGGATGCCGTAGGGAATTACCGGGTAAATATCGGTGGCGATAATTTCCGCTCCGGCGTTGTACTTCCGCAAGGTGCTTTCCAGATTCACCGGAGCGTGATTCAGATAGAGGGGGTGGGCGGGATCGATGCCCCTCACAAAATCATGCGTGGCGATGATCTGCTCGGGAGAGACACGTGGTTTGAGGCTCTTCCACACATAGGCGGGTTCGTCTTCCGTCTCCCAAAACAGCAAGGCGGGATCGTGGCGGAACTGCTCGACGATCTCACGAATTCGCGACTCATCCGCCGCGCGGTTCTTTTCGGAAATCGATCCCAGGCTGACCCACGTACGCAAGTGGTGTTCCCGAGCCCGATCAAAATCCTGAGCCGAAGGCGCTACATGGACAAGTTTGCACCCCGCCTCCTGCGCTTCGCCCCAGGGGTCCGCAACCTTGGGGAGGTTGTAAAGCCCCAGCACGAATGGACGACGGCCAGCAGGGGAAAGGCCACCCTTCTCAATGCCGGAAAGAGCAGTTCCTCCGAGCAACCACGGCACAGCCAGGTAGGAAAGAAAGTTTCGGCGTAACATTTAGGGAATCAGCTCCTCCGCCGCAGTGGTCAATTTTGCGCGGTAATCCATCCAGGTCTGAAAGTCCGGCGCGTAGGTGTGGAAGTGCCGGCTGATATCCGTGGCGTTCTCCTGCCCGCGCGTCACAAAAGCTACTGCCTCGTCGATGAGCGCCAGCGCGGCTTTGGCGTCCGGCGATGGAGAGGCTCTCGCCGCGCGCCTCAGCATGAGCAGCAATTCGTAGTCCTGGCTCCCCTCGCGTGAAGCCTCCCAGCGTTTGGTGGTGACAGGTCCCTGCGGCCCGGGATAGACGACACCGTACTCGGAATCGTGGCTGGAGATCCAATAATCCTTCCCTGAATAGACCCAGTAACCTCCACCATCCATCCCGAGCTGAAAGGCGATCCACGGCTTCATGCGATAAAAGCCCAACGGGTCAAGGCCGCGCTGGTCACCGGGCGCTTCGTAATGCCAGAACTGCTTCGCTTGGCTAAACACCGCCGTATATTCGGCTGGGTGGATGCGGAACAGGTGCAGGTCCGGGCACCAAACATCCACCAACCCCGCGAGTGGAGCCACCATCTGCGGGGTTGCTCCTCCCGCCGGATTCGTGTACACCTGCATCTGCGGATCGGCTGCCTTGACGCGCTTCACCGATTCCACGTAGAGGTCGAAGGCGCGGCCGCCGCCATTCAGGCCCGGTTCGTCTTGCAAATAGAGTGCGTAGTCCGCTTCGCTCAGGCCCAAATCGCGCATGTGATTCGCAAACCAGTGCAGTGCCTGGCTGTAAGCCCCATCCTGCGTGGCGCGGTCGGGTGAGCAACCCTCCGGCCACTTGGGGGCCGCCGATCCCCCCACCAAAAAGAACGCCCCCGGCAGTCGAGGGATCAATCGATCCGCCGCGGCCGTATCGCCCCCGGCGACTGTCCCGTCGCACTGCACGCTCACCGTAGGTCCGGGGATGTTAAAGACATTGGTTCGGTGCTCCACCGCGTCGCGAATCGTCGCCTCCAGGATGTGCTCATCGCTGATGGAGGCGAGATAGAGCCAATTGCAGTGTTTGTAGCTGAAGCGGTCAGGCAGCCGCACCCGGGAGACATTGAGCACCAGAGGGATTTCAATGGGCGGCGCGGCCCGCTCGAGGATGGAAATCTGGATGGCCGGGGCGTGCTTCCCGGGTTCCAGCGAACGGCTGTGCAAGGTGAGCCAGAGTTCGCGGGTTTCTGCGGGCCTCAGCCGAAGCGTTTGCCCCTCACCCAACAGCGGCAGGGGATCTTCTTGTGCCTTTCCAGTGGTGTCAGGCACGACCATCGGCACATCGCGAAACTGCACGGCGGACGGAAGCGTCGCGCGCAATACCAGGGTGAGAGGTCGCGCGGTGACATTGGTGAGCGCCACAGCGGCGGATGCGTACTCATTGCCCAGCATTCCAACCTGAATTCCGCCTTTCGAAATTCCCTCCCCTTCGAGCAGCGTCGTCGGATTGTGCTGCGCCCAAGAGTTGCGCACGATATGAACCATCACCGGATCCCGTGACCGGAGCTTATCGACGGCGGCCAGCAGAGCCCGGTCGTAATTCGCCTCCGCGTGCGCGGCATCGTAGTCTTCCACTTTGCCGGATTCGCGAGCCAGTTGGCGCGCCGCGGAGAGGCGTGCTTTCAGGCAGGCCGCCAACTCTCCCGGCGCAGCGGGCACGGACAGGTTCAATTCGGCGTTGGCGCGATAGGTGGTGCGCTCGGTTCGAAGCGGCGCGGCGCCGGTTCCAAACCACTCGGCCGTCACTTCATAATTTCTAGGTGTCGAGGCCAGCAACTCCCCGGTCACGGCCTCTCGGGATTCGGGTTTGAGAAGAGTGAGGTGAATTGTGCCATCAGGATCTACAACGCGGAGCGCCACCAACTGAGCGCCCTCCGAGGGCTCCTGGAGAGTCGTGGTACCCAGGCTCACATTCACGATTTTTGTTGCGGCGGCGGACGCCCTGGCCGGGCTCGCGGAAGCGCCCGACGAGGAGTGGGGGGGCGCCGGGAAACGGCCCTGCAAGCCCGTCCAGAGAATCTTGGCGCCGGGATTCTGCGTCAGCCGGTACGCAGTCAGCTTGCCGGAGCCGCCCGCAGCCAGCAGATGCACGTCACTTTCATTCCGCCAACGGCAGAGGATGGGGGAACTTACGCCACCCCCCGGCAGTTCCCAGGAACCGACGATGGCGCCACCGGCGTCCAAAGCATAAAGAGATTTCCCGTTCGTACCGGCGGCGCGCACCACTTGAAACAGCATCGCCTGCCCTTTGCCTTCCAGATTTGCGATGGCGGGCGCAAAGAAGATTTCTTTTCCGTCCAGTTGCACGTTCCAACGCGGCTGGCCGTGAGCGTCGACGCAAAAGACGCGGTCGCTCTTGTCGCCGTACAGAACTTCGGGCGCGCCATCGCCATCGATATCCGCCACAGCGGTGGACTGATACGATTGCAGCAGCGACGGGGCGTGCCAGAGCATTTTCCCGGTTTTGGCATCGCGCGCATCGAGGCCTTGAAACGATCCTACGAAGGGTATGGTGACCAGCGCCACCGGTCCCCCGGAACCCAGCGATGCAAGGATGGGCAGCGACCGGCCGATAGCACCTTCGACATGCGTATGCCACAGGACCTCGCCGCTGGCGCGAACCGCGTAGAGATCTTTATCATCCGTTCCAAACATAAGCGCGGCGCGGCCATCGCCCTCAATATCCGCGGCGGCGGCAGGGCTTACTCGGAAGTTTGTGGCCGTCACCTCGAACCGCAAATGGCCATGGGAATCGACGGCATAAAGGTGGCCGCGCGAATCACTCATTACAATTTCATTCATGCCCTGGCCTTCCAGGTCGGCGGCTGTGAGGAGCCGGAAATCGGCGGCTTTGCCCGCTCGCGAATACTTCCAGACGCGTTCGCCGTTGCGGCGAAAGCAATAGATCGACCCCTCATTGTCGGCTGCAACGATGCGGGGCTCTTCTCCGCGCCGGAACGTCACCGGAATGGCATTGGTGGTGGGAGGAAAATCCAGTTGCATGGTGGAAAGCACGCGCCCGCCGGGAGCCACCAATCGGATACGCCCGGAATTGCCCGTTAACAACACACCCTCGGCGTGCTCCGAATCCGGAAATGGCGCGAGCTGCCCAACGCCCTCGCCGGAATCGTAGCTCCACTCGGGTGTGGCCACGCTGTCCGCCATGGCGATTTGGGCCGCCAGTGCGAGAATGGCCAGATAAAACCTGATGATGGTCATATAAGTACTCACCTCGGTGCGAGACCCTATCACGACGCTGCTATCGGGTCAAAACACTCCCCCGGCCACGAGCGCTGCAACGCCTCCCCGAAGCCCTTTGATGGAATTGCCGGAGCCCTTGTCCAGTTGCGATTCTAACCCAGCAGCACCGCGGGTGAAGCACAAAGTCCACGTCAGAAACCTGACCTCGGACGCGCCGGCGTTCTCCCTATGGTCCAGTGACTCAATCGCCCGATGTTTGGCTCAACCGCGCTTGACTATCCCTCAATCGAGGGCTACTCTGCAATCAAACGAGTTCGCCCGAACCTCGCAAGCAGAGGCCCTATGGAGGGCTGCTGATATGACCACGCCCGTTTCCATTCTTAAGCTCGAAGCAGGTTAATCGGGAGGTGCGCTATGCTTTCCGTTCGCTTGGTGCAATTGATCGAGGACCACGCGGAGGAGTTGACCCAGGAACTCATTAAGGACCTCCAGAGCAATCCCCGAACCCCGCATTACCATCACCTGACAGCCGAAGAGTTACATTATCGGACCTACGCTGTTTATAAGAATCTCGGCCATTGGGTTAGTCAAAAGGGTGAGGACCAGGTCGCGGCTAATTACGCGGACCTGGCGATCCGCCGTTATGCGGAAGGTGTTCCCCTTGAGGAAATCGTTTTTGCTCTGATTTCAACGAAGAATCATCTTTACCAATACGTTCGGACCACCGGCCTGATGGATTCCGCTGTCGAGTTGCACCAGGAAAGGGAACTCCGACGCTTGGTGGGATACTTTTTCGACAAGGCGATCTACTATACGGTGAGGGCGTACGAGCATGAGGCGGCCTCGGAGCATCCGAGGCGGGCGATGAAGTTGGGGGCCTGATCGTGCCCGCCACCCCTTTCGCGGCGACGGATTTAGCCAGAGGACAGCGCTCGGGGGAGAAGTGTAGGAAACGCGCCCTGCCTGCGGCGGTCACACGGGAGCTGGTGTTCAGGGCGTCGCGTCCCTTGTCCACGGGAAGTTGGCCGACAGGTCGAGCGTGACGCGGTCGCCCGCTCGCAATTTGTCCGTAAGGCCCACCATCACGATGGGTTCAGCGCCTTCCACCGTTTTGACCCCCACCACGCGGTAGCGGCCGGCGGCCGGGACTCCCGCAAATTCGTATTGTCCATTGCGATCCGTCTCCGTAGTCGCCACCGAGGGTAGCGTAGGGACAAGGGCCACGGCTTGCCGAAGGTTCTGGGCGCACGTTCTATAAGCCCGCAGGGGATCGGCGTTGGGATCTGCCGTGGCGCGCCGGCAATTCTCCTGCAATTCGACAAGAGGCCGGCTGTCATCAACCCGCAGCAGATAGAGTTTGAGCTTCGGGATGGGGTTGGACTGCACTGCCTTCCCCACAACTTCATCGATCGTGATGTGGCCCCTGACTCCCGCGGCCGGGACTTTTACAGTTGAACGTAACGCCTGCCCGCGCGCTAAGATGGCACAGGAAAAAAGGGCTAAACAACTCAATGCGAGGATTTGCTTACGCATGAGGCGCCTCCACGTCAGCATGGCTTGGCTGTGGCCTCTGGAACCGAATCCCTTGGACCGCACATGGGACGCGGCGGACCATCAGGGGTCTTGGCCTCCCAAAGTCCGCTGCACAACCGGGAAAGAGATTAGTCACGCAGACGATACCACTGGACGTATGTAAGTCAATAGACATCGTGTCACCCCTATATCCCAAAGTCCCAAGGTACTAGCCAAACGTCCCGCCGGGGGCTATGCTTACGCCGCCGTCCGAAGCCCTAAGGAGCAAGGGAACATGCGGACCAAGATTCTATTTGTGCAAGGCGACATCACGGAGATGGCGGTAGACGCTATCGTCAACGCCGCGAATACGGACCTTACGATGGACACGGGTGTGGCGGGCGCCATTCGACGCAAGGCGGGGGAACGCATTCAAGAGGAGTGTGAGCGCTTGGCGCCCATCCGCCTGGGCGAAGCGGCGGTGACCACTGGCGTAAACTTGAAAGCGCTTTTCGTAATCCATGCTGCCAGCATGCGGGCGGAGGAGAAGGCCACCGCGGAATCCCTTCGGCTCGCGACCCGTGCCAGCCTGATGCGGGCGGAGGAGAAAGCGATTCGGAGCATGGCTTTTCCCGCCATCGGCACAGGCGTGGCGGGCTTCTCAATGTCGGAATGTGCGCCGATTATGTTGAAAGCCGTGCTCGATCACATCAAGATGCGCACGAGTCTGGAAAAAATCTACTTCGTGTTGTTTGACGACGCGGCGCTTAAGGTGTTTGAAGAAGCCTATCAACAGTTAACCGCCCGCCCGGCGCAAAGAGCGCTTTAGATTGGAATTTGCAACCCGCACCCCGAGAGAAAAAACGCCAAGTGGTGAGGGGATTCCAGGGGGTACCGCGGGACGGCATTGTGGATAAAGGGCTAATGCTCAGCAATCGTAACTAATAGCCGAGTTCTCTTTGAACTCTACACCTGTCAAAAAGTCACTCCTCGAAACCCTGCGGCGCACGGGTCCGATGACCTTTGAGCGCTACATGACATTTTGTCTTTATCATCCGGAATTCGGTTATTACACCCAGGGGCGCGAGCGCACCGGCGTGGCGGGCGATTACTTCACCAGTTCCGATCTGCACCCGGTGTTTGCCCGCCTGGTGGCGCGGCAGGCCGCCGAGATGTGGAAGGCGATGGGGCGTCCACGGCCTTTCACCTGGGTGGAGATGGGCGCCGGGCGAGGGCTTTTTGCAGCCGATTTCTTGAGCTGGTCCACGGGCGCATTGCCGGAGTTTGCCGCGGCACTCGATTACGTCGCCATCGAGCCGGGCTCCCAACAACGTGAGCGCATTGAAACCCGACTGGCCGGCGCGGGGGTGGCAAGCAAGGTCCGGCTGCTCGCCAATCTCGAGGAACTGGCGCCTGCCGTCGGCTGCTTTTTCTCGAATGAACTCGTTGACGCATTTCCGGTGAGCGTGGTCACACGCACGGGAGGACATCCCAAGGAAATTTACGTCATCGCCGAGGGCGATGACCTGCGCGAGAAGCCCGGCCCGATCAGCGACCCCGCCGTCGCGGCTTACGTCGCCCGGTATGCCCATCAACTCGAGGAGGGCCACCGCGTGGAGGTGAACCGGCAGGCCCAGGCTTGGATTCATGCGGTCGCGGCAAAGTTGACCCGCGGCTTTGTGCTGACCATCGACTACGGCGACATGGCGAATCGGCTCTTCACCCCCGACCGTCCGCGCGGAACTTTGCTGGCTTACCGTGGCCACACCGCAGGGGAGGATTTCTTCACGGCGCCGGGGGAAACTGACTTGACCGCCCACGTGAACTTCAGTGCTCTGATCGATGCAGGGAAGGCCGACGGGCTGGAGTTCGCGGGGTTCACAACCCAGGAGAAATTCCTGCTGGCGCTCGGCGAAGCCAACCAATTTGCGGATGTTTACGATCCGGGTCAGACGGAACTGGAGATGTTACAGGCGCGGCTAAAACTAAAAAGGTTAATTTCTCCAGAGGGAATGGGAAACATCTTCAAGGTATTGGTCCAGCAGCGTGGAGTTCCCAAGACTGAACTTACCGGATGGAAATTCGAACGCCAGGCAGCAAGCTGACCTATGACTTAAACCATAGTTTTACGGAGCGAGGAAACGTGGCAGCGAGAGGCGAAGCACTATGAAGAGACTGTTTCGGCGGAACGCGCCGGTGGTCATTGCTTCAAGCATCCTCATCATTCTTCTCGTGTCCGTGTCATTGAGCTTGCGCCAGAAGATGAAATCTACGAAATCGGGATTCCCCAATTGGATTGCAGTAGGCGCCGATCAGCAACAACAAGCCACTTTTACCGTCACCCCGGCGCAACCGTTGATGGATGAAAGGCTGGCCATCACCGTTTCCGGACTGCCACCTCGCCGCTCCATCACAATCCGCGCTCGGTCCCGAGCACACGACCGGCGTTACTGGCAAAGCGCAGCCATCTTCACCTCTGATCCGAACGGTTTCATCGACCTCGCTGCGCAGGCCCCCCTCTCCGGTACGTATTCCGGGGCGGATGGGATGGGCCTGTTCTGGTCGATGCAGCCAGACGTGGAACCGAAAGAGGGAGAGTCTTCTTTCTTCGCCGTTGGCGGTTGGTTTGAGCCCATCTTCAGCGAAATCGAGGCAATTTGCGACGACCACGTGGTGGGATCAGTTCGTGTGGAACGCCGCTTCGCTGCTCCTGGGACAAAAGCCGCGTCCGTCAATGCCGACGGTATCATGGGTGTCCTTTATGAACCCGATGACGGCCGGCGTCACGCTGGCGTCATCGTTCTTGGCGGTTCTGAAGGCGGCCTGGGCGGACCGGAGGGCGCGATGCTGGCCGCTCGCGGTTTCGTCGCTCTTTCCTTGGCGTATTTTGGCGCTGACGGGCTGCCCCCAACCCTTCAAAACATCCCCATCGAATACTTCGGAAAGGCCGTCCGCTGGATGCGCTCCGTGCCAGATGTGGACCCTGAAGCAATCGCCCTTTATGGTGTCTCTCGAGGAGCCGAGGCGGCACTGATAGCGGCATCAACGTTTCCCGAAATCAAGGCAGTTGTGGCGAGGTCACCGAGTCATGTTCGTTGGGAGGGCGCAACCGCAAATCAACTGCCAGGCGGTTCTGCATGGACGTATGGAGGCAAGCCGTTACGCTATGTCCCGATCCATATCAGGGCCGGCTTCGCGGTCAGGTATGTGTGGAGCATTGTCACCCGAACTCCGGTCGCATTCGCTCCGATGTTCCGCGACAGCCTCGCCCATTTTGATCCGGCTCCCGCGGAGATTCAGGTTGAGCGCATCCACGGCCCTTTGCTACTGCTGAGTGGCAACGATGACCAGATCTGGCCTTCTCCGTGGATGTCCAGTCTGATTTTTGAAAGATTGAAGCGGAATCGGCACCCCTATTCCGTTGAGCAAGTCACCTACGAGGGAGTTGGCCATTGGCTACCCATTGCCTACGAGCCGACAGCAGGCTCCCGGCAAAACATGAAGCTCAGGATAGGTGGCACGCCAGAGGGCACATCGAAAGCCCAAGCCGACGCTTGGCCGAAGATCGTCCGTTTTCTCTCCACGCTTCCAGTCCGGCAAGCGGGCGGTAAGTAGGCGCTCCACTTGCTCAATTGGTCTGTGCGGCGGGCTTATAAGGTTTTTGAATATACTGATTGGCCTTGTCCAGCGCTCCCTGGGTGTTGTCGTTGGTCTGCAAGGCGCGTTGATATTCGTTGAGGGCGCGATCGCGCTGGCCCGTCACGTCAAATATCATACCGAGTTGCAGATGCGACCACACTTCAATCCACTTGGGGTCCAAATCGCCATCCAAGCCGCGCCGGAATTCTTCCATCGCCGCATTGTAATTGCGCAGCTTGAAATGGATATCACCCAGCCGATAGTGGGCCAGCGAGCTGCTACTGTTGATCTGGAGTACCGCCTGATACTGCTTGATGGCATCCAGATAGGCCTGTTCCGCCACCAGTTGATCGGCGCGCGCCATCTCCACCTGGTATTTCGTCTGCTCATCGTATTTCAAGATGCGGCTGGCCGGATCGACCAACACGCGCAAGGGTTTGGTGCGTGTGTCGATGGTAAAGTCCGCCGTGGTTCCCACCATGTCCACTCGCTGGGTAATGGGTTTGGAGCCCTGGCACATGACGCGAACTTCGACCGGCATGCGGAAGATATCCAGGTCCTGCTGCATCTTGCCCACCACCTGATAGCCTTTTGGCAGCCTGTAAACAGCCCAAGTGCGCTTGAACTGTGGCACGCCGGTGGAGTTGACCCATTGCGCGAAGAAAAACGTCAACTCTTGCTTGGAGGCTTTCTCCGCCAGTTGTTGAAACTGGTCCGCGGTGATGGATTTCCAGGCATACTGCTCCGCCATCGTCCGCAGGGTTTTGCGAAAGGCCTCGTCACCTATCACCCAGCGGAGCATGTGGAACACCATGGCGCCCTTATCAAAAACGATCGACTGATACTCGGGGGTGAACTCATGTAGTTGCCCGGCTTGCGCGATGGGCGTCACCTCCTCGTGCGTCAGCGCGCCAACCGCCGTATCGCGCATCACATCTTCAAAGGCCGCGTCCCCCGCTGCCTCCTGCACGTACAGCGCTTTCGAGTACTCGGCGAGGCCCTCATCAAGAAACGCATCGTTGGGGGTAGCGGGGCTAACCAGGCATCGCCACCACAAGTGCGAAATCTCGTGCGCCAGCAGCCGGTAATTGACCGGGTTGGTAAACGCGCGCGAGGCGAGCGCTACCACGCCGGGGGCGGTATATCCCCCCACCGTATCGTCACCGATTTCAACGATGGCCAGGTGAGCACTGGGCAGCGGGCCGAACACATCACTATAAAAAGTCAAAATCTTGGCTGCCGTGCCGCCGTAACTGGCGGCAAGATTTTCGTGGCCGGGCTTGAGATAAAGTGCGATGTCGGCTCCCACCGCCGTGGCGGGCTGCACCACATAGTGGCCCGCAATTACCGTTCCCGGAAACGAAGAGTTTTCGAAAGCATAGGTGTAGGTAACCTTTCCGGTTTCGCGCACCGGGGCGGCAACCTTCCCGGAGGCGATGACCGTATCGTCCGATGGGACGGTGATATTCATCGTGGCCGAGAAGCGGTTCACGCTATAGGCGCTGACGGGGAACCACCGGCCCGGATAAAGAAGGTATGATCCTTCGGGGCCGACGTAAGCCACTTTGATGCCTTCCACTGGGCTGCCATCGGCGGAATTGAGCATTCCCCCGTAAGTCACGGTGATGGAAGCTGCCTTACCTGCCGCCATCGGATTCATTAGCGACAGGTTCAGAGTCTGGCCGTCCTGCTTGAAAGCAATCTCCTGGCCCGCAGTGTCCACAACCTTTTCGACACGCAAATTGCTGTGCAGCTCAAAAGCGAGGGTGGTGATATCCGAGTTGGGGACGATGTCCACGCGCGCCTTGGCGCTCAGGAGATGTTGGGAGGGAAAGAGTTCGGCATCGATGACGTAGTTCTTGACTTCGAAGCGCTGTCCCACGCCTTGCGCCCAGCCCCACGCCGGAGCCATTCCCAGGACCACACCCAAAACCCCTGCCTGAACCATCCATCGACGATGCCCGCGGACGGCCCGCAAAAACGCCGCCAGGTTCACGGATCTGATTCGAGTCATTCTCGGCTCCCCTCGCGATATCCCTTGGATTGGATTATGGGGCAGACTTCCGCGTTGCATGTCGCCAAAATCAATTTCGGTGAAGCCGGGGTGGTTCAACCGGCCTTGCGGGTTGTCTGGGAAGACTGGAGGACCCCCACCATCGCGTCCGCGGCACGTTCGATAGCTCCCCCCTGCCCCAACCGGGGTTTTAAAGCTTGAAATCCCCGGATCATCTCTTCCCGCGCCTCCGGGTGGTCCAGCAAATATTCTACCCGTGCGGCCACATTGGCGGCATTGAAATCGTGTTGCATCAGTTCGGGCACCAGCTCTTTCTTCGCCAGGATATTCACCATGCTGTAATAGGGGACATGCACCAGGAGTTTTCCCACCAGCCAGGTTAGGGCGGACACGCGGTACACAACCACCATGGGACGCTCACGGAGGGCCGCCTCCAGCGTGGCCGTTCCGCTCGCCACCACGGCAACCTCCGAGTGTTGCATCGCGTCGTACGTGGCGTGAACAGCCGTGCGGACCGTGGCCCGGCCCACATAACACTCCAGCAGAGTTGTTTCCAGCCAACGCGAGTCAATGGTAGGCGCTACGGCTACGACGAACTGCAATTTCCGATTCAGGGTCAAGCGCGTGGCTGCGTCAAGCATCACCGGCAAATTCGTGCTCACTTCCTGCGGGCGGCTACCCGGTAACAGTGCGACCGTCTGGACGGAGGCGTCCAGGCCTACTTTGGCGAAGAATTCCTGACGCGTCAGGTGCGGCCGCACCATGTCCACCAACGGATGTCCGACGTACTCCACGGGCACGCCTGCCTGCTGGTAAATCTCCTCCTCAAAATCGAAGATGACGATCATCTTGGCGATGCGTTTTTTCAACTTCTGGACGCGCCCCTTGCGCCATGCCCAAACCTGGGGGCTGACGAAGTAGACCACCGGTATTCGCCGTTTCTTGAGCTGCCGGGCCAGCCGCAGGTTGAAATCTGGAAAATCGATGAGGATGGCAAGCTGGGGTTGGCGGCGGTCCACTTCATCGAGGAGTTGGTGGAATGCTCGATAGGCGCGAGGAATCCCCGAGACGACTTCCGTGATGCCGGCGACGGCGATCTGGTGTGAATCTACAACGGTGTCCACGGCCGCCCCCCGCATGGCTTCACCGCCGCAGCCGAAGACTTCCAGGCCCGGCAACCGTGCCTGGAGAGCCCGCGCCAGACCCGCGCCAAAGATGTCGCCGGAGCGCTCGCCCGCCACGATCAGGATTCGGGTTACGGGATACGGGACTCGGGACTCGGGATTCGGAACTCGGGACACGGGGTTTAGACCTCGCCCTGATTCTCTCACAAGATGATGTATTATTACCTCTTCTTTGCTACACTATGAGGTGCTTGTTGCCGATATACATAAAAGTGGGTTGCAATAATAGACTTGGAGCTCTTCGACGTGGCATTGCATAAGCACTACGCCAATGCGCCAATTAGAGAGGCTCTGATTGACATCAGGGTGGAGCTGTTACCTGGCACCGAACTCTCGTCCCTGGATGAGGCCGACGAGCTTATTCGGGTTGATTATCCTACCCGAAGTGAGATGAAGCTTTTTCAGGGGGAAATCTCCCTTATTGGGCAGGCGAGCGCTTCTGCGAAGCAGGAAATCATTGGCTATCGCTTCAGTGCCCGGGATGGAAAGCAAGTTGTCCAGACACGACTGGACGGCTTTACCTTTAGCCGCCTAACCCCCTACGAACATTGGGAAGCGCTTAGGGATGAGGCCAAGAAGTTATGGAGAATTTATCAGGGAGTAGCGCGGCCGCAAAAAATCACCCGCATCGCTGTTCGGTACATAAATCAAATTGACATCCCATTACCGATGCGTGACTTCAAGGATTTTTTCCGGACGTTCCCTGACGTCTCGGAGGATCTCCCGCAGGAATTAGGCGGTTTTCTGATGCAACTCCAAATCCCTCAAGAGGATTTTGACGGCATGCTGGTTCTCACGGAAGCTCTCGTGCCACCCGCCAGGCCGAATGTTGCTTCGGTGGTATTGGATATTGATGTTTTCAAGATAAGTGACAATTTGGGCTCGGGCGACGACGCGTGGAGTTTTCTGGAATTGCTTCGCGAGCGCAAGAACGAAATCTTCGAAGGTTGTATAACTGACAAGGCTCGAGAGCTCTTCGGGCCGAGTGTAATGTGAGGGACCATGCCTTTAGCAACTCAGAATGCCCGCCCGCCGGCCATTTATTTGCCGCTTAGCGGTCAACAGGCGGAAGGCCCAGAGTTCATCCTGAGCCTGGGGAAGATCCGCCGCGCGGTCGAAGCGAGCGTATATTGGAGGGCGCTAGAGGCGTTTGTGCGTGCGGAGGCCCAGCTAATGGAGTTCTCGCGACTCACAGCCGACTGGGATAGTTACGAAGCTGAACCCCCGAACGCCACGGCAAGAGAATGCGCAGCCCAGATCCTTGGAATTCTGCGGACCTCGAATTTGCCACCCACAAGGGTTGTTCCCTCATCCGAGGGCGGTGTGGGAATTTGCTTCGTCAACGGCGAAGCCTATGCCGACATTGAGTCCTTGAATAGCGGAGAGCTTTTGGCGGTGATGTACACGGGCACCGAAGAACCCCACGTCTGGGAGATCACTCAGAACGAAGAATCCATCATAGAGGCTGTTGAGCAGATCCGTGGCCACCTTACTTCCTGAGCGCCCCGAGCGTATGTATCAACGCGGCCGGCCAGAGGATCAGGAGTTCGGCCTTGTGGAGTTGCTCTATCGCCGTTACTTGCGGGATCATTGGATCGAGGGGCACTTTTCAGACCTCGGGTTTAGGTTTCCTCGACAATCACTCAATCGACAAAAATACAGCGAACCAGAAGATGTACTGCTTTCAGATGAGGGCACCTATCATGTTGGGTACGGTGTCTTGGAGTTCTTTGTCAGTGATATCCCAACCAGACTCCAGGCGCCAGGAACACACGTGTTTGTGTTTTTCCCGAAGCATGTTCCCAAGGCCCTCAATTACGCTCACTCCGAACTTTGGTGTGATACCGAACAACAGACCGGAAGTTACGTTGAGCCGAGCAGCATCATCAAGAAGCTATTGCGCGCGAAATTGAGTCAGCACGTGTCAATCAGAATCATAGCGAGCGCGTAGCAAGGGTCAGCGCTTCCCTGCCCGTGAGCCCTTCTCGTCTCCTAAATCCTGCCTGCTGAATTCGGTCGATTAGGAACGCTCTGGCAACGACTCCGTCTCGGCGACCAGCCGCGCCGCCGGAATCTCCTGGTCCTTGTACTGAAGCTGATAGAGCTTGAAGTATATGCCGCGCTGATCGAGCAATTCTTGGTGCGTACCCACTTCCCGCACGTGTCCCTTGTGCATCACCACAATCTTGCTGGCGTTCTGAATGGTGGAGAGCCGGTGCGCAATCACCAGTGAGGTGCGGTTCTCGATCAGGCATCTCAAACCTTCCCGCAGCAGGTGTTCGGTCTCCGGATCCACGCTGGAAGTGGCTTCGTCGAGGATCAGAATGCGGGGATTGTGCGCCAGCGCGCGCGCGAAGGACAGCAACTGTTTTTGGCCCACGGAGAGTGTCGCCCCACGCTCCCTGACGGGCTCATCAAACCCCGCCGGCAAGCTGTCAATAAACTCCTGGAGTTTTACCTGTTGTGCCGCCGCGCGCACCTGAGCATCCGTAATGCCCTCGCTGCCCAGCCGGATGTTGCTCGCGATCGTTCCGGAGAAAAGGAAGGGGTCTTGCAGCACGATGCCAAAATTCTTGCGCAAATCGCGCAGGCGCAATTCGCGGATGTCGATGCCGTCGAAGGTGATGCTGCCGTCCTGCACTTCGTAGAAGCGCAAGAGCAGGTTGGTGAGGGTGGTTTTTCCGGCGCCGGTGTGGCCCACCACCGCCACCGTTTCACCCGGCTCGATGGCGAAGCTAATGTTATCCAGAACTTTGTGGTCGTCCTTGTAGGCGAACCCGACCTTATGAAATTCCACCTCCCCACGCGGGTACGCGAGCGGATGGGGCTGCGGGGGGTCGACGATCGCCACGGGTGTATCCAGCAGCTTGAAGATGCGTTCCGAGCTCGCCATGGCGGCTTGCAGCAGGTTGTACTTGTCGCTCAAGTCTTGAATGGGCCGGAAAAATCGCTGCGAGTATTGAATGAACGCGATGGCTGTCCCCACGCTGACGGCGCCGCGCAAGGCCATCCCCCCGCCCATATAGAGAATAATGGCGACGGCAATCACTCCCACCAGTTCTACCGCGGGATAGAAGAGGCCGTAAGCCAGGATGGAATCCTTGTAGGCCTCCATGTGGGCGCGATTGGCGGCCTCGAATTCATCGAAGCTGCGGTCCTCGCGGTTATAGAGTTGCAGCACCGTCATGCCGGTGAGGTGCTCCTGCAAATACGCGTTGATGCGCGCAATCGCCGTTCGAATGCGCCGGTAGGACTCGCGCACCGCCCGCCGGAACGAGCCGGTAACGACCGCGATGATCGGCAATACGGCGAAGGTCAGCAACGCCAGCTTCCAGTTCACGTACAGCATCACCACCATGATGCTCAGGAGGGTGAAGAAATCCCCGAAGATCGCTACCACCCCGGAGGCAAAAAGGTCGTTCAGCACATCCACGTCCGTCGTCACCCGGGTTACCAGTCGGCCCACCGGATTGCGATCGAAAAAGCCCATCTCCAGCCGCTGCAAGTGGAGGAAGATCTGCTTGCGCAGGTCGTACATCACCTTCTGCCCCACCAACTGCATGGCGAACGATTGGGAAAATTCCAGCCCAAAGCTGATTACCACAGTGGGGAGGAAGAGCGCGAAAGCAATCTGCACAATGCCCACCATGGGATCGCGGCTGAGATAATGCGCGAGGGCGGAGGGAAGGTGCTGGCCGCGGGCGGGATCCAGGTAACGGTCCACTTCCACTTTCATCAGGTACGCCGGGAGGGCCTGAAGCATCCCGTAAAGAAGCGTGGTGATGAGCGCGAACAACGTCATCCGCCAATACGGACGAAGGTACTCGATCAATCGCCGCATCAGCCGCGAGTCGTAAGCTTTGCCGATAATCTCGTCTTCTTGATGACTAGCTGCCATGATCCTTAGCTGGAAGGAGTCAGAAGTCAGGAGTCAGAATGAAAAAACCTGGTGTTGCGTTCGGTAAATACGATTACTCATCCCAGATGCATCAATTCAATGTAGCGCCGGCATCCTGCCGGCAAATGCGGCCAAGATGGCGGCGCTACGTTCTCCACCCAATTGCCGGACACTACACTAGCTCCTAAATCCTGGCTCCTGACTCCTGTCTCCTGACTCCTGCCTTACGCTTCCTCTTCCAATGCTTCCTCAATCAACTGCTTGTTGTACAGTTCCGTATAATGGCCGTTCAGGGCCAGCAATTCCGCGTGAGTGCCGCGCTCCACGATCTCCCCGTCGTGCAGCACTACAATTTCATCGGCGTTCTGGATGGTCGAAACGCGGTGCGAAATCAAAATGGTAGTGCGGCCCGCCAAGACCCCGGTGAGTTGCCGCAGGATGGTCTCCTCCGTGTAGGTGTCCACGCTGGAAAGCGCATCATCCAGAATCAGAATGCGTGGATCGCGGATGACCGCGCGGGATATGGCCGTCCGCTGCTTCTGCCCGCCGGAGAGTGTCAGCCCACGCTCCCCGACCATGGTGTCGAACTTCTTGGGAAAGCCGTTAATCTCCGGGAGAATATTGGAAATTTCTGTGGCGCGCTCGACTTGTGCATCGGCCGCCTCCGGCGCGCCCAGCCGGATGTTTTCACGAATCGTCTCACTGAACAGAAATGTTTCCTGGGGCACAAATCCGATGTCTTGGCGCAGGGTGTGGAGAGGAATCTGGCGGATGGGGACGCCGTCGATTAACAGTGTTCCCGGTGGAGCATCGTACAAGCGGGGGATCAAGCTCACCAGCGTGGATTTTCCCGAACCCGTGGCCCCCACCACCGCCACCGTCTTGCCCGCCGGAATGTGCAAGTTGATATTCTTTAGAATCGCGTGGCCGTTGTAACTGAAGCTGAGATGGCGGAACTCAATCTCGCCCATCAGCGCGGTTATGGAGTCTACCGGCACCTCGCGGTCGTCGATATCGGGTTGAGCATCAAAGATGGTCATCAGCCGTCCCTGCGAGGCCAACCCCCGCTGTACCAGGTTGGTCACCCAACCCAGCGCGACGATGGGCCAGATCAGATTGGCGAGATACACGTTGAAGGCGGCAAATGTCCCGAGGGTAATAGTTCCCTGCACCACGTGCTGTCCACCCTCGACCAAGACGATCATGAGCGCCACGGCGAACATCAATGCCAGGGCCGGCCACAGGAAGCTGGTGATCCAGATCAACCCCTTGTTCTTTTCGACGAAGTCCCGGTTCATCACGTCAAACGTCGCCATTTCCGCATCTTCCTGGCAGAAGGCGCGAACCACCCGCACGCCTGAAATGTTTTCGCGCACCCGTTCCGTGAGCTCCGAATAAAGCGCTTGGATTTTCTCGAAGCGCTGGTGAATTTTGGCCCCGAAGTATTTGACCCCTAGGGAAACCAGCGGCATGGGGGCAAGCGCCATCAGCGTCAGCTTCCAATCCAGGTGAATCATCAAGCTGATCGTAGTGATGCCGACCACCACCGTGGTGGCGGAATACATGATGCCCGGGCCCATCATGTTGCGGACGGCATTCAGGTCGTTGGTGAGCTTTGACATCAGGTCGCCGGTGCGGTGCTCGGTGTAATACCGCGGCGAAAGGCGCAGCAGGTGCCGGTACAAATCATTGCGCAAATCGTATTCGGCGTCGCGGGAAATGCCGATGAGAATCCAACGCATCCAGAATTGGAAGACGGCCTTGATCAGCGACAAACCCACGAGTACGCCGGCCACCACCGCTAATTGTCGAATCAGCACGCCGTGTGTCAGGTCGTCGACTCCGGCTTTGATGGCCAGTGGAACCAGCGCTCCCACGGACTGCGCAATGACCAGGCAGACGAATCCCGCAACGAAGCGCGCCTTGTAGCGAGCAAGGTACGGCCGAATTGGACGGAAGCGGTCGAGCATCCGAATCCTTATGACGCAAACCCCTTGATCTTGTCCCCAAGAGGAAGGAGGACCAAAGTATTAGATTATAACGGAGGGCCAAGGTTACCGGTACATGGTTTGTCCGGGGAGGGCGCGCGGAAGTCCCGCGGTCTCCTGGAAAACCTGGCGGGTTGCGTGTACGATGGGGCCACACTTGGCCGTTCTGCAACGGAGGCCAAGCAAATTTTTCCCTCGGGAGCCCCGTATGGCAAATGATGAATCCAACGACGACCGTGAGAAAAGAATCAAGGAGCTGAAGCGCCGGGCGGAAGAATTGGCCGGTGGAGAGATGCAGACTGGTGGGTTTGAGGATTGCCCCCCTGATGTTGAAGAAGGATTCTTGAAGCAGATGCTGGAATATGAGGAAGCCCCGTGGACGACTCACTTCCAGCAATTGGAGCGTGCCGGTGTATCCATGCCCGCGCCAGAAACGCTCAATGACCAAGAGGTGACCGCCAAGCTCTGGGAAGTCATTAACAAAATGGCCCAGATGCGCATCTTCCTTGAAGACACTGACCATCTGAGCGACCGCGAGCTTTACACGGAGCTTTGGAGTGACCTACTGCGCGAGGAAACGAAAGACATCATGCTCGACCAGGACTCCGCTTGTCATTATCAATTGCTGAGCGGTGGCAGCGACGAAGACACCCAACTCTATCTCAAATATTTCGCCGACGAGGAATGGCGCGAATGGTGGCACAAGGAATACCCGGACGATCCCATGCCGGACCCCGAAGACCCGCCTTACGATCGCGACCGCCTTCTGCCCCAACCCACTTACGGGCCACCTTCTGATGATTTGCCCATCGCCTAACGCGTCACATCTCGCGGCGGCCTTCGATCGCTTTCATCATGGTGACTTCGTCCGCGTACTCCAATTCCGAGCCCACGGGAATTCCCATGGCGATGCGGCTTACTTTCACGCCCAGGGGTTTGATAAGCCGGGAAATATAGACGGCAGTGGCTTCACCCTCGACGTTGGGGCTGGTGGCAAGGATCAGCTCTTTTACCGTGCCGCCCCTCAGGCGCTCGAGCAAGTTCTTGAGCTTCAGTTGGTCCGGCCCAATTCCTTGCAGCGGCGAGAGGGCTCCATGCAACACGTGGTATTGTCCGCGGAACTCGCGGGTCTTCTCCACGGCGATAACATTGTATGGCGTCTCCACCACGCAAATCACTTCGCCGTCGCGCCGGGAGTCCGTGCAGTACTCACAGGGATCGAGTTCCGTCAGGTTATTGCACACGCTGCACAAACGGATTTTGTCCTTGGCGTCGATGATGGCCGCGGCCAGGCGCTCCGCATCTTCCCGGGAGGCGCGTTCCAGGTGGAAAGCGATGCGCTGGGCGGATTTCTGCCCGATCCCCGGCAGACGTTTCAACTCATCAATCAAGCGAGCCAAAGGCTCAGCGTAGTCTTTCATAGGCTTGGCAACGGGAAATTCGAATTTCGAGTTTCGCTCTTGTCAGGTCAAGCCTGGAAGGTTGAGCCCGCCGGCCAGGCTGCCCATTTGGCTGGCCATCTGCTCGTCCACTTTTCGCGAGGCTTCATTGACGGCAACCAGGATCAGGTCCTGCAACATTTCCAGATCCTGCGAGGCAAACACCTCAGGATCGATGCGCACTTCGTGGAGCTGCTTCTGGCCATTCATTTTGACCGAGACCATGCCCCCGCCCGCCGTGGCCTCCACCACCAGCTCATCCAGTTGCTTCTGCAATTGTTCCTGGAATTGCTGGACCTGCTTCAGCATCTGTTGCATCTGCTGCAAATTTGGCATGGCTCACTCCCGGCTCAGGTCCTTAACATCCAACAACGTGCCGTCAAACTTCTTGCGAAAGGCTTCCACGGTCTGATCGCGCTCGGCGCGTTCGCGCGCGCTGGGCCGTTCCCCACGAGCTTCGACTTCCTGCTCTTCAAGTCTAACACAAATTCTCACGGGTTGGCCCAGCACTTGGGCGCACACCGTCCGGAGTATTTCCTGCTGCTCGCGGCTCTTGAGCAGATCCGCAAAAAAGGAATTCTTCTGGGCATAGACAAATGTGGCTTCACCATTTACGAAGCGCCAACGGGTCATGTGCTCCAGGCAACTACCCAGAAAATTCGATTGGCCGTAGACCTTGGATTTGATCGCGGCCAAGCGCGCATCTTCATTGGCGGGCGCGGCGGCTTCCACTGGTGCCGCCAGGCGCGGCGCTGCCATCTCCGGCGCGGGGCGGGATTCTTCCGCCGGCGGTTTTTCGAAACTCTCGGTGCGCACCTTGGGCGGTGGTTCCGCAGTCAAACGCGCGGGTGAAGCTAGGGCGGGACGCGGAGGGGCAGGAAAGCTTTTGCCCGGCACTCCTGCGCCCCCCAGCCCGCTGAGCAGCGTCTCCAGCGATGCCAGGCGCCGCGCGTGTACCATTTTCATCAAGGCCAGTTCCAGATGGAAGCGCGGTGCCAGCGCATAGCGCATCTCGCTTTCCGCGCGCAGCAGGATATTGAAAAACCGCGAGAGGTCTTCTTCGCTGAAGCGTCCCACCATCTCGCCGATCTGCTGGCGCTGGTCGTTGGGAACCTGGAGCAGCGTGCTTTCAGCGCCGCACGTGTGCCCAACCATCAGGTCGCGGACGAAGCGCGTGAGTTCGCCGCAGAAGTGCGCGAGTTCATAACCTTCCGAAGCCAGTTGTCCCACCCGTTCCAAAACCCGGCGAGAGTCCGCAGCATCGATGGCTTTCACGATGTCCGCCAACAATTCCGTGGGGACCACGCCCAGCACTTGGCGTACACGTTTTTCGTCCAGGTGTTCGCCGCAGGCGGCAATCACCTGATCGAGCAGCGAGAGGGCGTCGCGCATGCTGCCTTCAGCCGCTTGCGCCAGCGTGGAGATAGCGCCTTCATCGGCCTCAACTTTTTCCTCTGCGATTACCGCGCGGAGTCGCGCATAGATTTCCCCATAATCCAGCAGGCGAAAGGCAAAATGCTGGCAGCGCGACTGGATGGTGGGCGGCAGTTTGTGCGGCTCCGTGGTCGCCAGCATGAAGAGCGAGCGCGGGGGCGGTTCCTCCAAGGTCTTCAGCAGCGCATTGAAGGCCTCCGTGGTCAGCATGTGCGCTTCGTCAATGATGAAGATCTTGTAGCGATCGCGCGCCGGCAGGTAGCGCACCGATTCCCGCAGTTCGCGGATTTCGTCGATGCCACGGTTGGAGGCGGCGTCGATTTCCTGGACGTCCACGGAATTCCCCGCGGTAATTTCCACACACGAAGGACACGTGCCGTCGGGAGTCACCGTGGGGCCCGCAAAGCAGTTGAGCGCCTTGGCCAGGATGCGCGCCGTGGTGGTCTTTCCTACGCCGCGCGCCCCCGAGAAGATGTATCCGTGGGCGACGCGATCCGTCAGGATGGCATTCTTTAGAGTATCGGTTACCAGGCGCTGACCCACCACGTCATCGAAAGTTTGGGGGCGATATTTCCGGGCGATGACTTGGTAAGACATGGGAAGGAGAAATTAGGATTTAGGATCTGGGATTTACAGATTTGCCGTCCGTTGTCCTTGGTCCCTTGTCCGTTGTCCTTAGTCCGTTGCACAAATTGGTTAAGGAGCAGTCCTCAACCACGGTGTTTACTACTCCTCGGAACGTCGGCACCATGCGCCAACGGGCTTTTTGCTTGCAACGGACAACTGACAACGGACGTCTTTAATCTTAAATTGATCAGACTTCGGGTGATCTGCGGCACCCGGAGAGGCTCGTTACCGTTGCTTCCTTCCGGACCTGGCGGGGTTCGCGAACATCCGTCGCACAGAGCCCGAAGTCTGACATGTTTTGCCCATTCCTCTTGCCATGGCAATGAGCAAACTCAACTCGATGGTAACACGCGCCGCGGCTCGCGTCGATATCTTTGAAGTGACGAGTGGCAAGCATCAGGCGAATTCCGAAGGGGGAAAGGCGGGCAGCCTCGACGGTTCAGTTTATGGTGATTCCGTCAAAATGTAACCCATAATTCCCCTATTTTTTGTGCTATAACTTTATGGTTTCACAAATGACTCGGGGGCAAAGTCTATCGCCGGTACGCGAGTTGTGTGTAGCGCCCAACGCCGCCGATCGGCGAGAATAACGTATCTAGAAAAACCATGGAGGGTTCTAATGGCGTCAGTGAAAGTCGGCTTTTATGGCCACGTTCGGCAGTATCACAACCTGAAGAGTGAAATCGATGCGGCCATTCATGAGGTTCTGGAAAGCGGCAGCTATGTGATGGGCCCCAAGCTGAAGCAGTTTGAAAAAGACTTGGCGGTGTATTGCCACACGAAGGAAGCGGTGGGCGTGAACTCCGGCACCGACGCGCTCTGGTTGGTGTTCATGGCGCTGGGAATCGGGCCCGGCGACGAAGTCATCACCACGTCGAATACCTTCTTCGCGACGGCTGAGGCCATCTGGATCGCCGGGGCCACGGCCGTTTTCGTCGATTGCGACCCTAAGACTTGCAATATCGATGTGAACTTGATCGAGGCAGCCATCACTCCCAAGACCAAAGCCATCGTGCCCGTACACCTCTACGGCCAGCCCGCCGAAATGCGCGCCGTGGCGGAAATCGCCAAGAAGCACAAGCTTTTTGTGATCGAAGACAACGCGCAGGCGCTGGGGGCGCGCGGGTCGGACTTCACTCTGGGCGAGCTTTCCGACGCCATGTGTACCAGTTTCATCATTCAGAAGAATCTGGGCTGCTTTGGCGACGGCGGCGCGGTAGTCACCAATCGCGCTGACATCGCCGAGGACGTACGCAAGCTGCGCAATCACGGCTCGGTAAAGCGCTCCGTGCACACGATGGGTTACAACAGCCGCCTGGATGACCTGCACGCGGCGGTGCTGAGCGTGAAGCTGAAACAACTCGACAAGTGGAACGACCTGCGCCGCAGCTTCGCCAAGCAGTACGACGAGGGCCTGAAGGGCACATCGCTGAAGCTGCCCAGCGCGCTGCCCGGCTACCGGCACATCTATCACCTTTATGTTGTCGAAACCGAGGGCCGCGACAGCCTTCAGGAATACCTGAAGGAACGAGACATCACTGCGCTCACCCACTATCCTATCGCCATCCACCAGCAGGAAGGATTTCCGTGGGGCAAGGGCGCGCGCATCGTGGGCTCGCTGAAGAATGCGGAAGCGTCGGCGGCGCGGGTGCTCTCGCTGCCCATGTTCCCGGAGCTGACCCGCGAGGAAGTGCAGGCGGTGACCGACGCCACGGTGGCATGGGACAAGGGAAAAGGATAAAGTGTAAAGGGTAAAGTTTAAAGCGGCGCCAACCTCTATGTCGTCTTTTGCTTTACCCTTTATCCTTTAAACTTTACCCTTTACATCTTAACTTTCAGCCGGAGTCCCGGGTCCAGAATTGGTGATCCATGAGTTCAATTGAACAGTACACCGTCGTCGTCGCTGGCATGGGCAAGCGTGGCACGCATCATGCCGACGCTTTTCAGAAGAACGGACGCTTCAAGCTGGTGGGACTTTGCGATATCGACGCCGGGCGTCTGGAGGCTGCGGCCAAGAAATTCGGCGCGAGCGAAACCAGCGCCGACGCCGCTGCGCTTGTCAAGAAAGCCCGCCCTGATATTTTCTGCTTCTGCACGTTGCCCGACCTGCGCCTGCCCTTGATCCGTGCGGGCGTGGAGGCGGGCGTGAAGCTGATTGCCTATGAAAAACCCACGGCGCTTTCCACCAACGAAGCGCTGGAGATGATGAAGCTCACGCGCGCGGCGGGCGTGAAGACCGTAGTCAGCCACCAGCACCGCTACGGCGAACACTACAAGAAGGTGAAGGAGATCATCGCGAGCGGCGCCATCGGCCGCGTGCACACCGTCTACGGCACCGCCACCGGCTGGATGATGCACATGCTGACGCACCTGATCGATTACACGCGCTGGTACAACGACTACGCCGAGGCGGAATGGGTGGTCGGGCAGGCGCACGGGAAATCGAAATTCGCGGATAATCACCCTTCTCCCGACTACATCGGCGGGCTGATTCAGTTTGCGAACGGCGTGCGCGGCATCGTGGAGTCGGGCGATGGCGCTCCGGACGTGCCGGAAGTGGAGTACTGGTGGCGTAAGTGCCGCATTGGTGCGCAAGGCACCGAAGGTTTTGCCGAAGTCCTGACGGGGGGCGGCTGGCGCGCCGTCACACACAATGGGTTGATTTCCGGCCCCGGCAGCATGGACTACGAACACGACATGGGGCCGTATGTGCAGGAAATGGCGGACTGGCTCGACGATGAGAAGAAGATTCATCCCTGCAACGGCGAAAGCGCTTACAAAGACCTGGAAATCATGATGGCCATCTGCCGCTCCGTCGTCCAGCGTGGCAAAGTGAAATTGCCCCTCGGCCCCGGCGAGCTGGAACTCGAGGCGCTGAAGAGAGTGCTTGCGGATTAGCGATAGCTGTTCGGTGGCCCGCGAAGCTGAAGGGTTGCTCCAGCCAAGCCATCAACCCTCCTTCCTCAGCCGGGGAGGGGAACCTCGGCTATTTCCACAACAGGCCGAGTCTTCCCAGGAAAATGGCGAGGCACGCGATGGCAAGGCACGCGCCGACGCCGGCAAGGGAAATGATTAGGAGTAGCCTTTCGCCATTGATCATAGTGTTGTGCCTGGAAGTGGAATCTATGGTAGCACAAGCAGAAGGTCAAACTGAATCACTGCCACCCCAGGCAGGCTTGCAAGTGCGGAACCATATGCTATGATGGCAGGGAAAATTGGATAAAATCTCAAGCGAAGATGCTTTCAGGTGATACTGATGGAAGGGGTTACCACAGGGCGGACAGTTCGGCGACGCAGCTTGCGCATTGTCATGCGGGTGCCGCTGTATATCAGCCCGACTGATGCGCCCGCGACCGCCGAATGGGAACCCGTGGAAACGCTGGTGATCAGCCTGCATGGCGGGATGATCCGCAGTCGCCAGCGCTTTCCCGTCGGCACGACGCTGGATATTCGCATGCGGAACAAGCAACGATTCACGCGCGGTCGGGTGGTTTGGACGGCCGCGGGGGCAAGAGACCTCGCTTTCGAAATCGGTTTTGAAATCTTGGAGCCACCGGGGTTTTGGGAGATCAAATTCCCGGAGGACAGGTGGCCCGAGGGGGAAAATTCCTCTTTCCACCGGAGCTGAACGGGGGCCGTCCGTCCACTCATGCCAAAGGATATCCCTATGCTGGTTCGTGACATCATGACCACCGATTTCATTACTCTGCGCGAGGACGAAGCGCTGTTGGACGCAACGCTCATCTTTGCCCGCGCTGGTTTCCGTCATATTCCGATTTTGAACGGCACGCATCTGGTGGGTGTTGTCACCGAGAGGGACTTGAAACATTACACGCCGTCGATCCTCTCGGGGATTCCTCCTGAAGAGTACAACCGGCTGATGGAAACCACGCCGCTATCCAAGATCATGACCCGTAACCCGGCCACCATCGAGCCCAGCAAAACCGTCTACGAAGCCGCCCAAATTCTCTTCGACCGCCGCATCGGATGCCTACCGGTGGTCGAAGATGGCGAATTAAAAGGGATTATCACCACCACGGACATGCTGAATTTGCTCCTCCAATTGCTGAGAGAAAAAGGTTTCGTCCCGCCGGGGCTTGCAACCTGAGGCGGCCCGGAGCCCAAGTGTTCCTTGGATCCGCAGCCCCTGGGTGACGATTCGCGACAGTCATCATCCTTCACCATGAGCTCGCGCCACCTGCCGCGCCGACCTGAACCGGAAATGAGGAGCCATCAGGAGGAATTGAACATCCGCCCGCATGCCCCTTTGCTGCATCGTGTGCAAGCTCGTGGGGGCGCACTGGTGCGCGTATTGATTCTGGCGTTGCTTGGAGCGCTTGCCGGCGGCGCCTTGGCCGCCAAGGACAAGCCCCCGGTCCAATATCAAATCCCCATCCCCACGCTGCCGGATTTCTCGGCACTCGATTGGTTGCAAGGTCAATGGGCCGGCAAAACCCTCCCCCACAGCCCCTTCGGTGAAGGGCAACTCTCCGTCAGCCCCGACCTGGAAAAGCACTTCCTGGTTTTTCGTGGCGAGGTCTCACTTGCGGCTACCCGAACCGTTCCGGCCACCAAGGAATCATGGATGGGAATTCTGAGCGCCAGCCCCGACCGGGCCGGATTCATTTTACGCGTATTCTCCAGCACCGGATTCATCACGCGCTATCGATTGACGGTGGACGGGGCCGACCTTCACCTGAATCCCGAAGGCGGCGACTCCCCTCCGCCGGGATGGCTCTTTCGAAGGATCTGGGCGCGAACCGGGCCCGATGAATTCACCGAGACCGTACAGGCGGCTCCGCCGGGCAAAGCGTTCTTTGACTATTACTCCGCCAAGTTCACCCGCGTTCTCCCTCCCGCCAGGACCAACCCCACCCCATAAACGAGCGCTGGAGGGAAAAACGGTGTAGTATTTGGGCAGCCGATTTCGGAGCTTGGCCTTCCGCGTAGGGGCGGTGGGTAGCCTTCTGAAATCAAAAACTCCCCAGGAGAGTGCGCCATGTCCAAAGGGAAGAAGGTTGCACTTGTTGTGGTGATCGTGCTGGTCCTCATCGTTGTGGGGCTTGCCATTATCATTCCCATGCTCTTCAATATCGATCGCTACCGGCCACAGGTGGCCGCGCAAATTCAGCAGGAGACAGGGAAACCTGCCCAAATCGGCCGCCTGGCTCTGACCATCCTTCCGGTAGTCGCCATTCGCGTGGATGATTTCTCTTTGGGAAATCCCTCCGGCTTCCCCACGGGCGATTTTGTGAAAGCCAAGAAGATTTACGCGGTGGTTAATGCGTTTGCCCTGCTGCATCGCAAGGTGGAAATAACTTCCCTGGAGCTGGACGATCTGACGCTTGATATGTTGGAGGACACTCACGGCAAGTGGAACTTTGAAAACCCACCCGCCAAAGCCCCCACGCCGCCCGATCCGCAGGGAGACAGCAGCGCATCGTTCACGCTGGGGATCATCTCCAAGCTGACCGTCGTGCGAGGGGAGTTTACGGCGGCAAGCCTGCTGGCGTCGGGAGTGCCGGGCCCCTCTCTCATGGAGGTTCATGGGGCCGCGATCGACTTGCGAGAGGTAAACTTGAATGCCATGACCACTGCATCGCTCAGGGAGCCCGCATCCGCGCCAGGTGAACTCGCTGCCCTGGCAGGTTGGCTCGACACGATCGTTTACGCCGCAGATCCAGAAGGGCCGGCAGTGGCGCAGGGAACCATCAAGGTAGACGCGTCGCAGTTTGGCCCACTCGCCGTCACCAAGTTGAAATCGAAGTTCCGCCTCTTTCCCAAGCAGGCCTTCTTTGACGATCTGGATTTGAAATGCTACGGCGGCAGCGCCACGGGAAATCTTTCCCTGAATTTCGGAGGCGCGAATCTGGCTTACAGCGCGGACGCGCAGATCAAAGGCGTCAATGTCGCGGAATTTCTGGCCGCCTTTCCCCAGTCCAAGGGCATGATGACGGGCACTCTGGATGGTTCCGCCAAGATGAACGGCTTGGTCACGCACGCCTCCGATCCCTTGGCCGGCGTCACCGGCTCCGGCCAGGCAAGCATTCACAACGGGCGAATGCCCAGTTTGCAACTCGGCAGCAATCTGCGGAGCTTGGCGAAAATGGCCAACGTCGGCCCCACCAATGGCGACCCCTCTTCGTTCTCTTCCCTTTCCGCGGATTTCCGCATTGCGGAGGCGAGACTTTCGAGCAACAAGATTACTTTGGTCGGCAATGGCGTGGATGTGTATGGCTCCGGCAGCATGACCATGGCCGGGGAAGGGAGCCTGGATTACCAGGGCGACGCCAGTCTCGCCGCCAGCGGCAGTAATCCGCTCGCCACGGTTTTGGGAGGTTTGGCCGGCGCCAAATTTGCCAACGGCAAGATGACATTTCCTTTCACCGTGGGGGGAACTTTTGCAAAACCCAAGTTCTCCCTGAAAGGCGGCGCGGCGGGACAAAGCGGAGCAGTCCCAGCCGCCGCACAGGAACCTGTCAACGCGGTGCGCGGCCTCTCCGGGTTGTTTAAGAAGAAACAACCGTGAGGTTTTTCCCGGGCGATGAGTTATCATGACGAATGAGGGCGCGCCTGCCCCGCGGGGCGCAGTGCTTGGCGCCCAAGGGCATTCCGTTACACACAGGCAATATCCATGAGCCAACCCCTGGATCATCTCCATGCCGTACACGCCGCCGCGCGGCTTGAGCGCGTGCGCTACGCCATTCGCGACATGGCCGTACTGGCCGAGCAACTGGCGCGGGAAGGCAAGACCATCCTCTCCCTGAACATCGGCGATCCCCTCATCTTTGACTTCCGCACGCCTCCCCACTTGATTGCAGCCGTGGAAAAAGCCATGCGCGACGGCAGGAATGGCTACGCCCCCTCGCTGGGAATTCCCGAAGCCGTGCAGGCGATCCGCGCGGAGGCTGAGCGCAAGGGGATTCGCAACGTTCAAAGTGTTTTCCTGACGGCCGGCGTGAGCGAAGCCCTGGACATTTGTCTGGCGGCGCTGGTGAACGCGGGGGAGAACGTTCTGACGCCCAGTCCGGAATACCCGCTGTACTCGGCGATTCTCGCCAAGCTCGGCACGCAGCCTAATTCCTACCTGCTCGACGAGCAGAATGAATGGGAGCCTGACCTGGAGGACATCG
>Ga0181539_1000770_pt1 | contig 38180 bp, 22 predicted proteins | sample PEATcosm2014_Bin_46_FD_119767 | JGI IMG/M metagenome (GOLD analysis project Ga0181539, IMG submission 119767) | Peatland microbial communities from MTU Mesocosm Facility, Houghton, MI, USA - PEATcosm2014_Bin23_60_metaG | ecosystem: Environmental > Terrestrial > Soil > Wetlands > Peat | place... | reverse complement strand
GTGCCGCTCCAGATAGTTCATCAAATCCTTGGGCACCGGCCTGGCGAAGGCCTCGTTCGCCGCCGCAATGTGGTCCCGCGAGTCCCCCAGCACCCCCACCTCGTTCTCCACCTGCATCGCCAGCACCGTGTGCTCCTTGCCATCCACCTCCCGGATGTGGCGCATCAACGCCCCGAATGCCCGCGCGTCCGCGTCCCGCGTCGCGTCGCCAAAGGTGGAAAGAATGTTCAAGGTCTTCCCCGTCCGGTCTTTCGCCCACGGATAGCGCTGCGGGTCCGCCTTCACCCAGGATGGCTGGTAGGACGATTCCCCGTTCTTCCAGCTTCCGAACCACAGGATCACCAGCCGCAGGTGATTTTGCCGCGCGCCCTGGATGGTATCGTCCACCGTGGTGAAATCAAAGCGCCCTTCCTGCGGCTCGATCAGTTCCCAGGTAATCACCGCCAGCACGGTGTTGAGGTTCCGCTGCGCCAGTTTGGGCCAGATCCCCTCCATGTACTCCCGGCTCGATGAACTCGAATTGTGCAGCTCCCCGCTCAGCATCAGGAACGGTTTCCCATCCACCACCAGTTGGCTCGCTCCGTGCCGGGTTTCCAAGTGCGGCCGGGAGTCGTCGGCCGCCGCTTGCGCCGTCGCCGGGCACGCCAGTTGCGCGCCGGCCAGGCCAAGGCAGATTGTCAGGAGATGTCTTTTCATCGTCATTTCACTTTCTCTCTTAATTGGGCTTCTTCTTCACAATCCAGCGCCAGATTCATCCCTTTTGCAAGCACGAAGAGTCCAAAAATTAAAAGCTTGACAATTGTTAGCAACTATGATTCACTCTCAAACATGAGGGAGGAGCCATGGGCCATTCTTTAAATGCCAGACCCTTGGTCGCGCCCTCCTGTCCCGCCAAAGCTTCGGCAAAGGCGGACTTGTCGCGTATAGTGTTCCCGTCCTCCGTCTTGTCCGTAGTTTCAACGAAGGCGGGAGCTTCAGTGAAGGAGGAAGCGAAGGCGGAGCCGGCAAGTCATCACCGCGTCGGGAGAAAATCCGCCCATCAACTCCATCGTTATCCCCAGACCAATTTCAGCCCGCCAATTAAGCCAAATGAAGCCAAATGAAGCCAAAAAAAACATTTTCCATGACACGAAATGCCAAAAAAGGAGCAGACCACGCAGTCGGCGGCCGATTGTCTTCGGCTTTCTTCATCCTTCCCTGTCCGCCGTAGCTTTCCCGTCCTCCGCCTTGTCCGCCGACCTGTCCGCCGACTTGTCCGCCGAAGTTTCAACGAAGGCGGAAGCTTCAGTGAAGGAGGAAGCGAAGGCGGAAGCCTTTCTGAACCATGCGCCACCCCCCTCCTCATTCTCCCTCTTTCAATGCCCCCTTTGAACGCTTGCAATCCGCTGCAAATCACTCCATCATGCCGCAGACATGAATTGATGAGGGCTTTTCCACTTTTGCGGAAACCATTACGATGAGCGAATCGCCTGAAACAGAATTTGATTTGGAAAAACTTTTCCTTCCCGCTTGGGCGCAGGAATCGCCGGGGGCCAATAAATACGCCGGCTTCATGGGCGATACACGCCGCGAAAGCCGTCCCGACGACCGTCAAGCTCCCCGTCGCGGCCCCTCCAGGCCCGGCGGCCAGCGCCCCGCCGGCGGACGCCCGCAGGACCGCCGCTCTGATGCCCGCGACCGGGGCGGGCCACGCGAGGGCCGGCCGGATCGCGGACAGCGCTTTGAGCCGCGGGAACCCATCCCGCCGCCGCCGCCGCTTCAAGTCACCGCCACCATTTTGCCCGACGACAAGGGCCTCGATTCGTTGGCCCGGCAAATTCGGATGACCGGCCGCGCCTATCCCCTTTTCGACATCGCCCAGTTGATCTTGCAGAAGCCGGAGCGCCAACTGGCGCGGTGGGACGCGCTCAAGGACGCGGCGGGCAAAGTCACCCAGCCTCTTTTTCTTTGCGCGCTGGACGATTCCCTTTGGCTTTCGGAGGACGAGGCGGTGGCGCATCTGCTGGGCCGCCATTTCGACATGTTTTACAAGACCGAAAAAACCGCCACCGAACCGCCCAAGGGCACCTACACCTTTGTCGCCCAATGCGGCATGAGCGGGCTGATTTTGGGGCCTCCCAATTATCACGATTACCAGAGCAAGCTCCACAAGCTCCACACCGAGCGTTTCGCCCGCATGCCCTTCGAAGCCTTCAAGGCCCGCGTCAAAATTGTCAAGGATGAGGCCGTCGTCAAAAAATGGATCGAGGACCAGAGCACCAGGACGCAATACACCTGCCTCAACGTCCCGGAAGCCCAGAGCCTGCCCAACATGGAAGCGGTGGAAAAACATTTCCGCCAGACCCATCTGCCCAATTTGCTCAAACAGGTGGATTCCCACACCATGAGCGGGCCGGCCGGCAGGCAGGTCCGCTCCCCCGGTCTCCAACGCTTGCTGCGCTCCGCCTGGGAGGAACAACGCCGCTTCCCCCTCAAACTGGCCACCACCTTGAGCCAGCAATTTGCCGCCCGCGGCTTGCAGTTCTTCAAGGCCAGCCACTCCGTCACCTTTGTCTCCGTCGCCCGCCCTCATTTCCTCGACATGGAGGCGACCCCGGTTTCCGAAGGCGTGCGGCGCATTGTCGAATTCATCAACGCCACCACCAGATGCACCCGAAAAAAACTCATCGAGGCCTTGGTCCCTTCCCCGCCTCCCCCGGCGGCCCCTGCCGCCCCGGCTCTCCCCGCCGCAAGCGCGCCCATCCCGGCCCCAGTGCCGCCGGCGGAGCCTGAGCCTCCTCCCGAACAAACCGCCCTGGCCAGCGATTTGCATTGGCTCGTTCACCAGGGGCATGTGATTGAGTTTGCCAATGGAATCTTGGAAACCGCCAAGCGGCCGATCCCCAAACCGCCCAAACCCCAACCCAAACCTCCCGAGCCGCCTCCCGCGCAATCCTCCGCGCCCGAAAATCGGCCTGCCGCAGCCGCGGAATCAGCCGCCATCCCGGAAACCCGGCCCGCCCCGCCGGAAGCCGCCGCGACACCGGATGCCCCCGCCATCCCGTTCGCCACCTCCCAACCCGCCGGGGAACCCGTCCCGGAAAATCCCGCCGCCGATCATCCCGCTGCGCCGCAAACATTAAGTTTGACAGAGCAGCCATAATACTATGCCATTCTCCAAATTCGGGCTTTCCCACGCCATCATGCAAGGCATCAAGGCCATGGGCTACATTGAGCCGACTCCCATTCAAACCCGCACCATCCCCCTGGTCATGCAAGGCCATGACGTCATTGGCAGCGCGCAAACCGGCACCGGCAAAACCGCCGCCTTCGCCCTCCCCATGCTCTCCCTCCTCGACCACCATGAGGCCAGGAGCCGCGCGCTGGTGCTCGAACCCACCCGCGAATTGGCCGCCCAGGTGGAAACCGCCATTCATGACTTCGCCCGCTTCACCAATTTGCACACCGCCGTCCTCTACGGCGGCGTCGGTTACCAAAAGCAAATGGACGCCCTCACCGGTGGCGCCGACATCATTGTCGCCACGCCCGGACGTTTGCTCGACCACATGCAACGCGGCACCTGCCGCCTCGACCAGGTCAAATTCCTGGTCCTGGACGAAGCCGACCGGATGCTCGACATGGGATTCCTGCCCGACGTCCGGCGCATCATCCTCAAAGTCCCGCGCGAGCGGCATACTCTTCTTTTCGGCGCCACCATCCCGCCCGAAATCGCCACCCTGGTCCAGTGGGCCATGAAAAACCCCCAGTCCGTCCAGATCGGCGCCAGGCGGACTCCGGCGGAAACCGTCTCCCATGTCATCTACCCGGTCGCCGAAAGCCAGAAGTCCCTCTTGCTCCTCAAGCTCCTCGACCGCTTGAAATGCGATTCGGTCATCATCTTTTGCCGCACCAAACACGGCGCCGACCATGTCGCCAATTCCCTCAGACGCCACAACCACCCCGTCGCCGTCTTGCACTCCAACAGGACCCAACGCGAACGCGAGGACGCCCTCCATGGCTTCCGCCAGGGCCGATTTGAAGCCCTCGTCGCCACCGACATCGCCTCCCGCGGGCTGGACATTGCCGATGTCAGCCACGTCATCAATTACGACGTGCCCCAGCACCCGGAGGATTACATCCATCGCATCGGCCGCACGGGCCGCGCCGAACAGACCGGGGACGCCCTGACATTGATGGTGGCCGCCGACGCCCCTCATGTCTATGCCATCGAACGTTTCATCAGCCAAAAAATCCGCCGCGTCAAACTCGACGACTTCGATTACCAATACACCGCCCTTTTCGAGGAGGAAAAAGCGGGCCAGAGGACTTCCTTCCCAGGCAAAGTTCGCGGCGCGCGAATCCGCGGCGGCTATTTCTTTGGCCCGGCCAGGAGACGCTGATGCCCCTCGCTGTGATAATACCGCGCATCACTTGTGGGGGCGCCCTGCTCTGCCTGTTGGCGGGGCTGAATCCAGCTTTTGCCGCCGCCCCATCCGCCGCCATTCTGGCCGTGACGCCCGGAACCAATCTGCCCACGGCTGCCAACGACCCGAATCGCCCGCCCAACATTCGGTTGCTCAAACCCGGCGTTTGGACGGACGACGTGGGGGTGGATGACAATGGCAACATCTACAATCAGTACAAGCGCTCGCCATACGGCACTTGGAGTAATTACGAGGAGGCCAAGGCCAATCCGTTTCCAATCCCCGATGCGCTGGTCTTGAAAAATGGCCGGCGCGTGGAGGATGCCGACTCATGGTGGAAGCAGCGCCGGCCGGAGATATTGGAGGACTTTTATGCCGAAGTTTACGGCCGGATTCCTGGGAACATACCCAAGATCACCTGGGAAGTAACCCCCAGCCAAACAGACACACTCAGGACGAAGACGATCCTGGGGCACATTGACAATTCGGCATACCCGGAGGCGACCCCGGCCATCGAGATTACTTTGACGCTCCCCGCCAAGGCCGCAGGTCCGGTGCCCGTGATCGTGGTCGTCTCTTCCGGTGGATCTGGAGGCCCCCAGCGGGGCGCGCCTCCGGCGGCCCAAGGCAATCCCCCCGCCGCGGCCCCGGCTGCGGTCAATGCGCTTGGGGCCTCTCCGGCCAATCGCGGCGGGCGCGGTCCTGCCGCCCCGGCTCCCATCCAGCAGGTCCTTGCCCTGGGCTGGGGCTACGCCACCTACAATACCGGCAGCGTGCAACAGGACAGTGCCGCGGGTCTGACCCGGGGCATCATCGGCCTCGTCAACAAGGGCCAGCCACGTCCCAGTTCCGACCAGTGGGGTGCTCTGACCGCCTGGACGTGGGGCTTGAGCCGGGCCATAGACTATTTTGAAACGGACAAGGATGTGGACGCCAAACGACTCGGAGTAGAGGGCCATTCGCGTTGGGGCAAAACCGCCCTTTGGGCCGCCGCGCAGGATCCCCGCTGGGGGATCGTCTATGCCAGTTGCTCCGGCGAAGGGGGCGCCAAGCTCTTCCGTCGCAATTATGGCGAGACGACCGACAATATCGCCGGCTCCCACTGGATGGCCGCCGGCTTCCGCAAGTATGGCGGCCATTGGAACGATCTGCCGGTGGATGCGAACGAGCTGCTTGCCCTCGTCGCCCCGCGCCCGGCCTTTGTCACCGGCGCCACCCAGGACCCTTGGTCTGACCCGCGTGGTGAATTCCTCGCCGCCGTGGGCGCCGGGCCCGTTTACCGGCTGCTCGGCAAAAAGGACCTGGGCACGACCGAGATGCCGCCGCCGAATGTCTCATTAATCTCGGGTGATATTGCCTTCCGCGAGCATGTAGGCGCCCACACCGATATTCCCGACTGGCCGGTGTTCCTCGATTTTGCCTCCAAATACTTTGCCGCGCCCGCCATGAAGAACTAAGCCATATTAGCCTGTTGCGTTGCGTATGAGGAACGACATCTCCAGCCCCGTTGATCTGCGCAGCGACACGATCACCAAACCGACATCCGCTATGCGCGAAGCGATGGCCGCCGCCGAGGTGGGTGACGACGTGTTCGGCGAGGACCCGACCGTGCGGGAATTGGAAGCCGAAACGGCGGCGTTGCTGGGAAAGGAGGCGGCGCTGTTTACCGTTTCCGGCACGATGGCCAACCAGCTGGCCATCCGATCCCACACCGAGCCGGGGGATGAGATTCTGGTCGAGGCGAACGCGCACCTTTATTACTACGAAAGCGGCGGTCCGGCCGCCTTGAGCGGGGTCATGTGCCGCTGTTTGCAGGGCGAACGCGGCGTGTTCAACAGCGCCGATCTGGAGTCGGCTTTGCGCCCATCGAATCTGCACTTTCCACGCACCCGGCTGGTCTGCATCGAGAACACCCACAATCGCGGCGGCGGCAAAATCTGGCCGCTGGAGCGGATCCAGGAAGTCGCGGGGGCCGCGCGGCGGCATGGACTTCGCTTGCATCTGGACGGGGCGCGCCTTTGGAATGCGGCGGCGGCGACAGGCATCGCCGAGCAGCAATGGGCGGCGCCGTTCGACACGGTGAGCGTCTGTTTTTCCAAAGGGCTGGGGGCGCCGGTGGGCTCCGCCCTGGCGGGTTCAAAGGATTTGCTCGCGCGCGTCAGGCGTTTCCGCAAGATGTTTGGCGGCGGGATGCGGCAAGCCGGGATCATCGCCGCGGGAGCCCTGTTCGCCCTGCGAAATCACCGCGCCCGCCTGGCGGAGGATCATGCCAACGCCAAGGCGCTGGCCGAGGGGATCGCCCGTTGCAAGGGATTTGACGTGGCACCGCGTGAAGTGGAGACGAACATGGTGCGATTTGGCCTCCCTGGGGTGCCGGCCCAGGAGGTGGTGGAGCGGCTCCGATCACGCGGTGTGCTCGTGCTGGCCGCCGACCCTCTGACGATCCGGGCTGTGACGAGCCTGATGGTTTCCATCGAAGACATTCACCGGGCTGTCAATGCCATCGCGAAGGTGACGGAAGGTTGATTTGAATGGGTGATGCGCCGGCAAGACTCGCACTCAGGATGATGCCCAGATCCTGGCGGCTCATTTTACGTCGAACGATTGGCTTAAACGCAGATCGCGGGACGAGGACGCCGCCCAGACGCTGTAGGAACCTGGCGCCACCTTCCAGCCATGAGAAGTTGTATCCCAATACGACAGCGCCCGGGCATCCAGCGTCATCGTCACATGCGCCGAGGCGCCGGCGGCCAGTTCCACCCGGCGGAATCCCTTTAATTGACGTGGGGGCTGCGGCACATTCGGCAGGGACGGCAAACTCACATAGAGTTGGGCTACTTCCGCCCCGGCGCGGCTGCCGGTATTGGTCAGGTCAAACTCCACAGTCACGCTCTTGGCCTCGGTCGGCGGGCTTGCCTTTAAATTCTGGTAGGTGAAGGCCGTGTAGGAGAGGCCGTGGCCGAAGGCAAATAAAGGCTCAATCTTCTGGGCATCGTACCATCGGTAGCCCACCAGCAGTCCTTCCGAGTACTGAGCGACATCCTCGACACCGGGATATTGGGCCGCAGTTTGCAACGGCAAATCCTCGTCACGTTTGGGGAAAGTTATGGGCAATTTGCCCGACGGATTGACCACGCCAAACAGCACGGCCGCGACCGCCGCCCCATCCTCCTCTCCCGGATACCACGCTTCCAGTATCGCCGGCGCCTGGTCGGCCCAGGGCATCAACACCGGCCCGCCACTCTTGAGCACCACGATGGTATGCCCATTAGCTGCCAGCACCGCGGCCGCCAGCGTGTTCTGGTCACCGCTCAAAGCGATCGGGTGGTCCCTTCCTTCCGCCTGGCGATCCCCCAGCATCAGGATGGCCACGTCGGCAGCCTTGGCGGCAGCCGCCGCCGTGGCCACGTTCGTCCCGTCGTCTTCGAGGATCTTGACGTCATTGCCCGCCAGTTTCTCAATGCCTGCCACGGGATCTACCGTCAGGATTGGAGTCACATGCGAACTGCCCCCACCGCCGGTCATGGCCTGTGCCGCGAAGGGGCCGAGGACCGCGAGGGTATGAATGGCCCCAGCATGGAGCGGAAGCTGGCCGCCGTCATTCTTCAATAGCACGATGCCTTCCGCTCCCAGTTTCATGGCGATGGCGGCGTTTTCCGCCGGGATCGGCCCCCGCGCGGGCGGCTGCTCCCACACCCCGCGGCTCATCATGGTCCTGAAACGGCGCACCAGCTTCTCATCCAACTGCGCCACCGGAACTTCCCCGTTGGTCACCGCCCGCTTGAGCGCGTCGCCAAAATATATGCCGGTCGGCATTTCCAGATCCAGGCCCGCTTTCGCCGATGCCACCGTGCTATGCACGGCGCCGAAGTCCGAAGTGACGAATCCGGCGAATTTCCAATCGCCCTTGAGAATCTGGTTGAGCAGCACATCGTTTTCACAACAGTAGGCCCCATTGACCTTGTTATAGGCCCCCATCAGGGAAGCGCAACGGCCCTCCACGATGGCCGCCTCGAACGCCGGCAAATACAGCTCCCGCAACGTGCGCTCATCAATCACATCATTGACCCTCGCTCGATCTTGCTCCTGATTATTGCCCGCGTAGTGCTTCACATTCGCGATGACCGGGTGCCTCTGAATCCCCTCAACATAGGCAGCCGCCAGACGACCCGAAAGAAATGGATCCTCGCCGAAACTTTCAAACGTGCGGCCATTGTGCGGCGTCCGGGCGATGTTGATGTCAGGGGACTCCAGCAACAAATTCCCCAGCAGCACGGCTTCACCCCCGGCCACATCGCCATGGCTGCGGGCGGCCTCGATATCCCAGGTGGCCGCCAGCGCGATGGGCGCCGGCAGAGCGGTCGCTTTGCCCTCGTGTCCCGGTCCTGCGGGGCCTACCCCTGCCGGGCCGTTGGCCACGGTGAGCGCGGGTATCCCCAAACGCGGCAACCCCGGCACGATCCGGTAATTGTTCGTATCCCGGATCCCGTGCAACTGGGCGATCTTCTCGTCCAGTGTCATCTGGGCCACAATTCGCCGGGCCTTCGCGTCAAAGTCCGCCGACTCAGGCGCCGGCGCTTGCGCCCTGGCACCACCCGGGGGCAACAGCACAATAAGTGTGACACAGCAGAGGGCAAGCATCGCAGACCGAATATCTCTAATCATGGGAAACAGCGTAGCCGGAACCGTCAACAAGGCAAGCCTGTGGGACGCAAACAGGGAATTGTTGGTTGAGGCTCTGCCGGCCCAAAAAACCGGAGGATTGTTTTCCTTTCGGTGGTTTCAGCAGTTGATTTTGGCCGCGCCGGCCGTCGTTTCAGATGGCGGCTATTCTCCTGGGATTTCCCTCGCTCTTGGGCGACAACACAGACGTGACCTCATTTTGGCTTACCCGGCTCGTTGACCGGTTCGATTCGGACGTTGTCAAACCAATAGACTCCCGGGGGATGAAAAGCAAAGAGCATGACCCGCATTTCGGAGACCTCCGGACGCGCCTGTGTGGGGTGGAAGACCTGCGTGCAGGTGGTCCAGGCCCCGCCCTTGCAATGGCAGGTGACGGTGGTTTCCCAGCGCCGCTGCTTGGCGCCTTGGAACATGCCCCAGCCGCGCACCCAGACCTTGGCGCCGCCGTCGGGTCCCTTGTAATCGAAGCTGATTCGGTAGGCCTGGCCCGGTTTGACAGGAATCGGGTCCGAGTAGAGCGATAGGCCGTAAGTTTCGGCAATCGGGTTCTTCTCCGGCTTGGGGATGTTCCACAAGTTCGTCAGGCCCGTCCTGACCCATTGCGCCTGCATCGCCTGCTCACTGACGCGCGTGTCCATGCGGATGGCTTTTCCGTGGGCTGCGTCCGGCGCGTTTGTCCATTGAACCCCCAGGCCGTCCACGCGGTCCCAACCCGCCGCCTTGGCTTTGTCTTGCGCGTCAGCCTGTTCGAAATCACCGTGTGGCAAAACCGAATTGCTCTGGGCCGGGCCTTGTGCGGCCGTCAATGCCAGGATGAGCAGGACGAAAATGGGGGCGCGTTTCATGGGTGCTTTCCTTCCGCCAGAGCCCGATAGTATTCGGCCACCATTTCTTCATAACCTTTGGGCACACCCTCCCGCGCGCCGATGCTCATTTGCTCGCGCACCCACGACGGCAGTTTGTCCGCGTCCCGTCGAACGGCGATCTCGCTTTGCAGGCTGTCCTTGGCCGCGCCCAGCGTGTCCACAGCTTGACTGAACGCCCTGCGCACGCCCAAGCCGTCGTCCTTCCGGGCGGCTTGTTCCACTTGGTTCATGGCGTTGACAGACGTTTCCAACTCGCCGCCGGAGAGGTGATAACGGCGCAATTGCAGCGCGAGAGCCGCGGCCTGCTGGCGAATTCTGGCCTGCTGCTCGGCCAGCCGCGGCATCTTTTGGTTCGAGGGCGGCGGGGCGGGACCGCGCAACCCCTCGCTTCCATAACCGGACAATTTGCCGCCGCCGGTGGCGCCGCCGGCGTCATTTTTCGCCGTGTCTTTCACACTGCCCTGTTCGAAAGGTTCCGGATCCAACCGCGTCGGCGTTTCACGGCCCTCCTTGCCTTCCGCGGTGTCGCCCACCATTTGACCGTGACTGCGGCCGGTGCGGCCTTCGCCGGAGCGACCGCCAACTTCATTCTGGTTGGGCAGCAGATTTCCGGTGACGCCTTTGGCGCTCATGTCCGAAATCGGCCCGTCGCTCGCGCCCCAACCGGCGCCCTTGTCGATGGAATCCAACCACGAACTGGAGACATCCTCCACATCGGGACTCATTTGCTCCTCCTTGTCCAGCAAATCGCCGACCATATCTTCCAACTCCTTCGGCAATTCGGCCAGGGCGATGTCCGTCGCAGTCATCGGCTCCTCCATGCTCCACTTGATATTGTCCGGCGCGTCCGGAAGCCACCGCTCCAGGTTGTTGACTATTTGTTGGGCGTTTTCCAGGCCGGATTGTTCGTGGGGCACGGCCAACTCCACATGCTTCTGATTCACCGCGTCGGCGGCCTCCTGCACCTCTTGAAAGACCGAATTGACCTCCTGCGACAGCGACGCGTCGGCGAAGTCCTGCTGCGGCAGTTTGCTCAAATCGGTGAGTTGCTCCTCGAGAAACTTGGCCCACTTGTCCTCTTCGCGCGACAACTCGCCCAGTACCGCTTGGTCGCTTTGTGTCAAATCCTCGGGCTCCTTGGCCGCCAAAGTGCGGCTTCTTTCGAGAATGCGCTCCTGGTCCGCCACGAATTTCTTCATCTCATCCAACATCTCCCGCGCCTGCGCCTCGCCCGTGGGCGGAACTTGACTGGAGTTCTTGCCTTCGGCGACAGGGTTGAGCGGAGCGTTCCGCGCGTCGGCGATCTGGCCCAACAAACCGAGCAATCGGGTGAGTATCTGGTCCTGCCGTGTTTCCAAGCCGGCGAGCAGACCAGGCAGTCCGCTCCTGGCGGCCGTTTTGAGGGAATTCAGGTCCTCCTGCGCGGCGGGCATGTCGTCATTGACCAGCGTGGACAATGTCGCCGCGTAAGGCCTGCCGTCGGGTTGTCGGCTGAAGAGTGTCCTGGCTTCGGAACCATGGCTGCGCGCCTCGCCTTGGGGCGCGAGCAATGCGGCAACCTGGCTGGCAAGGCTCTTTTTTTGGAGAACGTCCTGGAGGTAGGCGCGGAGGTTCGCGGTCAGGCGGTTGGCTTTTTCCTGCGACGCCGCGGCGAGTTTGAGCGCGTCGAACGCCGCCTTCAGCGGATCGTCGTCGCGCAACGCCAGGTCCTCCGCCGATTTCAGGCGGAGCACAATGGGCCGCGAACGCGAGGGTGCGCGGCCTGGGAGGAAATCACTCGCCTGGGCCTCCAAATAGTAGGAGGCGCCGGATTCGAACCGGCTGGGATCAATGACCAGCGAGAAGGACTCCCGAACAGGCCCGGGATTGCCCGGCGGTCCCATATAGGTCCAGCCCTTGAGAACATGGTCCGGCTCCTCCTTTTCCGTCGGCCGCACAACCACCGAAACGTTGGACAGGCCGAAATCATCGCGGGCCACGACTTCCAGCAGAAGGCTCTGTCCAAACTGCACGAGGCGGTTGCGGTCTTCGGTGACAAAATCCACTTCCGGCGGGTTGTCGGGAATGATCCGGACATCCCCGCGGGCCACGGTCAGGGATTTGCCGCCGACCTGGAAGGCGGCCTGGATTTCGTAGGCGCCCGGGTTTGCGACAGTGGCCACGGCCTTCCAGTGCGACCCGTTTCCCTCGAAGGCCGACTCTTCTCCGCCGAGATTCCAGGTCGCTGATTGCACCGGCGGCTGCACGGCAAACGAAATCTCCACCTCTGATCCCGCCAGCACCGAGAGCGGGGCGGGCGGGCCGGAGAAGTTCTGCGGCTTTTGCCCGATGTAGGCGGGCGGCGTGACGCGAAACGCCGCCTCCTGGAGGCGCGGGGCGGGCAGCACTTTCACCGCCACGCTCCGCGTGAATGTGTCGCCCGCGAAAACGCGGAAGGCGAAAGGCGTTTGAATGTTGGCAAACACGTGAACAAACTTGCCCGGCGCTGGCGCTGGCCCGTCGGACTGCGGCAGCCGCTCCATCTCAGTATGTTCGCCGCCATTTTGCGCCGGCTCGATAAAACCGGATTTTTCCCGCCAGGCGATCAGCGGCGGCGCCAGCGGTGTCGGGCCGGGGTTTTTTTCCACGGCCACACATACGTCGAGGTTCTCTCCCTCCGCGACCGTAAGATCATTGTCAGGGGTCAGTTTGAGCACACAGTCCCCCGCGGGCGGGACATCGCGCAGAGGCAAAGCATAGCGCGCGGCCGCCGCCCCAAACTGGCGCGGAAAGAACGTCAACGCCGCGGCCCAGAGTAGCACCACCGCCATCGCCGCTCCGCCCCATGCCCGCAGCCTCGGCCAGTCCCAAAGCTCTCTCACCCGCAGGCCGCTGGAGATCGTCTCCGATGCGGCCACCGTTCGCGCGGCGAAGGGCGACTCTTGTGCGCGGACCGTCTGGCGCTGGAACTGAATCGCGTTGATGAGAAGGTTGTCGCGGATGCCATAGCGGGCTTCCAGTTCCAGGGCCGTGCGTTCGGGCGTTTGCCGGCGCCAGGCCACCCGCAGCACCTTCTGAAATAACAGGACACCGCTGAAAAGAGCCGCGCCCAGCGCCAGCGGCAGGCGCAATCCGGCGGGCAGACTGAGCAAGTCGTCAAATATAAACAAAAGCAGCAACAGCCCCGGACAGACCGTCAGCCACCCGCACAGGCCCGTCAGCAGGAGCGACCATTTCAGCCGCGCGCCGGCGGCTCGCATCCTCCTGGATAAGTTGCTCGGTTCCTGGCGCATCGGTTCATTGGGCTTAGTCCCCCGCGGTCCATGTGTCTCCATCCTTGTGAATATGCCACAGTTTGTCCGACAATTCCACCGCCGGGGGGGCTTCGTCTTTCGCGTCAATGCCGCGGAACAACCAACCCTGCCCGGCCAGCATCAGCCGGTCGCCTCCCTCCTCCGTTTTCCATCGGTAAATCTCCAGCCGCCACGGCTGGCTGCGGCTTTGCCCAAGGGTCGTTTTGCCTTTGCGCGCGGCCAGAATGAGCGAATAGATTTCCCCGGCCGCCGGGTCTCGGACCACGCCCAGCACGCGGCGTTCGTCGAAGAAATCCTCTGTGTTCGTCAGAGCGTTTTGCACCTGTGCCTGGGTTTTCTCATCCTTCTCCGTCGGCCAGCCGGCCACCACTTTTCCGCCGGTCCGGATCGCCAGGAAGAATTCCCGGCCCAAAGGCGAAGGCATTTTGAATTCGCCCGCCGGTCCCGCCGCGGTCGCCGCCAGACGCACCAGAGCGCCGCGCGTCAGTGCGGCGATTTCAAATCCCGCGCCCAACCCCGGCCATTTCAGGCGCAACGTCACCGTGGCCGTCTCCGCCCCTGTCGCCCCACCGAAGGAAATGCGGGTGGGATAAACCATGGATTGCAGGGTTTGCCCCTCGTTGCCGCGCTGTTTGGACAGCAGCACCACTTTTTGCGCCGTCTCCTCGCCCTCGACGTACAGGACGGTCGAGTAGAGATGCCCGGTCAGTGTCTCCCCGCCAGCCAGCAGGACCGTTGCCTCGAGATAGCGGACCGGATAGGGCTCTCCGAAGAATTCCTTGGCGGTTTGCCCGGCCTCTTTGAACCGCCAATCGCGGTCCATCTCCTCCTTCTCGGGGGAGACGCGAATTTCCCGCACGCGGTCCAGCTCCAAGACGCGGATTTGCGGGCCGGCTTCAATTCTCAACGAGCCGCCCGGCGTCAACGAGATTTTACCCTCCGCCACACTGCCGTTGGAGAATTCCACTCTGCCGTCGCGCGACTCCGTCGCGCCCGGCGCGGAAATGACAGCCATCGTGACCAGCGTGGCGGCTAGCAGCCCCGCGCGGCGCCCGCTCTGGCGGCCAAATCCGGAAAAAGTGTGTTTCATCCGCATCCTCAGAACAAGTTGACTTTGCGCCGCAGGGTCCATTCCAACACCAGCACCGCCAGGAACACAAGCGCAAACCACGGCCCGGCCTCCACCAGCGCCGATTCCCCGGCCGCGGTCTTGTGGGCGGGGAGGCTGGCGACGCGCTCCGCAAACTCTCCCGCCTCCTCCTCGCGGTAATAGGCGCCTCCGCCGAGCGCGGTGAGGCGTTTGAGGAACACCTCGTCCAGCTCCAGACGCGATCCCTCCTCCACCCGCGGCCCAACCGGAAAAGCTTTTTCGTAAGCCTCGAGAACGCGATCGCCCTGATAGGCGACCAGACGAAAATCATAATCTCCCCGGTCGCGAAAGCGCGGTTTGACTTCAAAGGTCTGCTCCCCCGCCGGCAGGGGCGTCACCTCGATCGCCGTGCTTTGGCCGTTTCGGGACAGCGACGCGGTCAGCCGCAGCACTCCCGCGCCCGCGCCGGGCACCCGAATCTCGCCGGTCGCCTGGTCGCCGGGCCGGTAAAAGTCCTTGTCCCAGCTCACGGCCAGATTCTGCCCCCCTTCGGTCTTGCCGGTGAGATTTCGCACGGCCTGCCGCCAGAAAAGTCCGTAGGCCGAGCGAAGCGGCTCGGGCTGCAAGGCCCATTTCCACAACGTGTCGGTGGCGATGCCCATGACTTTGCCTTTGCCGTAGGGCTGCCATGCGACCACAGCCACTTCGCGGTCGCCCAGTTCCGCCGTCAGTAGGGCCGTGGCGTTGGGCTTCAGTTCGCCCACCCGGTTCACACTGTCAAGGCGCGCCGATGCCCGCGTCACCGTCTCTTCGACTGTCGCCAGCATCGCGTGGCCCGAGGCCATGGGCGGGACATGCACGGCAAAGGAGCCTTGCGCGGGCGCCGGTTCCTGCGATGAAAGCCGCCACGGAAAAAGAACCTCCAGCGAACTGCCCGCGTAACCCCCGCGCCCGAAGGACTCGTCCCCGCCCAGGAAAATCAACGTCCCCCCCTCCTCGACATATTGAAACAACGCCTGCATCTGGCCCGGCGCGCGATCCCCGGCGGGAAAGGAGCCGATGACGATCACGTCGTAGGGTTTGAGGGCATCCTTCGTGGATGGAAATCCCGACCCCAGGGCTTCATCGCCGGGCGCCCGGTCCCCTTGCAGCGTGTAGCGCGCCCCCGCGCTCCGGAACAAGGCGGTGAATGAGAGGCCCGGATCGCGCGCCAACTCGTTGCGCAACATCTTGAACTCCTGTCCCAACTCAACCGTGAAATAGAGTACGTGGAGCGCCTTCTTTTCCACGTCCACGCTCACCACCCGCGAGTTGTTCAGCGTGGAAAGCTCGCCGATGGCTGGTTGGACAGTCACCCGGTAGCGCTGCATCCCCACTTGGCTGCTTCGCGCCGCCAGCCGCGCGCGGGCCTTCAAATTAGACAGATCCACCACCTCATCGGCCACTTTCTCCCAGCCGCCGTTCGTCGCGTGCTCCAACACCACATGGCTGCGCGCTATCGCTTGCCGGAACCCGGACCCATGACCGGTGCGCGCCTGGATGTCCGCACTGATCTCAAAGCTCGAGTCTTTCTCAGCCGTCGCCGGCGCTTGCGCCTCCGTGACCGCCAGATCGTTCCAAGTCGCCGGGTCTGTTCCGATGCCCACAACGGAAAGAGGGACCTTCGGCAAAGCCGGGTCTTCGATCACTTCATCCCCGCCGTCGGTCAGCAGCACTACTCCGAGATAGGACGCCACATCGCCGCGCTCCGAAAGCGCCAACAAACAATCGCCCAGATCCGTGCCGCGAAGGGTCGTCCCCGCCGCCGCCGCTTCGCCCGGTTTGTGAATCGTGGTGTCGAACGCCAACTCGTCGAGTGTCACGCTGGCGGGGAGCGATTTCTTCCATCGCTCAACGATCTCCTGGGCGCGGGCCGCGCGCGACTGATGGTAGTCGTCCACCACGTCCATCGAGGAGGATGAATCCACCAGAGCCAGCACCCTCCCCTTGGCCGGCTCGGATTTCAGGAGCGTGGACACGGGATTGAACAGCGCCAGCAGCAGCAGTGCCAGGGCGAGCCACTTTGGCAGCGCCAGCCAGCGCGCGGCCAGGGGCGCCCGGCGGCGCACACGCCGCCAAAACAGCCACCCCCACGCCGCCACCGCCAGCAGCAACCCGGCGCACCAAAGCGGCGCCAGACGCGGATGCCATTGGATGGTGGCCAGCAGGATCATTTGATTAGGGAGACGAGACCGGGCGAAGGGGTGGCGCGCCCGCTTGCAGCTTCATTGGCGGCGGATTGGCCAGCCAGCCTTCCAGTGCCAGGCATGAAAAGGCCAGCAGCAGCAACGGCAAACTCAATTCCAGCGACCGTTCCTGCCGGTCAAATTGCGGCCTCACACTCTGGCTTCCAGAAAGGTTGTCCACGGAATAGGGCAAGTTTCCCAACGCCGCCACCGTGTTGCCGGTAATGAACTTCCGGCGCCCTTCCTTTGCCGAAGACCGCACACCCACCCACCGGGTTTCCTGGCCCAAGTGCAACGCATACACCCCGACGCGTGGGAATGTCGTGAATTGGCCGGCGGGGCCTTTCCAGTCCAGCGGGCTGCCGCCCAGCGATTGGACCTCCAGTGAATCAGCGCCGCCGGGCATCCCAGTCAAGGGCTCGCCCGCCACCAGTGACGTGATCCGGCCGGGCGCGCCCTCCTGGTCGAGCACCATGCTTTGCGCCAGCGCGACGAAGGCGGGCTTGAGCGGCAAAGTGCTCCAAGCCGGATCAAAGGCCAGGCCGCTCGCAAGCAGCAGGCCCCGCCCCACCTTCTGCGACGCGAGCACTATCGTGCCGTCCTCCAATCCGAGAATCGGCGCAGCCTGGGCCGGAACGCGTAGCGGCAGAAACCGAAACACTTTCACGTTGCGCAGCGCCACTTCGCCCTTCTCATCGCGCAGATCGTCGAAAATGGCGTTGGCTTTGTCCAGCACCGTCAGCGCCAGACCATTGGAGGAGGCCTGCGGGCCTTCCGGCGCGATGGTCAGCCAATCCGGCTTCCTTTCCCCGCCCGCCATGCCTCCTGGGGACGGTACCAGCAGTGCTTTGCCTCCCTTCATCAGAAACTGGCGCAACGCCTCCAGGCCCGCGGTGGCCTCCGCGCCAGACTCTAGAACTGCGTTCCACGGCAGCACAACAAAGCCCTCGCCCCTGTCGCTGGCAAATGAGTCGAAACTGGAAAAGGAGGTGGCCAACCCCGACAAACGGCCATCACCGGTCGGCGACAGGGCCGGCGGCAAGTAGCCGAAGTCGCCCGCTCTGCCCAGAAACCGCACCGCTTGTTGTTCCACCCCGGTGAACGCCGTTGCGGCCCGGTTGTCGGCGGGGAAATCATCGCCCTCCACAGTGAACAGCACCCAGCGCAGGCCGGGATTCAGCGCAGTCAGACTGATGGTGGCATTGCTCTCCTCTTGCGGTGCAAGGCTCAGGTCTGCGCCGCCCCGGTTCCCGGCGTCGTCCAGCCAGTTCAACCGCACCTGCGCTTTGCCCGGACCCAGGTTGGCCAACCGCACTTGCACAGGGAACCGGCGGCCGGCGACGACAGGCCGCGTCGGCATCTCCACCTCCGTGAGCGACACGTTGGGCAGCCCTGTGGACGCCGTTGCAATCCGGTGAACGGCCACGCCCAGACCGCGGGGCGGCGCGGGCGGATTCACCGGAGGCTGGCCCCACTTCTCCTGCTGCAAATCCGAAAATATTTGGATTTCCCGATGCGCGGCCGCGCTGGCCTCGATCATTCTCATCGCCCGGTCCACGGCGGCGGCCACGCTGCCGCTGCCTTCGGTTTCGGCGACGGCGTCGAGCGCAATTTTCAGGGCGCTCTTGTCTTGCGTCAGGCCCCCCGGCAACGGCGCCGCCGGATCGGGCACCAGGAGAACCAGGCCGGCGCGGTCGCTGTCCCCAAGCGCGGCCACGATGTCGCGCGCGCCCTCCACCGCCTGCTTGAGTTTGGTCCGTCCCCCTTCGCCAGTGCCGCTCGCCGAGCCGGAATTGTCTATCAGCAGCACCACCGCCGCCTCCCCCGTTTGGCCGTGGCCAAACCAAACCGGCCGCGCCAGAGCCAGCAGCACGAAGAGTATGAGCAGCACGCGCAGCAGCAGGATCAGCCATTCGCGCAGCCGTCGGCGCGCGTTGAGCTTGGGATCCAGGCGATGGAAAAACATCAACGTGGAAAACGGGCGGCTTTGCCTTTTCAGCCGAAAGAACAGATGGAACAAGACCGGCAGCGCGGCCAGCGGCAGCAGCGAAAGGAAAAGCGGATTCAAAGCGGTCAGGCCGGTCATAGCTGGCTGAATTTTGCGTGCAACGTCTCTTCCACCGGTGTGCGCGTGTCAATCAGATGATATTCCGCCATGCTCCCCAGACAGCCTCGCCGGATTTCCTCCAGATATTTGGCCACCTCATTGGCATAAGCCTCCCGCACTTGGTCGGCTTCCACCGGCAGCCGCGCCCCTGTCTCCAGTTCCCTCAACTCGGCCAGTCCGCTGAAGTCCAGGCTCAACTCCGCCCCGTCCAGCGGCTGCAATACCAATACCTCGTGTTTGTTGTGGCGCAGATGCTGAATGCCGCGAATGATGCCCGCCGGCTCCTGCAACAGGTCCGAAATCAGGATCACCAGGCTGCGCCGCTGGATTTTTTCCGCCGTCTGGTGGAGCGCCTCTTCGATCTGGCTCCGGCCGGACGGCTTGATCTCATCCAGCGCCAGCAGCATGGGCCGCAGCCCGTCGAACGATCCGACGGGCGGGAAGCTCCGCCTTATTTCATCGTTGAAAAGCGTCAGTCCGGCCGCGTCGGACTGGCCCAGCAATATCAGCATCAGCGCCGCCGCCAGGTAGCAGGCGTAGTCCATTTTCGAGTGCAGCCCCGCTTGGCGGAAGCTCATGCTTTCCGATATGTCCAGCACCAGGTGCGCGCGCAGATTGGTCTCTTCCTGGTAGCGGCGGATCACATGGCGGTCACTGCGGGCGTAGATGGCCCAGTCAATCAGGCTGGGCGGGTCGCCTGGCGCGTATTCGCGGTAATCGGCAAACTCGACCGAGGAACCAAGGTGCGGGGAGCGGTGCAAGCCCTGCATCGCCCCCTCCACGGGCCGCCGCACTGCCAGGCCCAGACCCCGCACTCGTTCCGCCAGTTCCGGCGGCAGGAATTTGTAGGCGGGGGCGCTCACCGATCAGCTAGTACTGCGGCTCTTTGACCGCGGTGACGATTCTTTTCACGATCTCGTCGGTGTCCACCGACTCGCTGGCAGCGGTGAACGTGGGGAAAATGCGGTGCCGCAACACCGGCAGCGCGTACTCCCGCACGTCGGCGCACGAGACGCTGAAGCGGCCCTGCAGCAGCACATGGGTCTTGGCCGCCAGCAGCAAATACTGGCCCGCGCGCGTGCCCGCGCCCCAGTTCACCCAGCGGTTGACAAAATCCAGAGACCCCTCGCTCTTGGGCCGCGTGGCGCGAACCAGGCTCAGCGCGTACAGGGCGACGTGCTGGCTGACGGGCACCTGGCGGACCAGTTGCTGGAGTTCGAGCACCTGCGCGGCGTTGAGCACCCGCTCCACCTCCGCCGGGGCGTCGCGTGTGGTGTCCAATATCACTTGCTGCTCCTCCTGCGCGCTGGGGTAGGCCAGGTGGATGCAAAACATGAAGCGATCCAGTTGCGCCTCCGGCAGCGGGTAGGTGCCCTCCTGCTCAATCGGATTCTGCGTCGCCAGAACCATGAAAGGGCTGGGCAGATCGTAGCTCGTCCCGGAAATGGTCACCCGCTGCTCCTGCATGGCTTCCAGCAGCGCGGCCTGCGTCTTGGGCGGCGTGCGGTTGATCTCGTCGGCCAGCAGCAGGTTGCTGAAAATCGGCCCGCGATGGAAGCGAAAGGCGCGTTTGCCAGTCACCGAATCCTCCTCCAGTATATCCGTGCCCGTTATGTCGGAGGGCATCAAGTCCGGCGTGAATTGGATGCGCCGGGACTGCAGGTCCACCGCGGCGCCCAGGGTGCGAACCATCAGGGTCTTGGCCAGGCCGGGCACCCCGATCAGCAGGCAATGACCGCGGGCGAACAGGGCCACCAGCATCTGGTTGATCACCTCGCGCTGACCCACGATCACTTTGCCAATTTCCCCAAGCACCCGCTCCCGGGCTTTCTCGAACCGGGCGATGACTTCCTCCGATCGCGCGGGCGGCAATGCCGCCTCCGGGGCCTCCGCGCCTGCGCCCTCTGCTCCCGGGCCATCCTCCAGCGTAAAGGCAAACTCGACTTCTCCCAGGGCGAACACCGTGCCGTCGCGCAACGGGCAGCTAAGGACCCGCTCCCCGGCCACGACGATTCCATTCTCGCTCCCCGCGTCCTCCAGTTGGTAGCCGCTTGCGTCCCGCGTGATCACCGCGTGCCGGGCGGAGACCGAACCGCACGGAAGGCACAAGTCGTTTTTGCTGCTGCGGCCAATGGCGGTCCGGTCTTTGAGCGGATAGCGGCATTCCTGTTCCTGGAATCTATAGACGAGCGCGGGCATGGCGGGGTCAGTGGGTCATGGCGTACATTATTATGTTGACACCTAGCTTCAGCGCGTCCTCCGGCTGGTAGGCTCGCGCCAGCGGCGGGTCCAGGCCCTGCCAGCCGGTTTCCAAATCTATCGGACTGTAAATCACTTTCAGATCGCCATTCAGGGTGATGCCTTCGAGATAGGGCTTGCTCAGGCCGGGCCGGGCGGCGGCGGCGGCTGGAGTGTATGCGGCCTCGGTCATTTTGAACACCGTGTTGAACACCGGGTGCGCCGGCGGCAGCGAGGCCGGGGTCGCGTCCGGCAGCACTTTCTTCAACTCCCGTCGCACCGCCCTGTCGAATGTCTGCAATCCCAGTCCGTTGTTAATGAGCAGCGTCCCGCCGGCGTCCAGAAACCGTTTCAGCGCCGAGACCGCGCTGGCGTCCCAATGGAAGTCATCCAGACCGGATAAATAGAGGAAGGTGAAGGACGACAAGTCATCCTGGCCGGGCTGGACCGGCACCCGCTTCAGGCTCACGCGCAGCGCCGTGTTCTTGCGCAGTTCCTGCAACAGCCGGCTGGCCCCGCCCGACTCCACGTTCCACGCCCCGTCGTGTTTGATCTGCGCGAAGACAAACTCATCTGTCGGCCGCTTCTCGTCCAGCGCCCCGTAGATTTCCGGCTTGGCCTCGGCCCGGCCTATCCGCGCATAGCCGACGGCATAAGCCGCGATGTTCAGGCCGATCTTGTTGGCGGAATTGACGTCGTAGTAAACGGCCTGTGGGAGCAGCGGCACTTCATGCCCGTCCCAGCCGCAGCCCAGGCCGTACTTGGAAAGCAGGACCCCCACCCGCGAATAGACGTACATCCCTTCCAGCAACGGCTCATGGGATGCCAGGTTCTTGGGGTAATTGACTTGATTCACATCCACTAGGATGTGATAGAGCGGATGATCCGCCGGCAGCCCGCGAAAGCTCAACTCGGGAAACGTCTTCTCCATCCCCTCGCGGAACGACTGGTAAAAATAGGGGCCGCCGGCGATGTTGTCCGCCACGATCATCCCCCCTCGCAGCACGTACCGGCGCAGCAATTCCATATCGGACGGTGAAAACTTGATCGAGCGTACCCCGCTGAAAAAAAGGACGGGAACTGCGGCCGGGTCGCCGTCGAAGCCGGCCAGGCTGAAACTGTCGGCGCCGTAAGTCACGCCCAGCCGCGCGCTGGCGGTCTTCATCAACTGCTGGAGGTCTCCAGGACAGAGGTTCCAATCCGCTATCTTGGTTTGCGCCCCGGAGTCATACGTGAAAGACGCGTCCTCACCCCAGACGATCTTGGCGGCCAGCTTGGGCGGGCTGGGTTCGCGCTTGCGTTCCGTCCGCCGCAGCGGCGTGGCCGGCAGCGGCAGCGGCGGAAAGGCCTCCCCGCCGGAAATGCGCCGTTTGGCCGCCTCGGGCGGCGGCCCCAGCGGCACGAACCAGTCGTTTTCCCCAGCCTGCGAATATAGCCCGCCCCCCATGACCAACGCCAGGATCCCCGCCGCCCGCCGCCTCAAGGCGCGGCGGAGACAGCATCGAACAATGTCTGACGTTCTCAATGGTTGCTCCATTTGTCTTTTGCCTTGGCGGCGGCTTCACTGTAGGGGAAATCCTTGAGCAACCGGCCCAAGGCCCGTTGCGCCTCCTCCTGCTTGCCCAAAGCCAGGCCGCTCTGGACCACCGCAAACAGCGCTTCCGACTGGCGCGGATCGTCCCCGGCCGCCGCCAGCAGCGTTTGTCCGTCGGTCAACGCCCGTTGGAATTCCTTGCGCCCCATATCCAGCCTAAGCCCCAGCAATCCCGTGTCAAGTGACATTCGCTCCAGCGGCATCTCCAGTTCCAGCCGGTCCAACGCCGCCTGCGCGTCATCCCATTGGCCGTGCTCAAGCAATATGGCGGCGCTTTCCAGCAGGGCGGCCCGCGCCAGGTTGATCTCTCCGACGGCCTTCATTTCGCCGGCGGCGGCGTACTCCTTGCGCGCCTCCTCCTTCTTCCCCCGGGCCAGCGACAAATCCCCCTGGAGCAACCGCCAGAGTCGCCGGTCCTCTGCGCCCGGCAGGCCCCTGGAAACGCCCTCAAGCAGCTTCCCGGCCTCATCGAGCTGGCCGGTGCAGTGAATGAGCAGCGCGGCCAAATGCAGTTTGGCCTGGAGGCTGACCGCCGGCGCGACGCCGGGCGGCGCCAGCGCGAGCCGAAAGGATTCCCCGGCGAGCGTGTCGCCCGAATCGCCCTGGTGCTCAAAGGCAAGGCCCGCCTTGTAGAAAGTCGGGGCATAAGCCGGCCCATTGAAGTCATTCCGCCGTTTCATCAGTGTTCCGCCCAACTGCCGCAGCATTTCCACGTCCTCCGCGCGCTCCGCCAATTCCCACACCGCAATCAGGTCGCGCGCGGGCATCAGCGCCAGGTCGCGCCGCAGAAAATCGCTCCTCGCCTGGGCATAGACGTTCTCGCGCCACCACTCGCGCTGTTCCCATTCCGGGTTGATCCGCGCCCGGATCGAATTGGTCGCCACCACCACCCCGTTCTGCAACGCTTCCACCCCAACCTGTCTCAGGCCCGGTTGCGGGAAGAAATGCCGGGCATTGGGACCGGTCTCCCTGCCGCCGTCGTCAAACTGCCAGCGATAACTGCGGCGCTGCGAATTGTCCACCACCCGAAATTGAACCTCCACGAACATGCCATCGCCCAGAGCACACTGCTCCACCGCCCGCCACTCGAAGTAAACCCGCTCCGCGCCGGGCGACGCCCACTCGCACCGGGTCACTCGAAAGCGCGCCACCGGCCCAAAGGCCGACGCCGGCATCAGTTCCACATGGTCGCTCCCCGGCGGTTTCCAGGCCGCGACTGCGGCAGAGGCTCCGCCAAACTGGATTTGCGCGTAGCTCAAGTGATGCACACCAGCGGAAAGCATAACCGTGCCGGCATGTTCGCCATGCCGGCCATTCTGCGGGCCATGCGCGCCGTACCAAGCCGCCACCGTTCGGTTGTCCACTGCCAGGAAGGACGCGCCGCTGGAATCCGTGGCAAACGTGTATTGCCCCGTATTCGGTGCCGCAAACCAGCCGCTGAATGTGGCGATGTAGTTGGTGCTCGGCCCGAATGGATTGGCGCCCAGAAAAATGTTGGGCACAAAGTCGCGGCCCGAGATTGGCCCGCCGGCGCTCAGCACACGCGCAACCTCTGCCGATGTGTCTATCGCCAGATCACCGCGGCAGGGACGCGTTTCCACAAGCACCCCAGCTTCCGGTTTCCAACCCCCCGCCGCAGCCGGCAGATTGGTGTCGAAACAGATATAGTAAGTCGCGGCCCCGCTGGACGTGTCGAAACAAACCCGCATCGCCTCGCCTTGGGCAGTCCAAATGGTTTCGAATGCCACCGGTTTGCCGTCGGCATCGAAGACTCCGAACCTGCTGGGCGCGCTCCAGCAAGGGGCGATGTCCGCCACGCCCACCTTGGCGGGCCAGTCCGTTTGGGCGATTCTCTCCAGCCGCAGCCGCGCCGGCGCGGTCTTCAGAGGCGAATTCTGTGCGCAAACAGCGCCTTCCGCCAAAATCCCTCCGATAACCGCAAGCAGCGTCCACGCCCGTCGCAACCGGATTTTCCTTCCCGGAAAATTGTCGCTATCATCCAGCAGAGTGGTTCTGAAACTGCGGCCAACCGTCATTCCGATCAGACTGCCGATGATGGCCCCGGCGGCGAATTCGGAAAACCAATGGATCGTCACAGAAACCGCCAGCCCAACATAAAACGCGTAAAGCAACGCGCAGAGGACAATGATCTTATTCTTGGGATACAGCATAATCAGACACAGCGCCACGGAGAACGCCACCGTGGTATGCCCGGACGGCCAACCCCAAAAAATGCCGCCTTTCAAAAAGCCGAATCGAAAGCCATGACTGGAGTCCATCGGCGCGGATCCGTTCAGGGCTAAGGTTCCAAAGTGTCCGGAAAATGGTGGCGGGCGGCGCCCGGTGACCGCCTTATAGCAGGAAGTTACCAGGAACGCCAGAAGAGCCGCCTGCCCTAACGCCCAAGGTGTCATCTTAAGCCGGCGGTTCTCTGTAGCCAGGCTGGCAACCAAAAGCGCCAAAGGTCCGACCACAGGGATTAACATCCCCAGCCCCAACGCCGGGCGGGCCATCTCAAAAAATGCCCCGGCCCGCGTCCACTGATAATATGCCCAATCGCCGCCGGAGGTCACTATCACAATCGTCAGAACAATGGCGGATGCGTGCCACCAGAGGCTGCGGCCACTGAAAATGCCGATGACATTCCGGGGCAGCAGATAACAAAACTCGCGCACACGCCCATCCTAACGGCGCGGGTCGGACGCCGCACGTCTTTTTCAACCGCTGGCCGCGGCGTGGCCCCGACAAGCCTTCAACCCGCTTGACGTTTCGGCGGGCTGGATTACCAGTATGGCATGACAGTTGACTTGGAGCTATGCGTAAAAAAATAAACACCCCCTTCGGTTCGCTCCTTATCGCAATCCCGCTGGCCGTCACGGCCCAGCAATCCCCGCCGGTCTTTCCTCTTTGGACCAACGGCGCTCCAGGATATGAGTCGCGCAAGGACATTCCCGAAGCGGGCACCCGTTCCATGCTCAAGAGCGTGGACAACCCCTCCCTGACGGCTTTTCTCCCGCCAAACGGAAAAGCCAACGGCGCGGCGGTGGTCGTTTGTCCCGGCGGCGGCTTCTTCCAGTTGAGCTTTGTTGACGAAGGCACCGAGGCCGCCAGGTTTCTCAACAGCAACGGCCTGGCGGCCTTTGTCCTCAAATACCGTCTGCCGCGCGTGACCAATTCCGTCTATACCATGGCCCACCCGCGCCAGGACGGCCTGCGCGCGATGCGCGTGGTGCGCAGCCGCGCAATCGAATGGGGCCTGGACACCAATCGCATCGGCATGATGGGCTTTTCCGCGGGCGGCGAAGTGGTTTCCATGACCGCTTTCGGCGACACGCAGGGCCTCGACAACGCGCCCGACCCCATTGATCAAGTCAGCGCGCGCCCGGATTTTGTCATCGAAATATATCCCGGCGGGGGAGGCATTCCTCAAGCCCTTCCCCGGACCGCGCCGCCCGCCTTCCTCCTCGTGGCCGATGATGACAACCACACCGATTCGGTCTTCAAACTCTTGAGCCTGTATCGCGCCGCAAAAATTCCGGTGGAGGTTCACATCTTCGCCCAGGGCGCCCATGCTTTCTCCATGGGTAGCCGCTCCAAATTCACGTCCATCAGAGAGTGGCCTCGGCGGCTGGCCGATTGGATGGCTGACAACAACATCCTCCATCCAGCCGCCCCTTTCAGGGCGCCCAATAATCGCGGAAACTGAGGGCAACCCGGCTGCCTCCTAAAAAGAGGCAAAAACCACCTTCTGGGATGGTGCCGACGGAGGGGGTCGAACCCACACACCCTTTCGGGTACTAGATTTTGAGTCTAGCGCGTCTGCCAATTCCGCCACATCGGCCACCATTTATTATCAACCACTTACAACAGAGCATTATTTCTTTTTTTGCTTTATATCCCAGCTTTGTATCCCGTAACTTTGGGCCGTGAATCGAAAACAAAATGCTCAGCCAAACAAACGGAAGCGAGAGGAAAACTTGTCCAAGGATGGCAAGTGGCTCTCATTTCCACGAGTGCCGCATCTGCTTCAATACGTCAGCAATGGAAATTACTATGGCAGAATAAAACTCAGCGGCAAGTTGATTCGAGAAAGTCTCGAAACTACCGTCTGGACGACGGCCAAACTCAGACTGGCGGATTTCCTCAAGGAGCGATTGGAGGGGCGAAACAAAGTCTCTCCTCCCCTTTTCAGCGAAGCGGTCGAGTTGTTCAAGAGGGGGCTTGAGAGCGACACCCGTAGCAAGCCGCAGAGCAAAAAATACCGGCTGTGGTGCCTCAAAAGAATTGAAAAGTCATGGCCGGGCCTTTGGGAACATAGCCGGACACAGGCGAATTCAAGCGAACCGGTTTTGATTCAAATCCACTCATTGAAGCCATTTTGTTCCATTTGGACCGGCCAAAAATGAACCGAAATGGGTTCGTTTTAACGCATCTTGGAACCATCAAAAATTACATAAGTGCCTCAAGTTGAACTACTTCGGACTTTTTTAATTTGGGTTCGTTTTGCAAAAATACCTTTCTTGGCCCTCACGCCCTTTCCGACACCTCCATCATCATCGGGGCGGGAACGGCTTCACCCTGCCGCATTCGCTGCATCCGCTCCAATTGCGCCAAGGCGCGGTACAACTGCCGCTGCAACGTGGTCTCGTACCGCATAATTTTGTCCAGCACCGGCAGCGATGGAAGCACCGCCGCCGCCTGCCGCGCCTCCTCCTCTGCCGCTTCCCGCTTTTCGCAGTTCATCTTCTGCCATCCAAGCATACCCAATTGTCTGTCCAGGAAGGCCAGTGCTTGTTTTTTATTCCGCTCACGCAGCGTCGGCGCATCCAAACCGTCCTCATTCGCCTTCAATTTCACAAGGAGTTTTTCCAGGGACCGCGTCAGATGGTTTGGCTTTCCCCCAAAACCGTTGACTAAATCTTTGATTGCGGCCTCGGTCAATTCTCCCTCCGTCTCCACCCGGCTTCGGATTTCGCCGATGAAGGTTTGAAGGAAACGAATTCCCCACACCGACTCCTCCATGCTCGTGCTGGCATCTCCTGAAGAGTCCCAAAGCGCCCATCGCAATTGCATTTGCGGCCGGCTGCGCTGCCATGCTCCCTCGTCCACGCTCAACGCGATCTCGCCCGATTCCGCCCTCAGCACACGGCGCAGCCGCCATTGCGCGGTGACTATCTGGTCCACCAGTATTTCCTCCACCGGGCCGATGGGACCATACTGCTGCCATAACCGCTCATAAAGCTCTTCCAATTCCCGGCGGCTCTCCTTGATATTCAAGCCGCTCACCAGGACCTCCTTGGAGAAAATGCCGTGCTTGAGCGCGTTCATTTTGGAGACTGCCCGGCCCTCCGGCGTTTTCGGCCCGGTGGATTTCTGGGCGTTGGCCCGGTTGGCGGCAATTTGTTCCGGGGATGTTGTTTTGTTAACAGCCTCACCGATATTTTCCGGTCCGGATTTGCCATTTTTGCCGTTGGCGTTGTCGGAATCTGAATTTAAATTTTTCATGCCACAAACTTTAGCAAAAGTAGTAATTTTTTATCGTATTGTCTCAAGTGAGACATTTACAACAACTTGGGTACAAATGGGATTTTCCAGAAAGCTCTGCAATGGCTCTGCAAGCGTCTTGCAATGGCCTTGCAAGCAAAATGGCGGAAAATAGCTTGTCAAGGGTTTTTTGAAAAAAAACGACGATTTTTTCGCCCAACTATTCTCATTGCGGCCGAGTCTTCAAAAATGACCGCAGCGATGCCCGTTTTACCATCACCTTGCGAGGGCCAAGACTCTCAGCCTCCAGTTGTCGCCGGCGAATCAGATTGCGCACCGTCTGCTGGCTGACTTGGAGGATTTTAGCCGTTTTCGCCGTCGAAAAGAATTCTCCAGTCGGCAGCCTGACGACAAGAGGTTGCGGGCGCGCCGGCGGCATGCGGATCAGCCTTCCAAACACGGGGCTCCCACGCAAATCCTCCGCTTTGACCGCCCAACGATTCCATGGTCGGCGCCGGAGTTGCAATTTGCCGCAAAAAACCGCTCGTTTCACCGTCGTTGCGCTGCAAGAGAAAACAGCGGCTATTTCCTTCGGAGTGAACGTCTTTTGCTTGGGCAATTCTATTTTTTGCCTGGACTTGCGCAACTTGCCAAAAGGCATGCGCCGGTGCCGCTCATACGGCAATGCGAAGTTGGCTGCGTCAATGAGTGTATAAATCTCCTCTTTAGGAACGAATAGTCGTCTCGCCTGCCTGATTGCTATAAGGTTCTGGTTCTTAATCCAGCGCAGCACGGGTGTTTTGGAAAACCCAAGCCACATGGCAAGTCTTCGGGCGGTCACCCGCGGCGGCAACGCGCCGGTTGCCTCCATCAGCGCGTCCGCCCGCTCGCGGATGGAATCCAGCGCGGGACAACTCTCCCATCGCTCGTTTGTTGACACGTTACGTCCTGATTGCTGTTCAGCAGGGCCCGCTTCTGGTTCACGGGACGCGGCCACTCTGGCAGCCGCGGTTTGAGTTGTCAAGTCAGCGTTTTGCGGTTTTTCCTTCACCGCAACGGCGATGGCCGTGGCGGCCCGGCGCTTGCTCAGGCGCTGCTGGCGGGCGCCCTCCAGTTTGGGCTCCCGCGCGGCGAAGATTTCTTGCTCACGCGCGGCCAGCTTGTCGGTCGGCGTCACGTAACCGATGTTCGCGACCCCATCATCCGAAACAACGGCTCCAAGATGTTACTGATCTCCCTAGTCTCTATTGCCTTTCGGCTTTTTGTCCCCTGTCACCGTCCGGCGATCATCTTTTGATGCCGTATTGCAGGCGGAAAATATATTGCATATTGCTGATTATGCCGAGGAATTTGACGTCGGTATCAAGCTGATCGTTGTGGTTTGAGAGGACAATTCCTTGGAGGGCGAAGACGTGATTGGACAGATGGTTTATCTGCCAATGGTCATCGAGGGACCGCAGTTCGGTCGTATCCAGATTCGATTGCATATTGTAGAGGACAAATTGGAGGGGGATTTCGGGCAATTTTTCGGGGTCTTGGAGCATGGCCTTTTCGTCCTGGGCGACCCGCTTTTCAAGTTTGGCGAGCCGGGCTTCGAGGGTTGGATCGGCGGATGGTTTGCAACCGCTGATGACGCAGAGAAGGCAGAGGAAAATCGCGGTTTTCATAAATTGGAAATGATTCGTTTTAAGGCCGATTCTAAAATTACCGTCTGCAATTTGATTTCGTCAAGGGCCTTCATTGCCTGGTCAATGTTGCGCCCCTCGAAGGCCTCGTGGATCATTTGATAGGTGCTTTCCGGTCTCCATTGCCTTTCGGCTTTTTGTCCCCTGTCACCTGAATGTTCGTGTGTTGGTTATTGATCAGGTGTCTGAAGTCTCCATTGCCTTTCGGCTTTTTGTCCCCTGTCACCCGGTCGTTCTGACCGAGACCCAGTGCTGGGATGGCACGTCTCCATTGCCTTTCGGCTTTTTGTCCCCTGTCACCCCCGCCAAAAAATGAAAAGGAAACATGAGCGCAAAGTCTCCATTGCCTTTCGGCTTTTTGTCCCCTGTCACCTTGGTGTTCCGCTGCGCGGAAATCACTGAAGTAAGAGGTTGAATAGTTCTCAATGATCAGGGAGGGGTTGGAAGCCTTTCCGACAATAGCGTGAAGCTAATTCTGGGGTGACAGCTAAAGATTGGAGCCAAATGTTGTTGAATCGTTGTGCAGGCTGCGATGGCGCAGGCTGCCGATCCGTGTCTTGCACCAGGAAGTTTTACCCGGTTGCTCGAGTGGCTTTGATTTCTCGGAAGAGCCAGGCGCGGGCGTAAGCCCAGTAATTCTTGACCGTGCGCTCGGAGAGGCCCAGGGCTTGGGCGGTTTCCACGTTGGTCATGCCCACGAAATAACGCAGCTTGACCACCTCGGCTTGCACAGCGTGGATGGCGGCAAGCTTGTCGAGGGCATCATTGACCGCCAGGAGTTCGTCTTCATCACTGGGCGCGGCAACGTCCAGACCCTCCATCTCCACGCGTTGCTGGCCGCCGCCGTGGCGCAGGGCGCGTTTGCGGCGGGCGTTGTCAATGAGGATGCGGCGCATGGCCTCGGCCGCGGCGGAAAAGAAATGGGCGCGATTGGCGAATTGCGGATTGTCCTTTCCCACCAGACGCTGCCAGGCCTCATGCACTAGGGCGGTAGGCTGCAAAGTCTGGTTGGGTGATTCACGCGCCATTTTCGACGCCGCCAGTTTGCGCAGTTCGCCATAGACCAGCGGCAGCAATTCATCGGCGGCCTTGGGGTCGCCGTGCTCGATGGACTCCAGAATGCGGGTAACGTCGCTCAACCGGCGACAATTACAGGATTCACCGGCGTTGTGCGAGAGAATATCGTCTCATGGCATTTGGAGGCTGTAGAAGCGGTTGGGGTAATTGGTCCACTGCGGGTCGCTGAAATGGAACGAACCGGCGATGAGCGTGGTGGTCGCCAGCGGAACCCAAACGGGGCTGGCCAGATTGGTGCAGGCAGCCACCACAACGGTAAAATTGTTGGTCCCGGTGATGTTGAACCCAAATTGATTGTTCCGCACCCCGAAGCTGCCGCCGCCCACCTGGATCAACGGGTTCCAAAGCACGGTAGAAAGACCGCCAAAACTGGAACTCCAGCCGGTTGTGCCAGGCAAATAATAGCCCGTCGCCGCAGTGTCGTCATCGAACGCTGTGGAATTAGCGTTGAAAGCGTTGCCCTTGAAATAGACGCTGGTCAGGCCGGAGCCGGCGAACGCAGAATCCCCGATGCTGGTGACGCTGCCGGGAATGGTGATGCTGGTCAGGCCGGTGCAGCCACTGAACGCACCAAACCCAATGTTGGTGACGCTGTTGGGAAGGGTGACGCTGGTCAAGGGGTCTCCGTGTGTATCTCCGGAGAACGCCTCATCCCCGATGCTGGTGACGCCGTAGCCGATCGTGACGTTTGTGAGGCTGGGGCAGCTATTGAACGCCCAATCCCCGATGCTGGTGACGCTGCCGGGAATCGTGATGCTGGTCAGGCCGGCGCCAGCAAACGCCGCAACCCCGATATTGGTGACGCTGCCGGGAATGGTGTAACTTCCGCCCAAGCCCCCTGGATATTCAATGAGGGTGGTTTGGCCCTTGTCGAACAACACTCCATTCACACTGCTATAAAACGAATTGTTTGTCTCCACCGCTATCGCTGTCAGGTTGGTGCAGTCCGCGAACGGCTCCTCCCCGATGTTGGTGACGCTATGGGGAATGATGACGCTGGTCAGGCCGGAGCCAAACAACGAATAAGCGAATGCAGAATCCCCGATGCTGGCAACAGGCAGGCTGTTGATGGAAGCTGGAATGGTCAAAGCGCCTCCAAGCCCGACGTACCCGGTGATGGTGATCAACCCGGCATTTGTCGTCCAAACCAAGCCGCCGTATTGGAAAAGCGCCGTTGGCGCGCCGCCAAATGAGGCGGTCCAACCGGTCGTGCCAGGCAAATAATAGACCGTCGTGCTGTGCGGCTCGTAGTCGTCCGACCCGAACACAGCCCACTCAAAGGCGGGAGCGTTGCCATTGAAGAAAACCCTGGTCAGGTCGTCGCAGTCATAGAACACCTCATACCCGATGCTGGTGACGCTGCCGGGGATGGTGATGCTGGTCAGGCCGGTGCAGTAATAGAACGCATAATCTCCGATGCTGGTGACGCTGCCGGGAATAGTGACGCTGGTCAGGCCGGTACAACCCTGGAAAGCAGAAACCCCGATGTTGGTGACGCTGGCGGGAATCGTGATGCTGGTCAGGCTGGCGCAGTACGCGAACTCTCCGTCCCCGATGCTGGTGATGCTGGCGAAAATCGGGAGGTTGGTCAGGCCGGTGCCGGAGAACGCACCATCCCCGATGTTGGTGACGCTGTCGGGAATCGTGATGCTGGTCAGGCCGGTGCAGTCCGCGAACGCATTCGTCTCGATGCTGGTGACGCTGTTGGGAAGGGTGACGCTGGTCAGGGCGGTGCAGCCCTGAAACTCCTCGTCCCCGATGCTGGTAACGCCGTAGCCGATCGTGACGCTGGTCAGGTTGGTGCAGCGCAGGAAGGGCTCCACCCCGATGTTGGTGACGCTGCCGGGAATTATGATGCCCGTCAGGGGGTCGCCAATAAAATCTCCAGAGAAAGCATAGGCGCCTATGCTGGTGACGCCGAAGCCAATCGTGACATTGGTCAAGTCGAGGCAGTCAAAGAACGCATCATCCCCGATGCTGGTGACGCTGCCGGGAATTGTGATGCTGGTCAGGCTGTCGCCCTCGAATGCGTAGCCCGCGATGTTGGTGACGCTGCCGGGAATCGCGTAACTTCCGGTGGGACCGCCTGGAAATTGGATGAGGGTGGTTTGGCTATAGTTGAACAGCACCCCATTGGTACTGCTATAAAACGGATTTTGCGCAGACACCGTTATCGCTGTCAGGTTGGTGCAGAAAGAGAAGGCAACCTGCCCGATGCTGGCAACGCCGGCGCCAATCGTGACATTGGTCAGGCCGGTGCAGTAATAGAACGCATAATCCCCCATGCTGATGACGCCGTTTCCTAATGTGATGTTGCCCAGGTTGGTGCAGAGCTCGAACGCTCCGCCCCCAATGTTGGTGACGCTGTCGGGAATGATGACGCTGGTCAGGCCGGAGCTATAGAACGCGCCATCCCCGATGCCAGGGACGCCGGTGGCGATCGTGGCGTTGGTCAGGTTGTAGCAGTAGGTGAACGCTCCATCCCCGATGTTGGTGACGCCGCCGGGAATGGTGACGCTGGTCAGGCTGCTGCAGTATTGGAATGAAAAGTTTCCGATGCTGGTGACGCTGCCGGGAATCGTGACGCTGGCGAGGCTGGTGCAGTCATAGAACGCGCCATCCCCGATGTTGGTGACGCCGCCAGGAATGGTGACGCTGGTTAGCCCAGGTTTGGCATAGAAGGCATAAGCCCCGATGCTGGTGACGAAGTTGGAAATGACGACCACACCCCCGGCATTGGTGTATTCGGTGAGGGTGATCGCGCCGTTATTGGTCGCGTAATCGAATTGGGCTTGCACCGCCGCCGGGGGGGCCAGGAGGAGCAAGCCTAAAAGGACGCGCAATTTTGTTTTCATAGCGGCATGAGGGGACTCAGCCGCCAGATTTCGGGAAAGATTCAGATCAATCATAATGGTGTCTTTTCAGTTCAATTTCATTTTCAGCGCGCGGGCAGTTTGGCCCACCGTTTACCAATGCGAGATTCCGGGGACAAAGGGGCAAACAAAAGAAAGGCTGAAGGCTCAAGGCTAAAGGCTAAAGTTCCGGGGCGCTTCATGGCATTTGGAGGCTGTAGAAGCGGTTGGGGTAATTGGTCCACTGCGGATCGCTGAAATGGAACGAACCGTTGACGAGCGTGTTGGTGGTGAGCGGAACCCAAACCGCACCGGCCAGATTGGTGCAGGCTGCCACCACGACCGTGAAATTGTTGGTGCCGGTGATGTTGAACCCAAATTGATTGTTCTCCACGCCAAAGCTGGCGTCGCCCGCTTGGATTCCAGGGTTCCACATCACGACAGGACAATCGTCAAAGTAGCCATTCCAACCGGAAGTGCCAGGGAGATAATAGCCTATGGCCTTGGTGTCAGAATAGAACACCAGGGAACCAGTGGTCGGAGCGCTGCCCTGGAAATAGACGTTGGTCAGTCTGCGGCAGTCATAGAACGCATTATTTCCGATGTTGGTGACGCTGTCGGGAATCGTGACGCTGGTCAGTCGGGTGCAGCCCTCGAATGCACCCTCCCCGATGCTGGTGACGCTGCCGGGGATCATGACGGTGGCCAGGCGGGTGGCACCGAACGCATCCGCACCGATGTTGGTGACGCTGTCGGGAATCGTAACGCTGGTCAGGCCGCAATCATAGAACGCATAATCTCCGATGCTGGTGAAGCTGCTGGGAATTGTGATGCTGGTCAGGCCGGTGCAGTTATAGAACGCAAATTCACCGATGCTGGTGACGCTATTGGGGATCGTGACGTTGGTCAAATAAGTGCAGCCCTCGAACGCATAATCCCCGATGTTGGTGACGCTGCCAGGAATCGTCACGCTAGTCAGGCCGCAACCAACGAACGTATAATCACCGATGCTGGTGACGCCATTGGGGATCGTGACGCTGGTCAGACCGCTTTCATAAAACGCATAATCCGCAATGCTGGTGACGCTGGCGGGAATTCTGTAACTTCCGGCCAGCCCGGCCGGATATTGAACAAGCGTGGTTTGGCTCTGGTTGAACAACACTCCATCCACATCGCTATAAAACGAATCATTGGGATCCACCGTGATCGCGCCCAGTGGGCAGCCTGCGAACGCAGCAAATCCAATGCTGGTGACGCTGCTGGGAATGGCAGCGCTGGTCAGGCCGGTGGTCTGGAACGCACCCTCCCCGATGCTGGTAACGCTCCCGGGAATCGTGACACTGGTCAGGCCGTAGCAGTATTCGAACGCATCATCCCCGATGCTCGTCACGCTGCCGGGAATGGTGTAACTTCCGGCCAGTCCGGGCGGATATTGAATGAGGGTCGTTTGGCTCTTGTCAAACAAAACTCCATTGGTGCTGCTATAAAATAAGTTTTGCGCATCAACCGTTACCGCTGTCAAGGCGCTGCATTGAGAAAATGGAAACGCCCAGATATTGGTGACGCCCATGCCTATCGTGATGCCGGTTAGCCTGGTGTCGGAGAACGCACCCTCCCCGATGCTGGGGACGCCGTTCTCGATCGTGGCGTTCGTGAGGCTGGAGCAGCCTTCGAACGCACCCTCCCCGATATTGGTGACGCCGGCGGGGATCGTAATGCTGGTCAGGCTTGTGCAGTCCTCGAACGCATAATCCCAGATGCTGGTGACGCTGCCGGGGATCGTGACGTTGGTTAGGCCGGTGCAGCCGGCGAACGCATTCGTCTCGATGCTGGTGACGCTGCCGGGAATGGTGACGCTGGTCACATAGGTATTAGCGAACGCATACTCCCCGATGCTGGTGACGAAGTTGGAAATCACGACCGCCCCCCCGGCGCCAGTGTATTCGGTGAGGGTGATCGCGCCGTTATTGGTCGCGTAATCGAATTGGCCTTGCACCGCCGCCGGGGCGGCCAGGAGCAGCAAACCTAAAAGAATGGACCCTGTTGTTATTCGGCATTGGTTCAGTTCGCTCATAATGGTGTCTTTTCAGTTCGGAAGTCTCATGGCATTTGGAGGCTGTAGAAGCGGTTGGGGTAATTGGTCCACTGCGGATCGCTGAAATAGAACGAACCCTTGACCAGCGTGTTGGTGGTGAGCGGAACCCAAACCGCACCGGCCAGATTGGTGCAGGCTGCCACCACAACGGTAAAATTGTTGGTCCCGGTGATATTGAACCCAAATTGATTGTTCTGCACCCCGAAGCTCCCGTCGCCCACCTGGATCAGCGGGTTCCACATCACGGCCGGAAGACCGGTATTGGCGGAGAAGTCACTCCATCCGGTTGTGCCAGGCAAATAATAGCCGGTCGCCTTGGGGTCAGCATAGAAATCCAAGAAATCATTGCTCGGAGCGTTGCCCTGGAAAAAGACGCTGGTCAGTCGGCCGCAAGCACAGAACGCCTTCTCCCCAATGTTGGTGACGCTGCCGGGAATCGTGACATTGGTCAGGCCGGTGCAACCATAGAACATATCCTCCCCGAGACTGGTCACGCCATTGGCGATTGTGATGCTGCCCAGTTGGGAGCAGCGCTCGAACGCATTCGTCCCGATGTTGGTGACGCTGCCGGGAATCGTGATGCGCGTCAGCGGGTCGCCAGAAAAGACTCCAGAAAAGGCATAGGCACCTATGCTGGTGACGCCATTGGCGATCGTGACGTTTGTGAGCCTCGCGCAGTAAAAAAACGCATAATCCCCGATGCTGGTGACGCTGCCGGGAATCGTGATGCTGGTCAGTCCGGTGCCATCGAATGCATCCTGCCCGATGATGGCGACACCATTGGCAAGCGTGGCATTTGTCAGACTGTCGCAACCCTCGAACGCAGAATCCCCAATGCTGGTGACGCTGCCGGGAATCGTGATGCCGGTCAGGCCGGCGCACCCATAGAACGCATTCGTCTCCATGATGGTGACGCTGCCGGGAATGTTGTAACTTCCGACCAGGCCGGGCGGATATTGAATGAGCGTGGTTTGGCTCTGGTTGAACAGCACTCCATCCACATCGCTAAAAAAGGAATTATTGGGATCCACCGCGATCGCAGTCAGGCCGGTGCAGCCATTGAAAGCACCTGCCCCGATGTGGGTGACGCTGCCGGGAATCGTGACGTGGGTGAGTCCGCTGCAGTAAGAGAATGCATCATCCCCAATGCTCGTGACGCTGTCGGGAATCGTGACACTGGTCAGGCTGTCGCAGCTATCGAACGCATTAGTCCCGATGCTGATTACTCCGATGGCGATCGTGACGTTGGTCAGGTCGTAGCATCTATAGAACGCATAATCCCCGATGTTTGTGACGCTGCCGGGAATCATGACGTTGTTCAAGGGATCGCCGCCATATTGTCCAGAGAAGGCGTATGCACCTATGTTGGTAACGCTGTCGGGAATCGTGACGTTGGTAAGCCCGGTGCAGTTAGCGAACACATAATCCCCGATGCTGGTGACGCTGCCAGGAATCGTGACGCTGGACAAGGAGGAGCAGCCATAGAACGCATAATCCCCGATGCCGGTGACCCCGTTGGAGCTCGTAACGCTGATCAGGCCAGTGCAGCCTTCGAATGACCCCGCGCCGAGGTTGGTGACGCTGCCGGGAATCGTGATGCTGGTCAGGCGGTAGCAGTCATAGAAGGCAGAATCCCCGACGCTGGTCACGCTGTCGGGAATCGTGACGTTGGTAAGCCCGGTGCAATTAGAGAACACATAATCCCCGATGCTGGTGACGCTGCCGGGAATCGTGACGTGGGTGAGTCCGCCGCAGTAGGAGAATGCATCATCCCCAATGCTCGTGACGCTCTCGGGAATCGTGACGCCGGTCAAGTCGAGGCAGAGCTCAAACGCATCCTCCCCGATGCTGGTGACGCTGGCTGGAATGGTGTAACTTCCGACCAGGCCGGCCGGATATTCAACGAGCGTAGTTTGGTTCTGGTTGAAAAGCACTCCATCCACATCGCTATAAAAGGAATTATTGGGGTCCACCGTGATCGCGGTCAGGCCGGAGCACCCATTGAACACACCCTCCCCGATGTTGGTGACGCTGCCGGGAATCGTGACGCTGGTCAGGGGGTCGCCAGCAGAAAATCCAGCGAAGGCATAGGCACCGATGCTGGTGACACCGTTGGAAATCGTGACGTTGGTCAGGCCGGAGCAAGCATAAAACGCATAATCCCCGACGCTGTTCACACTGCCGGGAATCGTGATGCTGGTCAGGCGGAAGCAGTAATAGAACGCAGAATCCCCGATGTTGGTGACGCTGCCGGGAATCGTAACGCTGGTCAGGCCGGAGCAGTATTCGAACGCCGCCGATCCGATGCTGGTCACGCTGCCGGGAATCGTGATGCCGGCCAGACTAGCGCAGCCCCCGAACGCATAATCCCCGATGCTGGTGACGCTGCCGGGAATGGTGACGCTCTCCAGGTACTCGCAGCCATAGAACGCATAATCCCCGATGCTGGTGACGAAGTTGGGAATCACGACGGCACCCCCAGCCCCAT
>Ga0181539_1000764_pt1 | contig 38261 bp, 25 predicted proteins | sample PEATcosm2014_Bin_46_FD_119767 | JGI IMG/M metagenome (GOLD analysis project Ga0181539, IMG submission 119767) | Peatland microbial communities from MTU Mesocosm Facility, Houghton, MI, USA - PEATcosm2014_Bin23_60_metaG | ecosystem: Environmental > Terrestrial > Soil > Wetlands > Peat | place... | reverse complement strand
TTCAGTTAGAAGCGGAGTGGCCGGCAGCTCTATCCACAGCTCTCGGCCCAAAGCGACAAGGGCACCACGCTCTTGTCGCACAGCGCGCTCGGTGTGCGGCGCAATGGCGCACGCGGACCCGTCGTTCCGCGACACGTCCTCAGCGGACCCAGGCCTAAGACGCCCGCGCAGAACCGCTATTCGGTACTTCGACCGAAGCCACCATAAGTGACCCCGCGGTATCGCCCAGGCCGGAGCCGCTTAGCCGAGAACCGTCAGATGGTACGTGACCTCTCCGGCCATCGAGGCAGGTGCCTTAAATGCGAAGCGCAGGTCGAGCGTGTGCCGTCCTGCTGCCAAGGGAGCCAACATGACGAAGGCCGTCAGCCGCCGACTCGGTGACACCAGGCCCAGGCACGCCCATCACGTTCTCAGCAGGGTACTTGAAGGTGAAGAGGGAGGTCTTGAACCGGTCGCGGGTGAGCAGGTGCGCGAGGTGCACCCCATCTACCGTGACGTCCGCTTGTGTCGCATCGTCCATGTTGCCTTTGGCGCACTTGCTCAGGGCCGCGAAGGTGTTGCCGTCCCCTTCTGCGGTCGAACACTCCCACAAGACGGGCGAGATGAGAATTGCCTTGCCGGCCGGCACCGTGCAATTCCGCACCATGTTTCCGCTCCCGTCCGAAATCAAGTACCAGACCGGGCCGGAGTGGCCTTCGGCGCATAATGCACCGGTGGGATCCAACATGGGGTTCTGCATCAAGGGTATGCCAAGCCACCACTGGATCCACCTAACCTCCCATGCGCTGTAGGTGTGGCCGTAGGGGTGCGCCTGGGGCGGGTAGACGTAAAGTGGTGCGCTCGTCGCCTGGGCCGCCGACACCTTGGGGCTGACCGCGAGCTGCAAGCTTCCTGCGGTCGCCGTAGCCGGCATGACCGCCACCATCGCAGCCAGCACTAATCCAGCACCGGCAATCAGAAGTACGCGATGCAATGTTCTCAGGCCCATGATGCCTCCCCGTTCGTTGCTAGTCGGAGAAGGCGTCGGGAGCGACCAAACTTCGGAGGAATGTGGCGCCTCTTCCGAGGCGCATATATCTCAACTCACAGCCCGGGGTGCTCGGTCGCTAGTCGGGGACCTCGGCCGGTGCGGGTTTAGACGGGTGGTCTGTCGATAGCTAGGGGATCGCAAACCGGCTGGGGCTGTTCACGCGGTCATGGCCCGGGACGCCTCTACCCCGATCGCTGTCTTCTCCAAGGGCCGCTACGAGCCACGGCCCGCAGGAATCAACCAGAGAACTAGTGACAGCGGCTGCCGCGACGCACGCGACACAGTGGCTCGCGTCGGCTGGGAGAGTGGAACCGGCCCGGCAGCCCGCCGACCAGATGGCGGTTCTCGCTCTGTTCTTGGCGCGAGCGGGTTCACGCGTCCCGAGAGACGGGCCGACCGTGGTGGCCGCCCTGCCTGGCCGATTGGCGGCACGCACTCCGACCGCGCTGTTGCTGCGAGGTATGCGTCAATAACGCGCTTACCTGCTGTGGGCAGACCGCTTATACCGGTGGGCAGTGCGTTCCACTTTGTGGTGACCCCTCTGCGAAGCCTCAGATTCGTGGGGTAAGCGGACCTACAGGGTCTGGAATGCCGCTCTGATCCGCAGATCACTGGGGCGTACACGCGAAGAGAGCCCCGGAACCGAAGCTCCAGGCTCTCGCTGTCGCAGAGGGGCTCATGTCCACGACCATGAGGTCCCCGCCAAGCGAGCTCGCTCTGCCGCGAGCACAAAGTCCGCCACCTCGGTTCGCCGGACCAAGAGCGCGTCTTGATAGCGGGCGGCAGGCGTACGGCCTCTTGCTCGGAGTGCAGCGGAAGTAGTCTCTAAATGACGTGTCGGTGGACAGCAAGATCGGGCTTCTCGGCCGATTCCGACGCGAGCGCTGAGCCGCCACCTTGTACGCGAACCGGACCCGTTCCGGCTTCATGAGAGCATGAGAGTCGTGCGCAAGCTTGCTGCTGTCGTGGCGGCGGTCCTAGCTCTCAGCCTCGCTGCTTGCACGACAAACACTGCCAGGCTTACCGGAGTTGTGACAGGAGTTGCCTTGGCCTGCGAGGCTTATTCACCAACACCACCGGTGAGGATCCCCCTTATGAAGGTGAGCCTCTACTCGGGATCGAAGCTCGTGGCTTCAGAGACGGTCCGCTCAGGTTCTACGTATCGGTTCTTGGTCGCTCCTGGGGCGTACCAGGTGAAGGCCGCCGGGCCGTACCTTCCGCAGGACGTTGTGGTGCGGGCCGGGCATAGGGTCACTGCCACCTTCATGACGTACTGCTAGCTGCACATCGTTCACGTACGCGAGAACCTGCACCTTTCATGAGAAAGTTCCCAGATGGTGGCCGCGGCGATAAAGACGATCTTTGCCCAGCCCGGCCGGGCCCATGTCCACCGCCGATCTTCCCCAACGACGCCGCCGTGACGAGGCTCGTGACCGCCGTCCTCGTCGAACAGCACGACGAGTGGGAGGTCGCCGAGCGCCTCTCTCAGAAGAGTCCATGGGAAGTGACATCAGCACCGGGAAGCCACTCCACGGTGACCAATGGACACCGGCATCGACAGACATTCCCACGCGACGATGTGGTGGTAGCCGCGCTGCGGTTGCTAGGGTCGGCCCGGCTCAAGCGGCCTGGGACGGATTGGGCTGCTCGCCGACGTCACGGGCAAACGTCTCGGCGGTGAACCGCCATGCTCGCATCCCCTCCGGCCACCAACCGGGGACGAGCCCCACCTTCAGCAGGAGATGGTCGAGGAATACCTCGGGCTCGGGGAGCTGCTCCCACATCGCCGGCAGGAAGAGTCCCTGGCGGGAGCCGGCAGCGATGACGAGGCCGTCGACTCCGGGGCGCAGTTGGTCGAGAACCTGGTCGCGAGCCACAGCCAGCATCGCTGTCAACGGCGAGAGCACCGACACTTCGATGCGCAGCCGGCTGTAGTCCACAGGGCGCAGGCGGGGCAGCCGCGGGTCGGCGAAGGCGGCCGACCAGGCGTGGCGGGCGACGCCGTGCCCGAGCGGCTCGACACCCTCCATGCTGCCGATGCAGCCGTTGAGCTGCCCGTCGACCATGAGGGTGACGAATACGCCGACGTGCTCGTGCAAAGCGCCAGGTAGCAGCGCGGCCGGGGGCGGGGAGGGCGGGGCGCCGAGAAGGCCGCCGACAATGGCGGCGTCGGCGATGTCGAGCAGCAGCTCGCGCTCGTGGGGGGTCAGCATCATGTCAGACGAGCGCGAAGGCGCCATAGCCCACCACCCTCTCCCGGTCGCCCGCAGTGTCGCCGGAGTTGCGCAGGTCAAGCTGTTCGACCCGCAACCCGTCAGCACGACCGGCGCTCAGCAAGCCGCGGATGCCGGCGGCGGCGCATGCGTCACGGTCGCCGATCTCGTGCGGTCGCCGGGCGACGATCGCGGCGGCGGTGCGACGGTCGAGCACGACGGCGTCGGCGTACCGGTGGTAGTGAGAGAGGTCGCTACTGACAACTATCACCGTCTCGGGACCACCCCAGACCGTATCGAGCACGGTGGCAACGTCGGCCGTAGCGCAGCGACCCACCGCGAGCGGCAGGACCTCGAAGTGGTCGATCATCACCTGCAGGAACGGAAGCTGGACCTCGAGGCTGTGCTCGTACGCGTGGGCCTCGTCGTCGACGCTCACGCACAGCTGGGTGAGCGCGAGCTGACGTGCCGCCGCATCGACCGCAACGAGCCCGAGCGGCGTAGCGAAAGCATCCGCACTGGTGACCGCCATCCCTGAGGTGGGAACGCGGTGGCTGGGGCCGAGGAGCACAATCCGCTGCACTCGGTCGCGTGCCGCGGCGAGGCTCAGGTACGCGGATGCAGCGACGGCGCCGGAGTAGATGTAACCGGCGTGCGGCACGACGAGCGCCTTCGGGGCGGGCATCTCGCGGTCCGGCCGGACGGCGGCGTTGAAGGCCGCGCGCAGGGCACCGTGCAACTCCTCCGGTGCCGCCGGATAGAACGTGCCGGCCACAGCCGGCGGGCGGACTCTCAGCGTGCGGGCGTCTTTCACCGGGCATCCTCGCGGGCCACTCGCCCGATGATCACCGGCAGGCGCATCGCACCCCACCCGCCGGGCGGGCCGTCGAATACGCCGGGCAGCTGGGCACCGCACACCCCGCAATGCCCGGTGTCGTCGAGACGGTAGGCGCCGACCACATACCAGTCGCGCTCGATCACCCGAGCCCCGCACGCCGGGCAGTAGGTGCTCTGCCCGTCGAGGTCGTGCACGTTGCCCGTGTAGGCGTGGCGCACACCGTTGGCCAGCGCGATTCGCCGCGCCCGGCTCAGCGTATCGGGCGGGGTGGGTAGCCTGTCGAGCATCTTGAAGTCGGGATGGAACGCGGTGAAGTGCATCGGCACATCCGGGCCGAGGTGCTCGACCACCCAGGAGGTCATAGCGTCGAGCTCGGAGTCGGAGTCGTTGAGCCCTGGGATGAGCAGTGTCGTCAGCTCAAACCACACGCTCGTCTCATGTTTCAAGTAGTCGAGGGTGTCGAGCACCGCGGCCAGCCCGCCGCCACAGACGTGCCGGTAGAAGTCCTCGGTGAAGCCCTTGAGGTCGACGTTGGCGCCCTCGAGGTGCGCGTAGAAGTCGGCACGCGGTTCGGGGCAGATGTAGCCGGCCGTCACCGCCACCGCCTGCAGCCCAACGTCGTGGCAGGCGTCCGCCACGTCGCTCGCGTACTCGAGGAAGATCGTAGGGTCGTTGTAGGTGAAGGCCACGCTCCGACAGCCCAGCGACTTGGCCGCGGCGGCGATCGCTTCGGGGGACGCGGCGTCGGCGAGCGTGTCGATCTCCCTGGACTTGGAGATGTCCCAGTTCTGGCAGAACCGGCACGCGAGATTGCAGCCGGCGGTGCCGAAGCTGAAGATCGACGATCCCGGTAGAAAGTGGTTGAGCGGCTTCTTCTCGATCGGGTCCACGCAGAACCCACTGGAGCGGCCATAGCTCGTCAGCACGATCCCGTAGCCCTGCCGCTCCCGCACGAAGCACAGCCCGCGCTGGCCGTCATGCAGCTTGCACGCCCGCGGGCAGACGTCGCACTGCACCCGCCCATCGTCGAGAGCGTGCCAGTAACGGGTCGGCACCGTGAACATGTTCATCATCCGGAGTAAGCGCCTGAGTCCCAGGATACCGCCAAAAGACTTGACAGCAGCCACCTCAAGGTTGGGCTAAGACGGTACAGATGCGAGAGGTCGAGATCGCCGGGGCTCGGCTTGGAAGCGACCCGTGGCGCCCCGCTTGTGGTTCTGCGGGAGGCGGACGAGCCGCACCGGGGGGCTGCCGATCGTCGTCAGTGCGCCTGTCCAGCTCGGGCGTTCCTCGCCTCCCGCGATCGCTTGCACTGGGCGTCGGGACAGGACGCCTGCGGGGCTGGAGTGAGGAAGTCTTTCGGCCTTCCTGATCGCCTACTGGGGAGGCGCGGACGTCAAACGTACTGTGACGGTGCGCCGCGCGCCCGAAGTCGAGAGATAAACGAGCCAGACAGAGGCGCCCGGCTTCTCGCCCTGGATGATCGTGGCCAAGTCGTTCGGTGAGCTGACTGGATGCCCTGCGCAAGATGTGATCGTGTCTCCCTCGGTCAGCCCGGCCTTGGCGGCGGGCGAGCCCGACGCTACGGACTCAATCACAGCACCGGCGGGACCACCGGGTCCGGAAGATGCGACGCCCACTCCCAAAAAGGCGGTCGGGCCGATGTGTACCGTCGAGGAAGAGCGTCCTTGGGTAATCGCGGCCGCGATCTCGAGAGCCGTATTGATCGGTATCGAAAAACCTTGCGTTGACGCGCTTCCCGGCTCGAACGAGAAGCCGGCTGAGGCGGCCGTGTCCATACCAATGACCTTCCCGCTGCTGTTTACAAGCGGGCCACCGGAGTCCCCCGGCTGGATGTCGGCATTGGTTTCGATAAGGCCGGTCAGTTGCTCGGAGGTACCATCGGCTTCGTCCCTTGCCGTGATGGACTGATCGAGCGCAGTCACGCTCCCGCCGGCGAAGCTCGGAGTGCCACCGGCCCCTCCGGCGTTGCCGATACCCACGACTCCTTGCCCTGTGCGGACACTCGAGGAATTGCCGATACGGACCGTTTGCAGACCGGAGGCGTGCTCGAGCTGCAACACAGCTACATCAGCGGTTCGGTCGTAGCCGACGACGTTGGCACCATAGGTCTTCCCGTTGCCCACATCGACCACTCGGATCGAGCTTCCGCCCTCGATGACATGGTTGTTCGTAAGGATCTCACCATTGGAGGTGAGCACCATCCCGGTTCCCTCTGCTTCGGCGCCTTCGTAGCTCAGTGTGCTGTCGATGTCCACGAGACCCGGGGCGACCCCACTCGCAACCGCCGCGGCATTCGCGGGGCCGCCCGGAACGCTGGAACTGGCGGGACCAGATCCCGACGCTCCAGTCTCGGTCAGCCCTTCGCTCGCCTGGCCGATCACTTGGATCGGCTGGCGTGAGCGCGTCGGCGGCACGACGGCGACATCCACGTCGCCTGCGACCATCGTGATCGAGTTGTAGGTGCCTGGCGGTAGGAGCACGCCGAGGGCGCGCCTGTTCGAGGGCTGTGTGACGAGATAGCCCGCTTGGATCTGCACAAACGTGGTCGCGAAGATCGGGAACGTGACGAGTGCTCCGCCATCGGCGAGTCGGTAGGCCGGATACGGGCATTCAGGCGATGGCGCGCCTGAGGCAGCGGCAGCCGGCGTCACCGTTGAGAATCGCATCGTCACCGTGCCGAGATGGGCGTAAGAAGCCGCGATGGAGTGGGGATCAGCCGCGTTCTTCGGTCCAAACTGCGCCGAGATTCCCGCAGGCAGCTTCCCGCTGACGGCTTCGGAGGTGAACGCCTTCGCCACGAGCGCGGTCACCCTGTCGGGTGCAGTCACAAGCCCATCGGTTTTCGCGCCATCAAGACTGGTGACATAACCCTGAGCGTCGGTCGCGGCGGCAGGTACCGCCACGCCGGCGTCGGTTGGGCCAAGGATCTCGCTGCTTGAGGCGAGCTTCCAACGGGCGTCAGACGAGGTCTTCACGTAGGTGAGGAGGTTGTTCGTCACCGGCTCAGAAAAAGCGCGGTCTTCGGCCAGCACGCTGAAAAAGGCAGGGTAGGTGGCCTCGTGGGGGACGAAGACACGGCCAGGAACCTGGTTGAAAGACCCACCCAGCGTGTTGGAGCCAGCGGCCAGATCGCCGCGGTAGGTGGCGTCGTCGAGGATCTGCTGCAGACACGACTCGTGGCTGCTCTGGAGCGACAACGAGAGGGACGAGTTGGCCCGATTGTTGATCGCCGTGTCCGCTGCGACGATCGAGGAGACCTCACCAGGTGTGACAACCGGCTTGGCCGAGGGTCGTAGTGCGCTTGCACCGGCCAAGCTAGGACCTGCACAAACACTCAGCAGGAGCGCAGCGACGGTCACAGCGGCTCCGCTGGCAAGGCGAGGACGCAAGGAGTAACGGCTACCAAGCGTCTGCGGGAAGAACGAGCTCGCCACGGACATCACCTCTGGAGTCGTCATAGGTGGACAACGGTTGCGGCTTGCAGTCAGCTCCGGCACAGATGAGGCTCAGCTGAATTTTGAGGCCGATCACCTGTGATAATCCTTGGAATCTGCTTCAAGCACTCTTAAGAAGACATCCCCAACCGGTCTCGAGGGGTTGGCACAGACCGCTACCAGGGCAGCGACCAGAAGATCTCGAGGTCACCCTGACGAACAAAGATACGACCCATCTTCGCACTGTCGGGCGCGCCCGGTTGCCACCTGCGAACCGTCGACTAGAGGCTGGAACCTCTAGCTGAGCTGATACCACGCCTGATCTGGAGCGTTTCGATGACGCCTTATGTGGAACGCAGTAACGGCTGACGCGTGACGCCGTAAGGGCTGACCATCGACACCTCAGCCCTATCGGTCCCGGTCTGGGCACCGTCGAAACGGAGAAGCCCCTGCACGGGTCCGGTCGGTGTCGGTGAGCTAAATGCGCGGCTGAGACGCAACTCGTGCCCGGTTGACCGGCCGGCCTTGGAGGCGAATGTCGAGCTCGGTCCCGGTTGCCTCTACTGTTTCGTTCTCAGCCTTTCAGGATCAGGGGGTCGCCGCCGTCTTGCCTTCGGCTTCGCAGTGGTGGGACGTTCCAGTTTCAGCTCGCCGGTGTCGGCATCGAACTCGTACAGCTCGCCGTAGCGACCCCAGTCGATGGCCACGTCGATCTGCTGGCGCGCGTTCTCCCTGGTGAATACGCGACTGAGCAGGTCCAGGAAGAAGTCCTCGCTCAGGGATCCGTCGTCGGTCGCCTCCAAGCTGGTGCAGATGGTCCGCACGAGTGGAGCCCTCGTCCTGGCTTGGCGGGCGAAGATCGACTTGGCGTTGTCGATGGTCCCTTTGACGAAACTGAGCCCTTCGTTGGTGAGCTCTATGTGGGCGCCGTCCACTGTCGCCAGATCGAGCATTTGAGCGGCCTCGACGAGCGGCAGCAGGTCCTGCACGTCCAAGTTCAGACGGTGGGCGAGCTCCGGAAGCTCGCCTCGCCCGCCATGTGCGGCGAGGATCTCGAGGAGGCCAGCCATCCCTCCGACCGAGGCCAGAGGCAATGGTGTCGTGTCGAGAGACGTCTCGGTCGCGACCGTGTCGCTCTTCGCGTGAGACGGGAGTTGCTGGTCGCCCCCGGTCATGATGCCGTAAATCTCGTTGATCAGTGCCTGGGCCTCCTCGCTGCGGCGGTCCCGGGGGCGAGCGAGCCGGCAAGGGAGCTCCGTGCGGATTCGTCCCGGATTGGTCCCGAGGACCAGGATCCGATCGGCGAGGATGACCGCCTCTTCGATGTTGTGGGTGACGATGAGCATGGCCTTGGTAGGGAAGTCCGGTGCTGCCCAGAGATTGAGCAGCTCGGTGCGAAGGTTCTCGGCCGTCAGCACGTCAAGAGCCGAGAAGGGCTCGTCCATCAAGAAAGCGTCCGGCTCCACCGCGAGCGCTCTGGCGAATCCGACCCGCTGTTGCATCCCGCCGGAGAGCTCCCTGGGATAGGCCGATTCGAAGCCGTCGAGCCCGATCCGGTCGATGTTCTTGAGCGCCTTCTCCTTGCACTCGGCTGCCGACTTGCCCCTGGCCTGCAGGCCGACTTCGACATTCTGCAGCACCGTTAGCCATGGAAGGAGGGCGAAGGTCTGGAAGACCATGGCCACGCCCGGGTTGGCGCTGGTGACGGGGGCGCCGCGGTAGGTGACCTTCCCCGAGCTCGGCGCGATCAGACCGGCAATGCACCGGAGCAGGGTGCTCTTGCCGGCACCTGACTTGCCGAGCAACGCCACGATTCCCCTTCTCGAAGAACGAAGGAAATGTTGTCCAGCACCGACAGAGGAGTGCCGTCGGGGGAGGCGAAGTCCTTTGAGACCCCCGAGATCTCGAGGATCGTCTCCGTTCCGCCCTTGGCGCTCGGTCCGGTCGGTGGCGTCGTGGTCATTTCGGTGGGGTCTGAGCTCACTCAGACCGTGAAGTGAGCCTCGGCAAGGCGGTAGAGGCGTTGCCAGAAGAGCCGGTTGACGAGCACTACGCACAAGCTCATCACGACGATACCAGTCAGCACCTTGGCGAAGTGATCTGGTGCGGGCGAGCTTGAGGACTCCGCGATATAGGCACCGAGCCCCTTGGCATAGAGGTAATGCGATCCCCAGTACGTCACCTCGGCGACGATGGAGGCGTTCCAGGCTCCGCCCGCGGCGGTGATCCCTCCCGTGACGTAGGCCGGGAAGATCCCCGGAAGGATCAGCTGCCGCCAACGTTGGCGTCGGGGGAGCCTGAAGTTCGCCGCCATCTCCCGAAGATCGTTGGGGATGCCGATGGCCCCGGCGATGCAATTGAACAGGATGTACCACTGCGCGCCGACGGCCATGAGCAGCACGCTGCCGATGTTGAGCGAGAGGTGGATGGCTATGAAGAAGATCACGAGAAACGGGAAGAGCAGGTTCGCCGGGAAGCTGGCGAGTATCTGGACGATCGGCTGGGCCACCCGGGCCAGACGCGGGTTCAGGCCGATCACTGCTCCCACCGGTACCCAGATGAGAGTGGAGACGATGACCACCACGGTCACCCTGGCAAAGGTGATCGCACCGAGCTCGACGCAGTAGCCAAAGGCGCCGAATCCGAGTGACCGGTCCAGGTACTTGAACGCGGCGACGGCCCCCCACGCGATGACGCCCCCCGCGATTACCCAGAAGACCGCGTCCCCTAGCTCCCGCCGGCTGCGGGGCTCCGTCAGGGGGTACTCGGCCAGGCCGAACGGGCGGGTGACCCGGTCGAGCGCCCGGCCGACCGGACGCAGCACTACCCCCAAGTTCTGCCTGAGACGCGAACGACGAAGCAGGTCGAGGACAAGACTTCGGGGCGGCTTTTTGCCGGACTCGGACCGCTCCATCCGAAACTTGTCAGACCAGGCGACGAGGGGTTGGAAGAAGATCTCGTTCACGCCTACCACCAGGACGACCATCACCGCCACGGCGATCCCGACTTTGCCGAGCGAGCCCTCAGAGATGGCAGCTCCCATGTAGCTACCCATCCCCGGGAGGGCGTACTGGCGACCGCTCACAGTGATCGCCTCGGAGGCAGTCAAAAAGAACCAGCCCCCGCCCATCGACATCATGGCATTCCAGACCAGGCCGATCATCGAGCTTGGGACGTCGAGCTTCCAGAATCGCTCCCACTTCGTCAGCCGGTAGATGCGAGCCGCCTCGTCGAGATCAGAAGGCTGGCTCTTGAGGGAGTGGTAGAAGCTGAACGTCATGTTCCAGGCCTGGGACGTGAAGACGGCGAAGATGGACGCCGCTTCGAGCCCGAGCATGCTCCCGCCGAACAGCCTCAGGAACAACACTGTCGTGAAGGTGAGGAACCCGAGAATGGGCACGGACTGGAGGATGTCGAGCACGGCAACGAGCAGCGGCTCGGCCCGTCGAAGCCGGGCCGCCGCCGTGCCGTAGACGAAGGTGAAGATCGTCGAGATGCCAAGGGCGATGAACATCCGCAATAGCGAGCAGCCCGCGTAGTACGGGATGTGGCTGAGCCCTGTCGGAAGTTTCGACGCGGAGGAACCGGCGACGATTCTGACGCTAATGGATTCGGCGTGGCGCACGATGCCGTAGAGGACGGCGATCACGCCGAGCCCAATCAGGACGTCGACGGGACTCGTTCTGCGCAATATGGAAACGCGGCCGGAGTACGTTCGCTGATGTGCCATGGGCTCGCCCTAAGTCGGTTTCCTTGGCTTCTCTCGGTGGCTCGCCCAGGTTAGCTTGCGCCAACCCCGAGGAGACGGCCCACCCCGTAGGTGACCGAGGCCGCGACGGCGGCGGCGAGCAACATCCGCCCGGCGGTGCGCCACAAGCTCTGGCCCGAGAAGGCGCCGATGGCCGCCCCGAGCGTCACGGCGGCGAGTGCACCGATGATGACAGAGGCAAGGAGTGCCGCCGTCCCGCGCATGAAGAACCACGGCACCAGCGGGAGGATGGCGCCAACCGAGAACGAGAGGAACGACGCCACCGCCGCCTGCCGAGGCGTGCCGGTCTGCTTAGGGTCGACGCCCAGCTCGAGCTGGGCGTGGGCTTCCAGTGCGGTGTCGGGGTTGGCCATGAGGATGCGTGCCACGGTGTCCGCGTCGGCAGCCGGCACACCTCGGGCCCGGTACATGTCGGCGAGCTCCCGCTGCTCTCCGACGGGATCGTCCGACAATTCGGCTCGCTCCACGTCGATCTCGTGTCGCACCAGCTCGTCGTGGGCCCTCACCGAGACCAGTTCCCCTGCGGCCATCGAGAAGGCACCGGCGAGCAGCCCCGCCACACCGGCCGCCCTCACGGCGCTGGCGTTCGTGGTGGCGCCGGCCATTCCGAGAACGAGTGAGACGTTGGTGATCAGACCGTCACCTGCGCCGAGGATGCCCGCTCGGAAGCCATTGTCCTGAACGTCGCGGTGACGGCCGGAACGTGACAGAAACAGTCGGCTGAGTCCCAACCTCGATCGGGCTGGAGGGGGTGGTGGAGATACGGACTCGCTCATTGCTACAGCTGACCACTTCCGACACGATCGGTCATCCGTAGTGCCTACTGGCCTCCGCGCGGGGGCTACGGACGGGCGTGGACCCAAGTGTTCGTGTCGAAGCTGCAGGTGGGCAAAGGCCGCACCCAAGGCTGCCCGGCTCGCGGCGAGCTCCGCTGGGCGGGGTTCGACAGCACAGTTCCACAGCTGGCACCTCGCGCATCTCGGTAACTCCGGATCGCCTAAGGAGCCGATCGGAAACCTGCCCAGCGATTCGAAGATCTGCGCCCTGTTACGACATGGCAGTTCTGCCAATGCCTACTGAGGAATTCTGAGTATCGCGGGCGCTCAATCCCGGCGAGCAAGTGGCCGATACCTCTCTGGGGCAGAGAAGGTCAACGATACCCCTGGGGTGCCGGAACATGAGCGACAAGGCCATGAACTCGCGTAGCGGGCGGGCTGGCTATATGGCGAGAATTCCTGAACGCGTGCCCGTACCTTGGACGACGCACGTTCCTGGCAGCTCCGAAGTCCATGTCGGACTCCGACACGTGGCAGAAGTTCTCTCGCGTTGGACGTTAGATCTCTCGTGAAGCGGCCCCTGACCGACCGCGGTCCTGTCCCCGTCGGCACAAGGGCACCCGTGAGACCACTCTCGCTCCAAGACGGTGCGTTCCTGTCACGGGCACTGGGCTCAGTCGGACCGGAATGGCCGTTGCAGTGCTTCATCTTCGCCCTCGTGATCGCCTACGGCGTCTCGACCCTCGTCGTGCATCGACCGCCGAGCGGGTACAACACGGTCTGGGACGGGTGGATCTACAACATCGCCCAAACGCTGCCCGTCATCCCCGTCCTACTGCGCGTCCGGCGAACGTCCGAATTGCGCTCGGCGTGGCTGGCCATTGCGCTCGGGATCACGCTGATCTCGGTGGGCAACCTCGTATGGACCTACCACGACCAGAACCTCAATCCCATTCCCGATCCGGCTCCCAGTGACGCTATCTATCTGTTGGCCTATGCGGCGTTCATCGTCGGTGTGGCCATCCTGACGCAGACGTCATTCGGACGCGTTCACGTCAGTGTCCGCCTCGATGGCGCCATCACCGGACTGGCCATAGGTGCCCTTGCGGGCATGGCCTGGTTCGAGCCCTTGCTGCACGCCACCGGCCGTCCCCTTGAGATCTTGGTGAACATGGCCTACCCGCTGTGCGATCTCGTGCTGATCGTGCTGCTGGCGGCTGGCCTGGCCCCGCACCGCTACCGGCCCAACTGGCCCACGGTCCTGATGATGACTGGCGTGGCGTGGTTCGTGGTCGGCGATGTGATCACTTTGAACCAGGTCGCCGCCAACACCTACGTGCCAGGGACGCCGCTCGACGATGCCTGGCCGATCGGCCTTTTCTTCGTGGGGCTGGCGGCATCGATGCGTGACCGCCGCCGCTCCCGGGGCCCACGTGCGGCGGCCAGCTCGCCAGCGGGCATCACCGTGGTGCCGGTGGTTTTCGGGCTGGTGTCACTCGGCGTGCTCGCGGTCTCTCTCGTCCGGCATGACTCAGCGACGGTGCTGTCGATGGCCATAGCCGCCCTTGGCCTTGTGATCGCTCGCATGTGGATGACGCTGCGTGAGGTGCGCCAGTCGGTCGCCAACTACCAGGATGCGCGCACCGACTACCTCACCGGCCTCCCGAACCGGCGCGCCTTTCTCGAACGCCTGCAGTCGACCTTCTTCACTGAGGAGAGAAGCGGCCTGCACGCCGGAGTGCTGTTGATCGATCTCGACGGCTTCAAGGAGGTCAACGACGCCCTGGGCCACGCGGCCGGGGACGAGCTTCTCTGTGTGGTCGCCAAACGGTTCGAACATCGGCTGGGCAACCGGGGGATCCTTGCTCGCCTCGGGGGCGACGAATACGCTTTTGCCTGCCCGGTGGACAGCGAGGACGACCTCGTGGGATTCGCGCACGAGTTCTCCCAGGCCCTATCTGACCCGTGCGCGCTCGACGGCACGAGCGTTCGTGTCGGTGCCAGCATCGGCGTCGTGGTGTCGCGCCCCGCTGACTCGAGTCCCGGTGAGCTGCTGCGCTGTGCCGACGTGGCCATGTATGAAGCCAAACGCATGCAGTCGGCGGTGTCGATCTACCGAGCCGAAGATGACCCCAACAGTCGGGACCGCCTGGCCCTCCTCGACGCCCTGAGGGACGCCATCGAAGCCCGGGCCTTCGTCCTGCACTACCAACCGACCTTGGACATGCGCACAGCGACGGTCCACGGCGTGGAGGCCCTCGTCCGCTGGGAGCACCCCACCCTCGGGCTGGTCTACCCTGACCGTTTCATCCCTCTGGCCGAGCGCAACGGGCTGATGCCGCAACTCACCCGCGCTGTGCTCGACCAGGCGGTGGCCGAAGCAGCCCGACTCGACCGGGCTGGCCAGCGGCTCGAGATGAGCGTGAACATCTCCCGCTACGACCTTGTCGACGAGGATCTTGCCGGCTATGTCGACGAGGTGCTGGGGTTCTACGGGTTTCCCCACGATCGCCTGACGCTCGAGATCACCGAGTCCGCCCTCGGCGGCGACCCGAAGCGGGCCGAACGATGCGTACGCGAGCTGCGAGCCCGCGGGTTGCGCATCTCGATCGACGACTTCGGAGTGGGGTACTCGTCGATGTCGCAGCTGCTCGGACTTGCCATAGACGAGCTGAAGATCGACAAGTCCTTTGTCCTGCGCCTCAACTCAGACCCGCGCGCCCAGGCCATCGTACGTTCCGCAATCGAGCTCGCACGTGCGCTCGATCTCACCATCGTGGCCGAAGGCATCGAGTGTGAGGAGATCCTCCAATCGCTCCAGAACTTCGGCGCCGACATCGGGCAGGGTTACGTGATCGCCCATCCACTCACGTCCCGACAGCTCGACGAGTACCTCGCGCAACCCGACCGCGTCAGCCGACTGCTACCCCACCTCCCACAGTTCTCCTCGACACCGGTACCGATCTCCAGAGCAGCTGCCTCACCTCAAGAGCTGGTGACGGCAGGCCGGCGTGGCCAATTGCTCCAAGAACCGCCCGACACCTTCTCGGCAGGAGGCGCTGTTCGTGAATCCAGTTAGGCAGCGGCAACGGCAGGGACTCCACCCCTACCTGACTGAGCGGCTTGCGTACCAACCTGAAGGCGGCCCGTCCTCGGACACCGCGAGTCGTGGCGAACACGGGTCGTCTCGATTGACAAACCGCATAGCCCTCAAGCGCGGCGGGTGGAAACTCCTCCTCGTTCTGGTCATGGTGTCGGGCTTGGCCGTTTCAGCCGTCAGTGCCACGGAGTGGTATGCGTACGTGAACTCGCAACGACGCCAGGCGGTGGCCTCCTCGCTGGGAAACCTCAGGTCGATCGTGGGGACCTCACTGGAGCGTGACAACGACCTCGTGGCGATGGTGAACGCCTTGGTGGTCACCCATCCTGAGCTCAGCAATGGGTTGTTGGCGGCCATTTTGTCCAAGCTCAGCCCCTCCCAACGCTACCCGGGAAGCATCGCCTTCACCTATGTCGAAAGTGTCAGCCGAGCTGGACTGGGCCGGTTCGAAGCGGTCACCCAGCGAGACCCTCCCCTCGGTGTGGCAACGGCAACCTCGGTCCCTGTACACCCCTCTCTCGACGGCCGCTCGGGCTACTGCCTGACCCGCCTGGCCTTTGTAGACCTCCTGCCTAGCCAGGCGATCCTCAAGGACTTGCTCGTATCGTGGGTCAGCCCTTACCTCTCGGCGCACTTCAACTTCTGCGCCTCGTCGTTCGAAGGCTTGCTCGACACCTCGGCAAAGACGGGCCGATCATCGGTGGCCTCCGTCATCAGCTTGGTCAAGCCACCCCCGGGCATGCCTGCCGTCCCCGCGGTGCTCCATGCCTATATCGCCCAGCTCCCCATCTTCATCGAGGTCAACCCGGTCTACACCGGGACCCAGCTTCCCAATGCTGTCCGGGCCCGTTCGGAGAGATTGGCTGGTTGGACCATGGGCATCTTCGACGCCAGCATGATCTTGCGACCCGCGTTGGCCAACGAGAAGAACGTCTCTTTGGTGCTGGCCTTCGCCTCACCGAGAGCCAAGGCGATGGTGGTGGCCCGTGGCGGGCAACCGCAGCCCGGGGTGGGCATCAAACGACTCACCTTCCCCGCCGATCCCGGGTGGGTCATCGACGTGGCGGTGAACCCTCGCAGCAGCGGCCCGTCCCCCCTCGCACAGGGGCTGGCAGTGCTCTGCGGGGCATTGGCGCTCACGATCCTGCTGGTCATCTTGTTGAGCTTGCTCGTACGCTCGCGCCGCTCGGCCCTGGAGCTTGTCGAGAAGCGCACTGCCGAACTGCGCCACCAGGCCCTCCATGACTCGCTCACCGGGCTACCCAATCGCCTGTTAGTCAACCAGAAGGCTCATGAGCTGCTCGGCCGGGCTCATGGTGAAGGCGTGCACGTCGCCGTCTTCTTCATCGACCTCGACGACTTCAAGAAGGTGAACGACACCTTGGGTCACGGCGTAGGCGACGAGCTCCTGCGGGCGGTGGGAGCCCGGCTCTCCGCTTCGGTGCGGGAGGACGACACCGTGGGCCGCCTCGGGGGGGACGAGTTCATCGTGCTGTCCGACGTTCCAGACGAGGGACCCAACGTCGTCGCCGAGCGGCTCCTTCAGATCCTGCGGGAGCCCTTCAAGCTGGGAGATGTCAACACGATCGATCTGTCGACCTCGGCGAGCATCGGCATCGCCACCGGGCTTTACGACAGCCCCGAAGAGCTGTTGCGAGACGCGGACACCGCAATGTACAGGGCCAAGTCGATGGGCAAGAACTGCCATGTGATCTTCAGGCAAGAGATGCACGACGCGCTCAAGAACCAACTGACACTCGACAAAGACCTGACAGAGGCTTTCGCCAACCGGCAGTTCTCCCTCGCCTTCCAGCCGATCGTCGACCTCGAGACGGGTCTGCCGAAGGACATCGAGGCTCTCCTTCGCTGGCGGCGCCCCGAGGGCGACGTGGTCGACGCCGCCGAGTTCATTCATGCGCTGGAGTCCTCAGATCTGATCATCGACGTCGGGCGCTTCGTGTTGATGGAGGCTTGCCACCAGGCCAAGGCCTGGCACGACCTGGGCCACCCAGTTGGCATTTCGGTGAACGTGGGCGCGCGCCAACTTCGCTACGACGTCCTCGTCGACCAGGTCCGCGAGGCCTTGGGGGCCGCGGAGCTGGACCCGAGCTTCCTGACCCTCGAGGTCACCGAGTCGATGCTGATGATCGACCCGAAGATGACAGCCCAGCGTCTGTCGGCCCTGTCGAAGCTCGGGATACGGATCGCCATCGACGATTTCGGGAGCGGATACTCTTCGATTTCCTACTTGCGGGAGTTCCCGGTGGACGTATTGAAGATCGACCGATCCTTCGTTGCCCAACTGGCCACCTCGGCAGGTGCCAACCTGCTCGACGCCCTGATCAACTTCGGCAAGTCACTCTGCCTTGTGACCGTCGTAGAGGGCATAGAGGAGATGTCACAGCTAAAGCACGTCAAGCGTAAGGGCTGTGATTTCGGCCAGGGCTTCTTGTTCTCCAAGCCGCTCCCGGCAGAAGAAATAGAACGGAGCATCATGTATGCCCGCTACTTGGTGGGAGGGTCCCTACCTTCGATCGGAGCCGTCTCCTAGTTGGCAGATCTGGCCTGATCGGTCGGAAAGCCAGGATTGGCAACTTCAAGACCCTCCGCAGAGCAGGACGCGCTCACCTCGGAAGGACCCGTGGCGCCGAGCTGTCCCTGCCGGCTCAGAAACTGTGGGTCTTGACGAACTGGATCACCTCAGAGAGCTTCGCCTCGGCCATCGAGACACAGGTGTCGGCGCAGCCGTAATAAAGGCGGAGTGTCTCATCTTGTTCCATTACGGCCGCGCTGGGGAAGCACACGTTGGGGACATCGCCAACTCGCTCGTAGCTCTCGGTCGGGGCAAGCAGGTAGTCCTTGGTGCGGTAGAGGACCTTCCAGGGCTTGTCCAGATCGAGGAGCGCGCCACCGACGTAGTAGAGGTAGCCGTTGCAGCTCAGCCAAACTCCGTGGTAGATGAGCAGCCATCCCTCCTCGGTCTCGATGGGTGCGGGACCGGGCCCCGTCTTCAAGCTCTGCCAGCCGCCCTTCGGTCCGAAAACGAACCGATGACAACCCCAGTGCACGAGGTCCGGGCTTGTCGCATAAAAGATGTCGCCGAACGGGGTATGGCCGCGGTCAGAGGGCCGATGGTAAACGGCATATTTCCCGTCGATCTTGCGGGGGAAGATGACGCAATTGCGATTGGCCGGAGGCAGCAGGTCCTCGCCCTGGGTAAATGTCTTGAAATCCTTGGTCGTCGCAAATCCGATCTTCGGACCCTGGGGACCGGAATTGCACCAGGTGAGATAGTAGGTGTCGTCCAAACGTGTAAGGCGAGGGTCGTAACTGAAGCTTGTGACGAAGACGTCCGGATCGCCGCTTTGCATTTGAATCGGCTCAGGATCGATGTCCCACTTGATCCCATCTCGGCTGAACCCGACATGGAGCACGGCATCCAAGCTGATCTCGTCCACGCGGAACACTGCCGCATAGTCGCCCTCGCCCCGTTTGACGATCGCCGAGTTGTGGATGCTGTTGGCCCGCGGAACCGCGCTCGCGGTCACGATGGGATTGCCAGCGTAACGTTTGAAGACAGTCTCGTTAGCCATGGTGAGCCTTTCCTCCTACGCGCCATTCAGAGCTGGTGCTGAGATAAGCCGGTCCGGCGCTAAGGCCTGTCGAGCGTGTGGGGGCTCAAACTCGATTGTCGACCTGCAAGGGAGAATGCTATCGACAATACTCCCTACCTGCGGCCTGGACCAGCGCCGCGCACATGCCAACCACCCAGCTTGGGAAGGTGACTATCGCCATCCCGGTGCCTTATATCCCGGCCAAAAGGACAGCGACGATGCCGGTGAGGAAGACGCCGTCGAAGGTGCCGGCTCCACCGATCGATGCCTCCGGTGCCCCGAGGTCTCTGATCCGCGGGATGTTGATTATGTCGGCACCGAAGAGCGTGCCGAGCGTCCCGCCGACGTAGGCGAGGGCGGCGAGATAGTGCCCGCCGATGATGATCGCGGTGAGCGCGGCAAAGATCGGTGGAACCAAGGTCGGGGTGACAATCCCGACCCCGCGCACCGGGCGGGCCACTGACCAGACCAGCACGGAGACGACGGCAACGGCGATCAGCCCTTTTAACCATATGTCGTCGTGCACGACGAGATAGCAGGCCAGGGCCGCCGGGATCAACGCCCCGCCGACGTTGACCGCCAGGATCGTGGTCCCGCTGTGCATGGCCGTCGGGATCCGGTAGCGGACCCCGAACACGACAACGTCACTCTCTTGGGTCTCGGTGCGGTCCGGGAGGCGAGCGACAGGGATGTCGAAAGCGCTCCCGATGATCGAACCGAAGAGAGCCGCGAACATCCAGCCTGGCGAGAGACCGATGCGCCGGTAGGCGTAGCTGATGACGCCCAGCCCGACAAGGACCAGGAATGTGATCGTGACGACGGCCAAGATGATGAGGAACGGCGTTGCAATCGGCCAGTAGTCGCGAGACTTGCGGTCGTCGCTGCTCATGGGCGCAAGGACCCGACGGAGTTGAAGTCGGCGGCGATCGCGACAACCGGGCGGGAGCCATGGCTCCCGAGTCGGATCGGCAGGACCGCGTTCACGGCTACAGCGGACCACAAGGGAGGCGACCAGTCCTCAGTAGTGCTTACTGATATCCGCAGCGCGGCCACTGAAAAACCCTACCGAACAGAAAGAACAGAGGCCATGGATGCGCTGGCGCACGTCCAGGCTCCGGTCCCAGCCTCCCAGACTCAGCTCACCAGCGCGGCGACGGTCTCCGGCAAGAGCGGCCGCGCGAAGAGGAACCCCTGACCCTGGTCGCAGTCCAGCTCGGCGAGCGCTTCGAGCTGGTGGCTCGTCTCTATTCCTTCGCCGACCACGCACATGCCGAGGGCGTGGGACATCGCCGTCACCGCGGCCACGATTTCTCGGTCGCGGGGGCTCCGGCTGATCAGGGCCACGAAGCTCCGGTCGATCTTCAAGATGTCGACCTTCAGTCGCTTCAGGTGGGCAAGCGTCGAGTAGCCGGTTCCGAAATCGTCGAGGGCGAGGCGCACGCCGAGCTCGGTAAGCGCTGAAAGTGTCTCTTGGACGCCGCCGAACTCGCCGACGAGCGCGGTCTCGGTGATCTCCAGGCAGAGCCGTTCTGGTCGGACGCCGTGGTGGGAGATCACCTCGGCAACACGCCGTGCGAACTCGGGGTTCGCCAGCTCGCCGCCTGACACGTTGACCGCGACGGTGAAGTCGGGGGGCCAGCTGTCGAGCGAGGTCCACTCGGCGAGCTGGCGACAGGCCTCGTCCAGGACGAACGAGTCGATCCTGCCGATCAGCCCGTGCTGCTCGGCGAAGGGGACGAACTCGTCGGGAGGCACTACCCCACGCTCGGGATGACGCCAGCGCACCAGTGCCTCCACGCCGATCAGCGTTCGGTCCTCGAGGGAGAACAGCGGCTGGTAGAGCAAGAACAGCTCCCTCTCCTCGATCGCACGGCTCAGCTCGGCCTTGAGGAGATCTCTCCCCGTGCGGAGGCGCTGGGCGGAGTCATAGACCCGATAGCAGTTGCGGCCATCTTCCTTGGCTGCGTACATCACCTCGTCGGCCTCGCGGATGAGCTGTTCGGGTCCTGCGCTGGGATCGCGGGTGACGACAATGCCGATGCTGCAGGTGACCGAGAGATCGCGTCCGTCCTCCAGGTAGGGGACTCGGATCCCCCGCACGATCCGGTCGGCGATGAGACCGACGTCGTCGTCTTCCCTGAGCGACCCGCAGAGCACGACGAACTCGTCGCCTCCGAGGCGGGCGACGGTGTCGACGTGCCGGGAAAGGTGCAAGAGCCGGCGCCCGACCTCGGTGAGCACCTGGTCGCCGGTGGCGTGGCCGAACGAGTCGTTGACCTCCTTGAAGTGGTCCAAGTCGACATAGAGGACCGCGAGGCGTCCCGGGTGCCGTTCCATGGCAACAAGAGCCTGGGACAGCCGGTCCATGAGGGCGACCCGGTTCGCGAGACCCGTCACGGGGTCGTGCAGGACCTGGTAGGCGAGAGCGTTCTCCGCCTTGATCTGGGCCGTGACGTCGCGCGAGATGCCGAAGGTACCGATTATCCGGCCGACCTCGTCGCGAAGCGGCATCTTGCTGGTGGAGACCCAGCGGTCTGGTGCGTTGGTGAATGTCTCCCGCTCGAATTTCCCTACGATCGGCTCGCCGGTGCGAATGATCTGCTGCTCGTCCGCAAAAGCCGCGGCGGCGTGCTCCTTGCTGAAGAAGTCGAAGTCGGTCTTCCCGATTATCTCCTCCAGGTGACGGCCAGGACTGATGGCGGCAATCCAGCCTGCGCTGACCAGGAGGAACCGGCTCTGGAGGTCTTTGAAGTACACGCGCTCCTCGGTGCTGGACAACAGGTTGCGCATGCAGGTGCGCTCGATGCCGCGCAGCCGCCCGTCCCGCGACCGGCCTTGATCTAGCTCCGCCTGGACCATTCGCGAACTCCTGCTCAGGGATCGGTGAGTACTATCGACCGGTTCGCCCAGGAGGCTTAGCGCTACGTCGCGCCGAACCCAGGCCGAGAGAACGCTTCAGCTCCGGTGCGAAATAGATTCTGGGCAGTGGCTGAGATCCTTTTCGTCGGCGTGACGACAGGCTCGTCGCTGGTCCATCGGGCCATGCCCGGGTGGCAGGCGATCCTTGGTTTGCCGTGCAGCGTCCGCGGCCTCGACATCGCTCTTGACGCCGAAGACGACGCCTACGTCAGCCTCATCGAGGACGTCCGCGAGGACGAGAGCGCCGCAGGGGTCATCATCACCGGCCACAAGGTGAAGATGTTCCGAGCCTGCCGCCCTCTTTTCAAGGCCCTCGACCCGCTCTCGCTCGCCTGCCATGAGGTCAACGCCATCAGGCGCTCCGGTGACGGCTTGCTGGGCTGGGCCCGCGACCCCATCTCGGTCGGACGCGTCGTCGACCGCATCTGGCCCTGCTCAGAAGGGCAAGTCATCTGCCTTGGGGCTGGCGGCACGGCATTGGCACTGGCCCACCACCTGTTTGCGACCCGACCACCCCTGCCGTTCGTCTGCGCCGATCCAAGTCGCGCTGCAGTCGAACAACTCACTCGGTTGGCGCCCTACCCTGTCGTCGGCCATATCGGCCAAGGGCCCTGGGACCATCTCGTCACCGGTGCCGCCCCCGGATCGCTGATCGTGAACGCCACCGGGATGGGCAAGGACCGCCCTGGCTCGCCGATCACGAGCGGAGCACAGTTCCCGGCGCGGGCGGTCGTCTGGGAGCTCAACTACCGAGGAGACCTGCAGTTCCTCAAGTCTGCTCGCCTCCAGGCCCAGCAATCCGAACTCCGGGTTCACGACGGCTGGCAGTTGTTCTGTCACGGGTGGGCAGCCGGGCTCACCGTGGTGCTCGACCTACCCGAGGACGACAACCTCGGTGACCGATTCGCCACAGCGACCGAGTCGCTGAGGCCCCCGCTCTGAGAAAGCCCTCTTGCCGAGGAGGCCTCGGGATGCCTTCCACTTGACCGCCCGGTCACGACGGACCCCACGCTGATCGTCGCCCGCCACTGTCGGTGAGCGTGGCAAGACCCTTCGCCATTCGACTGCGGATCAGGCATGCTGATGTCGTGGAATCCTCCAGGATCGCCTCGTCGCCAGTTGAACCCAGTCGAAGCTTCGTCTCGCTCCCGTTTCTCGAAGACGTCCGGGCTCATGCCCGCCCTCGCCGAGAGCGACGCCGAACGCGAATTGTCGCCACGATCGGTCCGGCCTCGAGCAGCCCAGAGATCCTCGAGGCGCTCGTCGCGGCTGGCATGGACGTCGCACGAGTCTCGTTCGCGCACACCACGATTGCCCAGTCGATCGATCTCATGCGGCAAATCCGCAAGATCGCGCCGCACATCGGGATCCTGCCGGACCTCCCCGGCCCGAAGATCCGCAGCTCTCCGTTTCCCGAACACGGCGTTGTGCTGGAGACCGGCGCCGAAGTGGTCCTCGCCCCCGGCTCGACCACCGCGACGAGCTCCGCGACACGGATCGGGGTCGCCCTCGACGAAGCGGTCGCGAGCCTTGCCGAGGGAGACGTCGTCTCGCTCGGCGACGGTGGCATATCGCTTGTCGTCCTCGGGCGCCAGGGCGATGATGTCCTGGCCCGCGTTCGCTCAGGCGGCAAGGTCATCGGGCGACCCGGCGTGACCGTGCCCTCGAACAGGCTCGATCTCGCGACTCCGACGCCCGAGGACTTCGATCGCATCGCGGCGCTCGTCGCCGAGGACGTGGAGGCTATCGCCGTCTCATTCGTCTGGCGATCCGAAGACATCGAGGCGGTACGCGGAGCCGTCGGCAATTCCAGCACCATGCTCGTCGCGAAAATCGAGACCGCCGAGGCGATCGGCAATCTCGACGCCATCGTCCGCAGCGCCGACGCGGTGATGGTCGCCCGGGGCGACCTCGGCATACGGTTGCCCCTGGAAGACGTCCCCTTCCATCAAAAAGACATCATCCGTTGCGGTGTGCGTTTTGCCCGTCCTGTCATTACCGCCACCCAGATGCTCGAGTCCATGACCACCTCGCCCGTCCCCACCCGCGCCGAGGTCAGCGACGTCGCGAACGCGATCTTGGACGGCACCAGCGCAGTCATGCTCTCCGGGGAGACTGCGATCGGTGTCGATCCTGTGAATGTCGTCGCGACCATGTCCCGCATAGTCGAGCGTGCCGAGCAGGAATTCGACTACGTCAACTGGGGCGCGGGCCTCGGTGTGCAGGAGGTGTCGGCCGACGCTCCACTGCGCCGGATCACGGCAGCGATCTCGGGCGCCGCCTGGCATGCCGCCCTCGAGGAGGACGTCGCCGCCATCGTCGCTTGCACACAGTCGGGCGCGACTGCCCGTGCGATCTCGCGGTTCCGCCCGGACATGCCTATCGTCGCGGTGACGCCACATGAGCGAACGCTCCGCCAGCTCTCGATGAGCTGGGGGGTCGAGACACTGCTCTCCGAGCATTCCGCGAGCACCGACGACGGCATCTGGCGTGCCGTGCAGGATGCGGTCGAGGCGGGATATGCCTCGCCGGGAGATGTCGTAGTGGTCATCGCGGGATCACCGTACGAAAAGGATCCCGTTGCCGACACCCTGCGCATCGTGAGGATCCGCGCCTCGTGACGATCCGCTGACAAGCCTGCCGACTGCTCCTCAGCCCTGCCGAACCGGGCTCTTGCGCGCGCTGTATTGAATCACCGCTAGCAGAGGGGGGAGAATCCTTCGATGACAAGCGATGTTGCCCCCGCCCTTCCCCTCGTGAGGCACTGGATCGGGGGCGAACCCTATGACGGGGCCGGCGAGCGCCTCGGCGAGGTCTACGACCCCTCGACCGGCAATCTTGCGAAGAGGGTCGCATTCGCGTCCTCAACAGATGTCGACGAGGCGGTCGCGACGGGATGCCGCGCTTTTGCAACCTGGCGCCGCACTTCGCTCTCGCAGCGCTCGAAGCTCCTCTTCGCCTTTCGCGAGCTCACGACCGCGCGCTCAGACGAGCTGGCCGAGATCGTCACGTCCGAGCACGGCAAGGTGCTCGAGGACGCGCAGGGCGAGGTGAGCCGGGCGCTCGAGGTCATCGAATTCGCCTGTGGCATCCCGCAGCTTTTGAAGGGCAGTTACTCCGAGAATGTGTCGACGAACCTGGACGTGTACTCGATCCGCCAGCCGCTCGGTCCCGTCGCGATCATCAGCCCGTTCAACTTCCCGGCCATGGTCCCGGCTTGGTTCTTCCCGATCGCGATCGCCTGTGGCAACACCGTGGTGCTGAAGCCGAGCGAGAAGGACCCGTCGGCCTCGATCTGGCTGGCGGAGCGCTGGGCGGAGGTCGGGCTGCCGCCCGGGGTCTTCAACGTCGTCCAGGGCGACAAGGTGGCGGTCGACCGGCTCTTGGAGCATCCGGACATAAAGGCCGTCTCGTTCGTCGGCTCGACGCCGATCGCCCGCTACGTCTACGAGAACGGGACCCGCCACGGCAAGCGCGTGCAGGCACTGGGGGGCGCCAAGAACCACATGGTGGTGCTCCCCGACGCGGACCTGGACATCGCCGCCGACTCGGCGGTCAACGCCGGCTTCGGGTCTGCCGGCGAGCGCTGCATGGCCATCTCCGTGCTGGTTGCGGTCGAGCCTGTCGCCGACGAGCTCATCTCCAAGATCTGCGACCGGATGTCGAAGCTGAAAGTCGGAGCCGGCCATTCCGGTTCCGACATGGGCCCGCTCGTGACAAGGGCGCACCGCGACAAGGTGGCGTCTTACCTGGACTCGGGCGTCCTCGAGGGCGCGCAGCTCGTCGTCGACGGCCGCAAGACCAATCCGGACGGGGACTCAGGCGGCTTCTGGCTCGGGCCGACGCTGTTCGACAAGGTGACGCCCCAGATGTCGCTCTACACCGACGAGATCTTCGGCCCGGTGCTCTCGGTCGTGCGGGTGCCCACCTATGACGCCGCCCTGGAGCTCGTCAACTCCAATCCCTGGGGAAACGGCACCGCCATCTTCACCAACGATGGGGGGGCGGCGCGCCGGTTCCAGAACGAGGTCGAGGTCGGCATGGTAGGAGTGAACGTCCCGATCCCCGTTCCGGTCTCCTACTACTCCTTTGGCGGCTGGAAGAGCTCGCTGTTCGGCGACAGTCACGCGCACGGGACCGAGGGTGTCCACTTCTTCACCCGTGGCAAGGTGGTGACCAGCCGATGGCTGGACCCGAGCCACGGCGGCATCAACCTCGGTTTCCCGCAGAACACCTGAGCCAGTCGCCACCTGGTCGCCACGGCCGTACCGAGGTGCCCGCGCAAAGGCCGATCGGCCCCGCGCGTGACCCGGAGGGCCCTCCGCACCCGAGACCTCGAGGCTTCGGCGGCCTCGCCGTTCCGGCGAAGCTCCGCCGGGAGACCGGATCGCCGTATGCTGTGCGTGCACGGCAAGGCGACACTCGTAGTCACGCGCGGCGAAAGGGACACTCGAGAGCCCCGGTGGCAACGTCGCCGCCAAGTCGGCCTTGAACGACGCCATCATGGACTCTTCCTGGGCAAGGCTCATCGCCATGATCACCTACAAAGCGGAAGAAGCTGGTAGGAGAGTCATCGCCGTGAACCCCCGGCACATGAGCCAGCGGTGCTCTGACTGCGGTCATGTGGCGGCCGAGAACCGTGACGGACACAAGTTCGTCTGTGTGTCTTGTGGCTTCAGCGAGCACGCGGACGTCAACGCGGCTCGCAATGTCCTAAGGGCCGGGCTGGCCCAAGGCGGGAGCGGGGGTCACCTCGTGAACGCCGAGCCGGTAATTCGCTAGCTCGCGTTCTGCGCGGGTTATTGTTCGGCGAGCTCTTAGCGCTCCCTAGCTCTGGCATGACGAGGTGATCGATATCTGCGAACCTCAAGAGCCCACCGAAGCTCTGCAGGAAAGTGAGGCCCGCCTTCAGGCGCTTCTTTCTTCCCTCGACGACCTCGTGTTCGAGCTGGACGAGGACGGCACCTACCTCGGGATCTGGACCGCCAACGACGCTTTGCTGGTGGCGCCTCGCAACCAGCTGCTCGGCCGCACCCATGCTGAGGTGATCGGCAAGGAGATGGGGCTCAGGTTGAAAGAGATCACCAGGAGCGTCCTCGATACGGGGCGTCCCCAGATCTGGGACTACTGCCTCGAGGTCCCCGCAGGCCTGCGGTGGTTTCAGGGCAGGGTCGCTCCGATCGCCGGGCCGGAGGGTTCGCCGAGGAGGATCTGCCTCCTCGTTCGCGACATCACGGCACAAAAACAGGCCGAAGCGGAGATATCGAGGCTGCTGTCTCGCGAGCAACTGCTGAGCAGGTTGTCCGAATCAGTGCCGGTCGGTCTGTTCGAGGTCGATATGGCCGGTCACGTCGCGTTCACCAACGACCGCGTGCAGTCGATAGTGGGCGACTTGTCGGCCAACACTGTGGAGGCTCTGATGTCATCCGTCGTCGCCGCAGACAGGCCGGTGTTCGAGGCGGCGCTCGCCGATGTGCTCGCCGGCCAACCGGTAGACGGCGTGGAGATTCGGTTCCACGTCTCAGCTCCGGGCAGGCGGGTCGTCCCCGGTGCGGAGCGGGTCTGTGATCTCAGCCTGCGCGCGCTCACCGACGCGGCCGGCGTCGTGGCCGGTGCAGCCGGATGTCTGAGCGATGTGACCGACAGTGTTCAGCTTCGCCGCGAGCTCGAGATAAGAGCATCGGTCGACAAGCTCACGTCGTGTTTGAACCGAGACGCCTCGCTCGAGCTCCTCGAACGCACGACCGCTGGACCGTTGGCGCCCGGTGAGGGAAACGCCCTCATCTACATCGACCTCGACAATTTCAAATCCGTGAACGACCGGTTCGGTCACGCAGCTGGCGACCGTCTCCTGGCTGAGACCGCCGAGCGCCTTCGCGAGGCGGCGCGCAAAGGCGACGCCGTGGGTCGCGTCGGCGGTGACGAGTTCATCGTGATCTGCCCACGTGTGCCGAGCTCGGCGCAGGCCATCAAGGTCGCCGAGCGCGTCGCGGCGGCGACCACGGCCGTGATCGATGTCGGGACGGCGCTAGTAGAGCTGCGGACAAGCGTCGGCGTTGCGTGGACCGCAGAGGCGCTCGACGCCGACGCCTTCCTGGCCCAGGCCGACTCTGCGATGTACCAGTCGAAAAGGACGTCTCGCAACGGCGTGACCCTGTTCGCCACGACCGGTTGCGGCGTGGCCTCGACCCTTCCCGACCGGGCCTAGCCGCGCGGACGCTACGAGTCGGTCCTGCTCCGGGCCAGGAGCCGACGCCCCTGTGGTCGTGTCGCCAAGAACGTCGCCCCAATAGCGGCGGCCAGCACCAGGTAGGGCACCGTGTCACCCGTTGCCTGGGCAATCGCTCCGCTCGAAGCCGCCGCGACCGCCTGGCCGCCGGCCCAGGCGAGATTGGACAGGCCGAAACCAAGACCTTGGTGAAGCTTCAGCCGGTCCGAACCGTCGCTGATCATCGCCGAGGCGGGCACGAACAAGGTGCCGTAGGAGGGCAGCCCCACGACGATGAGAGCCACGAGGACTCCGGCGGGACGCAGCAGCGGAAGGAGAACGCTGACTGCGATGGCCACGAGCAGCGACAGCTTGACTGGCACCAGCCTCCCCCGTTTGTCGGCGAGCCGGCCCACCAAGGGCGCTAGTACCGCTTCCAGCGCGGCCGCGCCGAGAAACGCCCCCGCGATGACAGCGGCGCTGGCGCCGAGAGCGCTGAGGCGCAGCGGGGTGAGGACGTCGATGACGCCGAACGCGAGCCCGGCGAGGCAGGTCAGCCACATCCCGCCGGAAACGCCCAGGTCGCCAAGGGCACGCACGGCACTGCGGAGGCTCTGGGACTCACCACCGAGCGGCGTGCCCACACGGAGGCTCGCCACCGCCAGGCAGAGCCCGGCGAATGTCGCGGCCGCGAACGCCGGCGCGGTCCCGACCCCGCTCGCAACGGCGCCGATGACAGGACCCAACAGCGCTCCTGCGACCGCTGCTCCAAGTGCCACTCCGAGTGCTCTGCCACGCCTGTCGGCGGGCGTGCCGGCAGCAAGCCAGGCCAGCCCGCCGGACCAGGTGCAGGCGCCTCCCAGGCCCTGGGCGAGGCGTGCCGAGTCGAGCACCACGATCGAGGTCCCAAAGCCGAACACGAGCGTGGCCCCGCTCATCAGGCACAGCCCGAGAACCACAGCCCGGCGGACGCCGAGCCGGCTCGCGACGACGCCACTGGGAAGAGCGCCGGCCAAGGTGCCCAAGGGATACGCCGCCACGAGGATCCCTGCGGCGGCCTTGGACAGCCCGAGGCTATGCACATAGTGCGGCAACAGTGGCGTCAGGGCCGTGAAGAAGACAGTGTCCACGAGCACGAGAACGCTCACGAACACCAAGAGGGCGCGGACATTCACCTTCGAGGGACCATCGCCCTCCTGGTTGTCGCCCACCGGCCCCAGTATTGCCGGGCCGATGAGCAGCATCGGGCTTGCCCTGCATCGGGCTTGCCCTGCATCGGGCTTGCCCTGCATCGGGCTTGCCCTGTATCGGGACGAGCGGTGGCCGCTACTCCAGTGTCGGGGCTGGCGTCGGAATGCCCGTGGGCCCGAGCGAGCTGGCAGACCTACCGGCGCCCGGATCTGCCTCGGTTGAAGCCCGTGCCAAGACCGAGTCCATTTCCGTCAGCTTGCCTGGCCACCAGTTCCAACGACCTAGCAACGACACCGTCGAGGGGACGAGCAGGCTCCGCACGAGAAACGTATCCATCAAGATCCCCAGCGCCAGGCCGAGACCGATGTCGCGAATCTGGCTACCTCCCGGTTGGCCGCCCGCGGTGATCGCGAGCACGAGGAACGTCCCCGCCAGGACGAGCCCCGCCGAGGTGATAGTCGGGCCCGACGCGCCGACCGCGGTCACGACGGCGTCGCGAAGCCGGCGTTCGTGCGCCTCCTCCCGGATGCGAGTCATGACGAGGATGTTGTAGTCCTCGCCGAGGGCTAAGAGGAAGATGAACATCAGGAAAGGTAAGAGGAACGTGAGCCCGCCGCTGTGTGCCAGCTCGATGAACACGATCGATGAGAGGCCGAGCGCCGCCAGGTAGGACAGCATCACGCTCGCGATGAGATAGAGCGGAGCAATCAGGCTCCGCAGGACGAGCGCCAACAAAAGCCCGATGGCAATGATCGCGATCGGGACGATGTGGAACAGGTCGCTGTCGGAGATCGAGCTCACGTCATAGAGTGCCGGGGCTTCGCCGGCGACCCCGCTCGCGGTCGCGCCGATATTGCGCTGCACCGTTGTGAGAGCAGCACGGATGGCCGGCACCGCGTTCAATGCCGCCGTCGAGCTGGCATCGCCGGCTGTGAGACCGGTCTCGAACTGGATTGTGTCCCCGTCAGGGCTCACGAAACGCGCCGTCGCGCGGTAGAGGTCGTACAAGGCCGTCGGCACGTTCGCGCCGGGCGAACCTGCAGCCGGCAGTGGCGGGAGGAGTTTGGGGTCTCCGAGCGCCGTGTGCAAACTCACATAGGTCGCTGGGGGGATCGGCGTGCCGGTGGGATCGAGCGGACCCGGCAAGGTGGTGAAAAGACCGGTCGCCCGTAGCTCCTTCGATGCGGTCACGACGGCACCGGGGTCCTTCCACACGGGAGTCGCGAGCCTCAAGATGAGGTTGGTCGGGTTCGAGCTCGCCTGCGGGAAGTACTTGGCGAGGGCCGCATTGCCGCTGGCCGCGTCGCTGCCGCTCGGGGCGCTTGTAGCTCCGCCGAACCCCGCCGGCGTGTAGAACAGCGCCCCGAAGGCGAGCGCCCCGAAGGCGAGGACGCCGATCGCGAGCGTGTGTACCGGACGCTGGATCACGCGCTGGGCGACCTTGCCCCACCAGCTCTCGTTCGCGTCCCCCGGTGCGATCTTCGCCGGCCAGAACACGGCGCGCCCGAGGATGGCGAGCAGCGCGGGCAAAAGCGTCACCCCGGCGACGAGCATCACGGCGATCCCGACCGCCAGCGGCACGCCGAGGTCGTGGTAGATCCCGAAGCTCGCGAACAGCAAGGTCAAAAGTGCGAGGACCACCGTGCCCGCCGACGCGCTGATCGACTCACCCACCCGTGCGACCGCGCGGGCCACCGCATCATGCGGCGACAGGCCTGAGCGGAGGCCTTCTCGGACCCTGAACACGAGAAAGAGCCCGTAATCGGTCCCAGCGCCGAGGATCAAGACGATGAGGAGCAGCTGGGTGATCTGGGAGATCTTGAGCCCGTTGGCGCCGAGCTCGCCTATGAGCGAGCCCGACAGCTGCAGGACGATCGCCGCCGGCAGCAAGGTGACAAAGGGCGCGAGGATCGAACGGAAGACGAACAGCAGCAGCACGATGATGAACAGGATCGAAAGCAACTGGGTGCGGTTGCCTGTCACGCTCGATTGCTTCTGCTCCGCGACGTTCGTGGCGACGACACCTGCCACGTGGAAGCCCAGTCCGGGGGGTGCTCCAACCCTGTCGAATGCGGCCGTCAGCCCGTTGACGACGTCCTCGGACGGGCCAGGGCTGAACCCGGCGATGTTCGCCTCGGCGACGAGCTGCACGGCGTGCCCGTCCGGCGAGATCCCGACGTACTGCACTACCTCGACGTTGGGGACCCTTCTGGCGGCGCTCGCGAGGCGACCGGTCGCCTCGGTGTCTGCCGCGGTTATCGGACCGTGCTGGCTGACGCCGACGATGATGACGGGTTCCAGCGTCGCCTTACCGACCAGGGGCTCGGCGAGGTTGCCCGCCATCGTGCTCGGGGCGCTGTTGGGCAGGAAGGCCGAGTTGTCGTTGTTCACCTGGCTCGCCAGCGACGGAAGGAAGTGAACCGAGGCGAACGTCCCGACTACCCATACGACGACGATGAACCAGCGAAACCGGACGGCAAAGCGTCCGAGGCCATTGAAGAACACGTTCATCCGTCCGGGGTCTCCGTCTCTTGAGCTTGGTGGGGGTCAGTCCGCCGTCGGTCTCGAATCACAGGCCGAGGCGGACTTCGCAGCGGGCTTCTACAGCGAATTATGCCGGGGCGGTGATCACTGAAAAACCTAGCGTCTCGCCAGCTCGCTCAGTGCTCACCATCTTCTTGACACTGTCGCCAGAGAGAATCCGCAAGGCGCCGTCACTGGAAGTCCCTGGACCGGCCGACCGCCATCGCGAAGTCGATCTCCTCCAGGTACTCGGCCACTACGTTCGAGGATGAAGGTGCCCTCGGCTCGGCCCCCTCTCCTCGCTCGAGCCGCCCACGGACGAGCAGCACCACCGCCGAGCGCGCCGCCTTGCGATAGCGGGTCCAGCATCCTGGCGAGCAGATGACGTTCACGAGCCCTGTCTCGTCTTCCAGGTTGAGAAACGTCGTCCCCCCTGCCGTCGCCGGCCGTTGACGATGGGTCACCACGCCGGCAACGAGGACCTTGGCACCATCGGGTATCCGTACGAGCTCGGCGTTTGGGACCACCCCTCGGCTGGTGAGCTTCGCCCGGACAAAGGCCATCGGGGACGAGCCCGGTGACAGCCCAAGGGTCTGCAGGTCGGCAGACATCTCCTCGATCTCGTCCATCTCGGGAAGAACCGGGGCCTTGGTCCCGACCACGGTGCCGGGAAGACGGTCCGGGCGAGCCTCAGCGGCTGCACCCGCCGCCCAGAGCGCCTCGCGACGGGTGAGCGGAAGGCGTCGGGCCCCACCAGCGCCGGCCGCAGCTCTGCTCTGCCCAGAGCGTGTCGCACCCCCGCCGAGCCCGGCGAGTGCTCCCGAAGTGGCGAGAGATTCGAGGGCGGGGCGGCCGATACTGCTTCGGCGCACGAGATCTTCCATGTCCTCGTACGGCCGGCCGGCCGCGATCTTCTCGGCGAAGTTGGCGCCCATACCTTTCACCGAAGCGAGCCCGAGCCGAACCGACGGCCCTGGTCCCGGTCCGGGCTCGAGCGAGGGCTCGAGCGATGCGCCTGGCTCGCTCTTGTTCACGTCCGGGCCGAGGACGACGACCCCGTGGCGCCGGGCATCCGCGACAAGGGTGTGCGGCGCCCAAAAGCCCATCGGCTGGGAGTTGAGAAGTGCCGCGAGGAACGCTGCCGGGTAGTGCAGCTTCAGCCAGGCGCTCACATAGACGAGGTAGGCGAAGGACACCGAGTGGCTCTCCGGAAAGCCAAAATTGGCGAAAGCTGCCAGCTGTTCCCAGATGGTGTCCGCGACCTGGCCGGTGATCCCCCGCTCTGCCATGCCCTTATAGAGGCGAGCACGGAGGCGTTCCATGCGCGAGGCGGAGCGCTTTGCGCCCATGGCTTGACGGAGCTGATCGGCCTCGGCGGCAGTGAACCCGGCGGCGTCGATCGCCATCTGCATGAGCTGTTCTTGGAACAGCGGCACCCCGAGGGTCTTCGCCAAGCTGCGCTCGAAACACGGATGCAAGTACGTCACCGCCTCGGCCCCGTTACGCCGTCGGAGGTAAGGATGAACCGACCCTCCCTGGATCGGGCCAGGGCGGATAAGGGCGACCTCGACTACGAGGTCGTAGAAGCAGCGCGGACGCAATCGGGGCAGCGTGGCCATCTGCGCCCGGCTCTCGACTTGGAAGATCCCCACCGAGTCGCCACAGCACAACATGTCGTAGACGGCCTCTTCCTGAGGGATCAGCGCGAGGTCGATCTCGTCGTGGTGGTAGGTGCCGACTGTGTCAACGGCCCGGTGGATCGCCTCGAGCATCCCGAGGCCGAGGAGATCGAACTTCACCAGCCCGACCGCCGCGCAATCGTCCTTGTCCCACTGGAGCACGGTCCGGTTCTCCATGCGGGCCCACTCGACCGGGCAAACCTCCGAGACCGGGCGATCACATATGACCATGCCTCCAGGATGGATGCCGAGGTGGCGGGGAAAGCCCTCCAGCTCGGTCGCCACCGCAAGTACACGGGCCGGGATTCCGAGCTCACTTGCTGCCTGCTCGGGGCCGGGCTCTGAAGCGACGTCGTCACGACCTGGACGAGTGTCACCGACCGCGTCCATTGGTGCGTCGCGCCGTGCGGCCTCACCCTCGGCGGCAGCGCTCCACCAAGTCCAGCGGTCCTTGCGGTGCGGCGCCGTCGGGTGATGGCCGTTGCCAAGTGAGCCCCACCGCTCGATGCGCCGTGCCCAGGCGTCGACCTGCCCAGGCGAGTGGCCGAGGGCCTTGGCGGCATCCCGTACTGCAGACCGGGCCCGGTAGCTCACGACGACGGCAACGAGCGCTGCCCGCTCGCGGCCGTAGCGCCCGTAGACGTACTGAATGACCTCCTCGCGCCGCCCGCTCTCGATGTCCACGTCGATGTCGGGGGGCCCGTCGCGCTCTGGTGACAGGAACCGCTCGAACAGAAGGCCGAGCGAGACGGCGTCAGCATTAGTGATCCCGAGCACATAACACACGGCCGAGCTCGCGGCGGAGCCCCGGCCCTGGCAATAGATCCCCGAGCGCCGGCAGAACTCGACGATGTCCCAGACGACGAGGAAGTAGCCGGCGAAGCCCAGCTCCTCGATCATGGTCAATTCGTGCTCCAGCTGTCGCCACGCGCCGGGCACACGTTCAGCCCCAACCGGGCCGTAGCGCCGGGTCGCCCCTTCTTCGACGAGCCGGCGCAGGAATGTCATCTCGCTCTGGCCGGCAGGTACGGGAAAATCGGGAAGCTTGGGGGCAACGAGGTGGAGGTCGAAAGCGCACGCGCGCCCGAGCTCAGCGGCAAGCTCGACGGCCCCCGGATAGCGGGCAAAGCGCCTCGCCTGCTCTGCCCCCGAGCGCAGATAGGCCGCCCCTGCAGCGGGCAGCCAGCCGTCGAGCTCATCGAGTGGGCGTCCCGCTCGGACCGAGGCGAGCACCGAGGCGAGGCGGCGGCCAGCTGGCAGGGCGTGGTGGACGACATTGGTGACGACGATGCCGAGGTCCCTCTGCGCGCCAAGAGAGGCAAGGGCGTCGTTACGCGCCGAGTCGAGAGGGTCGTCATGATCGAACAGCTCGACGACAACGCTCTCGCGATCAAACCGGTCGACGAGCTGGTCGAGTTCTCTTGCCGCCGCAACAGGACCGGCTTCGACGAGCGCGGCAGGCACCGCTCCCTTGCGACAGCCCGTCAGGACGAGGAAATGGCCTCCTGCGAGCTCTGCCAGCCGGTCGATGTCGTGGCAGGGGCGTCCCTTCTCGCCACCGGCGAGATGGCCCTCGCTGATGGCGCGCGCAAGACGCGAGTAGCCCTCGGGATCGCGGGCGATGACGACCAGGTGGGAGCCGGGCGGGTCGGGAGTCCCGGTGCGCGGCGGTGCCGGGACGGTGGTGCCGGCAAAGCCCGGGTGGCAGGCGGCAAGGGTGAGCTCGGCTCCGAAGACAGTGGACACTCCCGCCTCCTTTGCCGCCTCGGCAAAGCGCACCACCCCGTAGAGCCCGTCGTGATCGGTCAGCGCCAGAGCCCCGAGCTCGAGCCGGGCAGCTTCCGCGACGAGCTCCTCGGGGTAAGAGGCACCGTCGAGAAAACTGAAATTCGAATGGCAATGGAGCTCCGCGTACCCGACCACCGGAACAGGATAGTGATCTTATCGAACATATGTTCGTAGAAGGTGAGCGACCTCCTGGGCCGGCTCGGCACCCATGCCCCTCTACTATCTCCCACATTGGACATTCAGCAAACTCCCAGACTGATCGGCCACAATGGTGGGGTGGTAGGAGGACAAGCGGGACCTCGCGTTCTCGTCGTCGATGACGAGGAGTCCATCACCGAGCTGGTCTCAATGGCACTTCGCTACGAGGGCTTCGACGTCGAGACCGCTTCCAGCGGGTATGGGGCGCTCGAACAGATCGACGCGTTCCGCCCCGACCTCATCCTGCTGGACGTGATGTTGCCCGATATCGACGGCTTCAACATCGCCGAGCGCCTTCGGCGCGACCGGCGTGACATCCCAGTGCTGTTCCTCACGGCCCGCGACGCCACCGAGGACAAGATCAGAGGCCTCACGATCGGTGGCGACGACTACGTGACCAAGCCGTTCAGCGTGGCCGAGCTCGTGGCGCGCACCCAGGCCATCTTGCGTCGCGCCGGCAAGGGTGGACCGGACCGTGAGCTGCTCCAGCTCGCGGACCTCGAGATGGACGACGACGCTCACGAAGTGCGGCGGGCCGGCCAGCTCATCGACCTGACGGCAACGGAGTACCGGCTGCTGCGCTACCTGCTCTCGAACCCGCGACGGGTGCTCACCAGATCCCAGCTCCTCGACCACGTCTGGAACTACGACTTCGGCGGCGATGCTGGCGTGCTCGAGACATACGTCAGCTACCTCCGAAAGAAGATCGATTTCACCGAGCCCCACCTGATCCACACCGTGCGCGGGGTCGGCTATGTGCTCCGCCCGCCCCGCACCTGACGAGAATGTCCTCCCTGATGCGGGTTTGCGGAGTCGGCACCGACAGCCGGGACTGCCCATGTCGTTGAAGGTCCGGCTGATAGCCGTCTTGTGCGCATTCGTGATCTTCGCGTTGGCGGCAACGGGGGCCATCACCTACACGTCGTTCCGGAGCTACGCCGTAGGCCAGCTCGACCAACAGCTCTTCAGGTCAGCGGACCTTGTGGCGCGTAACCTGGGCTTTACCAACCCCTTCGGCGGTCCCGAATCCGACCAAGCCGTGATGCCGGGCACGATGGCCACGGAGTTGACTCCGAGCGGCCAACAACTCTTGGACTGGACGACCTTCGGTAGCGCGGCCCAATCGCCTCCGGTCCTCCCCGTCTCGCTGGCCAGCTTGGCAGCGGCCTCGGCAAATGGCGCACCCGTCTACATGACCGTGCCCGGCAGCGGGAGCATTCGTTCCTACCGGGTGCTCGAGGCGAGCTTGAACAACGGCAACGTGCTCGCAGAGGCGACACCGCTCACAGGGACCGACGCCGCCCTGCACCACCTGCTCCTGCTCGAGCTCCTCGTCAGCTGCGCCGTCCTGATCGCCCTTGCGATCGCGGCCTGGCTCATCATCAAGCTCAGCCTGCACCCGCTTCAGAAGATGGCCGACACCGCGGACGAGATCGCAGCCGGTGACCTGAGCCGGCGCGTCGAGCAGACCGACGGCCGTACCGAGGTAGGCCAGCTCGGCAGGGCGCTCAACGTCATGCTGGGACGCATCGAGACGGCGTTTCGCGAGCGCGAGGCGTCCGAGGCGCGGCTGCGGCGTTTCGTGGCGGACGCGTCACACGAGCTGAGGACGCCGCTCACCTCGATCCGGGGTTACGCGGAGCTGTTCCAGCATGGACTGGCCGATCGCCCGGCTGACCTCGACACGGCGATGCGCCGGATCGACAGCGAGTCGACCCGGATGGCCGGGCTCGTCGACGACTTGCTGCTGCTCGCCCGCCTCGACCAAGGACGCCCGCTCGAACGAGAGTCGGTCGACTTGACCTCGCTCGTCGCGGACGCTGCCGAGGACGCCCGAGCGGTCGACCCGTCCCGCACGGTGACGTGCGAAGCGCCGCCTTCCTGCCCGATCGTCGGGGACGAGGCGCGCCTGCGCCAGCTTCTCGGGAATCTCGTTTCCAACGCCCTCGCCTACACGCCGAACGGTAGCCCCCTCGAGATAATCGCCGCTTTCGAGCCTTCTCGAGGCGTTGTCCAGGGCCGGGCGACGATCACGGTCGTCGACCATGGCCCCGGGATCACGCCGAGTGCGGCTGCACACGTCTTCGAACGTTTCTGGCGATCCGACCCGGCCCGGGTCCGGGCACAGGGAGGAGCCGGACTAGGGCTCTCGATCGTGGCGGCCATTGCCGACGCTCACGGCGGACGCGTCCTGCTCACAGAGACTCCCGGAGGCGGCGCCACCTTCAGCGTCGAACTGCCGGTCGAGCCAGGTCCAGGACAAAGCCATTGGGGCACCAAAGAGGTATCCGCTGCGGAGGCCACCGCCAACGGCACCGCTCCTGCTGAGGGTCAGCCCCTTCCCGTTGAAGAGGCAGACAGCATCGCCCCTTACCGATAGACGTCTTCTTGGCCAAGCGGCGGCCGGGCCTTGAGCAAGCCGAGCCCGGCAGCTGAGTGCCGCGCGATCGCCTAGGGGATAAGGACGATCTTGCCCCGCGTGTGCCGCTTCTCGAGCTCTGCGTAGGCCGCTCGAACCTGGTCGAGCGGGTAGGTGGCGGCGATCGGCACGGTGATCCGGCCGGAGGAGACGAGATCAGCCAGCTCAGCCAGTACCTCGCTGCTCGCGGCTGCAGCGCTTCCTTCGGCCTTGACGCCCGCCTGCTTTGCGAGCTCGAACGCAGTGATGGTATCGATCCGGTCGCGTGCTACGCCGAGGTCAATCGCCAATCTCACGTACTGCTCGCCGAAGGTGTCGATGAACGCGTCGACCCCGCCAGGTGCGGCCGCTCGGACACGTTCGGCCACCCCGTCGCCATAGGCCACGGGCGTCACCCCGATCGAGCTCAACCAGGGGTCGCGTCTCATCCCTGGTGTAAACGTGCAACGGGCGTAGGTTCCTTCAAGAGCTCCAAACCCAGAAGGAGGACCTACACCCGTGGCACCACGAGTATCGCCCAGTGAGCGCGTCCGCGCAG
>Ga0181539_1000758_pt1 | contig 38327 bp, 33 predicted proteins | sample PEATcosm2014_Bin_46_FD_119767 | JGI IMG/M metagenome (GOLD analysis project Ga0181539, IMG submission 119767) | Peatland microbial communities from MTU Mesocosm Facility, Houghton, MI, USA - PEATcosm2014_Bin23_60_metaG | ecosystem: Environmental > Terrestrial > Soil > Wetlands > Peat | place... | reverse complement strand
CGCAATTGCGAGGTAACGATAAAGAGAAGAATCCGATTACAGTGCACACCGCGTTGGCCGAGGCGTTGCCCGAAATCTCAGCCGATCCCGATCTGCTGCATCGCGCGTTGCAAAACCTGGTGCTCAACGCGATCGACGCCATGCCCCAAGGTGGAGAGTTGACGATTCGCACCGAAACACTGGGCGATCGGATTGAAATGTCTGTTTCTGATACCGGCTCCGGTCTGACCCAGGAAGAATGTGGACGCTTGTTCACTCCCTATTACACGACCAAGCAGCATGGCACGGGACTTGGCCTCGCGATTGTGCAGTCGGTGGTGAGCGATCACGGCGGCACAATTTCCGTCGAGAGCACGAAAGAAAAAGGCACGATGTTTCGCATTGAATTGCCACTCGAAACGCGGCCTTGGCAGGGCGGACAAAACTAATGGTCTCGATGGAGCGGTGGACGGGCGGGGACGCCCGTCGCTCCATCGCTACCCTGAATGAACAGGAGAAAACCGTGGCGCAAAAAGCGCACTTGCTGATCGTCGATGACGAGGCCAACACGCTGGCTTCGCTGTCGCGGGCGTTTCGTCTGGAAGGGCATGAAGCCACCGTCTGCGACAACGCAAACAAGGCTCTGGACCTGGCCAAATCGCAATCTTTCGACTTGATACTCTCCGACGTGGTGATGCCCGGCAAAGACGGGCTGACGCTTCTCGAAGAACTCAAAGCGCAAGGCGTACCGACTCCGGTCGTCATGATGTCGGGCCAGGCGCATATCGAGATGGCCGTGCATGCCACGCGCCTCGGAGCGCTCGACTTCCTGGAAAAGCCGATCTCGACCGAAAAACTGCTGCTTACCGTGGAGAACGCACTGAAGCTCGGCCGCCTGGAGCGCGAAAATCGCGACCTGGAGCGCCGCCTCGGCAAGCACGAAATCGTCTGGAAAGGCGAGACCATGCGCCGCGTGATGGCGCAAGTGGAGCGCGTGGCCGCGAGCGAAACCCGCGTCTGCATTCTCGGTGAGACCGGTACGGGAAAGGAATTGGTGGCGCGCACGCTGCATGAGCGCAGTCCGCGGGCGGGCGCTCCGTTCGTCACGCTGAACTGCGCCGCGGTTCCGGCGGAGCTGATTGAATCCGAATTGTTCGGCCACGAAAAAGGATCGTTCACCGGCGCGGCCGGACGCCATGTCGGCAAGTTCGAGCAAGCCCAGCACGGCACCATCTTTCTCGACGAAATCGGCGACATGCCGCTCACCATGCAAGCCAAGTTGCTGCGCGTGCTGGAAGAAGGCGAGGTGGAGCGCATCGGCGGCGAGCGCGCCATCACCGTGGATGTGCGCGTCATCGTCGCCACCCATCGCGACCTCGAAGCGCAAGTACGCGACGGCAAATTCCGGCAGGATTTGTTTCACCGCGTGTTCGTCTTCCCCCTGCGCCTGCCCCCATTGCGCGAACGCCGCGAAGACATCTCGACGCTGATCGAGCACTTCGTCCTGCAAGTGAGCGCCACCAACGGATGGAAGCCCGTGCGCTTCACCGAAAGCGCGATGGCCGCGCTGCAGGAGCAGCCGTGGCCAGGCAATGTCCGCGAACTCAGAAACGCAGTCGAGCGCCTGATGCTGCTGGCCACTTCCAACGAAGTCACTTCCGAAACCGTGGCATTGGCGCTGCCCGCTTCCGTCGCCGCGGCCGATTCCGCATCGGCCGGTACCGGCCCGCTGGCCGAACGGGTGCGCGCCTTCGAGAAACAAACCATCCTGGCCGAGTTGAAACGCAATCACCACCAGATCTCGAATACGGCGCGGGCGCTGGGACTGGAGCGGTCACATCTTTATAAGAAGGCAGAGCAGGTGGGGATTGACCTGAAGACGGTGAAGAACGAGGGCGATCACTGATAATGATTGTCATCCTGAGCGAAGCGAAGGACCTATGCGTTTCTTCGCGGCCAACCAAACTGCACAGGTCCTTCGCTTCGCTCAGGATGACAAACTGTTTATGTCTCGACTTTGTAGGATGACTCTGGTTCCGTTTGCAATTTCTATCCCCCACAGATGACAATCGAATCGTGCCCAGCACTAGCTTTTATCAGGAACCGCCGGCTGTCAGCCCCTTCCGCCCGGGCGTGCTCGTGATTGCGACGTTGACGAACCCGCGCGAAAAATTCTGGGGCGCGATTCTCTATCTTTCGGGAGAAGGCGTCAGCCTGCGCGGCGTCGATGTCGCATCTTTCGACGATCTGGCCTCGCAGATCAAGAGCGGCGAGCCCTTCACCTCCGGCGTCGTCTTCTTTCCCATGCACCGCGTGGAGCGAATGGAACTCGATCTTCCGGAGGGAAACCTGCTCTCACTCGCCCAGCGTTTCGCAGAGAAGACCGGGCAGGATCCCGCCCCGCTTCTGGTGAGCGAATTTCTCGGGAGCGCCAGTGGAAAGGCCGGAGGAGAACCTAGCGGAGAAAAGCTGCGGTGAACTACCGGCAGATCCTCACCGCGCCCAATCAGCTCACGCTGCTGCGGATGATTTTCCTGCCGTTCATCGTCATCAATCTGGTCAAGCACGATTTCAAGTGGGCGCTGGCGCTGTTCATTCTAGCCGGAATGAGCGACGGACTCGACGGACTCCTGGCCCGTACCCTGCATCAGCAAACCCTGCTCGGCCAGTATCTCGACCCGATCGCCGATAAGCTGCTGATGAGCACCATGTTTCTTGTGCTCTCGATTGAACGGACGATCCCCTGGAAATATACGGTCGTGGTATTCAGCCGCGACATCTCCATCCTGCTGATCAGCGGCGTGCTGTTCATGATTGCCGGCCTGCGCGATTTTCGCCCCAGCATCTTCGGCAAAGCCAACACCTTCGCCCAAGTGGCCGCGGTTTTCTTCGTGCTGCTGCTGCTGATCAAGCCCGTACGCTGGATCTGGATTGCACGCACCACCTTCCTGCAAGCCACGTTTATCTTCACCATCGTCTCCGCCGTGCACTACGCATTTCTGGTCCAGCACCGGCTGCACGCGCACGCGCCGCCCCCCGCAGTCCAGTCTTAGCCATCAAGGCCCAAGGCATATCACCCCATTTGCCCGTTTTCCAGCGCGCCCCTAGAATAAGAGGTCCATACTGCGCTCGCGAACTCGTCATCATCCATGGGACTGCGCCTCTATAACACTCTTTCCGGGAAGATCGAAGACTTCCATCCGCTGGACGGCAACCGCGTCCGCATGTATGCGTGCGGACCGACCGTCTATGATTACGGACACATCGGCAATTTCCGCACATTTATTGCCGTCGATCTTCTCTATCGCTTCTTGCGCCAGAGCGGATACGACGTCCGCTACGTCATGAACATCACCGACGTGGACGACAAGATCATCCGCAACTCCGCGCGCGACGGTGTGACCGTGCAGCAGTACACCGCGAAGTTTGTCCAGGCCTTCCTGGAAGATTCGGCCACGTTGAACATTGAGCAACCGGTTCTGGTGCGTGCGACCGAACATATCAACGAGATGGCCGACTTCATTGCCGAACTGGTGAAGAAAGGTTTCGCTTACCGCACCGACGATGGTTCTTACTATTTCCGCATCGCGAAATTTCCTGAGTACGGCAAGCTTTCGAAAAAAGATTTTGCCGGCATGACCGACGGCGCGCGCGTAGATCTCGACGAATACGATAAGGACAGCGCTCGCGACTTCGCTCTATGGAAGGCTCCGAAGCCGGGCGAAGCTTCATGGGACACGGCAATCGGGCCGGGGCGTCCGGGGTGGCACATCGAGTGCTCGGTGATGTCGATGGAGGAATTGGGGCCGAGTTTTGACTTGCATGCCGGGGGCGAAGACCTGATCTTTCCGCATCACGAGAACGAAATCGCGCAGTCGGAATCTTTCAGCGGAAAACCGTTTGTGCGCTATTGGTTTCATGCGCGGTTTTTGCTGGTCGAGGGCCAGAAGATGTCGAAGAGTCTCGGGAATTTTTTTACCATCCGGGATCTGGTGCTGCGCGGGCACAAGCCGTCGTCGATCCGCTGGCTGCTGACGCAGGTGCCCTATCGCAATCAGCTGAACTTCACTTTCGACGGTTTGAAGTCCGCGGCGAGTTCAGTGGAAAAATTGCGCAACTTCCGCTTTCGCCTGACGAGCATGCAGTTCCCCGCGGGCGCGACCCGGCAGATGGCGCAACTGGCCGACGAAACCATCGCGCGAATGAAGAGCGCGCTCGATGACGATTTGAACACCGCTGAGGCGCAAGCCGCCATGTTCGACATGTTGCGCAAAGCCAACACCGCGCTCGATGCCGCGGAAGTTCACCAGGACGATGTGAAGCCTCTGCTCACGGCGCTCGAAAAGTTCGACGAGATATTCGGCGTGCTGAAAGATGACGACCAGCCCAAGATGAAGGCCATCCTCGACTGGGCCCGCGCCGAAGGGCGGGAAAAAGAAATCAGCCCTGAATTGCTGGAAATCGCCGGCTCCACGCAACTCGCCGACGAACAAGTCAATCAGAAGCTGGCCGAAATGGAAGCCGCGCGAAAAGCGCGAAAGTATAAAGAGTCGGATGCCATTCGCGCCGAGCTTGTCGCTGAGGGCATCATCGTGGAGAACACAAAAGACGGGGTGCGGTGGCGAAGAAAGTAGGTATCATAATTTTCAAGTGTCATCCTGAGCGAAGCGAAGGACCCATGCATTCCGGCGCTGCCAGCAAACACATAGGTCCTTCGCTTCGCTCAGGATGACAAACCTTAGAAAGTTTGCAAGTCCGCATGCCGTCGTTAGACGATTACCTCCGCGAAGCCGAACAAGCCCACGGCCATCTTTGCGCCGGGCAGGTTCTGGGCGTGCGCCTGGCTATGTTAGGCCTCGAGAAGCTGGGCATTGCGGACCCTCGCGGCAACAAAGAAGATCGCAAACGTCTGGTGACGTTCGTCGAGATCGATCGCTGCGCCACCGACGCTATATCCCTCGTCACCGGATGCCGTCTCGGAAAACGCGCCCTGAAATTTCGCGACTGGGGAAAGATGGCCGCGACCTTCGTCGACGTGAGCACCGGCAAAGCCATCCGCATTGCCGCGAAAGAATCGTCAAAAACGCTGGCGCGTACCATGCATCCCGAAATCGAAAGCAAGAACCAGCAGCAGATGCTGGCCTATCGCGCCATGCCCGAAGACGACCTATTCACGAAGCAGTGGGTAAAGGTCGAACTCCCCGCGGAAGAGTTCCCCGGATACAAGGGTGAGCGCATCGTCTGTGCCGAGTGCGGCGAAGGAATCAACTTTCGCCGCGAGGTTGTGCGCGATGGGCGAGTACTGTGCAAGGCGTGCTCGGGCGAGCGGTATTACGAAATTCTCTAGACGCTGGGCCGCTTCGCTTGCCGAATGCGAGGGCGGCTGTCCCTACGCAGGCCTTCTCGCTTGCTCGTAGGCGTGCGCGACTCTTAGCAGCGCGGCCTCGTCGAAGTGCCGTGCCAACAGCTGCAAACCGATCGGCAGCTTCTCGTGATTCTCGCCGCACGGCACTGAGATTCCGGGAATGCCCGCCAGGTTCGCAGTTACGGTGTAGATATCGGCGAGATACATGGCCAGCGGATCGTTCACCTTCTCGCCTAGCCGGAACGCAGGTGTCGGGCAGGTCGGCGCGGCGATCACATCCACTTTCTTGAAGGCCTCGTCGAAGTCGCGCGTCAGCAGCGTGCGGACCTTCTGCGCTTTCAGATAGTAGGCGTCATAGTATCCGGCGCTCAGCACGTAGGTGCCGAGCATGATGCGGCGCTTGACTTCCATGCCGAATCCGCCGTCGCGGGTCTGCCGGTACATTTCGGGAAGCGTGCTTGCTTTTGCGCGGAAGCCGTAGCGCACACCGTCATAGCGCGCCAGATTCGACGACGCTTCCGCCGTGGCCACAATGTAATACGCGGGAATCGCATACTCGGTGTGCGGCAAACTCACGGGCACAACCTCGCATCCGAGCTCGGCCAGCTTCTGAATCGCAGCCTCCACCGCCGCGCGCACCTCGAGATCGAGCCCTGAGCCGAAGTATTCTTTGGCCATGCCGATCTTCAAGTTTTTTATCGGCTTCCCGAGTTCCGCCACATAGTCGGGCACGGGCACCTCGGCGGAAGTTGAATCCATGGGATCGCGACCCGCAATCGTGCGCAGCACCAGCGCGACTTCCTTCACCGTTTTCGCGAATGGGCCGATGTGATCGAGCGACGAAGCAAACGCAATCAGGCCATAGCGCGACACCCGCCCATACGTGGGCTTCAAACCGACCACGCCACAAAACGATGCCGGCTGGCGAATCGAGCCGCCGGTGTCTGAACCGAGCGTCGCCACCGCCATCTGCGCCGCAACCGCTGCTGCCGATCCGCCCGACGAGCCACCCGGCACGCGGCTCTTATCGCGCGGATTATGAACGGCGCGATACGCCGAGTTCTCCGTGGACGATCCCATGGCAAACTCATCGCAGTTGAGCTTGCCCAAGATCACCGCACCCGCCGCTTCCAGGCGAGCGACTGCCGTGCAGTCATACGGCGGAATAAAATTGTCGAGAATTTTCGAGCCGGCGGTGGTGCGCACGCCGCGCGTCACCATGACGTCTTTGATCGCCACCGGAACTCCGGCCAGCGGTGGCAAGGGCTTGCCCTCCGCGGCCATCGCATCGATACGTCCGGCCTGCGCCAGCGCGCGCTCCTCCGAAAGCGTCAGGAACGCGCCAATCTCGGGATCTTCTTGCCGGATGCGGGTGTAGAAGTCTTGGGCGAGAGCGGTCGCCGTCGTCTGCTTTTCTGCGATCGCACTGCGGACATCGTCAATGGTTAATTCAGACACGTCACTATCTCTCAATCACTTTCGGCACTTCGAAAAATGTACCGTCCGTGTCCGGCGCATTTTTCATGGCGACATCGTGCGGCAGCGATTTCCGGAGACCGTCCTTCACGTCCTCGCGGATGGCGTATGCGAAGCGGTCGCTCCCTTGCTGCGACTCGTCGACGCCGTAGCGGTCCGAGACCTGGGCCATGGGCGCAACCCTGTCGGTCTCCAGCTCGCTGAGCCGCTCCATATATTCAAGAATGGAATTCAAATCGCGCAGCATGCGAGCGCGCTCTTCCTCGGTCAGCTCGAGATTGGCCAAATCGGCCACGTAGGCGACGTCTTTGTCAGTGACTTTCATAAGGCCGCACCATAAAGTGTTTCAGCCCCGCCCTAGTTTTTTGTCATCCCGAGCGAAGCGAGAGATCTGCATTTCGCGGCAGACTGCAGATCCCTCGCTTCGCTCGGGATGACAAAGAACTTTGACACCTAAGGCTTCACCACGAATTCAATTCGCTTGACCGAAGTCGCGGAATACTTGTTGATCAAGGCCAAATAGCGCGGCGACAGGTTGGCGAGTTCTTGCTGCCATCCCCCGTCGGCAACTTCCACTCGCAGAATGCCGTCGGAAAAACTCAGGGCTCGAGTCCGATCGGCTACCGCATTGCCACACGCGATCGGCCAAGCCAGCAGTACGCTCTCGCCCGCTGGCGCGCGATGAAGAGCTTTGGCGATGATGGTTTCCAATCCGGCAGAAGCGCGGTTCAAAGCATGACTCCAGAGTTCGGAACGAGGTCGGAACGGCAGCCGTGGCGAATCCACAGTTGTTGTGACCGCAGGCAGCTGCCGAGCTTCGCTCGGCTTGGACGGGCGAGGGCGCCCGTCCCCACACGAGCTCAAGTAACGACGATCCGAAGAGACGATTGTAGCATCGGAAATGTTGCGTCTTTTTACGAGGCCGCGGCCGCCGCAGCCTTGGCGCGCTTCTTGGCGAGCTTGCGCAGGTGCATCGCTGAATACAGACTTCCCCGGCATCGCCGTGCCCCGCATAAACAGCGCGCGTCATCCTCGCCATCGTAGAGGTTGTAGTCGTAGGTCAATTCTTCTCCCGCCTCAAGATCGCGCAGCGCTATGATCCACATCTTGCCCCGGATCTGATCGGTCTCGCAATTCGGTTTGCAGGAATGATTGACGAAGGCGGCCACCCCGTAGCCGTCAATGATACGTTTGCCGCCGTCCAAGCCGAATAGATACGTGTTCGGAAAGTCGTCGTAAAGATCTTCGGCCTGCTCGTAGGTGAGGTACTCGCCCACGTATTCCACGATGAGCGTCCCCTTGCGGATCGGCCGCGTGGTGTAGCAACCATAGGAGTGAATGCGAGACTGGCGAATGATGAGCGTCATAGGGCGCCATTAGATTTTATCCGCAGCACGTATCTTAGAACACTGATCTTGGGCACCGACCCAGCCATTTCCCGGCCGCCTGCTATCATTCTCAGAGGCGATCATCAAAAGACCGAGCAGCAGAAGAAGACCAGTGGGAGGACCGGCAACCATGGCTCATCAGCATCCACCGCGCTTTTTGAAGATTGTCGATGCCGCCAAGCAGCGCATCCGCGAAACCAATGTTGACGAAGTCAAAGCCCGTCTCGATCGCGGCGAGAAATTCGTTCTCGTCGACGTCCGCGAAGACCGCGAATTCGACGCCGACCACCTGCCCGGAGCCGTCCACTTGGGCAAGGGGGTCATCGAGCGCGACATTGAGGGCAAGTATCCCGATCTCGGAACTCCGCTCGTGCTCTATTGTGGCGGCGGCTTCCGTTCCGCGCTGGCCGCCGATAACCTGCAGAAAATGGGTTATACCAACGTCATTTCCATGGACGGCGGAATCCGCGAGTGGCGCGAAAAGGGCTACCCGCTGGAGAAGTAAATCGCGCCGCGCGCAACTGCCGGGCTTCGCCCGGCTTGGACGGGCGAGGGCGCCCGTCCCTACACGAACGGCGAATTGCATCGCGTCCGCTTCTCTGAAAAAATACTCTAAGGCACTGTGGGGTCTCTGCGATGTCTCAAATCGGAAGCTTTGCGCTCCTGCTGGCGCTCGGCCTGAGTGCGTATTCTTTCCTGGCAGGCTTCTTGGCATTATTCCGCAAGGATGCCGCTTCGGCTCGTCTCGGCGAGACCGCCCGCCGCGCCGGAATCGCCACTTTCGCCGCGGTGCTGCTGGCGGGCATCGTGCTTGTAGTGGCGGCGTTCCACGACGACTTCTCCATCGCCTACATCTTCCATCACAGTAACCGCGACTTGCCCGCTGCTTATAAGTTCGCCGTGCTTTGGTCCGGTCAGGAAGGGTCGCTGCTGTTCTGGTCGCTGCTGCTGGCCGGCTATGGATTCGTTCTCCGCTTGCGCTACAAGACCGATCAGCGGCTGTTCGCATACGCTTCGGTGATCATCGCTGCGGTGCAGGTTTTCTTTCTGCTGATTCTGAATTTTGCCGCGCACCCGTTCGCTATCATGCAGGGCGCGCTCCCCGCCGACGGGACAGGACTGAATCCGCTTCTGCAGTATCCCGAGATGGTCATCCATCCGCCCATGCTGTACCTGGGATACGTCGGCTTCACCGTTCCCTTCGCCTTTGCTCTGGGCGCGCTCATCATGAAATATCCCGGCGAAAAATGGATTCAGATCACCCGCCGCTGGACCATGGTGACCTGGTGCTTCCTCACCATCGGCGTTTTCCTCGGCGCGCACTGGGCTTACGCTGTCCTCGGTTGGGGCGGCTACTGGGGATGGGACCCGGTGGAAAATGCTTCGCTCATGCCCTGGCTCACCGGCACGGCGTTTCTGCACTCCGTCATGATGCAGGAAAAACGCGGCATGTTGAAAGTCTGGAATATGTCGCTCATCTTCGCGACCTTCCTGCTCTCTATGCTCGGGACCTTCCTCACGCGTTCGGGTGTAATCAGTTCGGTGCACGCCTTCGCGCAATCCTCGATCGGAACCTGGTTCCTGGTCTTCATCGTGTTGACCCTGGGGGTCTGCAGCTTTTTCCTGGTGGCGAACCGGTCGCACCTAAAGAGCGAACACAAGCTGGAATCGCTGGTTTCGCGCGAATCCAGTTTCCTGTTCAATAATCTCCTCTTGCTGGTGGTCTGCTTCACCATACTGTGGGGCACGTTTTTCCCGATCCTTTCAGAATTCGTTCAAGGACATAAAGTCACGGTCGGTCCGCCTTTTTTCAATCGCGTTGCCATTCCGGTTGCCTTGCTGCTCCTGCTGCTCACCGCGGTCGGACCGCTGCTGGCCTGGCGTAAGACTTCCGTCGAAAGCCTCAAGCGCAATTTCCTGTTCCCCGCCCTTGGTTCGCTCGCTATCGGCGGCATGATGATCCTGTTCGGCGTTCGTCCCTGGGAGGATCCTTCCTATTTCTATGCCACCATGGCCGCCGTTCTTTCGGCGCTGGTGATCTTTACCGTCATTTCCGAGTTTCTCCGCGGAGGGCGCGTTATCGCCGGTAAGAGCCAGCAAAATCTGCTCTCCGCAATGATTCATCTGTGCCACCGCAATACGCGTCGCTACGGCGGCTACATCGTCCACTTCGGCGTGGCGCTGGTGGTGATTGGAATTCTCGGGACGCCTTTCAATAAAGAAGTGGAAAAAGAAATGGGCTTTGGCGACAAAATCAATATCGGTCCCTACACGCTGGTCTGCCAGTCGTACACGCAGGACGACAATCCCAACTACGCGAACGAGTGGGCGATCATCAACGTGTTCCGCGGCGGCAAGCAGATCACGACCATGTATCCCGAGCGCCGCTTCTATAAAGCCAGCGGACAGCCGCAGACCCTGCCTCGGATTTACCCCAGCTTTCGCGAGGATTTATTCTTGGTGACCGATGTCTATCTCGTCTATGAAGGCAAGAACGAGACCACCGGACGGCCCATCATAAAGGCGCACTTGAATCCGCTGGTGCCCTGGATTTGGATCGGCCTCATCATCATGGTCTTCGGCACCATCGTCGCACTCGTGCCGAATGCCGCTGCCGTCCAGGTGGCTGCAACCACGCCGGTTCGCGCTCCGGCGCAGGTGGGAGCGGGTGACTGATGAAATTTCCCACTCGATTTCGCTTTTGGGTGGCGCAGCGCTTTAGCGCTGCGATAAGCGCACCCTCGTTACCGGCTTTAGCCGCTGCGGGCCAGAGGCATGGGAAGTCCGCCCGCCGTCTATTCCATGCCTTTATCCTCTGCGCCACCGTCCTCCTCTTCATGGGCGCTGGCGACGATTCCGCGCGCTTCAAAGACCTGGGCCATCGCATGATGTGCACCTGCGGCTGCGGCCAGGTGTTGCTCGAATGCAATCACGTCGGCTGCCAGTCCTCTGACAAAATGCGCGACCAGTTGCAAGCGGCGCTCGATAAAGGCAATAACGACGACCTCATCCTGCAAGGCTTCGTACAGGAATACGGACCCACCGTAATCGCCGCGCCCACCGCCGCTGGATTTAATCGCGTGGCCTGGATCATGCCCTTCGTCGCGCTGGCGCTCGGCATCGCCTTTGTCGTTTACGTCGTGCGCTCGTGGAAGAATCGGCCCGCACCGGCCCTCGCCGATGGCATCACCATTCCGCGCGGCAGCGAGCTCGACGAGTTTCGCCAGAAGGCAAGAAAAGAGACCGACCTATGATGATCAAGTGTGGCGCGGACACTCCTGTCCGCGAGAAGCTGCGATCGGATAAAGACGTTCGCCGTAAGGAGACCGCCCGATGATCATTTTTGTCTGTGCCGTCTTCACCCTCGCCTGTCTCTACTACGTTTTTTTCTTTCCCGGCGAAGTTTACGCCGGAGAAGAAAAGACGCGGCTCGGTTATCTCCGCGAGCGCAAGGAAGCGGTCTACGAGAACCTGCGCGACCTCAATTTCGAATACAAGGCAGGCAAGGTGCCTGACGCGGACTATCAATCCATGCGGGCCTCGCTCGAAGAGGAAGCGGCTGCGATCATGGCGGAGATCGCGCGGCTGGAGCAGGCTGCCGGACAAGCGGCGTGACCGCCAGTTTGCAACAGTTATCAGATCGATGTAGGTTGTTGCCATCGGACGGAGGCGGATTGAGAGTGTTCAGGTGGGTCTTCCCGCTTGGTGCGATTCTGAACGTGGGAGGCGTGTTTCTCTATGCTTTTTTGGAAAGGCATAGCTTCGAGAGCACGCAGGACTGGGAATTCGCGGTCTTGTCCGCGATCTTCATTCCTTCGCTGCTCGTCGGCACTTTGCTAGTGATTATCGGCTCAGTTTTTGATAGGCGACGGCTGCCGGTCGCCCAGACAAGAGTCCGAGGAGTGCTCTGCTGGATCACAAGCGGTATTTCCTTCGCGCTGTTAGCCTCTGCAGGCAATGTTCATGGCTGGACGTTCGCATTTATTTTCCCAGCATTCGCTGGCTTCGTCACAGGTGTTGTCTTGCTATCCAAACTAACCGACACAGGGCCAGCACAACTTTAACCCATCAATTGGTGCAGAACCGCCATTTCATCATCGACCGCTGTGCGTTGCAGTTGCAATCTGAGCTATTGTTCGCTGATCAAAAGGAGCTGTTTTGACGAAATTCGCAAAGTCCGCCTTGGTTGCCGCCATCCTCTCATTAACCCTAGCCACGGCCGCCGCCCAGACCCTCACCGGCACCGTCACCAACGGCACCACCAACAAGCCCGCCGTCGGCGACGAAGTCATCCTAATCAACCTGGCCAACGGCATGGACGTGGCCGGTAACACCAAGGTCGACAGCAACGGAAAATTCAGCTTCAAACTCACCGGCGGACCCGGGCCTCACCTCATCCGCGCCGTGCATCAGGGAGTTACTTATCATCAGATGGCGCCTCCCGGCGTCAACTCGGCCGACGTCCAGGTCTATGACGTCGCGAACAAAGTCACCGACCTTAGCGTGACCGCCGACGTGATTCGCTTCCAGGCCGACAGCGGAAGCATGCAGGGCGTACGCCTATTCGTCGTCAATAACACGTCTTCTCCTCCGAAGACGCAGATGAACGATCACAACTTCGAGTTCTATGTGCCTCCCGGCGCGAAGATTGAACAAGTGCAGGCCCGCGCGCCGAATGGCCAGCCGATCAGTGCGGAAGCCGTGCCCCAGGCCGAGAAGAACCGCTACGCGATTGCCTTCCCGCTCCGTCCCGGAGAAACGCAGTTCCAGGTGGAATTCACGCTGCCCTACTCGGGCGAGATCAAGATCGATCCCAAGCCGCTCTATCCCGCCGCGCACCTCGTCATCGTTCTTCCCAAGACGATGCAGTTCAAGGCCGCGAATCCGTCCAGCTTCCAGTCCATGCAGGATCCCAACCAGGGTGACACCAACGTAGAAGTCGCGCAACAGACGAAGCCCGGCCAGCCGCTCGGCTTCACGCTGAAGGGCAACGGGGTCATCACCGAGTCTCCCGGAGAAACCGCCTCGGGCGCGGCCCAACAGGAACAGCAGCAGCCGCAGGGACGCGACAATCGTTCTACTGACAATCGGCCCGGCGGCGGACTCGGCGCTCCCATCGATGCACCCGATGCTCTGCAGAAATATCGCTGGCCTATCCTCGGCGGATTCGCCGTGCTGCTCGCCATCGGCGGCTGGGTGGTCACGAAACGGCAGCCCGTAACCTCGCCTGCGGCGCCGTCTCCTGCGAACTCTGGCGCGGCCTCGAGCGACCGCAGCGCAGCCGTCCGTCCAACGACGCCACCCGCGGCGACATCCGCGACCAGCACTCCGGTCGCAAAATCGTCGATGCTGCTCGAAGCGCTGAAAGAAGAACTGTTCCAACTCGAGGTGGAACGAAAACAAGGCAAGATCACGCCCGCGGATTACGAAAAAGCCAAAGCAGCCCTCGACCAAACACTGGACCGGGCACTAAAGCGGCGGGGTTAGAGCCGGCGCACGCCGCGGCCGCGAGCAATTGCCGAGCTGCGCTCGGCTTGGACCCTTCGACTTCGCTCAGGGCAGGCTCGCGAGGGCGCCCGTCCCCACACCAGGAGACCAAAGTCCGGCGCCCGGCATCTAATTCATTGAGACAAACTGAGACAATAATTTATGAGCAACATACTCAAAACCACACTCCTGCTCACCGGCATGACGCTGCTGCTCATGCTGGCCGGCCGTGCCTTCGGCGGCCAGCGGGGAATGCTGATGGCGCTCGCCTTCGCCGCCGTCCTGAATTTCGTTTCGTATTTTTTCTCCGACAAGATCGCGCTCGCCACCTACCGCGCCCAGCCGGTTGGCCGCGACGACCTGCCGCGCGTCTACAACATCGTCGAGCGCCTGGCGCAAAAAGAAAGCCTGCCGATGCCCAAGGTGTACCTCATCCCGTCCGATTCGCCCAACGCCTTCGCCACCGGACGCAATCCGAACCACGCTTCCGTCGCCGTAACCCAGGGCATCCTCGGCCTGCTGACCGACGACGAACTGGAAGGCGTGCTGGCTCATGAGCTCGGTCACGTGCGCAATCGCGACATCCTCATCAGTTCGATCGCCGCCACTTTAGCCGGCGCCATAACCTACCTCGCCTCGATTGCCCGATGGGGCATGATTTTTGGCGGGATGCGAGGCAGCCGGGACGATCGCAACGGCGGCGGCATCGCAGCCATTGCCATGATTTTCCTCGCCCCACTCGCGGCCATGCTGATCCAGCTCGCTGTCTCGCGCTCCCGCGAATACGGAGCCGACGACACTGGAGCCCATTGGACCGGCAATCCTTACGCCCTGGCCAGCGCGCTGGCCAAAATCGATGCCTACTCCCGCCAGCGTCCCCTGGTAGCGAGCCCATCCACTGCGCATCTATTCATCATTCAGCCGTTCTTAGGTGGGATGAGTTTCGGCAGCCTGTTTTCGACGCATCCGCCCACGGCGAAGAGGATCGAGCGGTTGACGGGAAGGCCGGCGGAATTTTTTCAGTAACACGTAGGGACGGCCTCCCTCGGAGCCTGCCCTGAGCGAAGTCGAAGGGTCCAGTCGAGCAAAGCTCGACAGCTGCTGACTGAGCACTGGTCTATGACCGCCGTAACTCCCAGCCCCGCCGCCCACATAGTAAAATCGGCAACAATGGCTCCCGAAGCTCTGGTGGCAACCTCTCGCCGCGCCGCGGAACTGGAAAATGGTCTGCGCCGCGTCATCCGCGGCAAAGACGACGTTCTCCGCCTCGCCCTGGTTTCCATCTTCGCTAGAGGCCACCTGCTGATCGAAGGCGTTCCCGGAGTCGGCAAGACAACGCTCGGCCAGGCCCTAGCCCGCGCCATCGACTGCACCTTTCAGCGCATCCAGTTCACCAGCGACATGTTGCCCTCCGACGTGCTGGGCATCTCGATCTACTCTGCCATCGAGCAGAAATTCGAATTCAAGCGCGGACCGGTTTTCGCTAACGTCCTGTTAGCCGACGAAATCAACCGCACCACTCCGAAGACGCAGTCCGCCCTGCTCGAAGCCATGAACGAGGGCCAAGTCACGATCGACGCGCACTCTTATCCGCTGCCGCAACCTTTCCTAGTCATCGCCACCCAGAATCCCATCGAGCACCACGGCACCTATCCCTTGCCCGAGTCGCAACTCGATCGTTTCCTGATGCGGGTGCGCATGGGATATCCCGAGGGCAACGCCGAGCGCGAGATCCTGCGCGCCGAAGCCGGCGCCGCCCAACTCGAAAACCTGCGCCCCGTGCTCAACGCCGCCGACGTAGTCGAAATCCAGCAAGCCGTAGCCCAGGTCCACGTGGACGAATCGCTCATCACTTACCTGCTGAACATAGTAAGCAAGACGCGCGAGTCCGAGTATCTCTCCCTCGGAGTATCTCCCCGAGGCTCGCAGATGCTCTATCGCGCCGCGCAAGCCATGGCCTTCCTGGACGGCCGCGATTACTGCACTCCCGAAGATTTCAAGCCCCTGGTCGTCTCCGTCTTCGCTCACCGCGTAGTCGTAAGTTCGCTCTACACTTCCACCCTGAAAAAATCCGAGCAAGCCGAGCAAGTCCTCCGCGAGATCTTGGAGAGCGTGCCAGTACCGGTATAGGTTTTGCTCGTGTAGGGACAGGCGCCCTCGTTCGGCCGCGCCTACTCGCTCGCTGCCGCAGGTGGCGCCGGCTGCAAGCTGGAAAGACGCGAGATCGTCGCTACCATCATTCCGGAGAGAAATTGCATGGTGGCTACATCGTTGTTGTCGAACGCGTGGGGCGTCGACGACAGCACTTCGAACACTCCAAGCGTTCGCCGGAAGTGGCGCAGTGGAGCGACCAGGATCGAGCGCACGCCCATACGGCGGCAAGTCGACCAATCCACTCGCGGGTTCGACTCGGCATCATGGCACAGCAGAACTTCGCCCGTGCGCACGCATTCGGCCGACAGTCCGCTATCGGTCTGCAGGCGGACCCCTATATCCGGAGCGGTGCGGCCGGTGCGCGCCCGGCAAACGATTTCGTTGCCGCGGCGCAGCGCGATGGCCGCCCCGGTGGCGCCGGTTAAAGTTTGCGCTTTTTCCGCGATGATGCTGATGCCCGGCTCGAGGTCAATCTCTCCGGCATTGATCTCTCTGGCGTTGATCAGCGTATGCGGCGCGGAGATTAGTCCATGATGACGAGGTCGCATACGATGGCGAGTGGAAAAAGTCGGTGCCGCGGGAAACTCGATCTGATCTTCGTCGGCCGCTGGAGTCTGCGGAACCGTGTACAGCAGCGACCGCACCAACCGGTCCAGTTCCGCATCCACGATGAGATGCGCGGTCTGCCGCCCGCGAAGCGATCCGCCAAGCACGCGCGAAAGACTCAACACCGCGCCACTGCCGCAGGCCAGACACCGCGGCGTGTTGTTTTCGCTAAGCAATTCACACTGCACGCAAAATACTGCCGACTGCAATGAAACGAAATTAACGTCGGCGGCCTTCAACGAACACTGCATTGGGGTGATTCCCTCCGGACAATGAGGAAGGATGAGGGTAAACAGTTGCTCGCACAGGAGTAAGTGACAGCGCTGGTTCGGGCTGTGGATAAATGGTCTACAGGATCGAAATTCTGCGGCGGACATTAGATGAGAACAATTGATACCGGAAGAATCAGGGCAAGGAGTTCTATAATTTCGCTCATGTCATTTCTCCGGTTCCTTATGCTGTTGTCGCTCGTGGTCTGGCTGGGTGGCCTGATCTTTCTCGCATTCGTCGAAGCTCCCATCGTTTTTTCGCCGGGACTTCTCCCGACTCGCCAGATGGCGGGATCGATCGTGGGGCGCTCGCTCGATTTACTGCACTACATGGCCATCGTTTCCGGAATTGTCTTTCTGATCGCGTCCATGCTCTACAGCCGCAGGGCCACGGGAAATGCGCGACCGCTGGCGGCGCGGCACCTTCTGATCGTGCTCATGCTGCTGCTGACCGTGATTTCGCAGTTCGCCATTTCTCCGAAGATGCACGCCATTCGCGCCGAGGTTGGCGTTATCGATAATGTGCCTATGGATAACCCCGTGCGCATGGAATTCAACCGTCTGCATGTGTGGTCGGAAAAGTTCGAGGAAGCGGTGCTTTTGCTGGGATTGATGGCGTTATACACGACCGCGCAAGCATTCCGGTGAACGAGCTATTGCAGAGCTAATGCGCTGTTTTTTCTGGTTTCGGCGCAGGCGGCGGTTTCAGCGCATCATCGAGATACGCCAGATACCCGGCAATCAGCTTATAGCTGTTGTAGTAATCGTTCATCTTGATGGCTGCCAGCTTGTCGGACGGCGAATGCAGGATCGACCAGGTTTGTTGTGTCACCGAGTGCAGGGTGATGCGCGGGATATGGTAGGGAGCGAACGATTCGGAATCGGCGGTGCCGAGGTTATCCACGTTCATGGTGGTCACAGGGAGTTTACTGGCCGCCGCGGCAGAGGCCAGCGCGTCAAGCAGCACTTTGTCGGCGTGCGAAGCCCAGACTTCGGTCGGACCGAGGCCCAGGCTATCGAAATTGACCATGCCCTCTATGTGTGCGCGCTGCTTGCTGGTGAGGTGATCCACGTAATACCGCGATCCGACCAGCCCCTTTTCCTCGCCCGAGAATCCGACGAAGATCAGCGTGTGATGGCGCGGCTGCACGCTCAGGCTGTAGAGCAGGCTGGGCAATAATACCGCTCCTGTCCAGTTGTCGACCACACCGTCGCCAAAGGTGTCGACCTTATCGGTATGTGCGCCGACCACGATCACTTGCTGCGTTTCGCCCGGCAACACGCAAATGACGTTCGGCGGAAACTTGCGGTCGAGCTCTTGCTCGGAGAGATTCGCGGCCTTGCACCCGGTCTCGGCAAACCACCCCCGGATCAGCGCTTCGCGCTCGCTGTTCCTGGTTGAAAACGACTTCAGGTGAGCTTCGACAACTTCGCGCGCCTGCAAGCGGAAGTGAGTCTGCGCCGAAGTTGGCGATGAAGTTTGCGCTGACGACCAGACGGCACAAGCGATGCAAGCGAGCAGCGCCCCGGCAAGATGGCGACGCAAAAGATGGCGAAGGAATCGGCCGCGGTCCGTGGTTCCGTCGAACTGCATTCTGCCGAGCTTCATTCTGCAGAGCGTAGCACGACGCCATGCATTCCAGGCGCGTATGCGTATCGAGCACGATGATTTATTCTGAACTGAGAACCGAGAACTGAGAACTCGTCATGAAAACTGGCATCATCGGTCTGCCGCAGGTCGGCAAGACATCTCTATTTCGCATTCTGACGAAGGCGAATCTTTCCGAGCACGCGTTTTCGAACCCGCGCGAGGCGCACATCGGCGTCGCGAAGGTGCCCGACGAGCGCCTCGACAAGCTGGCCGCGCTCTACCACCCGAAGAAGCTGACGCACGCCTCGGTCGAGTATGTGGACGTCGGAGCGATCGGCCAGGACGCGCTGAAAGAGACGGCCTATATCGGTCATCTGCGCCAAGTGGACGCGCTTATTCACGTTCTCCGGGCCTTTGAAAACGATGCGATTCCGCACGTCGGCCCCATCGATCCCCTGCGCGACATCAAGAACGTCGAGTTCGACCTGATGGTCAGCGATCTTGGGCAGATCGAAAAACGGCTCGAGCGCCTGGAAAAAGATTTGAAGAAGATGAAAACGCCGGAACTGGAAAAAGAAAACGAGCTGCTGATCAAAGCCAAAGCCTTTCTAGAAACCGAAAAGCCGCTGCGCGAAATGGAAATGTCGCCCGAGGACAAGAAGCGCATCCGGGGCTTCATGTTTCTGAGCGAGAAACCGATGCTCTACGTGCTCAATATCGGCGAGAGTACGGAACTCGGCAAAGATCTGGAGGCGGCGGTTGCAAAATACAAGTTGAGCGAAGTGGCCGCGCGCCCAAATGCCGGAGCGAGCGCGATCTGCGGCAAAGTGGAAGCGGAACTGGCCGAGATGACCGACGAAGATGCGGCGGAATTTCTTGGCAGCTATGGACTGGGAGAAAGCGGGCTCTCGCGGCTGATCCGCAAGAGCTATCATTTGCTCGGGCTGATCTCATTTTTCACCGCCGGCGAAGATGAATGCCGCGCCTGGACGATCCCTATCCACACGAGGGCCGTCAACGCCGCCGGCGCCATTCACTCCGATCTGGAGAAGCACTTCATCCGCGCAGAAACGATTCGCTGGGATCAGCTACTCGAAGCAGGATCGGAAGCCAACGCCCGCGCTAAAGGCACGCTGCGATTGGAAGGCAAAGAGTACATCGTGCAGGATGGGGACGTGATGCACATCAGGCACAGCGGATAACGAGGGTATGCCATGGCCGCCGACTACAAGCAAATGGCGCGGAACATCCGGGAGTTCTACAGTTTTTCCGGCAAAGAAGTTGTAGCAGTTGGAGCCGGTGGCGGGCCGCTTACCGATCTCGTTCTCGAATCCAGGAAACTGATTGTGATTGACAAAGACCCCGCCGTGATTCGCCAGTGGCAGGCAAAGGTTATCGCCGATGGGTTACAAGATCGAGTAGAGGTTATCGACGCGGACTTCTGTGAAACTGCACCACGCGGGGATATCGTTTACTTCGAGTTTTGTCTGCACGAAATGAATGATCCCGTGCAGGCTCTGCGACACGCCTTGACGCTGACCCCCGAAGTACTGGTCTTCGATCATCTGCCGGATTCAGAATGGGCTTTCCATGCAGCCGAGGAGGATAAAGTCCAGCGGAGCACCGACGCGCTGGCGACCTTCGCATGCACGCGCCACTCAGAATTCCGTACCGAGCAGCGCTTCCCGGAGTATCGGCAGCTTGTTGAAAGAGTATCTTGCCAAGGCAAAGTGGCGTTGCAGCGCGCCGAGCGATATAGCGGCGCGGCCGACATCGCGATTCCGATGACCTACGGCTTGACCCTGTTGGATAGGGAGGCGAGCTTGAGCACGATTGAATCAGTGCACGTGGAAAAATCGATCCAGGACAAACATGCACGCCGCTCCGACGAAAACCAGTAGCGCCATCTTCACTCCGGGTTCTTTATTTACTTCGGGGATCAGATCGGACGCGGCTACGTAGATGGTGACGCCCGCCGACAGGGGCAAGCCGAAGCTCACCTCGCGGCGGAAGATTGCCATCGTCATTACTCCGGCCACGGTCGCTGCGCCCAGCAGCATGGACGCTCCCCAGGCGAACGCGCGGCTTCGGCCACTGGCCAGCATCACCGACGAGATGGTGAATCCTTCCGGAATCTTGTGCAGAAAAACCGCCACGAAGATGATCCAGCCGAGCGCCGGGGAAACGAGGAATCCCGAGGCGATCGCGATGCCATCGAAAAACGTGTGAATCAGCAAGCCGATCAGGACCGAGTATCCCTTGTGAGAATGCACAAACTGGTCGGCGTGGGTTTCTTCTCCAAAGTGGAAATGCGGGGTGACGGTATGCTCGAAGAAATGGACGAGCAAATATCCGAGCAGGATGAGAAATCCGGCGTACGGACCACGCAGTTGAATGCTGGCCGGCACCATTTCGACCAGCGCGGTCGCCAGCATGAAACCTGCGCCGAGCGCGACGAAGTAGCGCAGGTAGGAGCGATCCCAATTCCTTTGGACGATGATGGCGCCGCCAAACACGTTCGCGCCCGCCGCGGTCAGCCCCAGCAGCAGACTGGTCATGATGGGGGACATGAGGAAGAAGGATATCAGGAAGCAGTTGCCGGTGGTCGGTGGCAAGTCGTCAGTTATCAGTTGTCAGTTGTCAGTAAAACCATCAACCTGCGCAGCGCCTTGGTCGCTGCCTGCTAAAATCCGCGCATGCGGAACTGGCTACAGATCATCGGATGGCTGGCCTGCGTCGTGTATTCGACCATTCCCGCCTTCTGGCTGATGATTCATCCGTTTGCCGAGCGGTGGCGCGCGCGGCATCTTTCCTATCATCGCTCGCCATATTTGGTGCTGTTGCCCGTCTGGGTGGCGATGTGGTTCGGGGTCGCGCTGGTCACGCGGCCGTGGCGAGATGTACTACTTTACCGAGCGGACTGGGCGTGGGGTGCGGCCGTTCTCCTGTTCGTTTGCGGGCTATATGTCTATTCGCAATCCTTGAGGAGTTTCAGCGCGCAGCAACTCGGCGGGCTGCCGGAAGTTCATGGCGGAAATCGCGAACAGCAACTGGTGACAGATGGAATCCGTTCGCGCGTACGGCATCCGGTGTATCTGGCGCATCTGTGCGAGATGCTGGCGTGGAGCGCCGGGACCGGGCTCGCGCTGTGCTGGGGCCTGACGGCGTTCGCAGTGCTCACCGGGGCGGTGATGATCCGGATGGAGGATGCGGAGTTGGAGAAAAGGTTTGGCGAGACCTACCGAGCGTATCGCAACTCCGTGCCGGCGGTTCTGCCAAGAGCGTTCTCACAACGCCAGCTATAATCCGCAGTAACTGAAAGCTGACAGCTGACGGCTGCCTCCATGCGCTTTGAACTTTTCGTCGCAACCCGCTATCTTCGCGCTAAACGCCGCCAGGCGTTCATCGGCGTCATCACGGGCATCTCGATCCTGGGAGTGGCGGCGGGAGTGGCTTCGCTGATTGTCGCGCTGGCTGTCAATAACGGCTTTCGCCAGGATTTGCAGGCGCGGCTGCTGGGTTCGACCGCGCACATCAGTCTGCTGCGGGTGGAAAGTGACGGCATACGCGATTGGCGTCCGCTGCTGGAGAAGTTATCGAAGCAGCCGCACGTGGTGGCGGCCGCTCCCGCGATTTACGAGCAGGTGCTGATCTCGCGCGGGCCGCGAGCACGCGGGGCGGTGCTGAAGGGGATGCTGCCGCAGTATGAGCGGAAGGTGAGCGATCTGCTGAACTCGGTGACGCTGGGATCGGCAGCGGCGCTCGAAGAGACCAACGCCGGTGCCGAGCTGCGCTCGGCTTGGACGGGCGGGGGCGCCCGTCCCCACACCGACAATTCACACACAAACGTTCCACCAGCAGAATCGCCCGACGACCTGGCGGGCGTGCAGCAGCGCGTCGCGGCGATGCCTCCGATTATTCTTGGCAAAGACATGGCGGAGGAGATTGGTGCGACCGTGGGGTCGGTCGTGCTGGTTACTTCTCCACAGGGCGAGTTGACTCCGTTTGGCATGGTGCCGAAATACATTCGCTTTCATGTCGCGGGAATCTTCAACTCCGGTTTTTTCGACTACGACTCTTCCTGGGCGTTCATCCGGCTGGCTGACGCGCAGCAGTTGTTTGGGTTGGGCGATGTGATCTCGGTCATCCAATTCAAGATTGACGACATCTATCTGGCGGGCGACGTGGCGCGCTCGCTCGAACAGGCCGCCGATCTTATTTCAGGAAGCCACGGCTTCATGGCCACCAGTTGGATGGAACAGAACAAGCCTCTGTTCCGCGCGCTGCGACTGGAACGCGTGGTGACGTTCATCACGATCGGCCTGATCGTGTTCGTGGCCGCGCTGAATATTTTGATCTCGCTGATCATGATGGTCATGGAAAAGACGAAAGATATTGCCGTGCTCATGTCTCTGGGGACGAAGAAGGCGCAGATCCGGCGCGTGTTCATCGCGCAGGGCGTGCTGATTGGCGTGATTGGGACGGCGATCGGGCTGGTGCTCGGCTATGCGATCTCGTGGGCGGGCGGACACTACCACTTTATTTCGCTCTCGCCCGAGGTCTATTCGATTGACTATGTGCCGTTCGCGCCGCGGGTGATGGATGGAGTGATCGTGGCGCTGGTTTCCATCGGGATTTCGTTTGTGGCCACGATTTATCCGTCATGGTCGGCGGCGCGAATTTTGCCGGCGGAGGCGTTAAGGTACGAATAGGCTCGTCAGGGGTTCCCGCTGCCCCCACCTGTGACCACGGTCACATTGCAATTGTTTTCCAGAGGTATACAGTCTTTCGCATAGCTCGTTCTCGCAAGCGGAATCGCGGGAACGGGTTGTTCCTCCTCATGGTCTGATGGATCATGGATCATGGTCTAATGGATCAAGGGCCGTTTCCGCTGCGTTGCAGTGGAAGGCGGCCAGCTGGCTTGGTACTTAGGAGGACGCGTTTGCATCCAATAGCTCAAGACCCTCTTTTGAGGGTCGAAGGGTTAAGTAAGGTGTTTCGCTCAGGCGAAGCGGAGCTTGTGCTCTTTGAGAATCTGTCTTTCCAGGTGAGGAAAGGAACGATGCTGGCCATCGTTGGGCAATCGGGTGCGGGAAAGAGCACCTTGTTGCACATCCTGGCGGCGCTTGATCGTCCCTCTGCGGGTGCCGTATACTGCGCAAACTCCCACGTGAATTCGCTTTCTGAGGATGACGCCGCCGAGTTTCGTAACCGCAAGATCGGCTACGTGTGGCAGTTCCATTACCTGCTGCCGGAATTCACCGCGTTGGAGAATGTCGCCATGCCTTTGCTGACGCGTGGGCAAGCGCTGGCGTCATCAGTAAAGGAGGCTTCGCGATGGCTGCGCGAGGTGGGACTGGAAGAGCGTGGGCATCATCGTTCGGGAGAGCTTTCCGGCGGCGAGCAACAACGGCTGGCGCTGGCACGAGCGCTCATCACCCAGCCGCAAGTGTTGCTGGCCGATGAGCCTACTGGCGATCTCGACGGGCGCACCGGGGAATTGGTTTTTGAACTGGTCGCGCGGTTGCACCGGGAGCACCAATTGACCTCTGTAATCGCCACCCACAACCTGGCGTTTGCACGACGGTGCCATCGCGTTTTACGGTTGGATCAGGGCAAAATGGAAGAAGTGGCGCCGGAGTCGCTTCCGGCGTGAGGAAAGGCAGAACGAAAGTTGAAAAATCGGGGTCCCTGTAGGACTCTACGGGTTACTACAAGACGATATCGCTTGGGAGATTAGGCGATATAAATGCATAATTAAGGTGGTAAGGTAAGGGGTTTGGCGGAGTGCGGGGCGTTCCGCGGGAAGTCGGGGGAATTAGTATATGTTCGAACGCTACACGGAGAAAGCCAGGCGCGTGATTTTCTTTGCGCGGTACGAGGCCAGCCAGTTCGGATCTCCTTATATTGAGACCGAACACCTGCTGCTCGGACTGCTGCGCGAAGACAAGGCCCTGACCAATCGTTTCCTGCGCTCTCATGCGTCGGTGGAGTCGATCCGGAAACAGATCGAAGGCCACACCACCATCCGGGAAAAGGTTTCCACTTCGGTCGATCTCCCACTGAGCAACGAATGCAAGCGTGTGCTGGCGTATGCCGCGGAAGAGGCGGAGCGGCTTTCGCATAAGCATATTGGGACCGAGCACCTGCTGCTCGGATTGTTGCGCGAAGAAAAGTGTTTTGCGGCTGAGATTTTGCACGAGCGCGGATTGCGGCTTTCGACGATCCGCGAAGAACTGGCGCGTACCAGCCAGGAAAAGGCGCAGCCGCAACGTGGACAGCGCGAGTCGTCTTTATTGAGTGAGTTTTCCCGCGACCTGACGCAGTCCGCCATGGATAACCAGCTCGATCCGCTCGTCGGCCGCGACAATGAGGTGGAACGCGTGGTGCAGATTCTATGCCGCCGCACGAAGAATAATCCGGTGCTGATCGGCGAGCCGGGCGTAGGCAAGACCGCTATCGTAGAAGGCCTGGCACAGCGCATCGCGGACGGCGAAGTTCCTTCCTTCCTGGCCGACAAACGCATTCTGGCGCTTGATCTTTCGTTGATCGTCGCCGGCACCAAGTATCGCGGACAGTTTGAAGAGCGGCTCAAGACCATCATGAAAGAGCTGATGGAGTCGCAGAATTCCATCATCTTTATTGACGAACTGCACACCCTGGTGGGCGCGGGATCGGCGGAAGGCTCGCTGGACGCCGCCAACATCCTGAAGCCGGCCTTGTCGCGCGGCGAGATTCAGTGTATCGGCGCAACCACGCCCGCGGAATACCGCAAGTCGATTGAAAAGGACCGCTCACTTGAGCGGCGCTTCCAGGCCGTAAAAGTTCCGCCACCGAACGAAGTCGACGCGGTCAAGATTCTTTTCGGCATCAAAGAGCGCTACGAAAAATTCCACGCCGTCACCTACACCGACGACGCCATCAATTTTTCCGTGTCGCATTCCAATCGCTATATTCCCGACCGTTTTCTGCCGGACAAAGCTATCGACCTGATCGACGAGGCGGGGGCGCGCGTAAAGCTGCGCCAGACCACGCTGCCGGAAGAATTGACGGAAGTCCAGAAGCGCATCAAGTTCATCGTCCATCGCATGGAGAACGCCATCGCGAACCACGAGTTCGAGAAGGCGCGCTTCTACTCGGACGAAGAACGCAAGGAGCGCGAGAACCTGCGCGCCCTTCGCGAAAAATACCACCTCGATGAATCCTCCACCGGCGTAGTCGGTCGGGAGGACATCGAGGATGTGGTATCGCGCTGGACCGGCGTTCCCATCACCTCGATCAAGGAAGAAGAAACGCAGAAGCTGCTGCGCATTGAAGAAGAACTGCACAAGCGCATCATCTCGCAAGACAAAGCCATCAGCGCCCTGGCGCGCGCCATCCGCCGCTCGCGTGCGGGGTTGAAGAGCCCGAACCGCCCGATCGGGTCGTTCCTGTTCCTCGGACCGACCGGCGTCGGCAAAACCGAAGTGGCCCGCACCCTGGCGCAGTTCATGTTTGGCAGCGATAAGGCGCTGGTGCGTTTCGATATGTCGGAGTTCATGGAGAAGCACTCCGTTTCGAAACTGATCGGGTCGCCTCCCGGATACGTGGGCTATGAAGAGGGCGGCCAGTTGACCGAACGCGTCAAGCGGGCGCCATATTCCGTCGTTCTGCTCGACGAAATCGAGAAGGCGCACCCCGATGTGTTCAACATTCTGCTGCAGGTTTTTGAAGACGGCCAGTTGACCGACGGCTTGGGCAATACGGTCGATTTCAAGAACACCATCGTGATTATGACATCGAACATCGGGGCGCGGCACCTCATGAAGCGCGAGGGCCTGGGCTTCCAGTCGTCGAAAGACGAGATGGTTTCGGCGAAGGTCGAAGACCTGGTGAAGGGCGAGGTCAAGCGCACCTTCAATCCGGAATTCCTGAACCGCGTGGATGAAATCATCCTGTTCATGGCGCTCAGCGAAGCGGACCTGATCCAGATTCTCGAACTGATGGTCAGCCAGTTGAACCAGAATCTCGCCCAGCGTTCGATCACAGTGACCGTAGCCGACGAGGCCAAGAAGTGGATTCTGAACCAGACGTTGACCGACCGCAGCTACGGAGCGCGTCCGCTGCGTCGCGCCTTGCAGAAGTACATCGAAGATCCGCTGTCGGAAGCCCTGATCCAGGGCACGATCACCACCCGGCCGGCGTTCATTGAGGTCTTCCTCGAAGCCAACAAGCTGTACTACCGTCCGGTGGATGCGGAGAAAACCGAAGGCGTGCTGCTGTACGAAAGCTAAAGCTTAGCCATCAGCATTCAGCCATGAGCCGTCAGCGAAAGCTGGCGGCTTTTCTTTAGCGCTGCTAGAAGCGGATACACCTCGCGATTGCTCTGGACCCAGGTTTCCTGGAGCGAAGCGCACATGAGGCGTTGGAGCAGGAATCCTACTGCGGCTTTTGATCTCCCGGTTTCGGCTCCGCCTTCTGCACTTCCTGGCCTTCGTAGGTGATCCTCGATTTTGATCCGAAGCGTCTGTAGTTGGTGTACTTGATGATCTCGCGGATCCTTACGCCGCCCATGGAGAACTGGAGCGTGTCTTCGGCGCGCGTATAGGTGGGGAACCAGTACTGGCCGTCAATCTGTTCGCGCCAGGTGGTGAACTTGGGGAACAGGTTCTCGTTGCCCTTCTTCTTCCGGATATCGGGCACGGTCTTGCCGTAAGTTTCCACGATCTGAAAATCGTGGTTGTCCACCCAGATTCGGCCCTGGAAATAGCGTTTCTTGCCAACGATCTGCTTGGGGGCAATATCGAAAACATAGGTGTTCAGTTCGTCCTGCTTTTGTTGGCCGACGTACAGGATGTCGTATTCCCCGATTTCATCCGAGGTCAACACGAACGGAAGACGGTTCTCGATGTCGTCGAAATCTTCCTCGGTCATCATGATGCGCTGCAGCGTGGGCTGCGGCGCGAAGACCACGTTCTTGATCTTGCGTCCCTTGTCGTCGAAGGTCACGTCGAACACTTGCTGGTAACTGCCGTCCGGAGTGTCGCCGTCGAGCGTCATGACCTTGACGTCCTGCCGGTAGGTGTACTGATCACGCGCTTCCCTGAATAGTTTCTCCTTGGCGGCGAAGCGCTTGATGATTTCCTCGACCGTGATCCCCTTGGGCTCGGATTTGTCGAGGGGGCCTTCCTGCGCGCCTGCCATCTGGGGCAACAGGATGATCGGCAACAGGACGCTAAGCAGGGCGGCCAGAGAAAGAAGCAAAGGGAACGTCAACCGCGCAGATCGGGACAGGAATCTCATAAACCCTATTCTAACGAAAAGGGAGTACAGAAAAATTAACGGCAGCTTCCACCCCCAGAGTCGCCGTGCAAACGGCCTTTCGGAGGGGTGGAAGGCTGCAGTTCTGCCTGCTTCATTCGATGCGGCCGGCGTCTGAAAGTTAGCTGGATTTACTTTTCTTTACCTTCACCTTCGCGCGAATTGCGCATGGCCCTTGCCATTCCCCACTCCACCAATCCCGGAAACAATTGGTACAGCTTTATGACTGGAATCATGGTCCAGGGTACGACGACCTCACGCTTTCCTTTGCGATACCCGCGATAGGCCGCTTGCGCCACTCGCCCAGCCGTGACCCCTTGAACGGATTGCGGGCGGACGTTGAACTGACGGTTAGCCACCACGTGCTCGCCGAAATCGGTGCGCACGTAGCCGGGACAGACCGTCAGTACGTTGATGTTGTCGCGCTTCAACTCCAGCCGGGCGCCCTTTCCGAGAGCGTTCAGGGCGAACTTGCTGGCGGAGTACAGAGCCATAAACGGCACCGGAATGTGTCCGGTGACGCTCGAGATGTTGATGATGGTCCCGCCGCCTTCCTCACGCATGGCGGGCACTACCGCCTGCATGCAGGCGATGGTGCCGAAGAAATTGGTTTCGAACAATTCGCGGCAGGCGGACGTTTCCATGTCGGCGACCGAGTCGCGGATGCCTACGCCCGCGTTATTGACCCACACATCCACGCGATCAAAGTGGTGCAGCGTGAGTGCAAGCGCACGGCCGATTTCTTCGCGATTGCGAACATCGCAGGCCAGGGCGAGCGTGCGGTCGGTGTGGCCGACCCGGTGACGGGCGGCCTCGGCGCGGCTGGCATCGCGCGACAGCAATACCACGCTGGCCCCTTCGTCGGCAAAAACCTTGGCAATGGCTTCCCCAATTCCCATGGAAGCCCCGGTCACGACTACGACTTTCCCGGCCATCTCCATGGCGACCCTTGTATCGCGTAGAGTGCGGCAAGTCAAACCCAGTTCTCAGTTGTCAGTTGTCAGTTCTCAGTAAAACCCAACGATCAGTGCTTCTACTGGCAACTGATAACTGAAAACTGAAAACCTCTTATAGCGTAAAATCGTCAACACTGGAGGCGCCGTGAGTTCGCTGTTGCCCATCTTCCCGCTCGAACTGGTGCTGCTGCCGGGCGTTCCGCTGCCGCTGCACATCTTCGAACCGCGGTATAAGGAGATGATCGCGGAATGCCTGGAACAGAAAAAGCCGTTCGGGGTGGTGCGGGCGTCTTCCGATGGAGTGGCCGACATCGGCTGCACGGCCGAGATCATGTCCGTTACCAAGAAATATGACGATGGCCGCATGGACATCCTGACCCGTGGAGTCGAGCGGTTTGAGGTGATCGAGGTTAACGAAGATCGATCGTTTTTGCAGGCCGAGATTTCGGTGGTGGAAGACGAACCCGACAAGCCGGCAGCAGAGATGGTGACGCAGGCAGTGCGGTTGCACGCAGAGATCGCGAAACTGGCCGGGGCAGAGCCCTCCGGACCCGACGAGCACGCCTGCAATCTTTCCTTCTTGCTCGCCGGATCGCTTCCGCTTGACCTCGACTTCAAGCAGAGCCTGCTCTCGACTCTGTCGGAAGCAAAACGTCTGGAGGCGGTGGTCGGCTATCTTGAAGCCATTCTGCCCGGTCTGCGGCGGGCGTCGAAGGCGCGGTGGAACTGAATGTCTTGTGGAACGACGGGCGTCCTCTCCCGTCCGGTGTGTCCCCGTCAGCATCGTGGCCGGGCGGGGACGCCCGGCTCTCCACCGACTCTTCTGAGAGCTAAGAGCTGACAGCGTTCCTCAGCGGTATAATCCGCGTAAGGCTGTTTCCTTTTTGGGGGTTCCACCTATGAGTTTTGCCCGGACTCTCGGCGAGTTGCGCCAAAGTCCTTTCACCGAACAGCGTCTCCGGTCGCGGCGGGTAAAAGATGAGCTGCGCGAGAACCTGATGTCGCGGTTGCGCGCAGGCGCCTCGATATTTCCAGGCATCGTTGGGTATGACGACACGGTAGTGCCTCAGATCGTGAACGCGATCCTCTCGCGGCATAATTTTATTCTCCTTGGGTTGCGCGGACAGGCGAAGAGCCGAATTCTAAGAGCGCTGACTGCGTTGCTTGATCCCGAGATGCCGTACGTCGCGGGTTGCGAGATCCACGACAATCCCTATGCCCCGATCTGCCGGCGGTGCCGCGAACTGGTCGCGAAAGAAGGAGACGCCACGCCGATCGCATGGCTAACGCCCGACCACCGTTACGTAGAGAAGCTGGCCACGCCCGATGTCACGATCGCGGACCTCATAGGCGATATCGATCCCATCAAAGCGGCGCGCGGCGGGCACGAACTGTCGAGCGAGTTCACCGTGCATTATGGATTGCTGCCTCGCGCTAATCGCGGAATTTTTGCGATCAACGAGTTGCCCGATCTCGCGGGGAAGATTCAGGTCGGACTGTTCAACATCATGCAGGAAGGCGACGTGCAGATTAAGGGATATCCGATCCGGCTCCCGCTGGATGTCGCGATTGTGTTCAGCGCCAACCCCGAGGACTACACCGCGCGCGGCAAGATCATTACACCGCTGAAGGATCGCATCGGGTCGGAGATTCGAACGCACTATCCGGCGACGGTGGAAGAAGGCATCGCAATCACCACGCAGGAAGCCTGGCTTGATCGCGACAACGGTGGCGAGGATGAGCGCAGCGGCTCGCGGCTGCATATTCCGAAGTACGTGCAGGAAGTGATCGAGCGAATCGCTTTCGCGGCGCGCGACGACAAGAAAATCGACAAGCGGTCGGGAGTGAGCCAGCGGCTGCCGATCTCGGCGATTGAAAACGTGGTGTCGAATGCCGAGCGGCGCGCGCTGACGCATAACGAGAAGTTCATCGTGCCGCGGATCAGCGATATCTACGCGGCGCTGCCGGCGATCACGGGCAAGCTGGAACTGGAGTACGAAGGCGAGATGAAGGGCGCGGATTATGTGAGCCGCGAATTGATCCGCACAGCGATCGCACATGCGTTTGATACTTATCTTCACGGCGTCAGCCTAAATCAGGTGGTGCAGTGGTTCGATCTGGGCGGCGAGATTCAACTCAGCGATAATGCCGGAGCCGAGGAAGTGCTCGAAGGCCTGAGCCAGATTCAGGGGCTGATGGAAAAACTCGGCAAGCTGAATGTGAACAAGAAAGACAGCGCCGAGATGCAGGTGTCCGCGGCGGAGTTCGTCCTGGAAGGCCTGCACGCGCACAAGAAAATAGGGCGCAACGAGGAGCGCGTGTTTACGGCGGGCGAGAAGCCAATGAAGATCGCGGAGAAGCAGCCTCCGTTTGAGCGGGACGAGCCGGGGTTCGGACGGAAGCGAGGGTTTAACTAAGTCAGCTCTTAGCTCTTGGCCTTTAGCTTTTGGCTTCGGGCTCGTTGTTCGTCGTTTGCTATCCGCAGGGCGGGCATGCTTCGTTTGAGAACCTGACTTGCGTTTGATTCCGATAGCCGAGAGCTAAGAGCTAACAGCCAAAAGCTGTTTTTATGAAACGCATCCGCTACTCCAAATACGTTCCCGATCCTGCGAGCGAGATGAGCATGGAGGACCTGCTCGGCGCGCTTTCGGACTATTTTCTGCAGAGCGGGTTCAACGACAACTTCTGGTACGAACTGCCCGAGGGCGAGCAGACGCTCGATGATTTGCGCCGTGCGCTCGAACAAGCGCTGCTCAATGGCGAGATGTTCGACGAAGAAATGCGCGACCGGCTGCAGCAGATGCAGATGGAGGGCGAGCTTGATGAACTGATCGAGAAGCTGATCGAGAGAATGCAGCAAGAAGATTACATCTCCATCGATCAGCCCCATGATCCTGCGAAGCAATCGAGCGTGGGCGGCGGACAAGTTGGCGACGCGCAGCAGGCGAAGTTCGAGATCACCGACAAAAGCCTCGACTTCCTGGGATTCAAAGCCCTGCGCGATCTGCTCGGGTCGCTGGGCAAGTCGAGTTTTGGACGTCACGACACGCGCGACATGGCGACGGGCATCGAGGCGAGCGGCGCTTCGAAGCACTACGAGTTTGGCGACACGTTGAACCTCGACATTACGGCGACGCTTTCATCCGCTATACAGCGCGAAGGGCTCGGGCTTCCGCTGAATCTCGAATACCGCGACTTGCAGGTGCATCAGTGCGAGTACCAATCGTCGTGCGCGACGGTGCTGATGCTCGACTGTTCGCATTCGATGATTCTGTATGGGGAGGACCGCTTCACTCCGGCAAAGAAAGTCGCGATGGCTCTGTCGCAGCTGATCCGGACACAGTATCCGGGAGACTCGTTGTCGCTAGTGCTGTTTCACGATTCGGCGGAAGAAGTTCCGCTCTCGCAACTGGCGCGGGTGAAGGTTGGGCCGTACTACACAAACACGCGCGAGGGTCTGCGCATGGCGCAACGCATCCTGCAGCGCCAGCGCAAGGACATGAAGCAGATCGTCATGATCACCGACGGCAAGCCCTCGGCACTCACGCTCGAAGACGGGCGCATTTACAAGAACGCGTTTGGGCTCGATCCGCTAGTGGTGAGCCAGACGCTCGAAGAAGTTTCGAAGTGCAAACGGGCGGGCGTGCTGATCAATACGTTCATGCTGGCGTCGGACTATGGGCTGGTGCAGTTCGTCCAGAAAGTGACTCAGATGTGCCGGGGCAAAGCCTACTTCACGACGCCATACACGCTCGGCCAGTATCTGCTGATGGATTACATGTCGCGGAAAACGAAGACGATTCATTAGCGGGCTCCCACTTCTCGAAAAGCGCGAGGGGCACCCGCCAGAAGTAAGATTACGGAAGTAACGCCTCATGTGCCGCCTGGGCGCAGTTTTCGGTGTAAGATCGCTGCAAGATCTTCCGTACGGAGACGTTATGAAACGAATTGCTGCTTTCATGCTGCTGATCGCTTTGAGTATTGCAGGGTCGATACCGGCTAACGCTCAACGCATGAGTGTCGAAGAAAATGCGCGCCAGTCCCGGAAGGCGGCCAAGAAGCAGCAAAAAATGTTAAACAAGGCAAATAAGAAACAGCGGAAAGCAATGAAGAAAGCCGCGAAGGCGCAACGCAAGGCGAACAGGAAGGCGAACCGTCGCGCTAGATAGCTTTTCGCGTTTTCATAACGATTCATCACAAAAACATAGTGACCGCCCGCACATCTGCCTGATCCATAACGCGCTACACTGATTCCACTTCCAGGACCTCTCCCGGTCCGTTTCCCTCCAGAAAGAGACTCGATATGCGTGCGTCAAGACGCGTGTTGGTCGTTTCACTGGCTTGTTTGTCGAACTTCTGCCTGTCGAGCTTTGTAACCGCGCAGCAATCGGATCAAGCCGTTGCTGAGCGCGTTCTCGGTCCGCAATGGAAACAGCTTTCGCGCCGGGCCGGAATGATATTCGCGGGCACGGTGCTCACCGCCGCGACGCAAACTGCAGCAACCGATCGGGCGGTTCCGGTGGCGACTCCGGCGGTGCAGTTGAGTTTTCGCGTAGACGAGGCGATTGCCGGGGTCAAGCGGGGACAAGTTCTCTCCATTCATGAGTGGGCGGGGGCATGGTCCATGCATCGTCCGATGAGCAAGGGCCAGCACATTTTGATCTTTTTATATCCGCCGAGTCGATTGGGCCTTACCAGTCCGGTGGGTGGATCACTCGGCCAGGTTGCTCTCGACCCGAGCGGGAAGAACGTGTCTGAGTACATGCAGAAGCCGGCCGCAGCTGTCAGCCTGCGAAACGAACCGTCTGCGCGGCCACATGTGCCCGTCGATGCCCGGAACGTCAGCGTCGTTCAACTGGAGCGGGCCATCCGCAGCGCCCGAGAGGAGTGAGTCATGCGCTGGCAAATTCTGGCGGTTGCTGTCCTTCTTTTTTGCAGTGCTGTTGCCAGCCGCGCCGGAGGCCCGGCTTTTGTCGCAGGCTCCGGCTACGATACTGGGGTCGAAGGGCAACCCCTGATCTGGGCGAATGGCTCGGTGCAGTACTTCACCAACCCAGGGGACCTGAGCCGGATCTTGACCGGTGCCCAGGCCGATGCTCTTGTTGCCACTGCGTTCAGCACTTGGACCGGCATTTCTGGTGTGGCCCTCACCGCATCGCAGGGAGGTCATCTTGCCGAGGATGTGAACGGCAGCAATATCGCGGTCGCCGCCGATGGAACGATCACCGCCCCTGTGGACATTACGCCTTCAGCTACGGGCACTCCCGTCGGAATTGTTTACGACTACGACGGGACGGTCACCGATGCGCTGCTCGGCGAAGGCGCTGGGGACTTGGAGGATTGCTTCACCAACGCCGTCTACGGCGGACCCGACAACTTCTCCACCGGCGGAAACATCGTGCACGCGCTCGTGGTGATCAATGGAGTTTGCGCGGCCACCAGTGCGCAATTGCCCGACGTTCAGTACCGGTTGGTGCGCGTGCTGGGGCGCACTGTTGGTTTGGGGTGGTCGCAAGCCAACCTGAACGTGTTGACGCGGAACCCGCCCCCAACCAGCGCCGATTTTGCGGGGTTTCCGGTGATGCACTTTGCCGATCCGATTTCCTGCGTGCCCATCAGCGCCTGCTATCCCGACGCGTCCGTGCCCAAAATGGATGACATCGACGCGCTCGCGCGGCTTTATCCAGGCAGCGGGAATCTGCAACCGGCGGGGAGAATTTACGGCAGCGTGTACTTTACCGATGCATCCGGGAATGCGGCGCAGCCGATGCAGGGCGTCAACGTGGTGGCCCGGTTGATCGACGGAACGGGCATGCCCTCGCGGCAGTATGTTGTGACTTCCGTTTCTGGATTCGCGTTTTGCGGCAACGCCGGCAACATCATCGATGGATACGTAGACGCAAATGGTCTTCGCTACGACCGGTGGGGCTCCAATGATCCTTCGCTCGAAGGTTTTTTCGATCTGGGCCAACTGACGATTCCGACCGGGCAAACCATCGCCGAGTATCAGTTAAGCGTGGAAGCGCTGGACCCGGTCTGGTCCCTGGGCGTCGAACCGTACGCTCCCACACAGGTGACGCCCTCGGGTTCGTTCGCTCCGGTTGTGGTCACGGTGTCGAGTGGATCGAATGCGGAGCAGGACATCCTGATGTTGCAGGATGAAATCGCGCAAACGCATCCCGGCAGCGGGTCGACTTACGCGAGCCCAGCCGCGCTTCCGCCGGGAGGTGGATGGGGATCGTGGATCTCCGGCTACGGCAGCACCGATTGGTTCGAGTTTACAGCGCAGGCGAACCGGACGGCCTCGGTCTCGGTGACCGCCCTCGACGAAACGGGCCAGCCGACCGAAACCAAACTGCTGCCGGTAATCGGAATCTGGCAATTGAGCGACGAGAGCCAAAATCCCGCGCCCGCGTCCACGCCCTCGGCATTCAACACGACGACCTGGGGAATGAGCCGCCTGGATGCGCAGTTCAGCGCATCAGACACGTACCGAGTGGGGATAGCCGACTTCCGCGGGGATGGTCGTCCGGACTACTTCTACCAGGCCAGCCTCCTTTATTCGGACACGGTTACGCCGGCGCGGCTCAGTCTGGCTGGCGGCGCGACCACTCTCAACGGCACCGGATTCAATGCGGGACTGCAGGTGAGCGTTGCTGGCAACAACGGCAACACTCTTTCCGCGTCTGCGAGCCAGATCGAGGCGGCAATGCCTCCCGGATCGCAGGACGGAATGGCTACGATCCAGGTCACAGATCCGGTGAGCGGCGCTTTTTCCCAAATGACCAGTGCGCTGACCTATGGCGCTCTGGCCACGGATCTGTTGCTTCTGCTGCAAGGTGCGGAGCCGGCAACTCCAGTTGGGTCTGCAGCCGCTAATGCCATCCGCGTGCGCGCGGTTGCCGCCGATGGGGTTACGCCGGTGAATGGGGCGACGATTGCGTGGAGCGCGAGCAACGGCTTGCAGTTCTCGGTGTGCAGCGCAGCATCTTCGTGTTCGGTGCTAAGCGATGAAGCGGGAGAATCTTCCAGTTGGGTGACTCCCACCGCGACCGGACAGAGCACGATCACGATCGCTCTGGCGCCATTGTCGTACTCGTCGCCGCAGTCGCAACAGGCCACGGTGGTGGGAACCTCGTCCGCGCTCGACCTGGTTGCGGTGACGCCGACGCGCTGGGTGGGGCAAGGCGCGACACTCGCGGTTCCGCTCACGGTTGAAGCGCTGGACCTGGGCGTGCCCAAGGCGAATGTAGCGGTCAACTTCGCAATCACCAAGGGCGCGGCTTCGCTTTCGGCGGGCAGTGGAACCACCAACGGCTCGGGATACGCCACCATCACCGCACAGCTCACGAATCAAAACGCCGATGTGCAGGTGAGTGCTTGCGTTGCGCCAAGTAATGCGCCCTGCCAGACTTTTACTTTGTTCTCCACGTCGGCTTCGCTGTGGACGCTGGAGACGGTGAGTGGATCGCCGCAGGTTGTGCCAACCGGGCAGTCCTTTCAGCCGCTGGTCATGCGAGTGACCGACGGCTCGAGCGCTTCGAACCCGGTGATGGGAGTAACTGTCACCTTTGCGACCACGCTGGCGCGGGTCAGTCCAGACCCGGGAGGCCCACCGGAAGGCGACTCCGTCGTCGGGGAAAGCAGTGTCGGGGAAAACGGAATGCCCGTTCTCCTCGGATCGTCGCAGGCGCAGGTCGTGAGCACTCAGGACGGTCTCGCTTCCATGGTGCCCTCTGCCGGAAGTGTGGGCCCGTGCGATGTGTTCATTGCGGTGAGTGCGGGCCAATCGACCACGCAGCTTCAAATGGAGAGCGTGGCCGCGATAGTTACCGGGCAGCAGAACAACAGCCGCGCCAAGGCTCCGACTGGGCAGCGCGGGCCGCAATTTGGCGCGCAGACTTTCGCGCCACAAGGCTTGCCGGACGCACTGTTCGCGGTGCCGGAAGGTGCTTCGCTGGATGAGCCGATTGCCAGCCAGAGTGCTTGTTCGGACGCGCGTCAGGATAGTGTCACCGGCGCTGCCTCTAGCGCCGGCGCCAGTAGAACCTCGGGGGCCGGGGATGTGGGTTCTTGTGAGTCGGCCTCCGAGTCGCCGGGGATCGAGGCTCCTCGGGTTCCGGCTGAGCCCTCAGCTATGACGCCAGCGGACTCGACGGAGCGCGACAATGGTGGCGGGGCGGCACAGCGGCCCACGGAGACTCCTCCGGCGAACAATTCCTCCGCGAATCATCCGTCAGCAAACGATCCTTCAGTTGGCAACCCTGCCGTGAGCAGGCTGCTTGAAGACAAAAGAAGCTGCCGTTTTGCGCAGAGTGAAGGCGGAATTTTCTTTGAAACTGCGATTGGGGGGCTGCCGTAGGACCCTTGCCGGGCTGCGCCCGGCTGGACGGCCGGGGGCGGCCGTCCCTACGCAGGCTTGGACGGGCGAGACGCCCGTCCCCACACGAGCTACTTCTTCGTCCACTGATCTACCCAGTCGTTGACCGTTTTGTACCAGAGCTGTGCGTTCTGCGGCTTCAGCACCCAGTGGCCTTCGTCGGGGAAGTAGAGCATCTTGGACGGCACGCCCAGGCGTTGCAGCGTGGTAAAGAGCTGTAAACCTTCGCTTACGTCGAGGCGGTAGTCGAGCTGTCCGTGGATGACGAGCGTGGGGGTCTTGAAATTCGTCGCAAACAAATGTGGAGACCACTTCCGATACAACTCGCGGTTCGTGTATGGCGTGCCGTGAAATTCCCATTCGTTAAACCACAGCTCTTCAGTCGTTCCCCAGTCTGACTCATTGTTGAACGTGCCATCGTGCGACACGATGCACTTGAAGCGGTCAGTGTGGCCGAGCACCCAGTTGGCCATGTATCCGCCAAAGCTCGCGCCCAGCGCGCACTCCCGGTCTTTATCTATAAACCCGTAATGCGCCTCGGCGTAGTCGAGGCCCTTCATCAGGTCTTCAAACGGAGCGCCGCCCCAGTCGCCGTTGATGGCGTCAATGAACTTCTGTCCGTATCCGGTCGAGCCGTGGAAGTTGATCATGATGACCACGTATCCGTTGGCGGCAAAGAGTTCGGGATTCCAGCGATACGACCAGTCGTCTCCCCAGGCCCCCTGTGGGCCGCCGTGGATGAGGAACTTCACGGGATATTTCTTGGAAGCATCGAAGTTCGGCGGCTTGACGAGAAAGCCTTCAACTTTGTCGCCATGTGCGCCGGTGAACCAGAAGGGTTCGAGCGGGGACATGGCAATTTGGGAGAGGACGGCATCGTTGAGGTGAGTGAGTTTGAAATTCGGATCTTGACTGCTACAGATGTCGCCTCCGGTTTCGCCACAGTGAGGGGTATTAACGAGGACCCATGGACTCTTATAAATTTCAGTTGGCGCGGAAATCGACATCTTGCTGAACAACAAAAACGTAATATTGTTGTTCTGAACAAACGTCAGATCGTCATCGTATCCTTGCAAGGCGGTCTTAACGACGGACGGCTTAACGAAGTCGAGGGACGTGTAGTAAATTCGTGCACTCCCGGCCTCTTCAGCAGTAAAGAAAAGAAATCTTGACGCTCCCCACGTAAACGTTCCTACCCAGCCGTCAAAACCTTCCGTTAGATTCTTTCTCTCGCCCGTCTTCCGGTCGTACAGCATCAGCCGGAAGCGGTCGCTCTCGTATCCCGGACGCTGCTGGGCGCGGTAGGCGATGTACTTGCCATCGGGCGAATAGAGCGGAGTCGAGTCGCTGGCGGGATTGTCGGCGGTGATGTTCTT
>Ga0181539_1000755_pt1 | contig 38434 bp, 36 predicted proteins | sample PEATcosm2014_Bin_46_FD_119767 | JGI IMG/M metagenome (GOLD analysis project Ga0181539, IMG submission 119767) | Peatland microbial communities from MTU Mesocosm Facility, Houghton, MI, USA - PEATcosm2014_Bin23_60_metaG | ecosystem: Environmental > Terrestrial > Soil > Wetlands > Peat | place... | reverse complement strand
TTCTTCATGGTGGTGGTCCCCTTGCTGTCCGAGTGACTTGGTGGTCGCCCGAACACCTACCAGAAGGCAGGCGTCAGGCGGGGGACCGCCACCTCAAATTCCACGACGAACGGGACAACCTCCTTGGCGAACCGCTGCCGCATTGTAGTGATCTGCAATTCACACAGCCGACGGCTGCCGCTCACCTCGCCGCACCGACTCCGAAGCAGCGTGCCGGCCAAGGGCGCCCCCAGCGCCCCCTTCGGGGGTCCCCGCCGGGAGCGCCCACCTTGGCCGACGCCCGCAGTTACGAAACGGCGGGGGAGACGATCATGCGAACCATCACCGGCTGCGCTTCGAGCATCGTCCGCTCGGCGTTGTCCACCCTGCGAAAGATCTCCTCGTAGGCAGCCTGAGCACCCGTAACCGCATTCATCCTCTCGGGCCCGTCCTCGAGAGGAAACGCGGCACGAAAGGCCTGCTGATCCCGAAAAGCCGTCGCCCGACTTGTACGAGTTGCGTCGGCGTATTCCTCGACCGATTCCGGCGGCCGGCCGAGAGCGGCCGTCGTCACACCCCAGCCAACCGCGAACTTGAAGGCTCGCATCGTCGTGCGAAGCCCTGCGTTCGAGAGACCGACCTCAATCCAGGTCACCTGGTGCGGCTCGGTCACAAACTCACTTTACCGCTCGGGTCTCCCGTACTGAGACCCCGACTCACGCAACTAGCCCACCCAGCAGGCTACGCGTCTCCTGCTCCGTCAGCCGGCGCAGGGGGAACAGGGGGAGGTGTGAACGTGAAACTTGGCTGTTGCTGGGGTGGGAGAACGTGGAAGCGAACGTCCCATCCCTCGTGGTGCTCTCCTGCAACCTCTACATGCCAGTAATAGATGCCGGGCTGAAGCGGGAGGCCAGGAAACACCTCCAACATCGTGTTACCCACCCCAGGGGATCCAATCGGAGCGCCAGCGGGCGAAACAACCGTGATCGTCTGCGTAATGCGCATCGGCTGTGGTCCCGCCTGACCGGGCACGACGACCGGACGCCCATCTTGATCGACAAGTTCGAGCACCAATTCAATCGGATGATTGCAGTGTGGATAATCAACCTCAAAAAAGACAACGACGGTCTGAGGAGGCGTCAGCAGCTGGACCTGCATTGCGGGACCAGCTGGTCCCATGCCCGGCACGGGAACAGGGCGCAGAACTGTTTGCGCCCAACCCACGTTAAGCAGATTTAGCGTTCCTGCCTGGGGGTTCTGCGTCCCCTTGTCAGCCAAAAGAACGGATACCTTCACGCTACGCTCGCAAGCGGTTGATCTCCGCTGCTCGTCTGGGGCAACTTCTGGTCAACGTCCGCCACCACCAAGACGTTCTCACCTATGAATCGCTCAGTCGCCCACGAAGATTGCAGCGCCAGGGGCGCATTGACGAGCGAAACGTTACTTGTCGCTCGCACGATCTGGGCGAATGAATACGGGCTGTAAAAATCACTCTCGGCGCGCGACGAATAGACATAAGCCGGAACCGAAGCCGCAAAGCGACGGTCAAACTCGGCATCTGTCATATCGGTATCGTCGTAACCTGGGTCACTCATACTCATAGCTTACCTCCATGTAGATAATTGGTCACGGCGCTGACCAGGCCGTTCCCAACCACCAGGTCTCGGTATTGTCATCTAGCGGCACGTGAGCGCGGTCGCGGTAAGGACGGGCGGGGAAGAGCGAGCCCCTAAGCACTCGACCACTGTAGGTGGTCCCGATTACGAGCAATCGCCAGCATCCGTGCTCTTCGCACCAATCCCATCCGGCTTCCCTGAGGCGGGCCGGGGCTTGGAATGCTTCGCGAGCCTCGAACTCCACGACCTTGTGCTTCGTCCTGATGTGGTTGCCCACATTCTCGGAGATCTCCAACAGCCCGATGTAAGACGTTCAAGCCCCTTTACGCGCTGAACGGGCATGAACCTCGATCTCTCTCTTCCGGTCCGGGGTCAGTTTCTTGGCCCTCGCCAACCCAGCAACGCGATCGCGGGCCACTGCCACCGAGACTCTCTCAGGGGCTGGCGCAGGCTCAATCTGTCCACTCGCGATTCGGACAACTTCCCAAGCGCGCTGGGAAGCGTCGCCGGATGCTCGGCTGCGCGTGATCGTCTTCTCCCTCTAGGAGGGGCTAGCGATACGACTAGCGAAACTCGGGTGGCGCGATGACGTGTGGGCGTCCCCATCCATTGTCACCTGAAGGCTGGCCGCTAACTCAGGAAGGCTGGCTTGAAGATGGCTACGGCCGAGTCGACCCAATCGACGAGGTCGCCGTTGGTGTAGGACCACCCGTCGCTGTGGTCGAGTCCATCGCGAAACTGTACGCGGAGCGGAGGATTGCGATCCGGTGTGACATCGAGCTTGTCGAGAGGGGGGTCCCAGGACATACGCATGAACTCCATGTCGTCTGCTATCGGTCTGTTGAGGAAGTTGTCGATATGCAGAGTTCGCCCAGGCATGTCTGGGCTCCCGATAGTGGGCGCGAAGTGCTCACCCAACACGATGACTGGTGGCAAGGTTCGATGCTTGTTGACGTTGTTGACGTAATCGAGAACGGCGACAAGGTGTCGCTCGGGCGTGTCAACTCGGTGGTACGGTTGCAACTTTTCGATCTCATCGACCCAAATCGGTTCGATACCGACCAGTCGCTGACTTCGGGCCGACGCCCAGTTACGTGCGAGCTTCACGCAGGGGAAAGCGTGCTCATCGGTTGGGGAGTTGCCAGCGGCGAGAACGAGCTGCCAGACGAGATAGTCGAGAGTGGCACGCAGGTTGGTAAGCATGTCCCCGAAGATCAGAGCAAGGTCGGTGAGGACCTGCCGCTGATACGCCGGTTGTGCTTGGACCTTCCAGCGCCAATGAAGCGCGTAGGGGGGGTCACGATCCATATTGAATGTAACGCCGTAGGTGCCACTCTCAACAAACTTGGTCCATCTGTCACCAAAATCAGCAGCATGGGACTTCGCCCGTGTGAGCTTGGCATTGACGATCTCGATGTCACCAGCCACGGCGGAACACCCTACGCCGCGACCTCCGAAGATGCGCCATGAGCCTTGTCCAGCGCGACGGCCAACCGTCCGAGGATCGTCAGATCAACGTGCAGCTTCACGCGCTGAATCTGGCGTATCCGGAGCGGGAGCAGTGCCCACTCGTGCTTGAGGTAGCCGAACTCACGTTCAACCGCACCGCGCTGGTGGTACAGGGCCTTGAACCGAGCCGTCGTGCGAGGCACGAGCGGGTGCAGCCGGTCGGCATTCAGCCATACCGACGCGGGCGAGCACTCGCGAGTCGGGCAGCGCCATTTCGACGCTCCCCGCTTGGCGTCCGATCCGGCGAAGGACCAAACGCCGTGCTCGCACTTCGGCGGAGCGGCCTTGCCTTGCTTCACGAACGGCGTTTCCCGAAGCGGGATGATCGGGCGGATATCGCGCGAGGTGCAGGCGTCGTAAACCGGGGCAACGTCGTAGCCACGGTCCAGCACGGCGTAGTCGGGACGGAAGCCGCGAGCGGCAATCGAGTCGAGCAGACCAGGAACGATTGGAGCCTCGGCGTCCTTGGCGGTGCGAACCTCCCACGCGAGGGGAAGACCCGTCGTGGTGCAAACGGCGGCGTGGATCTTGTAGCCATAGAACCCGCCACCCTTGCGAGTCGAGATGGCCGAACGGTGACCCCACGACGCGTCGGGATCGGAGAACCGCTTGCGCTCAGCACCACCGCGGGACACGAACCGCTGACCGTTGGCGTAGGCGGGAAGGTCCGAGCCGTCTATGGCAACCGTCGCGCCCATCTCGGGCAGCTCGACGCGCAGCGCGGTAATGACGAACTCAATGCAATCGCCCAAAAGGTCATCATATTGGCGCAGCTTTTCGGCGAATCGGTAACAGGCATAAACCGAGGGCGAGCAACCGAGCACGTCCCGCAGACCCTTGTGGTCCGCGACGAGGCGCGCGGTGCGCGTCCAGGTCGGGAGCACGTACAGAGACTTGACGAGTGCCATGCCCACCATCGCTCGGATGGGGTAGCCGGGACGCCCTGTCCAGCGAGTTTCATTCAGCTTGGCTATCAGCTCGACGATCGCGACCGAGTCGAGCAGCCTTGCGATCTGTTGAGCGTCACGGGGGAGTGGTACCGTTTGATCGGCCATTGGAGGTGCAATCTCCTTGGTCAGAGCCGGGGGTGTGCAAGCACCCTCGGCTCACCTATTTGGTGGATTCTCTGTGCCTCATTTTACGATGAGGGTGTATCAGTCAATTTGACAAAATTACTCACCAGTAAGCTGGTGCCATGGTTATTACCTGTGGTAATTGCGGTGTCCGGGTCGAAGCGGTTACCAAGGCGCAAACGCCTCCAATCTTCTGGCTTCAGTGCCCGTCGTGTGGGGATGGCAGCGTGAGGGTCAAGAGTGGAGTCGTCTACCCGCCAGCGCCAGCCGGGGGAACCATTAAGAACCTTCCGGACGATGTGGCGAAGGCGTGGCGGGAAGCGCGGACCGCGCACGCGGTTGCCGCTTATACCGCCGCGGAAATGATGCTGCGCAAGATTCTCATGCACGTAGCAGTCGACGTGGCGGGGAGCAAATCAGGTGAGCAGTTCCTTTCATACGTTGATGATCTGGAGGGTGCCGGTTACATCACGCCAGGGCTCAAGCCGGTGATCGACAAGCTGAGAAGGCGGGGCAACATCGCGAACCATGAGCTGCCCGCCTCAACGGAGGATGACTCGCTCACGACGCTGACGATTACCGAATACCTGCTGCGTGGGATCTATGAGATGCCTGGGCTCGCGACTCCATGAGCGGGGAGGGAACACATGATTGAGTGGGGTAAGGCGGGGCGACATTTGGGGCTACCTATTTACCGGGGGGTTGAGAAAGATATCACGACCTGCGGTGGAGAGTTTCGCTATTCCCTCCTAGGTGATCTAGACGGTAGTCGACTTCCGTTTAGATCGGCCGCATGCCATACATTCCCCCTAATCAAAGCCACTTCCTGGCCCACCTCCTAAACAACTAGACGTTTCTCCCTCGTCCGCACACGTCCCCCGAAATTGCTCCTCACCCGCCTCCCCAACGAGCCGCCTCCTCTCAGCCCGGGTCGGGCGGGGGAGTGGTATTCCCGCCGAATCAGGTACCCCGTGTCCTCGCCCGACCCGCCTCAACACCACCGCAGCCCCATAGGCCGTCCCGCCTCGCCGCGCGTGCTCGCCGAGTTCGTACACCGCATCCCGAACAAACGCCTCTAACGCCTCTCCCACAACCCGTGAAACCACGGTCTCAACGGTTCCCGAATCTCTTGACTTCCGACGCCGTTCAACAACTACAAGGCCCCCGGGACGAGTCCTCGTACCGAACACCGCGTCCCCTGCGTCCCGGCCACTCATCTCCTCGCCCGTTTCCGTCTCAACTCCTGCGACTGAAACCGTACCCCCCGGGTCTGACGGGTCGGGGAGCGGTACCCCGCCGTGTCGCACCTCTGCGACACCGTATCCCGTAACCTTACATAACGAACCTTATCGGCGGTCTCGCCAAGCCCTGAACAGCCGTCCGCCGGCGTTCAGATCTCGATCTGCCACTCCCCGAACCTCTCCACGGCACGAAAACCCAACGCGGAGTTGATCGCCACCATGTGCGAATTCTCCTGCGCGTTCCATGTCTGCACGGTCTCGACACCCGGGATCTCCCGGTCCAGCTGCCAGAAGTTCGCGATCTTCATCACCAATCCGAGCCGGTGCCCGCGATGGTCGGGCGCGACAAGCGTGTCCCACTGGTAGGCAGTCTGCGGTCGGGACCGTGGCGCCGTGATCTCCGTGTAGCCGACGAGGCGTCTTGAGGGCGCGTGACGGGCCCCGGTCGCCACCCGTACCCGTCCGCGATCGACCGTCTCCTGTTCCCACTCCCGGATCCGTGCGACGTCCCAGCGCTCGGGCTCGAGGCTCAGGTCGCCCATCGGCGCCTCGGTGAGGAAACTCCCCCTCAGCTGGGCCAAGTCCTCGACCACGTCGTCTGGCGCCCGATCGACCCACTGCAGGACCTCGTAACCGGCCGCGTAGGCCAGAGACCGCTTCTCAAGCTCTTTCAATGTACTGCGATCTATCATGGCCGTTCTCAGCTCACTGCGGACCTCCCCGAGGACCATCCGCGCGCCGACGGCCGTGGCGAAGGACTCCCCCGGCGACGTCCCTCCGAGCGGGGCGCCGACGTGGCCGACAAGGGTCGAGCGGCCCACCGATCGACATTGCGCGCGCAAGAACTCGAACATCTCCCGCCCGTACCCGCGGCGCCGCAACTTCGGTGGCACGTTGATTTCGACGCTCGCAAGGTGCACGTTGTCGACCAGCGAGAACTCAACCGACCCGGCGGCAACCGCCGCCCCACCCGCCCGGGCGACCCAGAACTCCTTCCTCCAGAAGTCCTTTTTCTGGGAGCGCGAGACATCGGGCAGGTAGGCGTGCACCTCCTGCGGCGGGTCGGCGAGGAGCCCCGGGTGGTCGAACGGCACACAGACGTCGGCGATCGCGTGCCAGGCGCTCGCCCCCGTCCCGTCGACGACCTTGTCCATGCGAAGATGCACACCCGTTGTCTATCGGGTGCACGACGAGTGCGCGGCGCTCGGCGGCCGGTCCGTCTGTCTCCGCCCGCGTCGCCGCAGGTGGCAAAGTACGGGTGTGGCCCACGCAGCGGGTGTGCGCTCCGGACCGAGCGGTGCTTTCGTGACTCGAGCCCCGTCGAGATGACGCCGGGACCCGGGCCCGGGCGGGTCCGTCGGCTCGCGATCCCCCGGCTGCCAAGGAAGCCGTGGTGGATCGCCTCCGCGGCGATCGTTCTCGCCGCTGGCATCGCGGCGGCGGTGTTCGCCCTCACGAGCTCCGGCCCGGCGAAGCCCCCGGCTCTCTCGACCCACAGCTTCACGAACCCCTCCGGAGGCCTTTTGCGCCTCGACGCCCGGATCGCGGCGATGCTCGACACCGGGAAAGCCCCCGGCGCCACCGTCGTCGAGCTCGCTGCCGTCAACTGCGGGCCGCCGGACGCGCGCCTGCGGACCGGAGCGGACGTGGATTGCGGGCTCACCGCCTCGGTCGGATCCGCGATCATGATCGTCAAGATCGAGGCGCCGAACGCCCGGCGTTTCGCCATCGTCGAGATCGGCAGCGCGCTCGGTCCGCTGTCCGGAGCCGCCCGGGCGGCCCAAACGGCCTGCTACGTCGGGGCGCGCGATCTCTGTGCTCCGATCGCCCCGGCGTCCGACTACCCGCCCAAGGCGATCGGGGGTGGAACCGCCCCCGGTCCGGGCATGCCCGGCATCATGCCGTGCCTTGGGGGTCCGAGCGCGCGACCCTCCGAGATCGTGTTCGCCTGTGCCGACTTCAACTCGCTCGTTGACAAGCTGACCTGGTCGACGTGGACGGCCCACGGTGCCCGCGGCCACGGCCGACTCGTCGAGAACGACTGCACACCGACGTGCGTCGCGGGCAGGACCTTCTCCTACCCCGTCACGATCGAGCTCGGCCAAGCCATCCCAACCCACTACGGCCTGCTCTTCACGACCTACAAGGTGGTCGCGCTCTCCCCCATCCGGCCGATGAAGTCGCACACGCTCACGGGCACGTTCGAGACGACCCCCGGCTGAGCGGTCGAGGGAGGCTGCACACCTTCTTCCCCGACGTCGTCGCCCGTCTCGCGACGGCCGCCGCGCAGCGCGGGAGTCAGTCCCCCACCCCGGCCTGACGGCAGGCTTCGGGCCGGACCGGCCTCAGCCCGGAGACGAGATGGTGATCCTCCTACTCGAATCGGCGAATGAATCGGAGGGCGGTCTCGGCGACCTCCGGCCAGCCGGCATCGATCGTGAGCGAGTGCCCGCGGCCAGGGAACTCGACCAACTCGGTCACGGCGCCGCTCCGACGCTGGCGCTTGTACTCCGACCTGGTCACCGCCGGCGGGATGAACCGATCCTTGCCGCCCGAGATGATGAGCAACGGACCCCTCGCCGGGTTCTTGGAGTCGACCCTCGCCTCAGTCCACGGGTTGATGTTCGCCAGAGCATCCTGGAATAGTGCCCTGCCCCCCGCGGGCACCGCGTAGTTCGCATGAAGTTTCGCGGCCTCCTGATCGTCGGTCGCGTTCGCCACCGAATAACGGAACTGCTCGTAGGTGAGCGACACCGCGCGCCCGCGATTCGCCGGATTGCGAAGCACCGGCAGCGCGGAACGCACCATGGAGATCGGCGCGGGCAGCACGCCGCGGAACGGCGCGGGGCTGATCGCGACCGACACCGCAGCCCGCCCGCGGCCCGCGAGGATCTGGGCCAACAGCCCGCCGAACGAATGGCCCACCACGATGGGCTTCCGCCCCAGCCGAGCACTCACCGCCTCGAGGTGGAATACGAGTTGCTCGACGCTCTTGCCGGCGAAGACGGCGGGATGCTCCCTCGCCTCGATAACCGTCTCCGGATCGTCCGGCCACCCGGGTGTCAGCGCGATGTAGCCGGCGTCCTCGAAGTAACCCGCCCATTGATCCCAGACGCTCGATAGTGCCCAGAGCCCGTGGATGAAAACAGCCGGCGTGCGGGAAGACACGTTCGCACGCTCGACCTGTGCCGTCTCGCGTGCGGTCAACTCTGGTTCGGCCTCCCGGGCCCTGCTCATCCCACGCTCCTTGGCCTCACCGTACGGGGCGGCGGATCGGTCTTCCGTCGCCTGTAGACGCGTTCGTTCTAACCGTCCTCGCAGTGGGCGTCCACCGCACCCAGTGCCTCGTCGAGGATGCCGAGGCCCTCGCGCACCTCGGCCTCGCTCACCGTGCAGGGCGGCACGACATGCAGCCGGTTGAAATTCGTGAACGGCAACAGCCCTCGGTCAAGGCACGACTTGACGAGCTCGCTCATCGCCGGTGACGTCCCGCCGTACGGGGCGAGTGGCTCTCTCGTCGCGCGGTTCTTGACGAGCTCGAGTGCCCAGAAGACGCCGAGACCGCGCACCTCCCCGATCGACGGGTGTCGTTCGGCAAGCGCCACCAGCCCGGGACCGAGCACCTCGGCACCGATCTGTGCGGCGTGCTCGACGATCCGCTCCTCGCGCATCGCCGTTATCGCCGCGACCGCGGCCGCGCAGGCGAGCGGGTGGCCCGAGTACGTCAGCCCCCCGGGGTAGGCGCGCTCCGCGAACGTCGCGGCGATCCGCTCCGAGATCATCACGCCACCCAAGGGCACGTAGCCCGAGTTCACTCCTTTCGCGAACGTGATGAGGTCTGGCGCGACGCCCCAGTGGTCGACGGCGAGCCATCTCCCCGTCCGGCCGAACCCGCACATCACCTCGTCGGCGATGAACACGATCCCGTGGCGGTCACAGATCTCCCGCACCCCGGCGAGATAGCCGGGCGGGGGCACCATGATCCCGGCGGTGCCGGGGATCGTCTCGAGGACGATCGCCGCGACGTTCGTCGGGCCCTCGAACCCGACGACCTGGTCGAGGTGCTCGAGCGCCCGGGCGCACTCCTCGTCCTCGCTCGTCGCGTGGAATGGCGAACGGTAGAGGAAGGGCCCGAAGAAGTGCACGACGCCGGCGCTGCCATAGTCGTTCTCCCAGCGACGCGGGTCGCCCGTGAGGTTGATGGCCGTCGTCGTTGAGCCGTGATACGAGCGGTAGGCCGCGAGGACTTTGATGCGGCCCGTGTGAAGGCGCGCGAGGCGCGTCGCGTTCTCGATCGCCTCGGCGCCCCCGTTCGTGAAAAACACCTTGTCGAGATCACCGGGGGCGATTTCCGCGATAAGCCGCGCCGCTTCGCCGCGCACGTCGCAGGCGTACTGCGGGCCGACGGTGCACAGCCGGGCGGCCTGGTCCCGGATGGCGGCGACGACTTTCGGGTGCTGATGGCCAATGTTCGCGTTGACGAGTTGCGAAGAGAAATCGAGGTAACGCCGTCCCGCGTAATCCCAAACGTACGAACCCGCCGCGTCGGCGATCGGCAACGGGTCGACGCGACTCTGGGCCGACCACGAGTGGAAGACGTGCGCCCGGTCGAGCGCGCGCACGCGGGCATCGGTATCCGGGTCTTTCATCTGCTCCATGGCGGACGCCCCTCCCGGTCGATCATCGGCGCCGCGCCGAGGGCCGTCAACGGCGCGCCGCGACCATCGCTCAAGTCGTACGGCGAAATGGGCCAGCCGTCAACGCCGACCCGCGCAAGACTCGGATCCGGGACCTATGCGCCCGGTTTAGTGCCCTCGAGATGGCTCTCGCAGAGCGCGGCGATCGACGTCGCCGCCTCCTCCACCGACGCCACCGCGTCGTTCACGCTGCTGAGCAGCTGCACCATGTGCTCGTGCAGCAGGGCGATCCGCGCCCTGGCGTCAGAGAATTCACGGTAGGCCGCTTCCCAGAACGCCCTCGTTTCGTTCCGCGCCGCTGCGCGCAGCCCGAGCGCCTCCGCCCCCGCCTCCTGCAACCGCGCGGCCAGGGCCTTGGCGGTCTCCTTGCGGAGCTCGGCGACCTCGTCGGTCGCCTTGACGCGCATCGCCACGATCTCTTCCTCGGCCGCCTGCAGCTTCACCGAGACGAGCCGCACTGCGTTCGCGCGAATCTCGGCGGCGGCGTCCTTGGCCTCGGCGAGTATCCGGTCACGCGACTGGTTGGCGTCGAAAAGCGCCGACTGCTGACGCAGGCCCTCCGTGTCCGCTCGCAACGACACGTCGTCGGACACGGCGACGGGAGCCGGTGCCGGCTCCGGCTCGGGTGCGAACTGCCACGCCGGGGTGAGGGGCTGGAACGCGCTGAGCGGGTCGACCACGACCGGCGCCTCGTTCGGCGGCGCGCTCTCGAGCGCCCGGTCGACCGCGGGCGCCGGCGGTTCTCCAGCCAACACCTCGAGGTCCTCGATTGAGACACCAAAGGACCTCAGCTGTTCAATGAGGGAATTCTCCTGTTCGCTCACGCCTGAGAGCTTAAATCTCTTCACTCTTTAATACAACACCCTCATGCTGCTCACTGCGCCTTCCCACGCAAGGTGGCCGCATATCCTCTTACTGTGAACATGACTCATTCATGCCATTTGGAGTGATCATTTTGTGCGGGATCGAACGCCTGGAGCTGGCGCGATACGGTCAGAGCTCGCGCTCGCCGACGTCTAAACCCGCCGCCGAACCTGGCCCGATTCCCAGCACCGGCCCAAGCGCCGCGGCAAGCTCGGCCACGCCCCCGACCGTCAGCCACGGCTCCGGATCGTTCGGCGCCCCCCGGTACTCCCCCGTCAGGACCCGGACCGCCCGCATGCCCGCCGCGATCGCACCGGCCACGTCCTTGTCGGGGCGGTCACCGACGTAGACCGCCGCGTGCGCGGCGACGCCGAGCTCGGTGAGCGCCGCGGCGAACGGGGCGGCCGCCGGCTTACGCGCGACGCGCCCGCCGAGTTCGTCGGAGTAGACGACGACGCTGAAGCGGTGGGCAAGACCCAGCGCGTCGAGCTTGCTCGCCTGCAGCACCGGATCCCCGTCCGTGACGAGACCGAGCGGAACGACAGCCGCCAGCGCGGCGAGGCATTCGTCGACCCCCGGGTAGGGTGTCAGCTTCGATGGCCGGAAGCGCCGGAAAGCCTCGACGAACGGCGCCACCGGGACGTCCGCACGACCGAGGCGGGCGAGGGCGCGGTCGATGATCCCGCCGCGATCGGAACCCTCCGCGGCGACGAGCCGCAGCGTCTCGAGCAGCGCGGACTCGTCGATCCCCGGCGCACCGACCCCGGCGACGGCGCGCCATGCCCCGTCGAGCCACTGGGACTGCTCGTAGAGCGTGTCGTCGAGATCGAACAGCACGGCGCCGACCGGCCGTTCCGGGACGGCGGTCACCGCACCGCCGCTCACGAGGGCGGCTCGCGTCCGACGAAGTCGGGTTCGTCGAGACGCAGGAGCTCCCAGACCGCGTCGTCTGCGAGAAGGGCCGCGACGCGCTCGCCCGTGTGCCCGTCGCCGTACGGGCACGGGGTCGTCGCGGCGCGGTTCTGCGCGTCGGGAGTCGTGAGCTCCCGGACGGCCTCGATCGCCCGCGCCGCGTCCATCCCGGCGAGAACCGCCGTCCCGTCCCGGATGCCTTCCCAACGGGGCGTCGAGCGACGCAGGACGACAACGGGAACGCCGAAGAATGAAGCCTCTTCCTGCAGTCCACCGGAGTCCGTCACGACAACGCGGGAAGCTGCGACGAGCTCGCTCATCGTCCGGTAACCCACGGGACCGCTGAGTTCGATCCCGTCGCCCTCGAGCTGGGTCACTAGACCGCGCTCCTCGAGGCGCCGGCGCGTCCGAGGATGTACGGGGAAGGTGACGGTGCCGCACTCGTCGGCGAGCAGGCGGATGAGCGTCACCAATTCGGCGAGGCGCCCCGGATCGTCGACGTTTGTCGCCCGATGCGCGGTGAGGACCGCCCCGGAGCGGTCCTCGGGCGCGACCCGGGCGACCCCCAGTCCGACGAGCACGTCGATCACCGGGTTGCCGACGACGCGCACCCGCGCCGGGTCCACTCCCCCGTCGGTCAGGAACCTCGCGGCGAGATCAGTCGGCGCGAGGTGCAACGAGGCGCAGGCCGCGGCGACCAGCCTGTTCACCTCCTCCATCGACGTCGGATTGAACGAACGCAGTCCCGCCTCCAGGTGCGCGACGGGAACCCGGTTGCGTCTCGCCGCGAGGCCGAACAGCGGCACGGTGTTCGTGTCTCCGAGGACGAGGACGAGGTCAGGCCGGTCGCGCGCCAGTGCGCGCTCCGCTCCTTCCAGGATCGCCGCGACGCGGGCGGCCGGATCCGTCGGCAGCGACCACGTCTCGTCCGGATGGATGTCCAGCTCGTCGAAGAACGCGGAGCTCATCCCGAAATCGCCGTGCTGACCGGTGGCGATCATCCTGACCGTCGTGCCCGTCGCCGCGAGTTCCCGGACGACGGGCGCGAGTTTGATTATCTCTGGCCGCGTTCCAAGGGGAACGAGAAGGCGCGTCAACCCTCGAAGACTTCGTCGAAGTAGCGCAACATTCTCACGCCGGGCCGGTAGCGAAGCCGCGCCGGGTCGATCGCCAGGTCGAACAACCCGTTCACGTACTGGCCGACGAGATCTGCCCCGGCCGCGATCGACAGCGCGAGCCCCCCGGAGAACCTCGGGTTCACCTCCGTGAACATGATGGCACCTTCCCGTGACACGAACCCCTGCACGTTCGCCGCGCCGCGTAGCGCGAGTCCCCGCAGCAGGTTCTCCACGAGACGGATGAGCGCGACGTTCGCGAACGTCTCGCCCTTCGTCGTGATCCCGCCCCGGGTCGCGATCCTCCACCGCGGCACCGCACCGGCCAACGTGCCGTCCCGGGTGACGAGCGCGTCGACCGTGAACTCCTCACCGGAAAGCCGCGACTGCACGAGAGGATTCGGAATCTTGCCGAGCGCCCAGGCGAGGTCCTCCGGCGTGTCGACCCACATGATGTCGCGCGACCCCCGTCCGAACCGAGGCTTCACGATCCAAGGCCTCGGGACACCTTCGGCCGACGCGATGTTCGTCGGCGGCACCGGCAGCCCGGCAGCTTTCGCCGCCAGATGGAAGAGCCACTTGTCGATGCAGGCCTGCACGACACCGCGCTCAGGGAACCAGGTCGCGATGCGCTCGTCGTCGAACAACTCGCGATGACTCGAGAGACTCGGCATCTCCTCGGCGATCGTCGAGATGACTCCCTTCACTCCTTGGTGGAGCGAGAGCTTGCAGACGAAGCTCGAGAACTGTGGGTCGTCCGCGCTCGGGATCATCTGTGACGCGTCCGCCAATCGGAGACCGACGGCGAGCGGGTCCCGATCCACGGCGACGACACGGTGACCGGCCTTCATGAGCGCCCGGATCACGGTCACCCCCGCCGCCCCACCAGCCCCCGTGACGAGGATGCACGGCTTCTCCCCGGCGGACACGGGTGGCATCACCCCGGCCTCGAAGACAACGGTTCCGACCGCGGGCTCAACCGGCGCGATCACCGGCTCAACCGACGCGGCGGCCGGCTCACCCGGCTCGGCTGCCGGCTCCTCGGGCACGACCCCAGGCGACGGCCCCTCGACGACGGGAACCTCGACGACGGGAACCTCGAAGGGTGGAACGCTCATCGCATCAGGTCCGGCAGAGCCCAGGGTCGCTGGCTCTTCAGGCTCGACGGGTGGCGGAATACCCGGCTCCTCGAGGGCGGTCGGAGGTGGAGGTTCACCGTCTACCTGCACGTCCAGCCTTTGCTGGGCGAGGCGTTCGGGTTCTAGCACCGTGAACGCCCCCGCCGCCTCCGGCTCAGCGAAGCCGGAGACGGTCTTAACCGGCCCCTGCGCAGCTTCGACCGGCCCGTTCATGTCTGCGAGCGGATTCGCCGGGACGGCGACCTCTGGCATCGTCACAACGGGGATCGGCGACATGGCGACACTTGGCGCTGGCTGGGCGACCGGCACCTGGCGGACAGAAGGCTCCGGTACCGGTCCCCGTGGGAGGCTCACGTCGGGTCCACGCGTCGGGATACGCTCCGAGTAGTAGCGGTGGGCCCAGAGGCGAAGCTCGATGACGTCGGCGTCGTCGGATGGCTCCCACTGGTGTCGCGCGACCACCTCGGCAAGCTCCCGCAACACTTCCGGGTTCTTCTCCGAGCTCGCAAGCCGGCGCAGAGCACGCACGTGACGGCCGAGCTCCTCCTGAGCGGCGAGCTTCACCCCGGCGAGACGTTCGGCCGGGTTGGGGCTCGACAGCAGCTTCTTCACCGCGTTCTTCTCGGATCCTCGTCGCGCCACGAGCAATAGCACGAGGAGCAGGATCACGATGACGATGCCACCGCCGATCATCACGATCTCTTTGAAGTCGAGCACGGTGTGCGTGCCAGGGATCTTCCAGTGGACCGTCGGCAGACGCAGTGCGGCGAGGACAAGCATCAGGCAGCACCCTCGGTGACGAGGCTCGGGACCGGCGCCTCAGCGCGCGCCGGGAGCAGTATCCAGAGCATCAGAATGAATCCTCCGAGCGTGAACGCAAACCCGATCATGCTGCCGACCCAGTCATGGAACAGGACGAGGCTTGACCTTCCAGCGTACAGGCCGACGACGACCGAGGAGCTGATACGTACGAAGTTGCCGACAACGACTGCCACGATGGCAGCACCAATCGCAAGAAACCGTCGGCTCGTGGCCCGCGGCATCATCGAAGCGAGACACGTCACCGCGAGCGCCGGGGCGAGGGCCGAGCACGACGGTGTGAGCGTGACCCAGAACGAGGCGTGATGGTACGGAACGACGAGAATCGACGTGTCGAGCACCGTCGGCAGACCCCGGAAGCCGAGGTTCCTCAAGATGTTCGCCGTCGTGATCGTCTCCCACCGCCTGACCGGATACTGGATCAGGACGTAGACGAGCGGCGTCACGGCGACGACGACGAACAGCCGCCAGCCGACGCGGAACCGTCTCACGACGCCGCCTTGTTCATCTGGCCCCGGGTCTTCGTTCTCGCGGCCTCCGCGGCAGCGAGCTCCGCGGCGCGCGGCGTGCGCACCCAGTAGTACGGCTTGCCCGTGATGCCGTCGAACCACGCCTTCGAGCAGACCCCCATCGAGACGAAGAACAGTGGCAGGAAGTAGAAGATGAGGAGCGCCGACCGCCGCGGGGCCTTGGCGATGATGAGTCCCGCGCCGAGCTCGAGCAGCGGCCCGAGGAAGAGGAGCATCCAGAAGATCGAGAGGTTGATCGCGCCAATCGCGGGCACGAATCCGATCATCCACAGGATGAGGACGACGACCCCGATCGCCGCGGCGACCGGCATGTGGAACGCCAGCAGGAACATCGTCGTTTCAACCTTCTCGGGCCATTTCAGCCGGGGGGACTTCCAAACGGCGCGGTGGTAGTCCCGCCATACCTGCTGGTGCCCGCGGGCCCAGCGGTAGCGCTGGCGACAGTAGCGGTCGAGGGTGACGACGCCCTCTTCCGTGTCGACCGCCGTGAGGTCGTAACGCACCCGCGCGCCACCGAGGATCAGTCGCAACGTGAGGTCGGTGTCCTCGGTCACGCTCGCGGGATTCCAGCCTCCGAGCTCGTGCAGGCTCGACGCCCGGACAGCACAGTTGGCCCCGCCGTACGCGGGCAAGCGGTAGAGCGACTGGCGCCCGTACTCATTGACGAAATAGCCCGCGATGTAGTCGAGCGCGACGAGCTCGGCAAGCGGGGACTCGGACGCGTTACCGATCTCGCAACGTCCCTGCACCGCCGCGACGGCTGGATCGATGAAGTGCCGGACGAGCCGGCTCACGCAGTCCGGCCTCGGCTCGTGGTCCGCGTCGAACACGATGATGATCTCGCCGGTCGCCTCGGCGAGGCCGTCGTTCAGGGCACCGGACTTGCCCCCCGTTGAACCCTCCTGTCGGTGGACGACCGTGAGTCGGTTCTCGCGGGTGGCAAATTCGTCGAGGATTTCACCCGTGCGGTCGGACGACGCGTCGTCGACGATGACGATCTGCGTGCGCTCCGGCGGGTACTCGACGGCGAGCAGGCTCGCCATGAGCGTCGGGAGCACGTACTGCTCGTTCTTGCACGCCACGAGGATCGTCACCGGCGGCTTGTATCCCGTGTTGAACTGAGGCATGACGAGATCGACCGGCCCTGACCGGAGAGCCGTCATGGCGAACGCGAGGTGTCGGAGGAAAAAGACGAAGAAGATCGCCTGGAGTGCGATGGCGACGATCGCGATGAAGACGGTGAAGCCGACGACTCCGGCAACGACGAGCACTACTCCGAGCGCGGCGAGCAGGGTCCACGGCGTGCGTCGGCGCGGGCCGCCCCGGAACATGGCGCTGATCTCCCGGTCCCAGCCTCCAACAGGAACGTTTGTCATCGGCCTAGCGACGACCGCAGGGTGGGCCCGCGGTCAACATCCCGTGCCCGAGACGGACGGAGCCGGACGAGAAAGCAATCCCCGGGGCCAGCTCTTTTCACGCAATCCCGCACCTCAAACGCATACCTGAGCTTACGGCGCCAACGCCGCGGCGAAGTGCCACCGGCCGGTCGCCCGCAGGCTGGGGATATCGGGCGGCGCCCGGAAAATCGCGTGCCGATCAGGCCTTCGGGGTGGCGAACTCCTGGAACGCCTCGAGCGCCCGCGGTCCCCACACCGTCCCGGGCCCGCCGTTCATCAGGATCACGACGCCCATCGCCTCGGCGACCTCCTGCTCGCTCGCCCCGGCGAGCGACGCGCCGCGGGCGTGCGCGGCAACGCAGGCATCGCACTCGCGTGTCGCCGCGATCGCCAGCGCGATCAGCTCCTTGTGCTTCGCACTGAGGGCACCGTCCGCGACGGCCACGCGGTCGAGCGCGCCGAAACTCGAGTACACGTCGGGGATCAGCCGCCGCAACTCCCGCCCCGGCTCGCGCAGTTCATCGAGGATCTCGCGGACGCGCATGATCGTGCCTCCTGACGTCCTTCTCGGGGTGTGCCTCCCCGCAGGGTAGCCCGCCGACCCATCCCTTCCCGGGGCCACAAGCAATCCTGGTGAAACGCCCATTCGCGCCCACCTGGCGCGCTGACCGCCCGGGTCATCCCGGTAATCTCGAAGAAACCAGCGCGCGCGTCGCGCCACGCAACTGCCCGTCGCGCCACTCGCACCGACGCCGCCCGAGCCGAAAGCAACCGACACCTGTGACTGACACCCTCCTCGCGACCGAGACCACCCCCCGTCCGGTGCTCACGTTCACACCGGAGCGACGCCGTCTGATCATTAGCGCACTGCTGCTCGGACTCCTCCTCGCGGCGCTCGACCAGACGATCGTCTCCACCGCCCTGCCAACGATCGTCGCCGACCTGCACGACGAGACCCACCTTTCGTGGGTCGTGACGGCATACCTGCTCTCGTCGACCGCCTCGACGCCGTTGTGGGGCAAGCTCGGCGACCAGTACGGACGTAAGGGGTTCTTCCAGGCCGCGATCATCATCTTCCTGGTCGGGTCCATCCTGTCGGGGCTCAGCCAGACGATGAGCGAGCTCATCGCGTTCCGGGCGATCCAGGGGCTCGGCGGGGGCGGCTTGTTCGTCGGCACCCAGGCAATCATCGGTGACGTCGTACCGCCCCGCGAGCGGGGCCGCTACCAAGGGCTGTTCGGGGCCGTCTTCGGCGCGGCGAGCATCATCGGCCCGTTGCTCGGTGGCGTTTTCGTCGACGACCTCTCCTGGCGCTGGATCTTCTACGTCAACGTGCCGATCGGCGCCGTCGCGCTCGTGGTCATCGCCGTGACCGTCCCCGGGATGCTCACCCGCATCCGCCACGTCATCGACTACGCCGGCACCCTGCTCATCGCGCTCGCCGCGACAAGCTTCGTCATGTTCACGAGCCTCGGCGGGACCACCTACCCCTGGGGATCCGACCCCATCCTCATCCTGGCAGTCCTCGGTGTGGTCCTCACGATCATCTGGGCGGTCGTCGACCGGCGCGCCGTCGAACCAGTGCTCCCCCTTCATCTCTTCGCGAACCGCACGTTCGCCGTCGTCTCGGCGATGTCCTTCATCGTCGGTTTCGCCATGTTCGGCGCAACCGTGTTCCTGCCGCTGTTCCTCCAGTACGTGCGCGGCGCGACACCGACGGCATCCGGGCTATCGCTGCTTCCCCTCATGGCCGGCCTCATCGTCACGTCCGTCGGCTCGGGCCAGGTCATCACGCGCACCGGCCACTACCGCCGGTTCCCGATCATCGGCTCCGCTCTCACCGTCACCGGGCTGTTCATGCTGTCGTTCCTCCACGCCAGCACGAGCACGCTCGTCATGTCGGCGGACATGGTCGTCCTCGGCGCCGGGCTCGGCTGCGTCATCCAGGTGCTCGTGCTCGCGGCGCAGAACGCCGTCCCCCACGGCGAGCTCGGCGTCGCGACGTCCGGAGTGACGTTTTTCCGGACGATCGGCGCGGCGTTCGGCACGGCGATATTCGGCGCGATCCTCGCCAACATCATCGGGGCCAACCTCCGGTCGTCCCTCGGGAACGTGAAGCTCCCGGCAGGACTGCATCTCGCCGATCTCACGCCACAGCTCCTCAGGGCGCTGTCGCCCCCGGTCCGCCACGCCTTCGGCGCTGCTTACGCGCACTCGCTCGACGTCGTCTTCCTCGTCGCCGTGCCGATCGCCGCGATCGGCTTCGCCCTCAGCTGGTTCCTGCCGGAGCTCACGCTGCGCCACTCAACCCACGGGGCATCCTCGCCACACTGACGCCTCCGGGCTGGCAGGATTTCCCGTATGGATCGTTTCTTCGGTGCGCTCGGCCGCGCCATCGTCCGCTTCCGCTGGCTCGTCCTTTTCGGCTGGGTCGTCGTCGTTGTCGTCGCGACCCTCACGCTGCCGACGCTCGGCAGCGAGATCAACAACGACAACAGCCACTTCCTGCCGTCGAGTTCGCCGACCATCCAGGCGCTCGACCTCGCGACGCCTCTCCTCGGCAACACGACGACGAACAGCATGGTCGTCGTCGTCGCGACGCGACGCGACGCTCCCCTCGGCACCATCGACACGAACGCCATCGCCCGGGAGGTCGCCGCCGCGAGGAAGGTGCCACACGTCCGCGAGGTGCGGTTCATCGGCACCTCCCCGAACCGGCACGCCGCAGAACTGCTCGTCACCGCCCATGTGAACGTCAGCGACATCGCCGCCGAGAAGACCCTGGTCGACGATCTCCAGGCGAGCTTCCAGGCGGTGCATCCCCCGGCCGGGCTCGTGATGAACGTCGCCGGGGCCGTCGCGACGAACGTCGCCAATCAGGAAAACTCGGCGATGACGGGCAACCGGGTCCAGGACTTCTCGGTCCTTTTCATCATCGTGCTGCTGTTCATCGTCTTCCGCTCCGTGCTCGCCCCGTTCGTCACGCTCATCCCCTCGGCGCTCGCGCTCGTCGTCGCCAACCGCTTCATCGGCGGCCTCGGCGCGCACGGGCTGCAGATCTCCGTGTTCACCGAGCTCTTGCTCATCGTGCTGATGCTCGGCGCCGGGACCGACTACGGCCTGTTCCTCGTGTTCCGCGTCCGCGAGGAGCTGCGTGGCGGCAGGACCCCGGACGACGCCGTCGCCTACGCACTGACGCGCATCGGCGAGTCGATCACCGCCTCCGGCGGGACGGTCGTCTTCGCCCTCCTCAGCCTGCTGCTCGCCTCGTTCGGCATCTACAAGGACCTCGGTGTGCCGCTCGCCGTCGGGATCGGCGTGATGCTCCTCACCGGGCTCACCCTGCTGCCGGCGCTGCTCGCCATCCTCGGGCGTGCCGCCTTCTGGCCCGCGTCGATCGCCCCGGGGAGCGAGACCGAGGGCTGGTGGACTGGCATCGCCCGGCGGCTGCTCCGCCGCCCGGGCATGACCCTCACCCTCGGGTTCGTGATCTTCGCCTGCCTCGCCTCGGCGGCGCTCTCCTACCGCTCGGGGGGCTTCGGCGGCGCGACGAGCGCCCCGGCCGGATCCGACGCCGCGGCCGGCAACGCGGCGCTCGTCAAGAACTTCCCCCAGGCGGCGACCAACCCGACCGACATCGTCATGCGGTTCGCCGCGCCGGTCTGGAACCCGTCGCTCGCAACCCAGGTCGAGGTCGGCGAACAGGCGCTTGCCCGTTCAGGGGCCTTCACCACCCTCGACGGGCCGCTCAATCCCACGGGATACGCGATCACGCCCATCGACTACACGAAGCTGCACGCGCTGCTCGGCAACCCGGCGCTGCTCCCGGCGACAGAACCGGCGAGGTACCAGACACTCGTCCCGCTCGCCGCCTACGAGATCTACCACGCGACGGAAGCGTTCGTCTCGGCCGACGGCAAGACGATCATGTACGAGACGAGCCTGCGGGCCGGCAACCCCGACTCGAACGCGGCGATCAATTCGGTGCCGCACCTGCGCCGGATCGTGGCCGCGGCCGCGACGACGGCCCACGCCGAGAAAGTAGGCATCGCCGGCGACGCGCCCGCCCTCTACGACGTGGCGAACACGTCGAATAACGACCTCATCCACATCATCCCGATCGCGATCCTCGCCATCGCGATCCTTCTCGCCCTCGTGCTGCGCAGCTTCGTCGCGCCCCTCTACCTCATCGTGAGCGTCGGGCTGTCCTACCTCGCCGCCCTCGGGGTCTCGGTGCTCGTCTTCATCGACATCGCCGGCGATTCCGGGATCACCTTCGTGCTCCCGTTCCTCATGTTCATCTTCTTGTTAGCCCTCGGCGAGGATTACAACATCCTCGTCATGACGAGGATCCGTGAGGAGGCCCGCCGGCACCCGATCCGCGACGCCGTCACCAACGCCGTCGGGCGGACCGGACCGACGATCACCTCGGCCGGGCTCGTGCTGGCCGGGAGCTTCGCCGTGCTCGCCATTGTCGGCAACAGCGGGCCGGGCGGGAGCCAGGTCGAGGCGATCGGCTTCGGGCTGGCGATCGGCATCCTCTTGGACACCTTCGTCGTGCGCGTCCTGCTCGTCCCGGCGACCGTTGCGCTGCTCGGGAGATGGAACTGGTGGCCCTCGCGCCTCGGACGCCGGCACGACACGCACCCCGCCTTCTCCGGCCACGAGGCCGCGCCGCTCGGGCGGACCTGAGGCCGCTGATGCGACCGTGGACGATGGAGCTCGCCGGACGTCTTGAGGAGCGCGAGCTCGTGTCCGCCGCCCTGCGGGACAACCCCCTCGGCGACCCGGCGGACCGCCCCGTCTGGGTCTACCTGCCCCCCGGCTACGACGGCTCGGCCCGGCGCCTTCCCGTCGTCTACGTGCTCCAGGGATTCGGCGGCTTCGTCACCCGCTGGGGGCACCACGCCATGCTCGAGCCGACGACGCCCGAGCTCATCGACGGCGTCTTCGCCGGGGGCGCGGCCCCGTGCCTCGTCGCCTACGTCGACGCCTGGACCCGGCTCGGCGGCAGCCAGTTCCTCGACTCGGCCGGGACCGGCCGCTACCACACCTACTTGTGCGAGGACGTCGTCGGCTTCGTCGACGCCGAGTACCGCACGATCCCCGACGCCGCCCACCGCGCCCTCGTCGGGCGCTCGAGCGGCGGTTACGGCGCCCTCGTCACGGCGATGCTGCGCCCCGACCTGTTCTCGGCGTGCGCCTCGCTCGCCGGGGACTGCCTGTTCGAGCTCTCGCTCCTGCCGGACCTCGCCCGCGCCCACCGGGCACTGCGCGACCACTACGACGGCTCCTACGAGCGCTTCTTCGCCGACTTGGCGGCCCGGGCGGCGATGTCGCGGCCCGACGACTTCTGCCTCGTGATGGTCTGGGCGCTCGCGGCGTGCTACTCGGCCGAGCCCGACGGCTCGGTCACGCTCCCGTTCGATCCGGCCTCCGGGGCGCTACGGCCCGAAGTCTGGGCCCGCTGGCTCGCCTGGGACCCGGTGCGCATGGCCGCCGGCCACGCCGAGGCGCTCCGATCCCTGCAAGGCGTGTGGATCGACGCCGGCCGGCACGACGAGTACTTCCTCGACCTCGGCGCCGAGGCCCTCGCCACGGAGCTGCGGCGGGTGGGCGTCAGCGACCTCGCCTTCGAGCTGTACGAGGGGACCCACTACCGCAACGCCGAGCGCTACCCGCTCGCCGTCTCCTATCTCGCCGGCAAGCTGGCCGCGGCGGGCTGAGCGCGCCCCGGTTCCGGGTTCGTCGCGACACGGGCCATATAGTCGGGCCGAGTCCAAGGAGGGCGCATCGGTGACGTCGTTCCCGGCGGTGCTCGCCACCAACGCCACGCGGGTGCACCTTTTCGCCCTGTTGTTCATCGTGCTCGTCGCGGCGATCGTCATCGCCTTCCTCGTCATCGCCTTCGTCGTCATCTTCCGCGGGCGTCTCCGCCCGGCACCCGGGGAGCCGGCCGAACGCCCCGTCGACTCCCCCCAGCTCGTCCTCGCCCGGCGCCTGGCGAGCGGCGAGATCGACGAGGACGAGTACCGGCGCCGCCTCGCGGCGCTCAGCGGCGAAGAGGTGCCGCCCCCCGCCTGAGCCGCCGCGACGGCTCTGTCAGCCCTCCCGGTCCGGGCGCTGGTCGAAGGTCGCGACAAGCTGGCGGGCGGCGCGCGCCTCGTCGAGCCGCCTGACCGGCGTGGTGCGCGGCGCATCGCGGGCGGGTTGGTCCTCGCCGGCCGCGGCGTGAGCGCGGGCCTCGGCAGCGATCGCGACGAGCGCGTCGGCGAGCGCGGCGACGGTCTCGGGGCTCTCGGTCTCCGTCGGCTCGATCATCAACGCCTCCTCGACGACGAGCGGGAAGTACACCGTCGGGGCGTGGAAGCCGTGTTCGAGAAGCCGCTTCGCCACGTCGAGGGCGCGCACGCCAGTCTCGCGTTTCAGCGACGCCGCCGAGACGACGCACTCGTGCATCACCGGCCGGTCGAACGGGAAGTCGTAGGCGCCGCGCAGGCGCTCGTGCAACCAGTTGGCGTTCAGAACCGAAGTCTCGGCGACGCGTCGCAGCCCCTCGCCGCCGTTGAGAGCGATGTAGCACCAGGCACGCAGCAACACGAGCGCGTTCCCGTGGAACGAGTGGATCCGGCCGATCGAAGCCGCGGGCTCGACGAACCCGAAGCCGTCGTCGGTGCGTGCCGGTCGGGGCCCGGGGAGCAGCTCGACGAGACCCGGGCCGACCGCGACGGGCCCCGCGCCCGGCCCGCCGCCGCCGTGGGGCGTGGCGAACGTCTTGTGCAGGTTGAGATGCACGATGTCGAAGCCCATGTCCCCCGGCCGGACCACGCCGAGCATCGGGTTGAGGTTGGCCCCGTCGTAGTAGAGGAGGCCCCCTGCGTCGTGGACCATCTCGGCGATCTCGACGATCTCCTCCTCGAAAAGCCCCAACGTGTTCGGGTTCGTGAGCATGATCCCGGCGACGTCGGGTCCGAGGACCGCGCCGAGGGCCTTGCGGTCGACGAGACCGCGGGGGTCGGTGCCGACCGTCGCAACGGCGTAGCCGCCGAGCGACACCGACGCCGGGTTCGTGCCGTGGGCCGACTCGGGGATGACGACCCGGCGGCGAACCTCGCCGTTGCGCTCGTGGTGGGCGCGCATGAGGAGCAGCCCCGTCAGCTCCCCCGCCGCGCCGGCGGCCGGCTGCAGCGTCGCCGCCGCCATGCCCGTGATGGCGCAGAGCGCCTCCTCCAGCTCGACGAGCACCTGCAGCCATCCCTGCGCCCCCCGGGCGGGTGTCGCCGGGTGGACGCCGCGGAAGGCCGGGATCGACGCGGCCTCGTCACAGACCTTCGGGTTGTACTTCATCGTGCACGAGCCGAGCGGGTACGCCCCGAGATCGACGCTGTACTGGCGGTGCGACAGCCTGGTGAAATGGCCGACGAGGTCGCGCTCAGCGACCTCCGGGAGCGCGACGGGCTCGGCGCGCAGATGCCCGGCCGGCACGAGCTCGGCCGCCGACCACTCCGGCAGGCCGGTCGTGCGCAACGACCAGGCCCGGCGGCCCGGGGCCGACAGCTCGAAGATCGTCGGCTCGCCGGCCCGGCCGAGGAGCGGCGCCGACGCCGCCCGCCCGCCGGGGGCCCGCGTCATGCCATCCCCGGTCATCGGATCACCCTGGCGAACGCCGCGGCGAAGCCGTCGATCTCGGCCGCCGTGCGGCGTTCCGTCACCGCGACGAGCAGCGCGCCCTCGGCGGCGGTCCCGCCGAATCCCGCGCGCACCGGGATCCCGCCGAGGTAACCCTCGGCGAGGAGGCGGTCGACGATCACCTCGCCGTCGAGCGGCGCGCGCAGCGCGAACTCGCGCAGGACCGGGGCGTCGAAGACCGGCTCCGCCCCCGGGATCGCGCAGAGGGCCTCCCGGCAGTAGCGCGTCCCGCGCGCGCAGCGCAGCGCGACCTCCCGCAGGCCGGCGGTCCCGAGCCAGCCGAGCTGGACGGCCGCTGTCACAGCCATCAGCGTCTCGTTCGTGCAGACGTTCGAGAAGGCCTTCTCCCGGCGGATGTCCTGCTCCCGGGCGCGCAGCGTCGTCACGTAGGCCCGCCGTCCCTCCACGTCGACGGTCTCGCCGACGAGCCGGCCCGGCAGGCGCCGCACGTGCTCGGCCCGGCAGGAAAAGAGCCCGAGGTACGGCCCCCCGAACCCGAGCGGGTTGCCGAGCGCCTGGCCCTCACCGACGACGACGTCGGCCCCGGCTTCGCCGGGGCTCCGCAGGAGCCCCGCGGCGACCGGGTCCTGGCAGACGATGAGATGCGCGCCGAGCCCGTCGGCGGCCGCCCGGGCCGCGGCGAGGTCCTCGAGGATCCCGAGGTAGTTGGGATAGGCGACGACGACCGCCCCGGCGCGCCCGGGTGCAAGCCCGTCCCAGTCCGTCACGCCGGCGGCGAGGGGAACGACCTCGACCTCGTGACCGCTGCCGTGGGCGAAGGTCCGCAGCACCTCGACCCAGCGCGGGTTCACCCCCTGCGAGCAGTAGACGAGCGGCGACCCGGTCGTCGAGGCGGCGAGGTTCGTCGCCTCGACGAGCGCCGCGGCACCGTCGTAGAGCGAGGCGTTGGCGATCTCGAGGCCGGCGAGGCGGGCCACCATCGTCTGGTACTCGAACAGCGCCTGCAGCACGCCCTGGGCCACCTCCGGCTGGTACGGCGTATAGGAGGTGACGAACTCCGAACGGCCGGCGAGGGCCCGCACGACCGCCGGGACCTCGTGGTCGTAGGCGCCGCCCCCGGCGAAGCAGACCGCGCCGGCGCCGGTGTTGCGCGCCCCGAGCGCCTCGAGCCGGGCGACGAGGTCGGCCTCGGAGAGGGCCTCCGGAAGCGCGAGGCCTGCGCAACGGATCGCCTCCGGGACTGCGGCGTAGAGCTCATCGAGGCCCGACAGGCCGAGGAACTCGAGCATCGCGGCGATGTCCGCGTCGGTGTGGGGAACGAAGCTCCCCATGGTCCTCCCTAGTGCGGCGCGGCGCCGGCGAGTCGCTGGAACGGTGGCTTCACGACCGAGGTCGGCACCGCGCTCCCCCGTACGTCCACCTCGACCTCGGTGCCCTCGGCGACGTCGGGGGGCAGGAAGGCGAGGGCGATACCCCGCTCGAGAACTGGCGAGAAGTTTCCGCTCGTCACGAAGCCGACCTCGTCGCCGGCGATCGAGCAGCGGTCGTGGGCGCGCGGTACGCGACCCGTCGCCGCCAGTAGACCGCGCAGCCGGCGCCTCACCCCGGCGGCACGCTCGGCCTCGAGGGCGGCCTTACCAATGAAAGCGGGCTTTCCCCAGGCGACGACCCAGCCGAGACCCGCCTGGACGGGCGTGATCCCCGGGCCGAGCTCGTAACCGAAAAGCGGCAGCCCGGCCTCGAGCCGCAGGGTGTCGCGCGCCCCGAGCCCCGCCGGCACCGCCCCCGCGGCGACGACGGCGCGGAAGAACTCGCTCGCCGCCTCGGCCGGCACGGCGCACTCGACGCCGTCCTCGCCGGTGTACCCGGTGCCGGCGACGACGCACGCCGTGCCGTGGTGGTCAAAGCGCGCCACGCCGAAGTGCGCCACCGCGGCCGCATCCGGCGCGACCTTGGCGACGACGGCGCGGGCCGCGGGTCCCTGGACGGCGATGATCGCCCGGTTGGCCGTCGTGTCCTCGCCGCCGACCGCGTCGCGCACCGAGGCCGTGTTCGAGGCGTTCGGCATGACGTCGAAGGTCGCCTCGTCGAGCCACCAGATGATGCAGTCGTCGACGACCGAGCCCGACTCGTCGAGCAGGTGCGTGTACTGGGCCCGTCCCGCCGAGATCTTCCCGAGGTCGTTCGTGAACGTCGCCTGCAGATCCCCGAGGGCGCCGGAGCCCGCGACCCGCACGGTGCCGAGGTGGCTCACGTCGAACACGACGGCGCCGCGGCGGCACGCGAGATGCTCGGCGAGCGTTCCGGTGGGATACGAAAGCGGCATCTCCCAGCCGCCGAACTCGACGAGCTTCGCACCGAGCGCCTCGTGTTCGGCTCTCAGCGGGCTCTGTCGAAGGCTCATCTCGTCACCGGCTAACCGGCCATGGTAGACGGGTAGGTTGCCGACGGCCCTGGCGCGCCGCCGGCCGCCAAGAGCGCCTTGAGCTCGAGGCGGGCGCAGTCACGCCGGTAGAGCATCCGGATGCTGAGGTCGGGGTAGAGCTCGACGAGTCGCCGCAACTTGGCGTTCTTTTTCGTCACGAGCTCCTGGCGCATCGTCGTCAGCTCCAGGAACAGGTCGAACCCGGGCAGGTAGAAGTCCGGCCGGAACCCCGAGGTCGGACGGCCCTCGTCGTCCCAGGCGAGGACGAACTCGACCGGCTCGTACTCCCAGGCGACGCCGTAGAAGTCGAGGAGTTCGGCGAGGAACTGCTCCGAGGAGTGCGCGAAGCGAACCGTTCGGGCAGTCCCGTCCGGGCGGATGGTCGTGCCTCCGCCCCCTAGCTACCCGCCCGGCGGCGCGGGGCCGCGGGTGCCGGCTCGGACCCCGTCGCGGCGCCGCCCGAACGGTCGAGGACGAGGATCGCGGCGTCGACCTCGTCGACGACGGCGCCGAGGGGCACGATGTTGAACACGCCCTGGCCGCCGCGCACAAGGTCGACGATCTCCTCGCCCGACCGGGCAAGGACGGTGCCTTCGGCACCGAGCACGAGGTTCGCGGTGGCGAGCTCGCCCCCGCCGGCGCGCAGGCAGGCGATCGCCCGCCGCGCCTGGCCGAGGTTCACCCCGGCGTCGAGGAGCTGCTTGATCACCTTGAGCTCGACGACGTCGCTGTAGGCGTAGAGGCGCTGCGAGCCCGAGCCGTGGGCGTCGGCGAGCGACGGGCGCAGCAGCCCGGTGCGCGCCCAGTAGTCGAGCTGGCGGTAGGTGATGCCGACGACCTTGCAGACCTGCGGGCCCCGGAAGCCCTCCTCGGACGTCGTCATCGCGCGTTCCTCCTGGCAGACCCGCGCTTGGTGCGGCAAGACGCCGCGATGACAGGCGCGTAACTACGCTGCTGTCGTGAGGTTACGGCCGCCGGCGGGGGCGAGTCAACGACCAGATCCGCCGGTCGCGGGCCGGCTCAGGTCGTGAAGTCCTCCGGGCGGACCCGCTCGAGGAACTCGCGGAACTCCCCCACGATCTCCTCCGGGGCCTCGTCGTCGTCGTCCTCGTCGTCGTCGAGCACGACGCCCGCCGACTCCATGAGCTCGTCCTCGACGAAAAGCGGCGAGTGGGTGCGCGCCGCGAGGGCGATGGCGTCCGACGGACGCGAGGACAGCTCGAGGGCCCGCCCGCCGACGGCGAGGTGGATCTCGGCGAAGTAGGTAGCGTCACGCACCTCGCTCACGACGACGCGCTCGACGTTCGCGCCGAGGGCGTCGAGCAGGTCCTTCATGAGGTCGTGCGTCATCGGGCGCGGGACCTCGACGCCCTGGATGGCGAAGGCGATCGCCGTCGCCTCCGGCGCGCCGATGAAGATCGGCAGCGAGCGCTCGCCGGCGACCTCCTGGAGGAGCACGACGGGCGTGTTCGACTGGAGGTCGACCCGCACCGCGGTCAGCCGCACCTCGAGCACGCCTCGAACTTAGTCCCGGCGGTTCTCGGCCGATACGGCGGGAAGCGGACCGAACACGGCCGCTTCGAACGATTCGCGGTCCCGCGAGACCGCCTCCGGGTCGATGACGTGGATCGATGGCAGGTTGCGGTAGCGGTCGGCCAAATCGAGCCCGTAGCCGACCAGGAAGTCCTCCGCCGCCTCCGCGCCGCAGTAGCGCAGCGGCACCGGGACGATCCGGCGACCGGGCCGGTCGAGCAGCGCGCAGACCTCGACGCCACGCGCCCCGCGGCGCTCCAGCAGGTCCACGACGTAACGGATCGACAACCCGGTGTCGACGACGTCGGCGGTGACGATGACGTCCTCGCCGGTCACGTCCTTGTCGAGGTCCTTGAGGATCCGCACCCGCCGCTCACCCGCGACGTACGAGGAGAGGGCGAGGAAATCGACGGTGCAGGGCACGGTGAGCGCCCGCACGAGGTCGGCGGCAAGAAAGACGCTCCCTTTCAACAGCCCGACGATCGTCACACCACCCGGATGGTCGGCGTCGATCGCCGTGGCGAGTCGGTCCACGATCGCCGCGATCTCCCCGGCCGACAGGGCCGTCGTCGGCCCGGCGGTCATCCCCGGCCGACGTCGTCGAGGGCCGCACGCACGAACGCCTCGTGGAGCGCGGCGCCGAGCTCGACGAGCTCTTTCAGCTCGGTCGCGGCGCGGGCGCGGGCCTCGGGATTGCGCTGGTACAGGAGCGGCGTGACGACCTGCGAGAAAAGGCCCGTCTCGCGCTCCGCGGCGTGCTTGAACGTGCGCAGGTGCCGAGGCTCGACGCCGAACTTGCCGAACGAGGTGGCGAGGCGCACGATCTCGAGCGAAACCGGCGGGTAGGCGCGCACGCCGGCCGCCTCGACGGCGACGATCAGGCCGTACTCGTCGAGCTCGGCGACGACACGGGCGTCGACCCCGGCAGCCCGGGCGAGATCCGCGGCGCTGTAGCCCGTCACCCCGCTCCCCGCGCCCGGGGCTCCGTCCCGCGGCGGACGGCCGCCGGGACGCCGTGGCTTCTTCGCCGGCTTCTCCGCCGCGACGCGGGATGCGGCCGCGCTCTTCGTCGCGCGGGCGGGGCGACGCGGCGTCGGCGGCGCGTCGGCGCCGGGAGCCGAACCCGCGCCGGTGTCATCGCCGCCCGACGAGGGGCCGGGACCGCTGGCGTCGTCATCGAGGGGGCGCGACGGCTCCTCGTCGCCGCCCGATTCGAAGAACTCCTCGAACTCGTCCGGGTCCGAGCCGCCCCCCGACGACGAGGCATGGGCCGAACGGGCACCGACGAGCTCGTGCGACTCTTCGGGGGGATCGGAGAAGTCACCGTCGAAAAGCGACGGTGCGACCGCCCCGCTCACCCCGTCGAGCCGCCCCTTGATCACCTTGAGCGGCAGGAAGTGCTCGCGCTGCTCGCGCAGGATCCACCGCAGGCGCTCGACGTCGGACTCGTAGAACTTGCGGTACCCCGACGCCGTGCGCTCCGGGTGGATGAGCCCGCGGCTTTCGAGGAATCGGATCTTCGAGATGGTGACGTCGGGAAACTCTGCCACGAGCAGGTCGAGGACCTCGCGGATCGACAAGAAGCTGCGCTCGGGGGCTCCCTCCCCCGCGTGGTCCGTCACGACGGCCGCGCCGCCAGGAAGACGAGCTTGAACTTGCCGATCTGGACCTCGTCACCGCTCGAGAGCGGCACCTCGTCGATCCGCTCGCGATTCACGTAGGTCCCGTTCAGCGAGCCGACGTCGCGCACGACGTAGCCGCCCGCCGACCGCACGAACTCGGCGTGACGACGCGAGACCGTGATGTCGTCGAGGAAGATCTCGCTGTCCGGGTGGCGTCCGACCCGGGTCAGCTCGTTGTCGAGCACGAACTTCGCGCCGCTCTCGGGCCCGCGCTTCACGACGAGCACCCCGGTTCCGGCGGCGAGCTCGCCCACCTCGACGCCGAGCTCCTCGTCGCCGAGCTCCCCGGTCGACTCCTCGGGGATGAACGAGACCGTCGTGTCGGTGTTCGGGGCGAGCGCGACTCCACAGGATGAACAGAAGTTCACGCCGGGCGGATTGCGGTGTCCGCAGTTGTGACAGAACACCTCACTCACGGTAGCCGTTCGCGCGCCGCTTCGCCTTAGGCGAAAATTGGGCCGTCCCCGCTCACTCGGCGGTCAGCGCCCGGTAGTCATCGGCGCTGAGCAGGGAGTCCAGCTCCCCAGGTGCCGACGCGGCGATCGTGCAGATCCAGCCGCCGCCGTAGGGGTCCTCGTTGAGACGCTGGGGCGCCGCGGCAAGTTCGCCGTTCACCGCGACGACCTCACCGGAGACCGGGGCGTAGACCTCGGAGACGGACTTTGTCGACTCGACCTCGCCGATCGTTTCCCCTTTGGCGACGGTCGTCCCGACCGTCGGCAGCTCGACGTAGACGACGTCGCCGAGGGCGTCCTGTGCGAAGTCGGTGATCCCGATGCGCGCGCCGCCCTCCTCGGCGCGTACCCATTCGTGATCGGGGGTGTAGCGGAGCTCTTCAGGCGCGTTCACGGAGGCTCATCCTAGCGACTGGCACTCCTCAGATCTCTGCCAGGAACCGGCGGATCTCGGCCGCGGCGGCGTCGGCGCGGGCCCGCGACGATTCCTCGTCGTCCGCTTCGGCGAAGATGTGGGTGGACGGCTCTTCTGTGTCGGGGACGACAAGCGTCCAACCCGTCGCGTCGATCACCTTCACGCCGTCGATGAGCACGACCTCGTCGACGCGGGCGCTCTCGAGGAATTCGCGCATCACCGCGCCCTTCTGGTCGAGCGGCGTGAGCACCTGTTCGTGCACGACGCAGACCGGCGGCAGGCCGGCCCGCAGCTGCGAGAGCCGTTTTCCGCTCGTCGCCAGCATGGCGAGCACGTGGACCAGGGTGGCGACCGCGTCATAGGCGGGCAGAAACCGCGGGAAGGCGAAGTCACCGTCGGTCGACGCGGCGAGCGTCGCGTCGTTCTCGAGCGCGACCTCCACGAGGTTGGCGGTGCCGATCTGGGTCCAGACGACCTCCGCGCCGAGCTCGGCGAGCACCTCGTTGAGACGCCAGGTCGCGCTGACGGGCACGGCGACTCGGGCTCCCGGTTCCGTCTCGGCGACGAGCCGGGCGACCGCGAGGAGGGCCTCGCCGTCGCTCAGGACGACCCCGGTGTCGTCGACCAGGGTGAGCTGCTCCCCGTCCGCGCCGATCACGGCACCGAGGTGCGCGCCGGACGACCGCACCAGCTCGGAAAGGCGTGCCGCGCTTTTCTGCCGGTCGAAACCGAGCATCCCGGCGGTCGACACGAGGGGGTTGACGACGAGCACATCGGCGCCGAGCTTGGCGAGCACGTTCGGCATGAGAAGGCTCGCCGTGCCGTAGGCGTAGTCGAGGACGAGCTTCAGATGGGCGTCGCGCAAAGGTTGGAGCTCGATGCTCGAGGTGAGGGCCGCCGTGTACAGCTCGGCCGACCGCGCGGGGAAGTCGATGTCGCCGATCTCCTCGGCGAGCACGCGGCGGAGGTCCTCGCGGTAAAAGAGCCGCTCGATCCGCTTCTCAGTCGCCTCGTCGACGTCGACGCCGTCGGCGTCGAGGAAGCGGATGACGACGGACTGGGGGTCCTCCCGGTCGAGGCCGACGGCGAGCCCGCCCCGATTCGGGCCGGTGCGGATGTGGAACCGCGTGAGCGGAAGCGTCGCGGCTTCGAGGTCCTCGACGTGCAGCCCCGCCGCGTTGAGCCCGACGATCGCGGCGCGCTTCAGCATCCGGGCCGAACGCGACGAGTCCCGCGAGGTCGTGACCGACGCGCCCCGCGGCAGCGTCGCGGCGTACGCCATCGCGACCCGCGTGACGAGCTCGGGCGAGAGGTCGACGTTGGCGATGCCCGAGACCCCCCGCCGGCCGAACAGAGCGCGTGCGCCACGCGTCTCCCAGATGATCGAGCTCGTCACCGTGGCGTTCGACTCGACGATCTTGTGGGGGTAGACCTTCACGCCCGCCGTGATCACGGCGTGGTGGCCGATCCGGCAGTGGTCGCCGAGCACCGCCCCCTCGCCGATGTTCACGCCGCGGCGCAGTTCACACGATCGCCCGACGATGGCGCTGCGCGCCGCGGCGCCAGCGCCGATGTAGCAGTTGTCGTGGACGACGCTGCGTTCGAGCACGACCCCCTCGCCGACGTTCACGTTCGCACCGAGCACCGTGTAGGCGCCGAGGCGCGCGCCGGGTCCGACGTGGCAGTTGTCGCCGATCAGCACAGGTGCCTCGATCGTCGCCGACGGGTCGATCTCGGCCCCCTCGCCGACCCAGACCCCGTCGCGCAGCGGGAAGGCATCGATCGCGACGGCGACCTTCGCGTCAAGGATGTCCTCGTGCACCCTGAGGTAGGCCTCCAGCGTGCCCACGTCTTCCCAGTAGCGCTCGGTCGTGAACCCGTAGAGCGCATGACCGGCCTCGAGGAGCGCCGGGAAAACCTCGGCGGAGAAGTCGACCGGGCGGTCCGGTGCGATGTAGTCGAGGACGACCGGGTCGAGCACGTAGACGCCGGTGTTGATGCGGTCCGAGAAGACCTGACCCCAGGTCGGCTTCTCCAGGAACCGTTCGATCCGGCCCTTGGGGTCGGTGATGACGATCCCGAACTCGAGCGGGTTCTCCATCGGCTTCAGGGCGAGCGTGACCGCCGCCCCGGCCTCGTCGTGGAACCGGACGAGCTCGCCGAGGTCGATGTCGGTCAGCACGTCGCCGGAGATGACGAGGAACCGCTCGTCGAGCTCGTCGCGGGCGTTGCGCACCGAACCGGCCGTCCCGAGCGGCGTCTCCTCGGTGGCGTAGCCGATCCGCACACCGAACTCCGACCCGTCGCCGAAGTACGTCCGGATCGTGTTGGCGAGGAAAGCGACGGTGATGATGATCTCGTCGAACCCGTGCGACTTCAAAAGCGAGATGACGTGCGCCACCATCGGCTGGTTGGCCATCGGCAGCATGGGCTTCGGCTGACTCGTCGTGAGGGGCCGTAGCCGGGTGCCCTCGCCACCGGCCATGATGACCGCCTTCACGGCGCGACCTCGGTCACCACAGCCCTCGTCACGGGGCGCATGCTCATGTCGACGCCCTATCCGCACCCCGACGGCCGGCCGCGAGCGCCCGTCGCGCCGCGGGCACGTAGAGGACGGCTCCGTAGAAGGAGAAGGCGAGCGCCGGGACGACGATCACCCACGCCGTGACCTCCACGGCGTGCGTCCAGCCGCCCGGACCGTGGGCGAGCACGAACAGCGGGAGGTCGCACATCAACCCGAAGGTGCCCGCCTTGCCGAACCAATTGACGTCGATGCGCGCCGCCCCGAGTGCCGCCAGCACGAGGACGGTCGCGCTCACGATGACCTCGCGGCCCAGCACGACCACGGCGAGCCAGACCGGCACCGCGCCGAAGACGACAACGCAGACAACGCTCGTGATGAGCACGACGCGGTCGACGGACGGGTCGATGATCTTCCCGATCGTCGTCACCTGGTTGTGGTGGCGGGCGATGTAACCGTCGAGGAAGTCGGTGATCCCGGTCACGCCGAGCAGGAAAAAGGCCACCACGCGCTCGTGCAGGGGGAAGAGCGCCGCGAGGAAGGCGCCGAGCAGCACGAGACGTGAGACCGTGATCGCGTTCGGGAGCGTCCAAACCCGGGCGAGCAGGGCATCCGCGTCCCCAGTCGTGGCCGCGCCCGTCGACGGGTCGTAGGTCGAGGCCATCACCGCAGTCTAGAGAGGGCCGTGATGTTCCAAAGAGGTCGCGACGAAACGGCCGTCCCCCGCCACCTGAGATCGTGCGAACAAACCTTTTCGTCACGTTCCCCCCGGCACACGACAGTGCCCCCCGCCGGGCACCCCGGACGGACGGCTAGCGACCCCGCAGGATGTTCCTCACGACGAGGGCCGTGATGGTGAGGAGTGCGCCGAACACCGTCGTCGTGCGGACGCGCTGCGCCGTCGCACCGGCGCTCACCACCGCCTCGACGAGCACGCGGGCGTCCGCTTCCACCGGCGCCGGCTCGAGCTTCTCGACGACCTCGCGGGCGACCTGTTCGTCCGGACGCCGGAGCAGGAAAGCCGCCTGGGCGACAGCGAACTGCGCGTCCCGACGGAACTCGTGAGCGATCGCGCCGGCGTCGCGGCCGTGCAGCCACTCGCACGGATACGCCTCGCCCCGCAACTGCTCTTCCCACCACATCTGCAGATAACGACTGAATCGAGCACTCGGATCGCGCATGGTGTTTCAGTCTAGGACCGGCAGGTCAAAGCGTCCTCCCGGGGCACAGATCATCGCCTGTCCACAATCGCCAGGACCCCGACGTGGCCCACGCCTAGTGTCACCGTCGAGTGGCAGGGCGACACGAGGCGGAAAGGCGGCGGAAATGGCTACCGACGACGAACTCCTGGCGGCCATCGGCGACCGAATGATCGACCAGATTGCGCAGGGCGCGACAAGCGACACCATCTTGAAACTGGCGGAGGCCTGGGCGTGGGTCCATTCTCCGGGCCAGCCACACGGCGGGTTCTCGGCGGCTTGACCGGCGGGCGGGCGGGCGACGGCGCGTATTCCGCGCCCCGGGTGTCAGGCGCCGCCCGTAGACTCCCGCCGGGAGGATCACGGTGAAAGCCGAGCGCCAAAAAGGAGAACGGGCGGCGCTGAGCCGGGGACGGATGATCGTCTTGGCGGTGGTCGCCGTCATCGTCGCCATCGCGGTGGTCGAAGGCTTCGCGGCTACCTCAGTTGACCGCGGCCCCTCCGGCCGGTCGCATTCGTCGACCCCGACCAAGCACGTCAAGGCGGTCGGGACCCTCCACCTTCTCGCTCAGTTCCCGGCATCCGGCGCCAGCGACGTCTCGTATGCCTCGTCCGTCGACCTCGATTTCTCGCTCCCGCTCGCCCGACACATCCCCCTGCCGACCCTCACGCCCTCGGTCCCCGGGACGTGGTCCCGGCCGTCGCCAAAGAGGCTGGTGTTCCACCCGGCCGGCTTCTTCGTCCCCCTCGAGCAGATCTCCGTCCACGTCCCCGGCGGCACGAAGGGGATCCGATCGAAGTCCGGCGCGGTGCTGACGTCCTCGCTGGCGACGAGCTTCACGATCGAAGACGTCCCGGTCCTCCGGCTGCAGCAACTCCTCGCCGAGCTCGGCTACCTCCCCGTGAATTTCACCCCCACGAACCCCGCCGGACCCTCCGGCCCGACCGGGGCGCCGACGTCGTACCCCGCCCCGGTGACGACGACCGGGCCGGCGGCCGACCCGGCGTCAGCGCTCGCCGACGAGCCCACGAGACCGGACGCGATCTCGCTCGAGCCCGAGACGGGGAGCTTCCAGTGGCGCTACGCCAGCACGCCGTCGCAGCTCGCGTCGTTGTGGGTTCCCGGCGCCTGGAACGTCGTCACCGAGGGAGCGTTGATGGCCTTCGAGGCCGACCACAACCTCTACATCGACGGCGTTCCGGGGCCAACGGTCTGGGCGGCGCTGCTCGACGCGGTCGCGACACGTGACGTGACGACGCGTCCCTACACCTACCTCATGGTGACGGAGACCCTGCCCGAGACGCTGTACGTGTGGCGCGGCGGTCAGGCCGTCTTCCAGACCCCGGTGAACACGGGGGGTTACAAGGCGACGACACCGCTCGGCACGTGGCCTGTCTACCTGCGCTTCACGTCGACGACGATGAAGGGCACCAACCCCGACGGCACGAAGTACGACGACACAGACGTTCCCTGGGTCTCCTACTTCTACGAGTCCGACGCCGTCCACGGCTTCCTCCGTGCCGGCTATGGCTACCCCCAGAGCGACGGGTGCGTCGAGCTGCCGTACTCAAACGCCGAGATCCTCTACCCCCTCGACACCTATGGCACGCTCGTGACCGTCACGACGGGCGACCTATGGCAACAGCTCGGCACGACGGCCCCTGCCCCGCTTTACATCCCTACCACTACTACGACGACGACGACGACGACCACGACCACGCTTCCGGTCGGCACCTACTAATCACCCCGCGCCGGCGCTTTTCCCGCCCCGGCTCACACGGTCGGTGGGCGCGTCGGCACCCGGTGCGCCTCAGGGGGCTTTAGACCACACTGAGTGGCTTATTCGGTCGAATTGAGGCGTCGATCTCACCACTCAGCGTCACCAGATGCTCACTGATAGTGGTCTATCTATGCGATTCCTCACTCCCCGTGGTCGGCGCTGCGTGCCGCTTGACTAGTGAACCCGGGCTCTTAGGGCAGGTGAAATGGCCTTATTCGAGTCTGTGCCCCTAGCACCCCTGGGGGGAGGATGCTCCCATGGAGAAGCTAGTTCCTCCAGAGGAGCACAAGGAGTGGTCGCGCTCAGAGTGGTCAGTTGGCGAGACCGCGTCATGCCTCCGGCTAGGCGAGCACGCGGCGTCACGCCGGCGGGCGCGCCGGCTCGGCATCGGCGGCGGTGTCGCTATCGCGATCGCCATCACCGCGAGCCAGGTCGCGCGCATCGGCGGCACCGAGGCCGCCACATCGGTTCCCGTGACACCCGCGAGCCTGCAGTCGTTCGTCCAGCTCGCCCGTCACTTGACGGCCGCGCATCGGCCGACGCAGAGTCTCGCTTCGGGACCCACGACCACTTCCCCGTCGACAACCTCGACGACAGCACCGACAGGGTCGACCACCACGACGTCGGCGCCGCCAACGACGACCGCGCCGACGACCACCGCGCCAACGACGTCGACAACGCTCCCGCCAGCCACCGGTGCGACGGGTCCGACGACCCCGGCGCCGTCTGGTGCGGCGCTTGCCTCGATCGAGGCCGACGCCGACTGGATCGCCTCGGCGCAGCTGCCGGATGGCGCGATCGCCAACTACCCGTTTAGCGGGACGTCGGCCGTCATCCAGCCCTATGTCGCGAACTACGGGGCGATCGGCCTCGCCGAAGCCTCCGCAATAAGCGGGGACATGACCTACGCCGGTGTCGCCTGGTCGTGGCTCTTCTGGTATGCAGCGCACATGGACCCGACGACGGGCTACGTCACCGACTACGACTACACGAACGGCGTGGAGACCTCGACTGGGTCATTCGACTCGACGGACGCCTACGCCGGGACGTTCCTCGCCGCGGCATGGGACACCTACGCGGCAACCGACAACGCGGCGAACCTCGCCAAGCTCCTCCCCGCGATCCAGCTCGCGGTCAAGGCGATCGAGTCCACCCAGGAGTCCGACGGGCTCACGTGGGCGACGCCGACGTACCACGCCAAGTACCTGATGGACAACGCCGAGGTCTACGGCGGGCTCGTCTCGGCCGAGAACCTCGCCCGTGCGGCGAACGACGCCGCGCTCGTCTCTGAGGCGACGGCTGACGCGACGAGTTCGTTCGCCGGCATCCAGGGGCTCTGGAACGCGACGACGAACTCCTACGACTGGGCGCGGGCCGGGGCGGACGCGTCCACCGACACGACGACGGACTGGACCGTCCTCTACCCCGACGCAATCGAGCAGATGTGGGCGGTCGCCTGGGGTGCGTCGACGAGCTCGCACGCCGCGACGATCCTTGCGCAATTCTCGGCTAGCCAGTCCAACTGGGACCAGCCGACCACGACGGCTCCCTACCTCACGAACGCCACCGTCGCCCCCGCCATCGTCGGGTACTGGCCGTTCCCCGCGACGGCGTTCGGCGCCGGCGGCGACCCGGCCGCGGACGAGACTGCGGCGACCTCCCTGCAGGACGACCTCAACGCCGCCGGCGAGGCGTGGCCGTGGAACACGGGCTCGGCGGGACAACTCGTCCTCGCGCTCGCGGCCGCTGGGCCCGTCGCCCCCTAGTTGGCTGGTCGGCAAGGGCCCTTCGGCTTGGTCAGCGAAGGATTGCGTGCAAGAACACGGGCTTGCTCACCCGATCAGCCCGGGGATCCGGCCGATCCGGTCGAGGTTCATCGCCG